>Ga0299913_10005714_pt1 | contig 10676 bp, 9 predicted proteins | sample RVTome_9_FD_201360 | JGI IMG/M metagenome (GOLD analysis project Ga0299913, IMG submission 201360) | Soil microbial communities from uranium-contaminated site in the Upper Colorado River Basin, Wyoming, United States - RVT155D38 (version 2) ... | reverse complement strand
CGCCTGCGATGCCGGATGATGACGCCTTCGGCGGCGAGCTCGCTGAGAGCCCGGGTCACAGGAGTCCGGCTCAACCCGAACAGCTCACACATCTCATGCTCGGTGGGGAGACGACCCTCGGGCCCAAAACTACCGCTCAGGATCTCCTCGAGGAGATGTGTCTTGAGCTGGAAGTAGAGAGGAATGGGTTGCGACTTGTCGATGATCATGGGCGTGCCCCGCATTATCTCTTGACGGGGAGGTGATCATAGCTCTACATTTGCTATGCCTCAGTAACAAATAGGAGACAAAGCGCTCTTCTGGGGCAGGAGGAGAATTCTCATGCGTATTCGACGAGCGATCGTGGTCGGGGCCGCGATGGTGATTGTCGTAGCTGCTTGCGGTGGAAACGGCAGCGGCGACACCACCACCACCGGAGGAGACGGGGCACCCCAGACCACCGACACCACAGGTGACGATGGCGGTACCCAGTCCGTGTCCGGCGACTTGTCCATCGTCCACACCTGGACCGGATCGGAACAGGAGGCGTTCGAGGCGGTTCTGGCAGGATTCGAAGAGGCCAACGCCGAGGTCAACCTGTCCCGGATCGAGATTCCCTTCGGTGAGTTGAACGCACAACTCACCCAGCAGTTTGCCGCAGGAAGCGCACCTGACGTGACGGTGGCGCTCCCAGGCCTCATCCGGCTCTTTGCCGCCCAGGGATTTCTCATGCCGCTCGATGGCCTTTGGGACGGCTGGATGGCCGACGGGTCCTACACCGAGCCGCTGCGAGAGATCGCATCCGCCGACGGCACTCCCTATGGGGTGTGGTTCAAGGGGAATGTCAACGGCCTCATCTGGTACTCCCCCGACCGAATGGACGACCTCGGAATCGAGCCTCCCGCCACCTGGGAGGAGTTCATCGCAGCCCTCGACGCAGTCGAGGCCGAAGGGGGCGAGCCGTTCGCCGTGGGTGGCGCAGACCTTTGGCCGCTGACCCAATGGTGGGACCCGATACTGGCCCGGGTCGCCGGCGCCGACGTCTTCAACGGCCTGGTCGACGGGTCGGTGTCCTGGGACGACCCCGCCGTGGTCGAGTCCTTCGAGGTCTTCGGAGATTTCATCGCCAACTACTTCCCCGCAGACGCCCTCGATCGGGGATTCGTCGAGGCGACGTGTGCCCGTGTCGATGGTGCCGCCGAGTTCCAGAATCAAGGCGCGTTCGTCAATCTGGTGGCACGCGGTGAGTGTGACGATTCCCTGGTGCCTGGGGAGGACTTCACCTTCTTCCTGATGCCCAAGTTCGACGAGGCGGCCGCCGAGGTCCAGTTTGTCAGCGGCGACCTATTCGCTGTCAACGCCGACACCGCCAACCCCGATGCGGCGCTGGCCCTGGTCGAGTACCTGGGCTCGGCAGAAGCTCAGACAATCTGGGCGGAGAGGGGTGGCTTTGTCGCACCGAACTCGCAGGTGTCGACCGACGTCTACCCCGACGTCAACGACCAGCGTGCTGCCGAGTTGTGGCCCGCAGACCCGTCGGTGGCTGCGGTCTACGACCTCGATGATTTCATCGGTGGCGAGATCCAGACAGTGCTGCGCGAGGCGTTGCAGCAGTTCGTCCGTGACCAGGACGTCGATGCCATAGTCCAGTCGATGGTCGAGGTAGACGAGCGGGTGCGGGGCTGACCCCGGCTCGGCGAGAAAAGAAAGATAGTGGAGCGGCGCGACCGGGCTCATGTGATGTCTGGTCGCGCCCTCGAGCGCCCGGATCGAGAATCTCGACTGGCCTACGCCTTCGTCTTCCCTCTGCTCCTCGCCTTTGTCTTCTTCTACCTGTGGCCGGCCTTCAATACCTTGGCGGGGAGCCTCTTCCGATGGGGCCTGCTCAACCCTTGGAGCATCGCCCAACCCGCAGACTGGGACTTCGTCGGGCTTCAGAACTACGTGGACACCCTGACCAGCGCACGATTCTGGAACGCAGCGATCAACACCGGGATCTGGTTGGTCATCTTCCCCATCCTCGTCACCGTCGTGTCGCTGGTGCTTTCGATCCGCATCTGGCAGACGCCCCGGGCCGGGGCCACCTTCCGCACCGTGTTCATCCTCCCCATGACCATCTCGCTCGCTGCGGCCGGTGTGATCTGGACCTTCATGTACGACCCCGACTTCGGGGTCCTCACCCGTTTCGTGGAGTGGGCCGGTATCGACTTCGCAATCGACTGGGGGCCGATCCGGTTCCAGACCAGCCAGTGGCTCTCGGATCCGGGCATCATCGATCTGGGGTTCTCTCAGATCCGGTTGGTGAACCTGTCGCTGATTGTCGCCGGATTCTGGGCATTCACGGGTTTTGGGGTGATCACCTTCACCGCCGGTCTCACTGCGGTCTCGAGTGAGTTGGTGGAAGCGGCCCAGGTGGATGGGGCGACCACCCGCCAGGTGATTCGAAACGTTCTCATCCCACAACTCAAGGGCCCGATGACCGTCGTTGCCACGATCTCGGTGATCTTCGCCCTCCGCACCTTCGACGTGGTTTGGGTGATCACTCAGGGAGGGCCGGCTCAGGACAGTGAGGTGCTCGCAGTGCTGCTGTGGAAGCAAGCTTTCGTATTCCTGGACTCACCGCAGGCAGGACTTGCCACTGCAGTGGCAATCATCATGTCGGCAGTTCTCATCGTCGGGGCTTGGCCCTACCTGCGTGGCCTCACCCGGGAGAAGACATGAGACAGAGCAGGCTGACGCTCACGCTGCTCTATGGAGGGCTCACCGTCTTCTCCCTGTTGTGGCTGGTCCCTGTCATGACCGCATTCATGACCTCGATTCGCCCTCTCGACGAGATCCGGGGTGGGTGGTGGAACTTCGACAACGCCACCTTCACCTTCGACAACTATGTGCGGGCCTGGGACCAGGGCTTGGCCAGCTTCGTGGCGAACAGCTTCATCATCACCCTGGGCAGCGTGGCGTTGACCGTGGCCACAGGCGCACTGGCCACCTACGCCTTCGTCCACCTCTCCTTTCGGTTCAAGCGGCTCTGGTTCTTCCTCCTCATCACCACGATGATCGTCCCCATCCAACTCATCCTCATCCCTCTCCTCCCTTGGTTCCGCACTTTGGGCCTCGATCAGGGTGCTTGGCAGTTCGTCGGCATCGTTCTGGTCCACACCGGGTTCGGTGCCGGATGGGCCGTCTTCATGCTCAGTTCCTTTTTCCGCGCCGTCCCCAAGGAGATGCTCGAAGCGGGTCAGATCGACGGGGCAAGCCACTGGGACCAGTTCCGACGGCTGGTGCTCCCCTTGGCGTTGCCCGGCATCGTCTCGTTCGCCATCATCGACTTCATCTTCGTTTGGAACGACTTGCTCCTCGCCCTGACCCTGCTCCAGCGCGAGTTCCAGCCGATCCAGGTCGGCTTGGCCAACCTCCAATCGCCTCATCTCGCCCAGCAGGATCTCGTCTCCGCTGGGGCCATCCTCGCCATTCTCCCTCCACTCGTCCTCTTCTCCGCCCTCAACCGCTATTACGTGCGTGGGCTCTTCGCCGGAGGTACCAAGGGATGATCCTGCGCGCCGCGGCCCTCCAGCTCTCGGCGGTCGCCGGCGAGGTCGAATCCAACCTGAATCGGCTCGAGGAGGCTATCGGGGCTCTACCGCCCGGTGTGACTCTCGCTGTCGCTCCCGAGTTGTACACCACCGGTTACGACCTCGATCTGGTGGCGCGACGTGGTCACGAACTGGCAGAGCCGGTCACCGGGCCGGCGGTGGAGCGGTTGGTGTCATTGGCGAAGAGGGCCGGCCTGACTCTGGTGGTCGGCTTTCTGGAATCGGAGGGTGATCAGCTCTACGACTCCGTTGCGGTGAGTGCCGCCGGGGGCGATCCTGTGGTCTATCGGAAGACCCATCTGTATCCGGCGGAGATGCCGGTGTTCACACCCGGGAACTCGTTGGTCGTCTTCGACGACACCAGCGGCACGCAGATGGGGTTGATGATCTGCTTCGAGCATGCCTTTCCCGAGATCGCCACCACACTCGCCTTGGAAGGGGGAAGGGTTCTCGTCATCCCTTCAGCAGTCCCCATCGGATACGAGCACGTCCTCGCTTTGCGTACTCGGGCCCGGGCACAGGACAACCAGGTGTTCGCGGTGGCATGCAACATGTCGGCGCCGTTCTGCGGCCTGTCTGTCATCGTCGATCCTCGTGGAGAGATTCTTGCTCAAGCAGGCACGGGGGAGGAGACCGTCATCGCTGATCTCGCCCTGGAAGCCGTGTCGAACGAGCGAGCCCGAGAGCCCTCACTCGACTTACGCCGTCCGGAGCTCTACCGGTGATCCGGCCACGACTCCGCACCTCGGAAGGCCATGTGCGCATCGGGGTCGTAACCGGGGAAGGGCAGAAACTCGTTGAGCCCTTCAGGTGCCGAGCCGCGGAGGAGAAAGGGACTTGCTGCGTCGGGATCGGTGATGCGAGTGGTGGTAGGGATGTAACGGACGGTCAACCCTCGACGCCACCGATCCGAGCCGTTGGGATCGGACGCATGATGGATCAACGGGTGATGGACAGAGACGTCGCCCGGGGCGAGGATGAGGTCGACGGCATCGGACTCGTCGACGTCGACCGCGATCTCCGCCGACAGCACACTGTCGTCGGCAGTCTCCCGCATCGCGGACAGCGGACTGCGGTGACTGCCCGGGATGACCCGAAGACATCCGTTGTCCGGAGCGGAGTCGGTGACCGCCACCCAGAGCGTTGTCACTTCCACAGGTTCCAGTGGCCAGAACGCCCCATCCTGATGCCATGGCACGCCACGTCCCGTGTTGGGCGGCTTGCAGATGTAATGGGTGGCGAACAGTCCGATGTTCGAGCCGAGGAAGAGCTCGCCGATGTCCACCAGCCGAGCGTCCGAAACCAGGCGAATCCAGAATGGATCCGACGTGGCGAGCTCGTGCCCAAGATCCTCGGGCCGCAGCCCCGGGTTGCGTTGCAGCAACCAATCGACGTGATCGTTTGCCTCGGCCACCAGGTCGGGGTCGAGTACCCCCCGGAAGATCACATAACCGTCCTCGTTGTATCGGCGGCGGGCGTCGCTGCTGTCGATGCTGTCCATTCTGTCTTTGCTCCTTCGTGGGATCCCATTCATCGTCGTCGATCGGGAGCTTCGTTGTCTTCTGCCCAGCGCGCGTTGTCTCGCGTTTGTCCGACATGAGCCCGGCGCGTCTGCAGTGGAAGTCCATGGAGTTGGGAGAGAGAAGTTTTCACATCGCCCGTCATGGGCGGTCGGTGGAAGGCTCGCCGGCTCACACCCATGACTTCGCCGAGGTGTTCTGGATCGACTCCGGAGAAGCGGTCCATGACCTGGGTCACAACCGCTATCGGGTCCAGACCGGGGACGTGGTGCTCGTAGCTCCCAACGACACGCATCGATTGCGGCAACCGTCTCACGACTTCGAAATGACGAACCTGGCCCTGAGCAAACACGAATACGCACATCTCCGCCACCGGTACTTCGAGGCCGGCGGCTTCCCATGGGAGGCAGTGCCACCACGCCAGTACCGCCTCTCCGGAACCGGGCTCCGCCGGGCCCAGACCCTGGGCTCACCGTCGGGTCTCGATCGTTTGGCGGTTGACCGATTCCTGATCGAAGTGCTCGCACAGACGAGAGCAGGAAGATCCGAGCGACGCCTGCCTCGGTGGCTGGGGGAGGCGATCGACGCTTGGCGCATCGATTCCCAAGCCATGGGTCGGGGTGTCAGCGGGCTTGCCGAGATCGCCTGCCGCAGCCGGGGCCACGTGAATCGAGTGTTGGGTCAGGTCACAGGTCGTCCTGCCATCGACGTGCTCAACAGCATCCGGATGGAGGACGCGGCCGCCAAGCTGACCAGAAGCGACACTCCGATCTCAATGATTGCGGCCGACGTCGGCATCCTCAGCCTCAGCCACTTCTACCGGTTGTTCAAGGAACATTTCGGCATCCCCCCGGCCCGCTACCGCCGTGATAGTGGCGACTGAGACGTGACTGGAACCAGTTTGCCTGCTGAACGGAGCTGGAGAGACTGGGGAGGTCTCCGGTTTAGCCGACACCCCTGATCGCGTATCGCTATCTCGGCCGAAACGGGGGCCTGGCGAAAGTCCCTCTCCACCCGTATGCCTCGGTCCACTCAGTGATCCTCATCGTCGCCTGAGCACCCGTGATGACGTGCACGTCTCGGTGACGCTCGCTTGGAATCAGTTCTCGGCCTCTGGGCCCTTCCCTGACGAGAACGCGGGCGAGGTTGGGTCGAAAGCCTCTAGGCAGCGACCGCCACCCGTGGATGATCGGTACTGAGAGCCCGGGAACCTCGGGCTCCCGGAAAGGAGGTGATCTTCGTGACAGCTCTTCGTGAGACTTCGATGACGGAGATCACCCGGATGCCGACACGGCGATCCCAAGTCACCGAATGGGTGCTCGGGATCACCGGCGTCTTGGCGGCAGGAGTCGGGGTGTGGATGTACTACATCCCGACCGACTGGTTCCTCGGGGGACTGGTCGAGGGATGGCCCTTTGCGATGTTCATCGCGGGCGGTCTCCTGCTCACAGCCGCATTCGGGCTTCTCGCCCGCATGAGCTACGTCGATGATCCGTTGTGGTCGGCCCGAGTGGTCGTCCCGACGGTCCTGGCGCTGGCAGCCCTGGGAGGTGCCATTGCTTTTGCCGTGATCTGGATCATTTGACGAATCAAGCGAATACCGGGACTTCCCCGAGACAAGGGAAGTCCCGGTTTCGCGCTTCTGGATCAGCGCCACCTCTGTGCCCATCCACGGCGCGCCGAGTCTCGGAATCCGCATCAGGGGTTGTGATCGGCTCGGTGGCGTCAGCCAGGCACTGGTCGAGTCACATGGGGTCCGCCAAGCACTATCGAGGAATTCGGATTGGCGATTGAGATGCCGGCGTCCCAACCTGGAGCTCGCCCCCCCGGCGGTGGATGAATTGCCTCCATCGAGAGGCCGCTTTGAACGAGCAGCCATGAGATCACCGAGTTGGAGTTCCACATTTCGCCAGTCTCGAGTTGGTCGCGACCCCAGATGAGGGCCGGAACGGATGCGGTCATCCTCAGGAGTTGCCGTGCCTGTTCGGCGTCGTGGCTCACCGTCTGGGGACCTCCGAAAGCCTCATCTGCGTCGGGGAGGACGCCGTTGTGCCAACACCGGACCTCATATCGGAACGTCCGCATTCGAGCGAGCCACCGGGTGCCGACTGCGCCATCGACGACCACGCCTCTCGACTCGGTGTCGGCATCAGGGCTTGGCCACATCGTCTCTATCACGAAGCGGCCTTCTGGCAGATGTACCTGGAGGGCGGTGTGGTAGATGGCGCAGCGACGACGGCCCTCCAGGCGAGCCTCGATGGCCTCATATATGCGCCCGTTGAGACGCACGAAGCCCGAGCCTCCCGCACCCAGCGGAATCCAATACAGATCGATCGTCGAGGGGGAGGCATCGACGGAAGATGTTGTCACGGGCCCATTTGACGACTGGGTGCCGCTGATGGCTAGGGCCATTGGTCCTCATGTCGCCCACATCTCGGCCCGAGTACTCCAGACTCCTGGAGGCCGGGCAGGTGAGTGCGTTGTGGGCCCACGTGGACCTGACCCCCGGACCTCATCCTTATCAAGATGCGGTGGATGATTCCTAGTATGGGCTCTACCTGGGCTTGCGCGCTCTCCCGGCTCGTTTGTTGCACGTCTGTGGCACACGCCGGTTTTCCCTCCGACCGGGCAACCTCGAGCGGAGCGGAAGCTCACCGGCCCAACGGAGCAGGATCGGCCCTCGTCCCGTCGACCTCCGGTTTTCATCACCTCCCGGATTTCTCATGACATGTAGCCTCGAATCGTGCTTCTGGAGAGAGAGGGAGAACTCGGCCTCCTCACCGACCTTCTCGCCGACGTCGGCTCATCTGGTGGCAAGGTCGTTCTGATCCGGGGTGAGGCCGGGATCGGCAAGAGCTCTCTGGTGGGGGAGTTCCTGAGATCGGTTGCGGACATCGCACACACTCAAATCGGTTTCTGCGACGACTTGGAGACGCCCCAGCCACTGGGCCCTCTTTGGGACTTCTCCCGCTCCGAGCCGGCGCTTCGGAAAGCACTGCAGAGCCGCGACCGCCAGGCGGTACTGGAGAGCTTCTTCGACCTCTTGGCAGGCTCGCTGCGTCCCACCGTGGTGGTGATCGAAGACACCCAGTGGTCCGACGAGGCGACCCGCGACGTCATCAAGTATGTGGGCCGTCGGATGGCCAGGGCCAACGGGCTGCTCCTTCTCACCCACCGCATCGGAGAAGTCGACCGTGATCACCCGCTGCGGGCGGTAATCGGCGACTTGCCACCCCAAAACGTAACTCGTATCGAGCTCGGGGGTCTTTCGAGATCCGGCGTGGCCGAGCTCGTCAGCGACTCGGGGCTCGATCCGGACCTAGTGTTCTCGGCTACCAAGGGCAACCCCTTCCTGGCGACGGAGTTGGCCAGCGTTGGAGGCAAGGATGTGCCCGCCTCGGTGCGGGACTCTGTGGTGACCCGGGTCGGGAAGCTGCCCACAAGCGCCCGTGACATGCTGAGGGTCATGTCGGTGATTCCGGACCGGATCTCCCGGGAGGATGTTCCTCGGCTCACCGGCGGGTCCGCCGGCGACCTTGCCGAAGGGGAGAGGCTGGGGCTACTGGAGTTGGACGGGGACTCGGTCTCGTTTCGTCATGAGCTGATCAGGCGCGCCGTCGAGTCGTCTCTGACGATAAGTGAAAGCGTGGGTATCCACCGTCGTCTCCTCGACGTACTCCCCGATGGAACCGATCCCGCCAGGCTGGTGCATCACGCCCGGGGAGCCAATGACATCGACCGTCTCGTGGTCCACGCCCCTGTGGCAGCCATGGCGGCGGCTGAGGTCGGGAGCCATCGCGAGGCGGCAGCCCAGTTCCGGGCCCTCGAGCCGCACCTGAGCCTTCTCGAGCCTGACAGGTGCGCCGACATCTTGAGCCGGTGGGCTCTGATCGAGCACTATCTGGAGAGGGTCGAATCGATCGAGATCCTCGACCGGGCGATAGAGCTGTATAGGGAGGCTGGATCCGTCGAGGACCTGGCGCGGGCACTGGTTTTGGGTGTCGAGGTGAACCGGACCCACGGTCGGCCCGGTGTTGCCAGAGTGTGTGCCCTCGAGGCGATCCGGCTACTGGAATCAGGGGAGCCGAGCCGCCGTCTGGCGCAAGCCCTGGTTGCGTACTCCTGGCTGCTGATCCACTCGGGTCAGATAGACCAAGCCGAGGCTGTCGCCTACCGGGCGATCGGCGTCGCCGAGGAGACCGGAGCCGAGTCGGCCCTGATCGGTGCGCTGGGCGTGAAGGGAACTCTGGTGTATGTGCGGGGGGAGTCCGGCGGGCTGGACATCTTGGAGCAGTTGCATCAGCGCGCCCGTCTTGGCGGCTACCGATACGAGGAGGTGCTGACCCAGCTCCGGATGGCGGAGGTCGCCCTGGAGATAAGAGATATCGACAGGGCGTCCGACTTCTCGGTCCGGGCGAAGAGCACCGCCAGTCGCTACGAATTGCCCATCTTGGAGACCAAAGCGAGCCTGGTGCGCGCCGAAGCCCTGCTCTGGGCCGGCGCATGGGTTGAGGCTGAAGACCTGGCGACGGAGACCATCGGCCGACGCTTTACCGCCGACGTGCGGCTCGCAGCCATCCTCGGTCTGATACGAACCCGGACCGGTCGCGGAAGCGCCGTCGAATACCTGGACCAGGCATGGTCCCTCGCCGTGGAGAGCGGTGAAATCGACCACCTACTGCGTTCCGCGGCGGCCATCGCCGAGCGGATGTGGGTCGTCGATACACCCGACAACGCCCGGTTCGAACAGTTCCGGGACCTGGTCGACCGCGGAATCAGGTTCGAATATCCCTGGCCGGCGGGATCTTTGGCGCTGTGGATGTGGAAGTTGGGTGATCTCGATGAGCCGCCGGAGGGGCTTCCCGCACCGTACCGGAACCTCCTGTCGGGCCGGGTCGATCAGTCGGCGTCGTTCTGGACGACGAGACAGATCCCGTATGAGAGAGCGGTCGCCCTCATGTCAGGAGACGTGTCACAGCGTCTGGAGTCGCTGGAACTGCTGAACACTCTCGGCGCGGCGGCCGTGGCGGCCCGGGTGAGAAAGGAACTGCGAGACGAGGGTGTTCCAACTCCGCGGGGCAAAGGCAAGGCGACGAGGGGCCATGCCGCGGGTCTCACCGGCCGCCAGGCAGAGGTCCTCCAGTCTCTCTCCGAGGGCTTGACCAACACCGAGATCGCCGACCGTCTGTTCGTCTCTCCGAGGACCATCGAGCACCACGTCTCGGCGATTTTGGCGAAGCTCGACTCCTCTACCAGAGATGAGGCGGTGCAAAGGGCCCGAGCCGAGGCGCTCATAGAGACCTAAATCGCGTACCTCCTCAACCATATGTGGGGGTGTCTCCCCGATGGCCCGTACTCCGGTCGTCGATACGGTCATCAAGGGACATCGACCTAGAACAGAGGAGGTTCATATGTCGCTGTACATGGATGTTCACACCATCGCGGGAGGCGTCTCCGTCGCTGATGTTGCGGACGCGCATGTCAAGGACCTACAGACCGGGGCCAAATACGGGGTGAGCTATCTCCGCTATTGGGTCGACGAGACGGCAGGAAAGATCTTCTGTCTCGTGGAGGCCGACAGCGC
>Ga0299913_10005713_pt1 | contig 10677 bp, 12 predicted proteins | sample RVTome_9_FD_201360 | JGI IMG/M metagenome (GOLD analysis project Ga0299913, IMG submission 201360) | Soil microbial communities from uranium-contaminated site in the Upper Colorado River Basin, Wyoming, United States - RVT155D38 (version 2) ... | reverse complement strand
AAGCTCAGTTCGCTGAAGCTACCGCCCACGCCATTCACGAAGAGGATCTTGGCTCCGATCCCCGTGATGAAGGTGGCAATGAACAACCAACCGAAGAGTCTTGCGGTCTTCTGAATATCCAACTGACTTCCTTTCGTTCGTATCGATCCGGCTTCACCCGGTCGGGGCAGCCTTGAAGCGAGCAACGCGTGTGGTTCCCGGTCTTCTGTGCCTCCCTCCTGGCCCTGCCCCAACCGTCCAGATCCTTGCGTACGCCGTACGCATCTAGTACGGTATTGCGTACGTTGTACGCAGTCAAGAGGGAAGCCCGGAACCCATAGAAAGAGTGGACATTGGCGCCGCGAACGAAGACCAGGAACGCGCTCAGCAGAGAACGCGTGATCCGCAGGGCGGTCGCCCTAGCCGTGAAGGGCGGGTTCGACTCCCTCAGCATGCGCAAGCTCGCCGACGAGCTCGATACCGCGCCCATGTCTCTTTACCGGCATGTGACGAACAAGGAAAACCTCATCGACGGCATGGTCGACGTCGTGTTCGGCGAGATGTACCCCCCTGCCATAGGGGGCGACTGGAAGGCCGAACTGCGGGAGCGTGGGATCTCAGCGCGCGCCGCCTTACGACGCCACCCTTGGGCCATCGGTCTCATGGAAACGCGCATGAATCCCGGTCCCGTAAGCGCGGTACACCACAACGCCACGATGGGATGCCTTCGAGAAGCCGGGTTCGTGTTCCGGGATGCAGTCCACGCATACAACCTGCTTGACAGCTACACCTACGGCTTCGCGCTCCAGGAGAAGACGATCCCCTTCGACACCCCCGAGGAGTCTGCCGAGATGGCCAAGACGACCGTTGCCGACCGGGGGGCCGAGTATCCGTACCTCGCTGAGGTCGTCGTGGAACTCTCCAAGAAAGGCTACGACTACGACGAAGAGTTCGAGTTCGGCCTCGACCTGATCCTCGACGGACTCGAGCGATCCTTGGCGCCATGATCGCCCCCCCGACGCAGCAACCACAGACCCGCGACAATCATCAGAACCGCTATCACGGTGATCCCTGCCTCGGCGACGTACCAATCCGGCCCGGCCTCGCCGATCGGCTTCAGTCCGTCATCGAGCGCCGAGAACACGAACGCGATCACGATCGGCGACAACACGAGCGCTAGGACGTACACGGCCAGCGACGCACGTTCAGCGAGTCTCGATCCCAGAGCTGTCGCGCCCACGAACATTCCGAAGATCCCGGCGAAGAAAAGGAACGCCACGACGCCCGACTCGAAGTCCTCACCTCCCGTCGTTGGTATCGCGACCAGCTTCAGGAAGAACGCGATCCCACCCCCCACGAGGATCATCGCCGAGATCCGTGTCCACCTAGCCCTGCTCATTCCGCCTCCTTCTGTCGATGCCAAGGAATCGCAACGCACGTCCCGAAAGATACTGACTCTCATTGGAGACGCCTACCAGCGTCCCGGGGTCAGTCCCGAATGTCGCGGGGGACGGCGATTAGTTTCCACTCATGATCCGGTCTCAGTAGTGAGAGCGAGGAGGAAACCATGACCACACCGGGCCCGACCGTCACCGACCACGACGACTTCGCGCGACAGTTGCTCGAGCTGCGCAAGCGCGAGAAGGCACACACCCGCGCGGGCGACGCGATCGCCGCGGCCCGGCGCCGCCTGCCCATGACAGAGGTGCCGCCCGACATCACCGTCATCGGCGCCGACGGCCCGGTCCCGTTCGGCGATGTCTTCGAGGGGCGCGACGAGCTAGTCGTCTACAGCCACATGTTCTACGACGGGGAGCCATGGGAGTGGCAGTGCGAGGGCTGCACCAGGAACACCTGGTTCATGAGGGACGTCGCCGACGCGGCCTACCTCAACGCCAACGGGATCACCTTCGCCATCCTCGGCGACGGGCCCTACGAGGAGATCGCGGCATTCCGCGACTTCATGGGCCACACGGCGCCGTGGTACTCCAACGCCCACCTCGACGACCCCACCGTGGGCGTCGCCGGCCGGATCTCCTGCTACCTGCGGCGGGAGGACAAGATCTACCTGACGTACTGGACGACCGGCCGGGGCGACGAGGTGATGAGTCCCTCGTTCGCGCTGCTCGACTTGACCGCCTACGGGCGGCGGGAGGAGTGGGAGGACTCGCCCGAGGGGTGGCCGCAGTTCCCGACCCACTCCGTCTTGCGCACCGACGAGCATGGTGCGCCGATGGGGCCCAGAATGGGCGGTCGGCCGGTGCCCCAGTGGACGCGCCCGGGCGTCACCGAGGTCGGTGTAGAAACCGGGTAGCACTGCCACCGGGCTTGTATCGATCACGTGAAAAGGTGCCCCGAAGGGCACCTTTTCACTTCGCGCTCTGGTGCTGCTCGAAGCGATCCGCCTAGCTTGCGCGACGATCTCTCAGGGCGAGGAAGCCGATTGTGATGAAGGCCAGACCCACCAGAAGGAAGGGAATCAGGCTGCCACCTGTGAACGGCAACGTCGCCGCGTTGGCGGCAGGAGCGTTGACGCGCGCTCCGAGGACAACGTCCTTGGGGGCCCTGCGGATGATGCCTCCGAGAACCTCGTCTGGCGTCGTGGGCTGCTCGTCCACACTCGGCTTGTCGGGAGTGACGGGCGGGACGGGCTGCTCGTTGATATCAGGCAGAACGGCCGGTGGAGTGCTGTCGTCTGGCTTGCCACACCAACCGTTGTTGTCGTCGTCAAAGTCGTCGTCGTTACCGCAACCGTTGTTGCCGTCTTGATCTGCCTTGTCGGTGCCGCCGCCGCCGTTGGGCTTGTCGGCCTCACCGCAGGTGCCCTCACAGCGCATCGGGCCCTTGGTGTCGTCGGGGTGTGACTGAGATTTGCCCTGGTTCCCGGAGTTCCCACTCTCTACACTGCGGTCCTTGCCCGATGGGTGTCTGTTGTCACCGTCGTCCGGAACGTTGTTCGGCGTGTTGTTGTCGTTCGTGTCGTTGTCTTCGGTGTGATCGGAGGTGCCGCTTTCGTGGCTCGCCAAAACCGGCGACAGACCTATAGCGAAGAACGCGAGCAGCGCCGCACCAAATACCGCGACAGTCCTTAGCGTGCGTCTTTCCATTTGTGCCTTCTTCCATTCGCCCTGCGCCCCCTGACCGGATGGGCTTCAAGGGGTGACAAGGTCTTGCGATTTTTGTACCCTGTGGATTCCCATTGAAACCCATAAGATTCCAGGAGAACCCATTGAATGGTATCGAACCCGCCCAAATACCCCAGCCCATCCAGGAAGTCCTACGGAAGATCCTGGAGCTCGCACGCGAGATCGAGCCCTACATCCAAGATCAGGCGGCCGACAGCATCTACATCGATGTTCGCCAAGGCTCCTGGACGCGATCGATGTTGGAGCAGTTCCGGCGCGAGATCTCTCCCTATGACGGGGCCGTCGAGCTTCTTCGGTACGCCGCGGACAACGCGGGGACCGAAGTGAACTTCAGGGAGTTTCTGTCGCAGTCCGCCCTGACCGACAGACAGGTTCGCAGCGAGTTGGGGGCCATCAGCAAGGTGGCCCGCAAGCTCTTTGGAAGAAAATCGTGGCCCGTCAGAACACGCCAGGGAAGTGACGGCGTGATGCGTTACTTCATGCCCGAAAGCATCGCGGAATGGTGGATGGCGGACGCTAAGAGGGAGACCCACTGAGCGAAAGAGGACCCTCCCTAGGGCCCTCCAACACTTGTCGGTGATCCAACGCAGCACCGGCGCAGCCACCATCTGCGCAGCTACGCTCTGAACGGAGGTGAGCCCATGAAAACGATGACATGCAAACAGATGGGTGGGCCATGCGATGCCGCATTCCATGGAGAGTCGGCAGATGAGGTCATCAAGGCCCAAGACAAGCATCTAAGGGAACCGGTCGCGGGCGATGAAACACACAGGAGCGCTCTGGAGGCAATGAAGGGCAGATGGAAGCCAGAAACCTGATCCCTTCTTCTTCGTTACGACCTGGCTCGATGTGTGCGGTGACGAACAACGCGTGCATGACTCCTCCTTCATTCCGACGATCTACATCCCATCGTGCTTGTCATGCGGCGAGCCTGAAGGGCGGGTACTTATCGGTCACCAATAGCATCGAGTAGGCCTCGACGCGGAAACCCCAGCGCATCACACCTTCGACGAAGTTGAACAAGCCGCGGGGATACCGACCGGCGACCTAAGCACTTCTCGCAATAGCGAGCTAGGTCTGACATGTCTTACGAGGGTTGGTCCAATTCAGAAGGTCGCGTCCACGCAATCCCTTCTCAGTCCGATCACCACTGGGTGAGCCGCGCTCCAATGCGCTGCTCGTCCACGATGTCGCTAGATCACGCGCAAGGCCCCACCGGCTTGCGGCAGGGGCCGCCGGGTGACGGCCGCTGGCCGCTCCGGCCGGGGCCGGGGCTCGGACCGACGTATTCCGAGAGCGGCGGGTCGCCGAGCGGAACGCCCCCGTAGATGACGTTCCCGGCGTCATCCTGGTACGTCAGCCAGGGGACGGTGGCCTGGAAGCCGATGCCGGACTTGCTGTAATCGCAGACGCCGGTCGCAAAGACCTCCTTCAGGGTCACCTGCTGTGCCGGCGTGAAGGCCTCGGCGAACGATTCCCCCGCATAGATGAACTGTTCGATCGGAATCGTCTCGCACGCAAGCCGGTCGTCTGTGAACCCGACGGTCGCCGGACCGACCCCGTTTACCGGGGCCGGATCGCCTCCACCCGCCTCGATCCGCGGTGACGAGTAGATCGTGGCGTCCACCGTGACGTCACATACCGGCAGAGGTACGTCGAGGCCGTTCACGCCGACGCAACGCTCCGTTACCCCGGCAGGTTGCTTTGCGTCGATGATCTTCTGCGAAAGCGGGACCTCGCGCGTATCGGCTGCAACGGCGGCGAGCCACTCGTCCATCTTCCTGATCGACGCGTCGACGAAGGACGAGTCACCGAGCAGCGGTGTCTGACCCTCCCATAACACCTGGTTCTCCGCCGTCCCGTGCTCGCGGATCAGCCGATCCCGCATCGAGTACTTCCGATAGACGTCGTGAAAGGCGCCCGGCTCGGGACCGCCGAGGTCGATGATCGCGACGGTGTCCATGTTCGAGGCGGTGTTGGCGGCCCCACTTCGGTATGCCCGTTCGTTAGCGAGCTGATCGACCGGGACCCGCTCGTCGGTCTCGTTGTAGTCGAGGTCGGTCCCAAGGATCCCCGCATTGAGCGCGACGAACTGGTCGGGTGTCAACGGGGGCCTCGTGGGGTCGACGTCGGGGCCCAGGAAGGAGAGCAGGCCGGACAACCCGTACTGCACGCCGATGTTGCTGATGGGACGTCGGGCCTTGCCCTTGTCGGGTCCCTCATCGTGAACGCCGAAGACGTTTCGCATGTAGTCCGTCAACGTGCACCGGACACCGCCGGGATTGGTGTTCTCGTCGTAGACGTCCTCCTGCGGCACGCCGGGGCAGCTCCGCGTTGGCTCGCCACTGTTCTGGATGGCCGTCGTGAACGTGATCTGGTTCGCGGGGTTCTGGTGGCCGAAGATCGCCGGCCACTGCGCGGGCGTGATGCGATGCTCCGGGAACGTCGCCGGATCCTCGAGGTACCTGCGAAGCCCGACGTACTCGGTGTACTGCTGCGCGGTGCTCCACGCGTCGGTGAAGCTGCACTGCGGCGTGATCCCCTGGTAGACCCCCGGATAGGCATTCGCGATCTGCTGTTGAACGAGTGACCCGCCGGAGCAGCCGGTGCCGATCGTGTAGCGGAGCGGACCGAACCGCTCGACGACCATCTCCTTGGTCATAACGAGAGACTCGGCCTGCGTGATGATGTTGCAGTTGTGCCCTGCGTTGTCGAGGGCGTGCGACGCAACGGCAAAGCCCTGCGCGAGGGCGTCGTCGAGGAGGACGTCGGGTGCCGAGCCGGAGTGGTACTCGGTGTTACAGCTCGCGCCGTGGGTGAGCACGAGCTTGTTGGCGAAACCCGGATTCTCCGCCGTCGGGTCGGGCTCCCCTTCCTGTGCCGGGTCCCACAGCGCCGCGATGCGGTACTGGTCACGGAGGCTGTAACCCGTCTCCTCACGGACGATGAACGGAACCTCATTACCTTCGTCGGTGGTGGTCGTAGCGACGTCGCTCGGCGGGTCGTCCGGATCGTAGGGCTGGAGTCCGCCCCCGTCGCTGGGCTTGTAGTGGTAGGCGATGCTCGGCGGCTGGCTGCAGTCCGGTTGGTCGGAGCCATTCCTACACGTCCATGGCTCGATGAGCGGTCCGGAGAACACAGGCCCGCTCTGAGGCGCGTTCCTCACGGGCAGGTTCGCGCCGGTCCCATCGGGAAGCGTCGCGGAGATCGTGCTGTCGCCCAACGGCAGACCGGTCACCAGCCCGCGCAGTCCCGGCCCCCCAGGACGAAAGTCACCGGAGACGTCGCGCCCGTCGGCAGTCACCATCACGGTCGCGGGATCGACACCTGCGGGCAGGACGATCTCGACGAATGTCTCGCCCCCGGATACGAGATCGGCGCGGCTCGAGAGCGTCCGCACCTGCACCGGATCGCCGTTGTCGAATGGGTCGAAGGACGAGAATGCGGGCACGGCGAGTGCCCCGCTAGGAGTAGGGGTCTGCGCCGACACCGACGGTGACAGCTGGACTGCCCCGGCCACTAGTAGCAGGACCGCAGCAACCGCGACTCGAGCCCGGTGCGTCTCCAGATCCCCCATCTTCTTCGCCCCTTCCTGCGCTGCCCGAGGGCGCGCACCTATGGCCACATCGCTAGGGGAGGTATTCGTCGCCGCGCCGCCCCGTCCCTTCCGGAGCGTCGGGGAAGATGGCTGGGTCTCCACTACTGCGACGAACAGCAGCCTCTTCAAATGACTCAAGCAGTTGCTGCGTCTACCCTGGCAGCCGGCGATGGGGCTCGCCGTTAACCGCAGCGCCGCTGCTGATGGCTCCTACCTCATTCGGTCGATCATGGGAGGTAGCGCGGTGCGGACAGTCTGGATCGGCCTAGCGGGATTCCTCGGCGCGACGTCCCGCTATCATTTTGAAGGATGGGTCAGCAATCGGTGGCCGACCGCGTTCCCGTGGGGGACGTTCGCAGTGAACGTGACCGGGTGCTTCCTCTTGGGGTTCGTCTTCACGTTATTGACAGAGCGATTCTTGCCCCATCCCGACCTACGGACCGCGATCACGATTGGGTTTGTCGGTGCCTACACGACCTTCTCGACGTTCGCCTTCGAGACACTCCGGCTCGGCGAAGACGGTGCGGTGGCTCTTGCGGTGGCAAATGTGTTCGCATCAGTTATTGCCGGGATCATCGCGGTCTGGATCGGAACCATCGTGGGGAGGGTGCTATGAGGCTTCAGGGCGAGGGCAAGCTCCTACGTATCTTCATCGGCGAGTCCGACACGTGGCACGGCAAACCTCTGTACCAAGCAATCGTCCAGCGTTTGCGTGAGGAAGGTCTTGCCGGAGCGACTGTCATCAGAGGCATCGAAGGGTTCGGCGCCAAGAGCCACCTCCACACCTCTCGGATCTTGCGACTGTCCGAGGATCTTCCGCTACTCATCGAAGTCGTCGACGAAGAATCGCGGATAGATGCCGTCCTACCGATGCTCGATGAGATGGTCGCCGACGGACTGGTCACACTCGAAAAGGTGGAAGTCGTCCATTACCGCGCCGACAAGGAATCCTCAGCCGAGGACTGAGTCGCTTCTCCTCGACGGGTTGAGAACCCAGCCTTCCGGACGTCCGCGAGCGCCGGCATGAAGCTCCCGCGCAACCGCTACGACCGTCGTTGGCGGGGATCGCCTGTCCTAGGTCGGCTGCCTCATGCAGCTAGTGAACGGTCCTCCCCAGTTGGTGCCCCACTCGTCGATGTAGCCGTAGTCCGTGATCCGGTCTGCCCGCCAACCGATCCGCCGTGTTAGTCGTCTGTTCCACCACTCGACCCGGATGTCGATGCGATAGTTGCCACGCCAATCGGCTGTGAATGCGGTCTCGCCCGACCACGTCTTCCAACGGCTGCCTCTCACCGACAACAAGCCGCTCCAGCCGGAGAATTGAATCGTGCTGCCAGTGCCGGCGTCGACCAGCCAGGCGCCGTACCTGATCATCTCTCGACCGCGCCGACTTGCGATCCCGGTCACCAACGGCGGAGGAGTGGAAATGCGGAGATAGCCCGGGAAAGGCGCCGAACCGTACTTGCAGCCGCCCCAGTAGTAGGAGGTCCCACCCAATCTGCCCGCACTGCCCAGCGCGACGAGCGCGTCGACCGGGCCGGCTGAGCCGGCAAGCAGAAGCACAGAGAGTCCGAGGACGCAGACGAGACGGCCGCCCCTCTTTCTAAGCATGCCTGATGCTAGGAAGAGAACCGGACGACGTCTATAGGCTTAAGTACCTAATCTGTGCCTAGCGTCTCGAATGTCCATTCGAGTAGCCGCTCTTCGGAAGAAGACTCGATCCACGGTTGCGAAGTCACCGGAAGACATGAGTCATCAGAAGCGGCGGAGGGCGTGGGACTCGAACCCACAAGTCCTTTCGGACAACGGTTTTCAAGGCCGCGAACTCGCTCCGAATCCCATCCTCTGACCGCCCATAAGCTGACTTCGCGCCGGTAATACCTCGATCCATCCTCCGTCATCCTCCCAAAGTTTGAAAAAAGGAATGGCAGCAGAATGGCAGATCAGCTGAGGTGCGCGATCCGTGCCGAGACCCGTTCGGCCAGACCCGGAGGCACCACCTTGTCCGGATCTCGCAGCTCGCCGAGCCGCGCCTGAACACCGACCAGCGCCGCGTAAAGGGGCGGGCACGTGGGACAGGTGCGCAAGTGCTCTCTCACGAGTCGGCTCTCCTCCGAATCCAGATCCCCGTTCATGAAGTCGGAGACCCTGATGCGGGCGTCCCAACAACTCAGTGGCACCCCGGCCATCGCCAGTCTCCTCTCGTGGCCCGTCGCCAACGCGGTTACGAGCATCATCCGGCCGCGTCTCAGTCTCTGCTTAATCGTCGGCAATCCCTCGTCGAGCATGCGGGAGATCTCGCCCGTGGACATGCCCTCGACGTCATGGAGTACCACCGCCGCCCTATAGATGAACGGGAGGCGGACCAGCGCGTCCTCGAGTTCACTTCGGAGCTGAGCCCGCTCCACCACCGCTTCCGGATTAACCGTGTAGCCATCATCTCGCCACTTATCTTCGACTTCGGAAACCGGGATCTCATGCTGCTGGCGTCTGTGCCCATCCACCGCAAGGTTGTGCATGATGCGCTTCAGCCAGGTGAGAGGAGATGCCGCTCCGCGAAACGTGTCCCTCTTGTCGTGTGCCTTCACGAAGGTGTCCTGAACGAGATCCTCGGCTCTAGCTGAATCGTGAACCAACCACAGAGCGAAGTGATAGAGGTCACCCCCGTGCGAGGCGAAGAGGGCCGCGAGATCGAGGCCCTCTCCTTCGGTCCAACCAGGGTCCTCAGGCACCGATCCTCGCTGTCTGCGAACGAGTATCGATGTGGAGCAGCGCGTAGATGGGGCAGAAGCCCACCAGTGCGGTGAGGAACATGATCGCCGCGACCGCATAGAGCACGACGCTCCCAAAACCCGAGAAGCCGGCGACAGCACCCCAGGTGGCCAGGGGTCCGATAACAAAGAACCGCATCGCCCGATCGATCGTTCCCATGTTCTGCTTCATCTTGTCCTCCTTCTTCCTTCCAGTATGTCGACGCCTAGACGGATGGAAGATCTGAATGGATACATCCCTCAACAGTGACCGGCTCTTCTGACCAGGTGTGAAGCGGGATGGACGAGGACGGTCTTTCGCCGCTTTTCGCGTTTGCGCAGGTCGTGGATTAGCACGGAATGGCAAGCCCAGCTGGCTCGGTGAACAAGTTGGTTGCGTGGGACAGAATCCAATCCCGGACATCCCTTGTCATCCCTCCATCGCGGAGGGCGTGGGACTCGAACCCACAAGTCCTTGCGGACAACGGTTTTCAAGGCCGCGAACTAGCCTCACGCGTTATCCCTACTCCTCCCTCACGCTCCTTCGTCGCCTGCGAAGGTAGCGAGACCTTCCCTCGTCAGCCCAGCTCGTCACTCCTCGTGCTACAAAAGGAATGGCAAGGGAATGGCAATTAGTCACGCCGTGCAGCAAGCCTCGAGGCCAAGGATCGACGCGTTATGTCTACCGTCTGGGTGAACGGGATAGACCTCTACTACGAAGACCGCGGCAATGGGACGCCCATCTTGTGCATCCATGGGACTGGCGGCTCCGCGCTTCAGTGGGAGGCCGCTGCCGCGGAGTACTCCAAGCGGGGTCGCTGCATCAGCTACGACCGCCGCGGCAATTTCCGTAGCGAGCGACCCGAATCGTACGAGTCCACGAATATGAGCGAGCACACCGACGACGCGGCCGCGCTGCTCGATGTCCTGTCGGCGTCACCGGCGGTAATCATCGGGCGGAGTTACGGGGGTGGGATCGCCCTCGATCTAGCGCTCCGGTTTCCCGACAAAGTTACTGCGCTTGCGCTCTTGGAACCCGCAGTGGATACGCTCGCCCCCGAGGTGATCGAATGGTGGGGACCACAGGTCGAGAGGGTGCTTGAAGCAGGTCAAAAGGACGTCATGTCCGCCGGGGAGATCTTCATACGTGCAGTGGCCGGAGACGGCACGTGGGAATCGTTCCCTGACGAAGCAAAAGAGGTGT
>Ga0299913_10005712_pt1 | contig 10677 bp, 14 predicted proteins | sample RVTome_9_FD_201360 | JGI IMG/M metagenome (GOLD analysis project Ga0299913, IMG submission 201360) | Soil microbial communities from uranium-contaminated site in the Upper Colorado River Basin, Wyoming, United States - RVT155D38 (version 2) ... | reverse complement strand
GAGCGCAAGAACCCCGAGGAAGAGTCGACCCAGGGCGAAGGCGACTGGGAGACGGTGTCGACCTACTTCAACCAGAGCAGCCTCTATGTCCAGGCCGGTCAGGCCCTGCATGCCAATCTCCCCCTTCCCGGCCGCTACCGCGTGCGCATAGTCGGCGGTGACCAAGCGGGGTTCTTCGACACCGACATCGATTTCACGCGCGAGAAGGGATGGCCCGATCCCGGCCAGATCGGCTATCGCGCGACGAACATGAAGTTCTGGAAAGACCTCAAGCCGTTCACTCGTCCCGGCCTCACGCGGCTCACGCCTAGTGACATACAGAACGGGAGCGCGTGGAAGCGGCTCGACACGATCGTTATCACGAACAAGGTTTACAAGAGCCTCGCTGTGAAGTTACGCAAGTGGGTTGCGAAGCACGACGGGAACCTCGTATTGACCGACAAGGCACTCAAGATGCTTCCGAAGATGGGAATCACGAAGGGCGGCGTGCAGGTAACGAAGCAATACCTCGGCTACGTCAACTTCGCCACCGCCGCGCGCGAAGTGACCTACAAAGACCGGCTGGCGAGAAAGATCAATCAGCCGGGGGCAGCCGAGGGCATGTCCGGCAACGAGGTTCATCGGCGCCAGACCTACGAAAGTGTTCCCATCGGCTACTCGATCCAGTCCGATGGGGGCGGTGACGCCAACAACTCGCCGATCTGGTACGTGCAACAAGGGGCGTGGAAGAAGGCAGCCGGGAAGCAACGCGCGATCGGAACCGTGGACGACGTCCAGAACGTCAACTACGGCGAGATCCGCTACAAGGGCGGTCGCATCCGCATCATCGGAGCGCTGCTACCGATGCCCACGAAGAAGTTCGACAACCCGTTCGGCGTCGCCAACTACGGGCTCACCTATTCGGGCTACCAGCTCCTGAAGAACCTGTTGCAGTGGAATAGCTAGTAGCAATACCCAGTAGGGCCGGGCTCTGTGAGCCCGGCCCCACCTAGATCTGGTTTGCTGCTTTAGACGACCTCGCGGTCTCTCGTTACGGTCGTGGTGGTCCCGCCGTCGCGGCGGAAGGGCGCGAAGCTGCTCCAGAACAACACCGTGAACAGCATTCCTATCCCGCCGACGATCATCAGAATGATCCCTACCGTGTTGATGTTGAACCCTTCGGCCGTTACTTCGACGGCGAAGGTCAGGATCGCCCCGACGGCCAGCAAGAACAAGCTGACACCGATACCCATGAGTGTGGTCACCTCCTGCGTTCCCGCCGGCATCTCCGGCGAGCGCGTTCGCTTGCTGGGAGGGTTATACCCGTCCAGGCAGGGCCGAAACTCCTGGTAGTCGGCCGGCTACGAAGCGTGCCCTGCAGCCACGAGGTCGGCCAGGACCGCACGGGCCGCGTTGCGGCCCGGGGCGCCACACACGCCGCCGCCCGGATGGGTGCCCGAACCACACAGGTAGAGACCCGCTAGCGGCGCGCGATAGCGATGCCACGTGCCCGCTGGACGTTTGTCGAACAACCAGTCCGGCAGGATCTCGCCGTGGAAGATGTTGCCCCCGACCAGCCCGAAGCGCGCTTCTAGGTCGGGGGGGCCGAGCACCAAACGGTCCTCGACGAGGTCCGTGAGCCCCGGCGCGTATTCCTCCAACGTCGCGAGCACGCGGTCACCGATCTCGTCGCGCCGTTCGTCCCACGTACCTTCCGCCAGCTCGTAAGGCGCGTACTGCGCAAAGACCGACAGCGTGTGCTTCCCCTCCGGTGCGAGGTCGGGCTCCGACGCGGTCTGGATCCATGCTTCACAGAACATCTTGTCGGCAGGCTTGCCTGCTTCGGCCGCCTCGCAGGCGGACTCCAGGTATTCGATCGACGGTGAGATCGTGATCGTGCCGGTGTGCTCGGGCCCGGGCCCGTTCGCCGCAGACATGCCCGTGAAGCGGGGCAGGCCGCTCAGGGCGCAGTTGACCTTCACCACGGTGCCCGCGGTGGGGACTAGAGACACGTCCTCGACGAAGTCTGGTGCCAGCGATCCGTCGGGCACCAGCGAGATCGTGAGCTGAGGATGCGCGTTGGAGCACACGATGGCGGCGTCGATCTCCTCGCCGCTCTCGAGGACGATGCCGCCGGCGCGGCGCCCGTCGAGCTTGATGTTTGCGACGCGCGCTTCGGTGCGTATCTCGGCCCCCGCGGCGCGCGCTATCTCGGCGAGCTGCGCCGTGATCGCGCCCATGCCGCCACGAACGAATCCCCAGTCGCCGGGCTCCCCCGCCGCCAGACCGAACGCGTGATGCAGATAGATGTAGGACGTGCCCGGCGTGCGCGGTCCCGCGGCCGAGCCGATGATCCCCTGCGACGCCATGAGCCCGCGCATCAGGTCGGACTCGAAGTACTCCTCAACCACGTCCCCGATCGCGCCGTCGACGGTCTTCTTGAACAAGCCCTCGACCTCGGAGCGCCGGAAGGCCCGGCGCGCCTGCTTGCGGGTCGCCGGGTAGGTGAGGAGCGGGCGGAAGCGCCGGGAGGCTTCCTCGAACAGCTCCTCGAAACGGGGGTAGGCCTCGGCGTCCGCCTTGGAGACCCGAGCGATCTCCTCGGCCCGGCGGGCCGGGTCCCGCCACAAGGTCAATCCCCCACCGTCCGGGAAGGGCGCGAAGAGCTGCGGGTCCTTCGGGCGGATGTCGAGCTTGAGCCCGAGCTCGTCGACGACCTCGGGCTGCAACAGCGACAACGAGTAGCTCGCCGTCGAGATGCGGAAACCGGGGAAGAGCTCCTCGGTGACGCACGCTCCCCCGATGCGATCGGTGGCTTCGACCACCATTACGTCCAAGCCGGCCCGTGCGAGATAGGCCGCGCAGACCAGCCCGTTATGGCCCGCCCCGATCACGACCGCGTCCACAGCCACCTAGGAACCTCCGCAGGATGGTTGGGTTGGTAAATAGGACCGAAGCAGGCTACCGTTCGGGACATGGCCCTCAGCGCGTTCTGTACCAGCTGCCAACGAACCGTCTACGTGGACGAGGGCGACACCCCGATATGCCCCGTCTGCTCGTCTCCGCTCGTCCAGACCCAGGACGAGCCGGCTGCGGATCCCGAAGAAAGCGAGAGCGAGGGCACGCCCAACAAGGAAGCCGTCTAGTCCTGAGCCTCGCTTCTTTCCCGCGGCGCGAAGTAGGACGCCTCCAGGACCCGTCCTTCTTCTAGGACGAGCGTCGTAACGGACCCCGTTTGACAGGGCACGAATCCGAGCCACGGCGGGACACGCCGGCGTGCGAGCGAATGGCGCGCGACCAGTACGGGCGTCTGATGGGACACGATGACCACAGCGCGGCTGGCGGCGGCAGCAGCGGCTTCGTGGATCGCCGGCACCATGCGGGCCGCGATGTCGCGGAACGATTCGCCCCACGACGGTGTGAACGGATTGCGCAGGCGCCACCAGTGGGCCGGGTTGCTGACGACGGCCCAGATCGTCTTGCCAACTCCCTCGAGCAAGTTGGAGCTCTCGATGAGTCGGTCGTCGGTATGGATCTCGATGCCCCGCCCGTCCGCTATGGCTTGGGCGGTTTCCTGAGCTCGCTCCAGCGGGCTCGACCACAGCGCACCGATGTCGGCGTCGCGCAAGTGCGCGGCCGCGGCCCGGGCTTGGCGTCGGCCGCGTTCCGACAAGTGGTAGCCGGGCAAGCGGCCGTAGATGACCCCCTTGGGGTTCTCGACCTCTCCATGCCTAACGAGATGGATCGTCTGCGCCACGGCGACAGGGTAAAACCCTCTGTATGGGCCGAGCGATCTTCGATGGGATCGTCGCAGGTTCGATAGCGACGGTCTTCAGCGGTGCGCCGTCGACTCTGCACGCACTCGCGACGGGCGGGGACGTGCTCGCCGCAACCGAGGCGGCGGGAAGCTTGTTGCTACCGGACGAAGACGATCGGGGCACGCTCGTTGCTGCTGCGGTACCGGTCCACCTCGTCCTCTCGGCGGGCTGGGGCATCGTCCTCGCCGCCGTCTTGCCGCGCCGCGGGACGGTTCTGTGGGGTGCCCTCGCGGGGGCCGCGATCGACGCGTTCGACATGACGCTCGTCGGGTCGCGCGTCCCCAAGATCGCCGCGCTGCCGCGCGGCCCCCAGTTCGCCGATCACGTCGCCTACGGCGCGATAGCGGGTTGGGTCATCGCTCGGCGGCGGGCTACGCGCCGACGTGTCGCCGGAACGTCCGCAACGCGATAGAGATCGCCCAGTCCTTCGTCCGCACGATCACTGGCCGCGCGAAACGAACGAGGGCCCGCATCGGCGCGTGTGCAGGTTCGAGGTCCCACACCAGGGTCAGCTTGGATCCACCGGCATGCTCGACGACATAGAGGCTCGCGTCGCCGCGCAGATCCCCGTCGACCGTCGCGTGGATGCGTTGCGGTTCCTGGACCTCCGTGAAGTGGACCTCGAGACCCAAACGGTAAGGGAGCGGTGACACGATCGCGAACGTCAGACGCGATCCGGATTCGATCGGGTCGGGCTCGACCCGAAGATCGTGGAGCCACGACCACCACTCCTCGAAGCGATACCAGTTGGTTATCTCGCGCCACAGCTCGTCCGGAGGCAGCGAGAAGTACTCATCGCCATCGTGATGGACGACATAGGGGGAAGCCACGGGCTCAAACGCTAGCGGACGGCCCGTTTAGAGTCTGCACATGCCCGACGTCCTCTTGTTCGGGGCCACCGGCTACACCGGCGCGCTCACGGCTCACGCGCTGGCTCGTAGGGGGGCAGAGATCGTCCTGGCCGGGCGCAACCTGTCCCGCCTGGAGCGGCTGGCAACCGAGGTCGGGGCGGCCGACATCAAGCGTGTAGAGGTCGGAGATGTCGACGCGCTGGTCGAGGCGGTCGAGGGCGTTGGAACGTTGCTCACCTGCGTCGGACCGTTCTGGAAGTTGGGCCACACCGCCGTCGAAGCTGCGCTGCAAGCCGGTGTGCACTATGTGGATTCGACCGGTGAAAGCGCGTTCGTGGCGGAGTTGATCGAGCGCTACGACTCTTCGGCGCGCGAGCGAGGGATCGTCATGGCTCCGGCCGTGGGCTTCGACGAGGTCCCGGCCGACGTGTCGTTGAGTCTCGCGGTCGACGGGATGGAACAACCCGACGCCGTCGTGACGTATTCGGTGCCCACCAAGCCGTCGATGGGCACGGTCAGGACCATCGTCTCCGGCATCGCTTCGCGGCCGGGCACGTGGGTCCAAGACGGTCGCTCGGTGATCGTCGAGACCGCGCAACGAACCCGCTGGTCGCCCATGCCGCCGCCCCTCGGACCGAAGTACGCAGTCTCGATGCCGTTCGCGGAGGGCCGGCTCGCGCCCCTGCATCTCGATCTGCACAGCCTCGAGCTCTACGCGGCCGTCGGCCAACCGCGCGGGACTCTGATGCGCGCGGGCATGCCGCTGGTTCGCGCCCTATCGCGCGTCGCACCGGTCCAGGATCTCGTCGATCGTGTCCTGGAGGGCCGGCGCGGTGGGCCCGACGAGGCAACTCGGCAGAACGACAAGTGGGCGTTCCTCGCCGAGGCGCGCTCCGGGGATCGCTGGCGCAACGTGACGCTGATGGGTAACGACCCCTACGGCCTGACGGCCGAGACGTTGGCGGCGGGAGCTTTGAAGCTCGCCCGCGAGGGGCATGGATCGGCAGGTGTGATGGCACCGGTGCAGGCGATCGGGCTCGAGACGTGGCACAAGGAGCTGATCGACTTCGGCGTGGATATACAGGTCTACGAACCCGTATAGCTGGGTAGCGAGAGGAGAAGGATGGGAGCCAGACTTCGCTTCGCGAAGGTGATCGACCGGGAGCTCTTCTTCGTCAAGGAGCACGGGCGGATCCACCCCCATCTCGAGAGCCGAGTGATCCTGCGCGACGAGCCTGGGAAAGCGGGCGCGTTCCTCGTGATCCGCGGTTGGGGCGACGATCACGGCACATTTACCGAACGATGGGCCCTCAAGAGCCCCGGAGGCCAAACGATCTACGAGAGCTCACCGCGCGAGGTGCACGTCGCAACCCCGTCCCATACCGAAGAGCTGCAGGATGAGATCTCCGACCTGGAGCTCGACGCCGCGGACGACGACTACAACGTCGTCTTCTATCTCGACGACCGCGAGGTCGCCCGCGTCGGCTTCCCGGTAGTGCTCGACGGCCACTAACCCGGGGCAGTGCGGTGGGCCGAAGGCCACCGCATCTGAGGAAATGAGGTGTGCGCCGCCTTTTGGCGCTCACCTCATTTTTTGATTAGGGCGGGAGTCTCCGACGCGCGGGCAGTGCGTCGGATGGCTGCGGCGGCGAATGCGACTGGACCCCCGCCCCACCGCAATATTTGCCGGGGCGCCCCGCGGCGTGAATAGCCCAAAAGACCTATCTTTCCCGTCTATTCCTACGCATCTTGGGAAGGAGGCGGCTCGTGGCGAGGTCGGATCGGGGGTTGCGGGGGTGGTTGCTGGCTACGGGAGCGATCTACGCGCTGGGAGCTGCGGACTTCCTCGCCCGGCCCGCGGCGGCCACTCGCAGTCTCAATCGCTACGGCGGCGAGAGGATCGAGGACGAGCCCGGTGGCTTCTATAACTCGCTCGCCGGGGCCTATATGGCGACGATCGCGGCGCTTGCGCTCGAGTCGGCCCGTAACCCCGCCGCCCGACCGGACCTGATCCCTCCCCTGCTCGTCGCCAAAGCGGTCTCCTCGGCGGCCTTTTTGTACCGATTCGTCCAGACCCGGCGGCGGGGTTTCGCCGTGGCGGCCGCCCTGGACGCCGGTCTGTTCGCCGTGACCGCAGGCCTCTACTCCCGGAGCGAATGACCACCTTGTAACCGCTCGCGCGTGGCTAGCGTCCAATCTCCTGCTCGGACGGAATGGCCGTCCGCGGTTGTAGGAGGGGAATCGTGTACGAGTTCGCAATCGTGGTCCTGCTCGGAATCGGTACGTTCAAGGTCATCGACATGCTCAACGAGTACGTCGACCTCACGAAGGTGCAGTCGATCCTGACTATCGCCCTCGGCGCGGTCGTCTGTTGGGCGCTCGAGTTCTCGCTGTTCGCATCGTGGGAGATCCCGGTACGTAGCGAGACCGTTGGCTACATCGGCACCGGCCTCATGCTGGCCGCCGCCGGCTACGCAACCCCGAAGGTCTTCGAGCACGTCGCCGACATCCTCGGCACCCGCTCGATCCGCAAGGCTGCGTAACGTAGCTGCCTGATCCTTAGAAAGGGGCCCCCGCCAGGCGGAGGGGGCCCCTTTCTTTTGTGCCCCTTTTGTCCGAGGTGAGAGACTTGCCCGGTCGACAGACGGAAGGGGGCTTTTGCAATGGCGCAAGCGCAGCGATCGTTTCTGCCACTCACGGGGGCCGTGTTCGCGGTCCTGTTCGTGGCCTCGTTCTTCGCCGGGGGCGATATCCCCGGCGCCGACGACCCGGGTGGCGAGGTTCTCTCGTTCTACACGGATAACCAGTCGGTTGTGATGGTGGGTTCCGTCATGGTGGCTATCGCCGCTGTGTTCTTTCTCTTCTTCGTAGGACACGTTCGCAGTTTTTTGCGCGCCGCGGAAGGCAGCCCCGGGACACTCAGCGCGGTTGCCGCTGGTGGCGGCATCGTTGCGGCAACCGGTCTGCTGATCTTCGCAGGGATCGGCTTCACCCTGAGCGAAAGCATCGAAGGTTTCGAGCCGGCGACGGCTCAGGCCTTGAATGCGTTGAACGCAAACTTCTTCTTCCCGCTCGCCGGCGGGATAGCGACTTTCCTCCTCGCCACGGGCTTGGTCGCGATGCGTACCAAGGCTCTTCCAGCATGGCTTGCGTGGCTGGCGATAGTTATCGCGGTCCTCGCATTCTCCCCACTAGGGTTCTTCGCTTTCCTCGGGTCGATCCTGTGGGTTCTGGTCGTTAGCATCGTTCTCTGGACCAAACAGTCGGCGCCTGTGGCGCCTCCGACCTAGAAGGAGAGATCTCAGTGCCAACGACGACGGTGAACGGAACGAAGTTCAGCTACAACGACACGGGCGGCGATGGGCACCCAGTGCTCCTTCTCCACGCCTTCCCGCTGAACTCGGGGCAATGGGAGCAGCAGACCGATGCGCTCTCCGATCGCTACCGGTTCATCGTGCCCGACCTGAAGGGCTTCGGAGGTTCCGATGCGCCCGAGGATGCGTCCGCTTACTCGATGGACGACTACGCCGACTCGGTCGCCGGGCTGCTCGACGAGCTCGGCCTCCAGAAGGTCACGCTCGTGGGGCTCTCGATGGGTGGCTACATCGCGTTCGCGTTCCTGCGCCGCCATCGCGATCGCGTCGAGGCACTCGTCCTGGCCGACACGAGAGCAGAAGCAGATCCTCCGGAGGGCAAGGAGAAGCGCTCGAAGCAGCAGGTGATGGTCCGCGGTGAAGGGACCGCTGGTCTGATCGAAGCTCTGACGGGCGCGCTGATCGCGGAAGCGACGCTGTCGGGCAAGCCGGATGTCGTAGATCGTCTGCGCAAGCTCATGGACAACGCGCCGGCCGGTTTCGTGGGTGGCCTCGAAGCGATGAAGAACCGGCCCGACTCGTCCGGCGAGCTGGCGGCCATCGACGTCCCGACCCTCGTCATCGTCGGCGAGAAGGATGGCGTCACCCCACCGGAGGCGGCTCGTGCGCTCAACGAGGGCATCTCGGGCTCCAGGCTCGTGGTGATCCCCGGTGTCGGCCATCTCTCGAACCTGGAGGACCCCCAGGCCTTCACGGGAGCCCTCGAGGAGTTCCTCGCGGGGCTCTAAGCCGGCGCGGGAAATCCGCGCTTTCCACAGCTGCTCCCCCTAGGGTCGCCCTATGGAGCAGGCGGGTCTACGGCTTTCGCCATCGAGCGCCACCGACTTCAAGAGCTGCCCGCAACTCTTCAAATACCGATCGATCGACGGCCTTCCCGAGCCCGTCTCGGGGGCCGCGGCGAAGGGCTCACTGGTCCACGCGGTGCTCGAGCGCCTCTTCGCGGAGCCACCCGAGAATCGGACCCCCGCACGGGCTCAGGAGCTCCTCGAGCTGCTGTGGAACCAGGTCCGCGAGGACCCCGAGTTCCGCCCCTCGGGCCTCGGCTCGCCCGAAGAGGACGCGTTCTTGGACCAGAGTCGGAAGCTCCTGCACAACTACTTCAAGCTCGAGGACCCGCGTGTGCTCAGCGCGAGCCAGCTGGAGTGGTGGGTCGAATACGAGCTGACGGAAGTCCACCTGCGAGGCATCATCGATCGTCTCGAAGAGCGGCCCGACGGGTCGTGGATCCTCACCGACTACAAGACGGGCCGCGTCCCAGGTGAGTCGCGCGAGCTGGCGGCGTTCTTCGGACTGCGTTTCTATGCCCTGGTGTGCTGGCGCGCGTTCGGGGTGATCCCGAAAGAGATCCGGCTGGTCTACCTCGCCGATCCCGCCGTGCTGACGCTGAACCCGAACGAGAAGATGCTGCTCGCCTTCGAACGCCAGATGAAAGAGCTAGCGCGCGCGATCAAGCGAGCATCCGAGCGCGACGACTGGCGCCCCCGTCCGTCGCCTTACTGCATGAGCTGCTCGTTCCACTCGGTCTGTCCCGCATGGTCCAAGACGAGGGTCGACAGCACGGACGCAGACGCTCAATAGATCCCGGAACTGCCTAGGACGCGAAAGAGGCGCCCCGCCATTAGGGAGCGCCTCTTTCTTTCCTTCCGTTCGAGAATTACTTATCTGCGGTTCGTAGGAGAAGAGCGATTGTTCCGAGCGAGATGAGGCTGAAGCCTGCCGCCACGTAGGTCAGCCAGTTGGATCCGGTGAAGGGGAGAACCGCTCCGGCCCCCATCACTTTGGCGCTTCTCGCCACCGGGCGAGCGGCGTGCGTCTGTGCCGCCAGCACCTCGGCCTTGCGGACGACGCTCGGTAGAACCCTGTCGGTGCGGGTCTGAACGGTGCCTTCGACCTCGTCTTCGATGACCGAGACCACGACTTCCTCTTCCTCTTCTGCCTCCGGCTTGCCGCACCAGCCGTTGTTGTCGTCGTCGAAGTCGTCGTCGTTACCGCAACCGTTGTTCCCGTCCTGATCGGCAAGGTCGGTGCCGCCGGGGCCGTTCGGCTTGTCGTCGCCGTGAGCACCCTCGAAGCGCATCGGGCCCTTGCTGTCGTCCGGGTTGGACTCGGACTTGCCCTGGTTGCCGGAGCCGCCGTTCTCTACGGAACGGTCCTTGCCCGACGGGTGGGCGTTGTCACCCTCGTCGGCGACGTTGTTGGCGGTGCCGCCGTCGTTGGTGTCGTTGTCCTCGGTGTAGGCCGTGGACTCGTTCGAATCGGCGTCGCCGTCGTGATCCGACGCCTGCGCCGAGTTGCCGCCACCCTGGGTGTGGTCCGCCTTGTGATGCGCGAACGCGGGGGCCGCGGACAGGACCAGGAGCCCAACGATCATGAGGGCGCCGAGCACTGCCGAGCTGCGAGGCCTGCGGATCTGCTTCCTGATCTGACGTGCCATGGAGTTCCCTCCTCTGTCACTCTCTGTGGTCGTACAGCTACATTTCGCTGCCGAGGAGGGAACTCCTTCCAATTTCGCGAGAAACTTGAACTCTCTGCGGTCACACAACTACATACAGTGGTCAAACCCGGACAAACCCTTACCGGGCCGAGGTGCTTGCTACGAGTTCGCGGATAGCGACCGGAGGTCCGGGCGGTCCCAGAGGAAGGCTCTGAGGCGCA
>Ga0299913_10005711_pt1 | contig 10677 bp, 15 predicted proteins | sample RVTome_9_FD_201360 | JGI IMG/M metagenome (GOLD analysis project Ga0299913, IMG submission 201360) | Soil microbial communities from uranium-contaminated site in the Upper Colorado River Basin, Wyoming, United States - RVT155D38 (version 2) ... | reverse complement strand
TGCCGCCCGTGATGTTTTCCTCGAGGATCTGGGTCACTTCGTAGGCGACCCCGTCGGTGATCACCCGCTCGCGCTTGGGCACGCCCCAGCCCGCGTCCTCGTCGACCTTGCCGTTGGCGAGGACGACCTTTCGGACCGCGAACGGCTCGGAGTAGATGCCGCCGGCGGCGAGCGTGGCGTACGCGGAGGCCATCTCGAGCGGCGAGACCGAGGCGGCGCCGAGGCCGAGTGCCGGCACGATCGGCAGCGACGTCTTGATGCCCAGCTTGTGCGCCGTCTCGGCGACCTTCTCGGGGCCGATGTCGAGCGTCAGCTGCGCGTAGACGGTGTTGTCGGACCGGAGCGTGGCGGATTCGACCGACGAGCCGCCGTAGTAGTCCTTCCCGTACGTCTCGACCTCCCACGGCTCGGTCAACGGGTCGGGCTGGTAGGTGAAGGGCGCCGAGATGTACGTCGTCGAGGACGGGTTGACGCCCTCGGCCACCGCCGCCGTCAGCACGAACGTCTTGAACGTGGAGCCGGCCTGGCGGCGCGACTGCGACGCGAGGTTGTACTGGTTCTTCGCCCGGCCCGGCGTGACGGCGACCATCGCCTTGATCGCTCCCGTGCGGGGATTGATCGCGACGAGGGCGGCGTCCGGGTCCTCCTTGTAGGGGAGCGACGACTGGATCGCCTTCCGCGCCTCGAGCTGCATCGCGCGGTCGACGGTCGTGTAGACGCGCAGCCCGCCCGAGCGAACGGTTTCGGCGCCGTACTCCTGGATCAGCTCGTCGCGGACGTAGCTGAAGAAGTAGGGCTCCCGGATGCGGGTGTAGAGACGCCCGGGTCGCAGCTTCAGCGGCGCCGCGGCCGCCTCGTCGTATTCAGGCCGGGAGAGCGCGCCCGTCGCGAGCATCGCGCGCAGGACGTCGTTTCGGCGCGCGACGGCCCGCTGGGGGTTGCGGAAGGGATCGTAGACCGAAGGCGCCTGCGGGAGGCCGGCCACGAGCGCCGCCTCGACGAGCGAGAGGTTGCGCGCCCGCTTGGAGAAGTACGTCTGCGCGGCGGCCTCGACGCCGTAGGCGTGGCTGCCGTAGTAGACGGTGTTCATGTAGTTGGAGAGGATCCAGTCCTTCGTCCGCGCGCGGTTGAGCTTGAGCGCGAGGCAGGCCTCCTTGAGCTTCCGCTGGATCGTCCGCTCGTTCGAGACCGGATAGAGGTTGCGGACGAGCTGCTGGGTGATCGTCGACCCGCCCTGGACGACCCGGCCGGCGCGGACGTCCTCGACGAGAGCGCGGGCGATGCCCTCGAAGTCGACGCCGCCGTGCTCGTAGAAGCGCCGGTCCTCGATCGCGATCGTCGCCAGCGGCAGCCAGTGGCTCATCTGCTTGAGCTGCACGGGCTGACGATTCCGCTCGGCCGGGATCGTGGCGAGCAGCGACCCGTCGGCGGCGTAGACGAAGGAGTTCTGCCCGATCGAGACCGGCCGCAGGGTCGAGAGGTTGCAGTTGGAGCCGACCGTGGCGGCGCCAGTGACGCCGCCGGCGGTGAGCACGGCGAGCCCGACGAGTGCGAGCACGACGAAGAGGACGAGCCTGCGCTTGCGCGCCGCCTTCGCCCGCCGCCGCTGCCGGCGCCGGCGCGCGTTGACGGTGTCGTCACGCGGGCTGCGGCTGGTTCTCCCACGGGCCGGCGTCATGCGAAGACGCCCTCGGCCCGCAGCCGCTCGTGAACGCGGACGCGCAGCTCCCGCTCGAGCCGCTCGGCCGCCTGGACGTCGGCGGCACGCGCCCGGACGGAGATCGTCGCCTCGCCGGCGAGGGAGCTCACGAAGACCTCGGCGTCCGTCTCGGCCCTGAGGAGCTCGAGGACGCCGGAGAGCTCACGGCTGAGTGGGACCTGCACGGTGATTTCTGCGACCTTCTCGCGGCTGACGATCGTCGAGTTGCGGATCGTGTCCGCGGCCAGCTTAGCGTTGGGGATAACCAGGCGGGTTGCGTCATCGAGCCGGATCGTCGTGTAGGTCAGGTCGATCTCCTCGACGATCCCCTCGGCGTCGGCGATCTCGACCCGATCGCCTATCCGCAGCGGCTGTGTAACCGCGATCATGAGCCCGGCGACGAAGTTCGAGAGCGTCGACTGCGCGGCGAGGCCGACGACCAGGCCGACGACGGCGGCCGACCCCAGCACGGCACCCGCGACGGCGCGGACGGGTGGGATCGCGAGCAGGGCGGAGAGGAAGCCGACCGCGACGATCCCGGCGACGAGGCTGCGGCGGAGGACGCGGTAGCGGGTGGCCGTCGAGGGATCGAGTTCGCGCCGCGCGAGGCGCGAGTCGACCACCTTCGCCGCGATCGCCGTCACGAGCAGGACGATCCCGAGCGTCAGCAGCCGGCTCCAGAGTTCGGCCATCGACGCTCTCCTTTCGACGCGCTAGAGGGGCTGCCTCCCGGCGAAGCCGTCGTCCACGCCGTGCCAGTACGCGACCTCCTCCTCGCCGAGCTGCCAGCAGAGGAGCACCTCGTCGCCGTCCCGGAGCGCGGGGAAGTCGACGAGGCCGCGGTCGAGATCCTTCACCTGCACGCCGAGCGCGGAGAGCTCGCGGACACAGCGCGCGAGCTCCGTCGCATGCGCCTCGACCTCCTCGGCGAGCTCGGCGAGGTCGCTCGGTGCGAGATCGCCTCCGTTCCCCGAGATCCGCTCGAGCACGGCCGCCCGCCGTGCCTCCGCACCGGCCAGCAGCCGCCGGCTGCCGACCATCTCCTCGGCGAGCGGTCGGATCTCGGGCAGGAGCTCGTTGGCCTCTTCCGGCGTGAAGTAGCGCTCGGGCACGCGGCCTATGATGCGGCATCGTGGAGGCGGCGGAGCGGCGGGTCGACGGGCGCCTCAGCGGCTGGCTCTCGCTCGTCGGGGCGCTGATCGTGCTCAACTACGCAGCCCGCTACGGCACCGAGACCGAGACGGTCACGCGCGAGGCCTTCTACCGCTGGGCGACGGTCGTGGGCGCCGGGGTCCAGTTCGGGATCATGCTCGGCCTGACGCTGCTGATCGTGCGCGGTGCCGTCACCGACCTGCTCGCTCTGCGGCGTCCTCGCAGCTGGAAGAAGGCGGCCGGAATCATGCTCGGGGTCTTCGTCGGCGTCTTCGTCCTCTCCGGCATCCTCTCCGCGCTCGGCCTCCGGCCGGGCGAGGAGCAGGGCCTGGCCCCTGCGGGCTGGGACTCCTCCCGCGCGGCGCCGTTCGCCGCGAACTTCGTCGTCGCGGTCGCGCTCGTGCCGCTCGTGGAGGAGCTGCTCTTCCGCGGCGCCGGCTTCTCGCTCCTAGCCCGGTGGGGACGCGGAGCCGCGATCGTAGGCACAGGCGTGCTGTTCGGCCTCGGCCACGGCCTCCTCGAGGCGCTGCCGATCCTGATCGCGTTCGGCGTCGGGCTCGCCTGGCTGCGCGATCGCTCGGACAGCGTCTACCCGCCGATCCTCTTGCACGGGATCTTCAACGGCGTCTCGTTGATCGCCGCCGTCACGCTCGGAGACCGGGTCTCGTGAAGCGAGCGCTCGTCGTCGCCGCGGCGGTGCTCGTTTTCGCGCCCGAGGCGAGCGCCGCGGTCGGCCACGTTCCCTTCGAGACGACGTTCACGGCGGAGCGCGCGGGGCGGTGGGACTTCGGGGACGGGACGACAGCGGACGGCGCCTCCGTCAGTCACGTCTTCACGCGGCCCGGACTGTACGCGGTGACCTTCGACGGCGTCGCGCGCGAGTGGGTCGGCGCCTTCCAGGTCCACGTCGCGCCCGAGCAGGTCGGCCGGATCTCGGGGAGGATCGAGCCTGCCCTCGTCCGGGCGCTTGTCGAGGTCGCGGGCGCTCGCTCGGAGACCGCCCGCGACGGCTCCTTCTCGCTGCGGCTGCGGGAGCCGGGGCGGTTCCGGGTTCGCGTCGGGGGGGTCGAGTCGCAGGAGGTGCGGGTCCTCCAGCGGGCCCGGCTGGAGGCGCGCCTCACCGGCAGCGGGCTCGTCGGTGAGCGGCTGAGGGTCGTCGCCCGGGTCCTGCCCGCACGGGCTGGAACCGTCAGGGTGAAGGTCGTTCGCGGCACGCTTGCCGGAAGGCGGCCCGGCCCGGTCGAGGTCCGCGTCGAGCTCCGGCCAGCGGCGGGTTGGCTCGCCGCGGCGAAGACGTTGAGGACCGCGGTGGTGGTTCCCCGGCTCGCCCGGGGCTCGCAGGGGCCGAGCGTGCGCGCGCTCGAGCGGCGGCTGCGCGAGCTCCGCCTCGCACTCCCCCGGGTCGACGCGCTCTACGGGCTCGACACCTACCAGGCGGTGCTGGCCTTCCAGAAGCTCCGCGGGCTGGCGGCGACCGGGCGCGTCGATGCGCGCACCTGGCGAGAACTGCGGCGGGCCCGCGCGCCGATGCCGCGCCACCGCGGAACGCACATCGAGGTCTCGAAGGGCCGGCAGCTGCTGCTCGTCGTGCGCGACTCGCGCGTGACCGACGTCGTCCACGTCTCGACAGGTGCAACCGGGAACACGCCGATCGGGACGTGGCGGATCTACCGGAAGGTCCCCGGCTGGGACTGGGTGCTCTGGTACCCGATGTACTTCCTCCGCGGCTTCGCGGTCCACGGCTACCCCGACGTGCCGGCGTACCCGGCCTCGCACGGCTGCGTGAGGGTGCCGATGTGGATCGCGCCGCGGCTCTACGCTTCCTTCGCACACGGCCAGACCGTCCACGTCTACTGGTGAGCGCAGACGATCCCCTCATCCGGCAGCTCCGCGAGCAGATCTCGGACAACGACCGCGCCCTGGTCGAGGCGATCAACGCGCGCCTGAAGCTCGTGGCACGGCTGAAGGCCTACAAGGAGTCGCGCGGGATCGAGTTCCTCGACCCGGAGCGAGAGGAGTGGCAGCTCCAGTACCTGCTGCGCGCGAACCGCGGCCCGCTCTCGACGGAAGGCCTGCAGGAGCTCTACGGCGCCGTGCTCGACCTCACGAAGCGCGAGGTCAGCTAGCGGTCTTCTTCGTCCTCCTCGGAGGTCGCGAACTCGTCGGGGGTGACGTTCTCGAGGAAGGTGCGGAACTCCGCGACCATCTCTTCCTCGTTCACCTCGTCGCCCTCGAACTCGATCCCGGACTCCTCGATCACGTCGTCTGCCGCGAAGATCGGCGCCTCGGCGCGGATCGCGAGGGCGATCGCGTCGGAGGGCCGGGAGTCGATGTCGACCTCCTGGCCGTCCTGCTGAACCGTCACCTGGGCGTAGAACGTGTTCTCGCGCAGCTCGGTGACGGTGATGCGAACGACCTTCGCGTCGAGCTGGCCGAGGATGTCCGTGACGAGATCGTGCGTCATCGGCCTCGGCGTCGACGCGTTCTGGAGCTTCATCAGGATCGCGGCCGCCTCCGGGTGGCCGATCCAGATGGGCAGGAACTTGTTCCCGTCCGCGGTCTTGAGCAGGACGATGGGCTGCTTCCCGACGAGGTCGAAGCTGACGCCGTAGATGACCATCTCCTGCATCACGTCCTCGCGCTGATGTTAGCCGAGGCCCTTCGAGCCAAACCTCTCCGAAAGGGTGACGCTACGACCCGAGATGGGCGATCCTGGATTCGAACCAGGGACCTCCGCCTTATCAGAGCGGCGCTCTAACCAGCTGAGCTAATCGCCCGCGCGAGGGCGGATTGTAGCCAGCGCCTAGTGGAAGTGGTGCGTGCGCTGAAGGTAGTCCTCGACCGCGAGCAGAAACGATTCGTCGCGCGCGATCTCGCTCAGTGTGCCCTTCGTCTGCTCGTCAAGCTCGGGGTCGCGCGCGAGGTCGCGCATGAACGTGCTGAGCGTGCCCTCGCGCGACATCGCGGCCATGCGCAGGAACAGGCGCCGGGAGATGTCGTCCTGGGAGATCGCTTCGAGCGACTCGAGATCTTGCAGCCAAGGGCCGAGCATTCCACCCTTGAACGCCACCGGCGCGCAGGCGGTTACGGGGCGGCGCGCTCGAGTGCCTCGACGAGCTCCTCGAGCTCGGTCTCTCCGGCGAACGCGATCTCGAGGCGCCCGGCGGTGACGCGGGCGGGCATACCCGCGATCCGCTCCGCCGCCGCCCGCGCACGCGCGACCAGGTCCGGGTCGAGCCTTGCGGCCGCTCGGCGCGGCTTCGTCCGGGCGCCGGCCCAGCGGGCGGCCTGCTCCGCGGCCCGTACGGACATGCCCTTCCGCACGATCTGACGCGCGAGCGCCCGGCGGCCGTCCTGATCGGGAACCGCGAGAACGGCGCGAGCGTGGCCCTCCGTCAGCTGGCCGCGCTCGACCATCGCGAGCACGTCCGTCGGCAGCTCGAGCAGGCGCATCCGGTTCGAGACGGACGGCTTCGATTGGCCCACGCGATCGGCGACCTCTCCGAGCGAGAGCGCGAACTCGTCGATGAGGACAGCGTAGGCGCGCGCCTCCTCGACCGGCGAGAGGTCCTCGCGGGCGACGTTCTCGACCAGGGCGAGCAGGAGCGAGTCGCGGTCGTCGGCCTCGCGCACGATCGCGGGAACGGTCTCGACGCCCGCCTCTCGGGCCGCCCGCCAGCGTCGCTCGCCGGCGATCAGCTCGTAGCCGCCGGCCGCGCGTGGACGGACGACGACCGGCTGGAGCAGTCCTTGCGCCCTGATCGAGTCGGCGAGCCCGGAGGTCGCCTCCGGCTCGAAGCGACGGCGAGGCTGGCGCGCGTTCGGGTGGATCTCCCCGACGGGCAGCTCCGCGAGCTCCCTCGTCGCGTGCGCGCCGCCGATCAGGACTTCGAGGCCGCGGCCGAGGCCTCTGCGGTTAGGAACGCTCGACAAGCTCCATCGCCACCTTCCAGTACGCGTCGGCGCCGGCCGAGCGGCGGTCGTACGCGATCGCGGGGAGGCCGTGGCTCGGCGCCTCGGCGAGGCGCACCGAGCGCGGTACGGATGTGCGGAACACGAGCTCGCCGAAATGGCGGCGCACCTCCTCCGAGACGTCTGCGGCCAGACGCGTGCGCCCGTCGACCATCGTCAGGAGGACGCCGCCGAGGGCGAGCCGGGGGTTGAGCCGGGCGCGGACGAGGTCGACCGACTTGACGAGCTGGGCGAGACCCTCGAGCGCGTAGTACTCCGCCTGCACAGGGACGAGCACGCGGTCGGCGGCGGCGAGCGCATTCACGGTCAGCGGCCCCAGCGAGGGCGGGCAGTCGAGGAAGACGAACGACCAGCGCTCGCCGGCTCCGCGGATCGCCTCGGCGAGGTAACCCTCCCCGTCGCCGCGTCGCGACAGCTCGACGACCGCTCCCGCGAGCTCGGGCCGCGCCGGCACGAGATCGAGGTTGGCGAAACGAGTCGGCTTCGCGAGCTCGTCGAGCGGCGCCCCGTCGAGCAGGTCGTAGCTCGAGCTTCCGTTCGCCCGCTCGCCGAGCCCTGAGGTCGCGTTCGCCTGCGGGTCGAGGTCGATGACGAGCGACCGTTCGCCGGCCTCGGCGAGGCAGGCCGCGAGGTTGATCGCCGTCGTCGTCTTGCCGACGCCGCCCTTCTGGTTGGCGAGCGCGTAGATCTGGCCGGGCACCTCTCCAGGCTACTCAGGTGAGCGGACGCTTCCTCTCGCACGCGCAAAGGCAAGTGTCATGCGAGCGGGCGCTTCCGCGCGATGCCGGCGCGGCGCGGAAACCCCGGCGGGGTCGGGCCGGTCTTGCGAAGGACGAGGAACCCCGGCGCCGTTTCGGCGAGCTCTCCGCCGACCTGTTCGGCCACCCGCGCGACGGCGCCCGCGTCCGCGCTCGGGCCCACCCAGAGAACGACCGCTCCTCCCTCGCGGACGAGCGGCAGGCACCACTCGGCCGCGACCTGCGGCGTCGCCAGCGCCTTCGCAACCGCGACGCCGAACTGCTCCAGGTCCTGCTCCTCCGCGCGGCCCCACACGACGCGCAGGTTCGGCAACTCTGCCTCCCACCCGCGCAGGAAGTCCGCCTTCCGCCGCTCCGCCTCGAGCAGCGTCACAGTCCGATCCGGCAGGGAGGCGGCGAGCGGGACCCCGGGCGTGCCCCCGCCCGAGCCGACGTCCACGACCGGGCCCGCAGAGCGACGGACGAGCTCGGTGCCTCGCAGGGCGTCCTCGAGCAGCGCACGCCGCGCCTCCTCGAGATCCCGGATCGCAGTCAGCCCGGGCGTCGCGACGACCGCCGCGAGCCAGCGCTCCAGCAGCTCGTTCAGACCGGGGAGATGACGACGAAGCGGTTCGGCTCGGTGCCCTCGCTGGTCGTCTCGACGCCGTCGAACTCCTTCAGGCGGACGTGCACGACCTTGCGCTCGACCGCGGTCATCGGCTCGAGCTCGACCGGCTCCCCGGAGCGGACGGCCCGCTCGGCGCTCCGAACCGCCAGTGCCTCGAGCGATGCCTGGCGACGGGCGCGGTAGCCCGCCGCGTCGACGACGATCACCTTGCGGTCGTCCGGCCACGAGCGGAAGGCGATTGCGTTCACGAGGTACTGGATCGCGTCGATCGTCTGGCCGTGCTTCCCGATCAGCAGGCCGAGGTCGCGACCGGAGCAGAGCGCGACGAGCGACTCCTCGTCCTCGCGGATGTCCACGCGGCAGTCGACCCCGATCTCCGCCGTGATCCGCACGAGCAGCGCGCGCACGTCGGCGGCCAGCTCGCTCTCCTCGAGCGGCTCCGCCAGCCCGTCCTCGGCCAGCAGGGCGACGACGCGAGCCGGCGCGTAGCCGACCCCGAGCAGCCCCCGCTCGCCCTCGGAGAGCACCTGGAAGCGGACGGCGTCCTTGTCAAGCCCCGGCCGGATCGACTCGAGCTCGCGCAGCGCGTTCCACTTCGCCTCGCCGACGGTCTCTCCGATCGCCTCGACCTGGAGCTCGCTCACCGGCGCGCCTTCTTTTTCTTGCGCTTGACCCGCCGCACCTGCTGCGGCTGGGTGCCCTTGGCCGTGGGCTTCGCGTCGTCGTCGGCCTCCGCGGCGCGCTCCTCCTTCGGAGGCGTTCGCGACGAGCGTTTCGGGGGCGGCACCGGCTTCGGCATCAGCTGCCGCGTCACCAGCCCCTGCCCGGTCGTCCAGAGGTTCGTCGTTACCCAGTACAGGACGAGCCCCGACGGGAAGTTGAGGATGAAGAACAGGAACGCGAGCGGCATGATCAGCAGCAGCGTCCGCTGCATCCGGTCCATCGTCGTCGCCATCAGCAGCGTCGAGGTCGTCTGCGAGATCGCGTAGATCGCGAGCAGCAGGTAGCCCGACCAGTGCGAGTTCGCGTCCGCGGTGATGCTCGGAACGAATCCGAGCCATCCGAGGTCGGAGTCCGGGAAGCGCGGGAGGACCTCGTCGTCGAAGTCGCGCAGGACGAAGAAGAGCGCGAGGAAGATCGGGATCTGCGCGACGATCGGCAGGCACGACGACGCGGGGTTGATGTTGTTGTCCTTGTAGAACTTCATCAGCTCCTCGCGCTGCCGCACCTTGTCGTGCTTCCAGCGCTGCTGGAGCGCCTTCATCTCCGGCGCATGCTTCTGGAGGTTCTGCATCGAGTGGATCTGCCGCACCGTCAGCGGGACGAGCAGCATCCGGACGATGATCGTGAGCGCGACGATCGCCCACGCCCACGGCAGCACGACGGTCTCGTGCAGCCAGACGAGGACGGCCTCGAGGACCTCCTCGATCGGCGCGAGGGGGCCGGCGACGATCATCTGACGTAGTCCACGCCGCCGCGGCTCCAGGGATTGCAGCGCAGCAGGCGCCAGCCGGCGAGCAGCGACCCGCGCACGTAGCCCTTCGCCCGGATCGCGTCGATCGCGTACTGCGAGCAGGTCGGGTGGTACTTGCAGACGTTCTCGCCGAGCAGCGGGCTGACGAGACGCCGGTAGAGCCGGATCGCCGTGATCATGCCGCCCGCTTCTGGACGACTTCCTCCACCCGCTCCTTCAGCCAGTCGAAGCCGCGCGCCTCGACGGCCTCCGGCAGCCCGGGCTTGACGATCAGGACGTAGTCCTGACCGCCGGGGATGTCCGGCAGCAGCGCACGCCAGGCCTCGCGGAGCTGGCGCTTGATCCGGTTGCGCACGACTGCGCCGCCCGTCCCCTTCGGGACGGCGAGCCCGAGCCGCGGGTCCCCGTCGCCGCCCTCGCGCGGAAACCAGTAGAGGGCGAGGAAGCGCGTCGAGACCGAGCGCCCGTGCCGGTAGACCGCGTCGAAGTCGCGCGAGCGAGAGAGGCGATGGCGCCGCTGCACCGCGGGCGGCGCGGTCAGGCCGAGAGCCGCTTGCGGCCCTTGGCGCGGCGGCGCTTGAGGATCGTGCGGCCGGCACGCGAGGACATCCGGGCGCGGAAGCCGTGCTTCCGCTTGCGCCGGCGCACGTTGGGCTGATACGTCCGCTTCATCGATTCGGGAGGGATTCAGGTCGGAAAAAGCGCCACCCGCAGGCGGCGTCGCACGAGTATAGACGAGCCGTGGCGAGATCCGTTTTCCACAGCTGCGTCCACCGGTCGACGGCATGGAAAGCACCTGCTGAGGGGCCACTCCCGCGACACTTTCCCCCGCTCTGTCCACAGCTGTGGAGGGCGAAAAAGTCCCTGCAAATCGCGCATTTTCTTCTTCGCCGCGCCTGTTGTCGGCCCTCGGAGACGCTGCTATGCTCGCCCCTTCGCCCGCGTGAGAGGAGAGAGGCCGGCCGAGTGGAGCAAGCCAGCGAGCTGACTGTCGAGAGCGTATGGAACGAGGTTG
>Ga0299913_10005710_pt1 | contig 10678 bp, 12 predicted proteins | sample RVTome_9_FD_201360 | JGI IMG/M metagenome (GOLD analysis project Ga0299913, IMG submission 201360) | Soil microbial communities from uranium-contaminated site in the Upper Colorado River Basin, Wyoming, United States - RVT155D38 (version 2) ... | reverse complement strand
GCCAGCTCACGCAGGCGCGGGAGCTCCCGGCCGATCGTGGCCTGCTGGAACAGCTCGCCTGCCTCGTCGGGGCCGCAGTAGCCGAGCCGGTTGGGTCCAAAGGCGTATCGCGCGAACCGGATGGGCCCGGGTGCCGGGGCGATGGGTCGATCCCAGGCGTCCGCGCCCGACGCCGGACCACCGCCGGTCCATGGTGCCCAGGGGGCCGCCACGACCGTCACGCCGCGGCGCTTGCGGGAACGGGGACGGCCTGCCAGCGGCGGAGCCCCGACAGGACGAGGGCCGCGCCGGCCGCGAGGACGAGGCCCTGGCCCGCCAGGACCGGGACCGCCGGGATGCTCCCGGCCTGGATTCCCTGGAGCGCGGCGGTGACCGGCGCGCCGAGCACGAGGATCGCCGTCACGAGGCTCGCGGGCGCGCGCTGCAGCGCGGCGAACCACGTCCCGACGTACGCGGACAGGAGGCCGCCGGTGACGATCGCCCAGCCCCACTGCTCCGCGGTCAGGGTCCCGACCACCGAGGCCTTGCCGGTCACCGCGAGGTAGCCCACGAGGACGACGAGGCCGATCCCGAGGCGTCCTGCGCCCACGGCGGCCGACGGCACGGTCCGAAGGACGCGGCGGGCCACGATCGTCTCCAGCGCCCAGAGGATGGTGGCCGCGGCGATGAGTGTCTCGCCCGTGCCCCAGGTCACGCCGGCCGGCGCGACGATGAGGAGCTGGCCCGCGAGCAGGACCGCGAGGGCGCCGATCTGCGCGAGGCCGAGGCGCTCACCGAGGAATGGCACCGCCAGGAGTGCGACCCACACGAACAGGGTCTTGTGGATGAACGCGGCGCTCGGCGCGCTGGCCTGGGCGAGGCCCATGAAGAACAGGAGGAACGGCACGCTGCCGCCGATGACGCCGATGACCGCGAGCCAGCCCCACGACCGCGCAGGCGTCGTGCGCACGGTTGCCGGCCGGATGGTCGCGACCGCGAGGCCGAGCAGCACGAGGGCGGCGACGCCGTTCTTGAGCGTCGTGTAGACCGCCGGGTCCGGCAGCTGCTTCACCGCGAAGGCGTTCACGAAGATGGACAGTCCGCTGATCGCGGCGGTTGCGAGGGCGAGGACGACGCCCCAGCGGAGCGTCTGCGGAATGCGGATCGGGCTGGACTGGGGCGTCATGACGAACCTCCTGGGCGTTCGGCCGTGGCGGCCTGGCGGTTTGGTGGCAGCGGGAGCGCGGCTGCGGCCATGGCCGCGTCGAGCTGCGATGCGAGCTCGTGCGCCTCTGCGGCATCGATCTGCCGGACGACGGTCCCCGCGGCGACGAGCACCCACGCCCCGACCTCGACGTCGGGTGTCATGAGGAGCGACGCCCGGCGGGTGCGGCCGGCCATGTCGACGACCGCGCTTCCGGCGTCGAGCGCCAGGATCCGGGCCGGATAGGCGATGCACATCGCTAGCGACAGCACTTCATGCGCCCACTCTCGCGCCGTTCGCGGCGCGGCCGGGAGGGCCGAGGGTCACCCAGCGCCTGCCGGACCGCCCTCCGGGGCACGGCCATCCGGCCCGTCGGTCGGTCACGCCACCCAGACCGTGCGGCGCCGAGCTCGGACGAGCTGGGCCAGAACGGCGGGCGCGAGTGCAATCGCAGCCACGAGGAGCCAGTCCGATGCGGTAAGAGGCACGGCCCGGAAGGCATCCGCCAGCGGCGGGACGAACGGGATCACTGCCTGGACGACCACGGCGAAGCAGCACGCGGCCAGGAGGAACGTGTTGCGCGAAAGCCGGTGGATCGGCTCGCGCAGGCTGCGATTCGCGTAGGCGCGGACAGCCTGTCCGCACACGAGCGCCGTATAGGCGAGCCACTGCCCGGTCCCGGATGGCGCCACCACGAGGAGCCCGAGGGCGGCCGCGGCGCTGAAGCCGCCGGCCCCGGCGATCCGGGTTAGGAGGCCGCGGGTCAGGAGCGGTCGCGAGATCGGCCGCGGTGGGCGGGTCATGAGGTCGGGCTCGGGCGCCTCGCGCTCGAAGGCCACGGACGTCGAGACATCGATGAACAGCTCCAGCCACAGGATCTGGATCGGGAGCAGGGGCTGGTCGAAGCCGGCCACGGTCGCGATGAGCAGGAAGCCGAGGAGCGCGACGTGCGTCGATACCAGGAAGACGAGGCCCTTCTGCACGTTGTCCACGATTCGCCGGCCCTCGTGCATGCCGTAGACGAGGGTGGCGAATGAGTCGTCGCCGAGGACGAGATCGGAGGCTTCACGCGCAACCGCCGTCCCGCTGCCCATCGCGACCGCGACATCGGCGGCATGGAGGGCGGGAGCGTCGTTCACGCCGTCGCCGGTCACAGCGACGAGGCGGCCGGCCCGCCGAGCGACCTCCACGATCCGACGCTTCTGGTCGGGTGTGGAGCGGGCGATCACCGACAGCGTCGAGATGCGGCGCGCGAGCTCGTCGTCCGTCCAGGTCGCGAGCTCGCCTCCGGTCACGATCGTGGTGGCGTCGAGGCCGGCGTCCTGAGCGATCGCGCGGGCCGTGACGGGATGGTCGCCGGTGACCATGACGACCTGGATCCCCGCGGCTCGAGCCTGCTCCGCCGCTTCGCGGATGCCGGGGCGGATGCGGTCGGCGAAGCCGATCAGTGCCTCGATGCGCCAGCCAGCCGCGTTCCTCCGGGCCAGCGCGACGACTCGCTCACCACGTCGGGCCGCGGCCTCGAGACGGTGATGCCACGGGCTCGACGCCTCGTCCTGATCGCCCAGGGCGAAGATCGCCTCCGGCGCTCCGATCGCGAGGGTTTCCAGGTCCCCTCCCCGCCGCGCGGTCGTCGACGTGTACGGCCGGCGCTCGTCGAACGGCGCCGCCTCGACGAGGTCCGTGGGAGGCAGCCGGGCGTCGCCGCCCGACGCCGAGACGGCGGTCGCAAGGGCGCGCGTGAAGGAGCTCGTCGCCGCGTGGTCGCCGTCTCCGTGCCAGGAATCGTCCTCCGCGCGGAGGGCATCGAGGAGCACGGCCGTTCGCCGCGCGTCGTCGCCGACGGGGCCGTCGACGTCCACCACCGAGACGACCTCCAGGCGGTTCTCGGTGAGCGTTCCCGTCTTGTCGGTGACGACCAGGTCCACGGCTCCCAGCACCTCCTCGGCGTTGAGCCGACGGACGAGCACGCCGCGCCGCAGCAGCCGGTACGCACCGAGCCCGAGGACGACGGCCAGGAGGACCGGCGGCTCCTCCGGGATCGCCGCGATCGCGGCCGAGATGCCCGCCAGCAGGTTCTCGCCGAGCGGGTTGCCGCGCGCGAACCCGAGCCCGCTCGTGATCGCGATGAGGCCGACGGCGACGACGAGGAGGATCCGGACGAGCCTGTCCAGCTCGCGCTGGAGTGGCGAGCGGTGCCGCTGTCTGGTGGACAGGCCGCTCGCGATCCGGCCGAGCTCGGTCGCGGACCCGATGGCGACGACGACGCCCTCGCCTCGCCCACCGACGACGCTGGTACCCGCGTAGGCGATCGATCGGCGGTCGCTCAGGCCCGCGGTCGCGGGGTCCGGGCCGGTCACGGCCTGGTCCGGGAGCGACTCGCCCGTCAGGACGCTGCTGTCGATGATCAGCCGCTCGACCCTCGTGAGTCGGATGTCCGCCGGCACCACGTCACCGACCCGGATGAGCACGACGTCCCCGGGCACGAGCGCCGCCGCGGGCACCTCGCGGGTCTCGCCGGCGCGCCGGACCCGTGCCTGCGGGGCCGACGCCTCCCGGAGCGCCTCCAAGGCCCGCTCCCCGCGGTACTCGGTGATGACGTCGGCACCGACGATCGGCACGAGCCCGGCAAGGATCAGAAGGCCGTCGCGAACCTCGCCGAGCGCAATTGCCCCGATCCCGGCGAGGAGGAGCAGGAGCACGAACGGCTCCGCCGCGGCAGCGAGCACCATGCGCCAGATGGGCGGGCGCTCGGTGGGCTCGAGCTCATTTCGTCCAGCCGATGCCGCGCGTCGGTCCACCTCGGCCTGGTCGAGACCTCGAATCGGGTCAACGCCGAGCGCCGCGGCAACCTCAGCGGCGTCACGCGCGAACGGATTGACGATCAGGACTGGCATCGGCGGGCGCCATCCACCTTCGGGCTCGGTCGTCAATAGTGTCGCCGCCGACGGCGGGCTGGTCGGCCGTCGTCGGGCGGAGCGCGCAGCGAGTCCCGGACAACCAGACGACCCGCCGGGTTGCCGCCGACGGGTCGTCTGGCTCACAGGGGGAGTCGACGTCAGATGGCCACAGGCCGCGTCGTATAGGTCCCACCCGTCAGGTACCGAGTCGCCAACTCGACGACGACACCCAGTGCCAGGCCGCCGATCAACGCGGGGACCAGCGCAAGGCCGTCGAAGACCGGCGCGTACGCGCGGAACGAGATCACGAACTCGCTCGCGATGACGGCGCCCGCGCCCACGGCGATCGCATCGACCAGCCACTCGTAGCCGGTCCGGGTCTCACCGAGGAATTGCGCGATGACGCCGAAGAGCAGCGCGCCCGCGATGATCACGAGCCATCCACCGAAGCCGAGACCGATGGCAAGCTCCATCTTGTCTCCTCCTTTCACAACGGGACCGATTCCCTGATTGCCATGCTGTCCTGCGCGAGCCCCACCCGGTAGTGCCGACCGTCCCGAAAGAGGGTGACGGTCCGGCCGATGGTTGGCGGGACGGCCGCCATTGACGCCATCCGGACGCCCCGTTCAGTCCAATCGGCCGTTCCTGATTCGGACCCTGCCGGCGCACGCTGTTGGCGGAGGCGCTCCATGGATCTCCACGTCGACCATCACGCGGCCCGGACCCCGTTGGCCTGGCTCGTGGCACTTGCGCTCGCGGGCGTGGCTGTCGGCAGCCTCGCCGGGCCGCTCGGACCGTCGCCGACGTCCACGACGCCGGGGCCGTCCATGGGGCCGTCCATGGGGCCGTCGACGGGCCCGTCGCCGATTGCCTCCCCGTCCGCGGCGTGCACGTCCGAGCCGACCGCCACGCCGCCCCTGCTGACGGCCACGCCCCTGCCGACGGCAACACCTGCGGCGCCGACGAGCCGGCCGACAGCCACGCCCCGACCTAGTCCCCGCCCAACGCACCGGCCAACGCCGACCGTGCCGGCACCCACACCGACGGTGGTTCCCGTCCCGACACGGGGTGGTGCGAGCCTGCTCGTGACCCACGGCTCCCGTACGAGCAACCAGGTCGCCCTGACCTTCGACATGGGCGGCCGGGTGGGTGACGCGCTGGCCATCATGAGCTGGCTCGTGGACCACGACGTCCACACGACGATCTTCATGACCGGCGCCATGGCCGACAACCCCAACACCGATGCGGGGCGCCGGGTCCTCGCGATCGTGCAGACCCACCCCGAGCTGTTCACGCTCGGCAACCACTCCTACACGCATCGTGATTTCCGGAACCTGTCGGCTGCGCAGATCCGTGAAGAGCTGCTGCGAACGGAGGCCGCGGTCGCGCCGTACTGCTCTCAGGACATGCACCCGTTCTTCCGGCCTCCAAACGGGGGATACAACGCGGCAGTTCTGGCCGCGGTCGGCGCGGCCGGGTACCGTTACACCGTCACCTGGGACGTGGACACGATCGACTGGCGGCCGATCGTCAACGACCCGCCAGGCCCAACCGCCGACCAGATCGTCGCGAAGGTGCTCGGAAACGCTCGTGGCGGCTCGATCGTCCTGATGCACCTGGGCGGCTACGAGACCTACGACGCCTTGCCGGCCGTCGTCGAGGGCCTCCGCGCCCGCGGCTTCCAGCTGGCCAACCTTGCCGAGCTCCTGTGATGACGCCGACGCCGCGGACGATTCCGCTGGGCCAGGAGCTCGCGCGGGCCTTCGCCCTGCTTGCGCTGGCCGTGCTCGGCATCTTCGTCGTCCTTCCGAGCCTGCTCGCTCTGGCGGCCGCCGCCGCGCGCTAGCTTCTCAGGCGCGTGCCACGAGACCCGGTTTTCGGAAGACGACCCCGATCAGGGCCACGCCCGTCACCACGGCGAGGACCGGGACGGCTGCCTTCGCCGCCCGACGCGGGAAGATCAGCTCGAAGAAGGGAACCGGGTCGCCCCATTGCTCCTGGACCCGAGCCATCGGGCAGTCGCCGCGGCCGGCGAGCAGCGCGCCGCCTTCGACGAGCACGAACGCGACGCTCGCGTAGAGCCGTCGGTCGCGGCGGCGCGTCGCGACGGAGCGCCACATGTAGGCGAGGCAACCGAGCTGAGCGACAGACCAGGCCGCGTGGACGAGGCGCCAGGCGCGTCCGCGTGCGCCGAGATGCTGCCAGCCCGTCGTCATCGGAAACCCTCCTGAGTGTGCCGCGTGTCACGCGGCCCAACGACCGTGGAGCGACCGCGGACCGCGGTGCCTGGGGCGAATTTGAACGCGGCGCGCATGCGCCCCACATGTGCCAAGTTGCCTGTCCGCGCGTGCTGGTTGTCAGGCTTCGGGACTCCGGTCCCGTCAACACGGGTCGGTCGGCCCTGTCCGCACGGTCCGCCGTTCCCGAGGCTCACCTCAGCGGCAGCTGCGCCGCGCGACCTGAGGTGGTTGATGACAGCGCGGACGAAGGCGGCGGTCGAGGTTGCGCACAGCGAGCAGCGCCTGGTTGCGGAGCGAGGTCGTGCGCTGATCGGCCAGCCGCTCCTCAACAAGGGGACGGCGTTCTCGGTGGACGAGCGGGACCAGCTCGGCCTGCATGGGCTCCTACCGGCTCGCGTCAGCACGATCGCCGAGCAGGTCGCGCTCGAGCTCGAGCACGTGCGCCGGAAGGCGGACGACGTCGAGCGCTACATCGGGCTCGCGGCGCTCCAGGACCGGAACGAGACGCTGTTCTATCGCGTGCTCACCGAGAACCTGGAGGAGTTCCTGCCGATCGTCTACACCCCGACGGTCGGACGTGCGTGCCAGGATTTCAGCCACATCTTCCGGCGCCCTCGCGGCGTCTGGATCACGCCCGATGACGTCGGCCGCGTCGACGAGATCCTGGAGGCGGCCGGCGAGCCGTCTGTCCGCCTGATCGTGGTCACCGACAACGAGCGAGTCCTGGGGCTCGGCGACCAGGGCGCCGGGGGCATGGCCATTCCGGTCGGCAAGCTCGCCCTGTACAGCGCAGCCGCCGGCATCTATCCGTCCCTCACGCTGCCCGTATCCCTCGACGTGGGGACCGACCGCCGCGAGCTGCTCGACGATCCGTTGTACCTCGGGTACGGAGCACCACGGCAGCGCGGCGAAGCCTATGACGGGATGCTCGAGGCGTTCGTCGAGGCGGTGCGCCGGGTGTTCCCCGGGGCCGTCGTCCAGTGGGAGGACTTCAAGCAGCACAATGCGCTCCGGATCCTTGACCGATACCGCCATCGTCTGCCGAGCTTCAACGACGACATCCAGGGCACCGGCGCGGTCGTGCTGGGTGGCCTCCTCGCCGCCCGACGTGGAGCGGAGGGCCTGCGCAAGGATCGGTTCCTGCTCCTCGGGGCCGGCGCTGCCGGGATCGGCATCGCCAGGATGCTCGAGCACCGGCTCGGCCCGACGCTGGGAGGGGGCCAGCCGAGGCTGGCGCTCCTGGACAGCCATGGACTGGTACACGACGAGCGACCGGACCTCGCCGAGCACCAGCGAGCGTTCGCGGTTGACCCACGCTGGTTCACCTCGGCCGGCCTCGCCGAGCGCGAGCTGGCCGATCCGGTTGCGATCGCCCGAGCGCTGCAGGCGACCGTCCTGATCGGCACCACCGGCACGGCCGGAACGTTCACCGAGCCGCTCGTGCGGCAGGTCGCGACCCAAGCGGAGGTCCCGATCATCCTGCCGCTGTCCAATCCCACCGACCGCGCCGAGGCGCACCCGGCCGACCTCATCGCGTGGACCCGCGGTCGCGCGCTGTTCGCGACCGGCAGCCCGGCCGGGGCGGCGCCGGGCGGCCCGACCATCGGCCAGGCGAACAACGTGTTCATCTTCCCGGGCGTCGGACTGGGCGCGCTGGTCGCGGAGGCGCGCGAGGTGACCGACGACGCCTTCCTGACGGCCGCGGATGAGCTCGCGGCGTCCGTTTCGCGGGAGCGCCTCACGGCCGGAGCGATCTATCCGCCCATCGCGGACCTGCGCACCATCGCCCGGCGGATCGGCATCGCGGTGGTCCGCAGGCTGCGGGACACGGGCTACGGCCGGCAGTTCCGCGACGAGGACATCGAACCGGCAGTCGACGGCGCCATGTGGACGCCCGACTACGTGCGATATCGGTCCCCGATGAACGGAGAGAGGTGACGACGATGATGACCATTCGTGACGTGATGACGACCTCGGTGCTGACGGTTCGGCCGGAGACGCCGCTCAAGGACGTCGCCCGCCTGCTCATCGACGGTGACGTCAGCGGCGTGCCGGTCGTTGACGAGGAAGGCGCCGTGCTCGGCGTCGTCTCGGAGGGCGACTTCCTCGTCAAGGAGCAGGGCCCGCAGGCCATTCGGCATCGCCGACTCGCGCGACTGCTCGGGGAGTCCGAAGCGACGCAACGCCAGATCGGCAAGCTCGCCGCGCGGACCGCCGGCGAGGCAATGACGGCGCCCGCCATCACCATGGAGCCGACGCGCGCCATCCAGGATGCGGCAGCCGTGATGACCGAGCGCCGAGTGAACAGGCTGCCGGTCGTCGAGAGCGGGCGGCTGATCGGGATCGTCACCCGTGCCGACCTCGTCCGCGCCTACCTGCGCACCGACGACGAGCTGGTCCGGACGATCCGCCAGGACGTCCTCCACCGGATCCTGTGGCTCGACCCCGCCACCTTCGACGTCACGGTTCATGACGGAGATGCAGTCGTGCGGGGCACCGTCGAGCGCCGCTCGACCGCGAGGATCGTCGAGGAGGCGATCGCCATGGTCCCCGGCATCGTCTCGCTCACCGCAGACGTGGGCTGGTCGTTCGACGACCGCGACCTCGTGCCGGCATCGCGCGACGTCGCCTTCCCGTACGGGATCGAGTAGGCGGAGCCGGGCCTTCGTGCCCGGCGGCCCGCGCGCGCAGGCCCGATGGCTCTTCTCCGCGACCGTCCCTCGGGCGTTCGATTCGAATGTGTTCGATCGCTCTCCTGGAGGTGTTCGATGAGAAGGTTCCTGCCATTCGTCTTCGCACTGGTATTCACCGCCATTGCCGTGGGCCTCACGCTGATCGTGGTCAGGCCCGGCATCCGGCACAAGCTGGCCAACGTGATCGAGGAGATCACCGAGGAAACGAAGGAAGGGGAGGAGGTCCGATGAGGCGGCTTCTCGCCGCTTCGGCGGCCATCATCCTGTCGCTCGGGCTGGCGGCGACCGCCCTGGCCGCTGCGCCGATGGGCCACACCGGCCGCGTCGTGGTCACGACCGAGGGCGACGTCACCATCCCCGCGGGTGAGCACGCCGACGTCGTCGTCGTCGTGAAGGGCGCGGCCCACATCCAGGGCGAGGTCAACACCCTCGTCGTGGTCGAGGGCACCGCGGACCTCGCGGGTGCGCGGATCGAGACCGTCGTGGCCGTCACGAGCTCGATCGAGGTCGGGGACGGCACCGTCATCTACGGTGAGCTCCAGCAGCTCGACTCGTCGATCCACCAGACCGGCAACGTCGAGATCGGTGGCGGCATCACCGACGTGTCGGGCTGGTTCTTCGAGACGGCCGCCGTGCTTGCCCCGGCCCTGATCCTGTTGTGGCTCGGCTTCGGGCTGGCAACGATCGTCGGCGCGCTGCTCCTCGCGGCGCTGGCCGCGCGCCAGGTTCGCGACGCCGGCCGGCTGATCTCGAGCGACCCGCTCGTGACCGGCCTGATCGGGCTCCTGAGCATCATCGCCATTCCCGTCGGGGCGGTCCTGCTGATGGTTACGGTCATCGGCGCGCCGCTCGGGCTCGGCGTCCTGTTCGCGCTCCTGCCGATCCTTGCGTACGCCGGCTACCTGACGGCGGCGATCTGGACCGGTGAGTGGATCCTGCGGCGAGCTGCCCAGGGGCCGGAGCGCGAGCGGCCGTTCCTCGCCGCGGTCGTCGGCGTCGTGGTCCTGGGGGCGCTCGGATTGGTGCCCGTGCTCGGCCTGATCGTCACGGTGGCCAGCCTCCTCGGGTTCGGGGCGCTGATCCGCCTGGCGTTCCGAACGTTCCGCGGTACCCCGCGCCCAACCGTCGGTCTGGCGGCCCCCCTGCCGGCGCCGACCGGCGCCTGACATCACGGGCGCGACGCCTGCCCGGCGCCGCGCCCCACCATCTGCAAGGAGGGTTCCGAACGATGAAGGTTCTGGTGACCGTGGCGTCCCGCCACGGATCGACCTCGATGATCGGCGACTGCATCCGGGAAGAGCTCAATGCGACGGGCGTTTCGGCCCATCTGCTCGAACCGAACGAGATCGGTGACATCGGCCAGTACGACGCCGTCGTCATCGGCAGCGCGGTCTACGCCGGACGCTGGCTGGCACCAGCGCGGAAGTTCGTCAACCGTTTCGAGGCTGAGCTCGCCCGCAAGCCCGTCTGGCTCTTCTCCAGCGGGCCGATCGGCGATCCAGCGAAGCCGACGCAACCCCCAGCGGAAGTGCTCGAGCTGGCACACCGACTCGACGCCAGGGACCATCAGGTATTCGAGGGCCGCCTCGAGCGCGATCTGCTGAGCCTTGCCGAACGCGCCGTGGTGCGCGTCGTCGGCGCCCAGAGTGGCGATTTCCGTCC
>Ga0299913_10005709_pt1 | contig 10679 bp, 8 predicted proteins | sample RVTome_9_FD_201360 | JGI IMG/M metagenome (GOLD analysis project Ga0299913, IMG submission 201360) | Soil microbial communities from uranium-contaminated site in the Upper Colorado River Basin, Wyoming, United States - RVT155D38 (version 2) ... | reverse complement strand
GTACGCTCGCCGCCTGCCGGCGGGGGCGGCGCGGAATCCGACTTGCACATCCGGCGGCCATGGCCCTCCCCCTCATCGCCGCCGCCGGCACCATCGCCACCGTCTCCACGCTGCTCCAGCGCACGCGCCAAGCGGATCGGGAACAGTGGCTCTCCCCCCAGGAGCTCGCCGCCCTCCGCCAGACCAGGCTCCGGCAGGTGCTCGCGCGCGCCGCTGGAACGGCCTACTACGGCGCCGCCCTGGGCGCCGCCGGGATCGACCCGTCCCGCTTCACCCTCGACCAGATCGAGCGGCTCCCCTTCCTCGACCGGCGAATCATCGCCGCTCAGGGGGAGGAGGCCTTCCTGACGGTGCCGCGAGAGGGGCTGATCGACGTCATGACGTCGGGATCGACCGGCACGCCCGGCCACTTCCTCCGGCATCGGCTGGAGGAGGCCGACTACTCCGCCCGCTGGTGGCGGGTGTACGCGGCGTTCGGCTGCCGCCCGTGGGACTCGCAGATCAACGTCGCGATCGTCAACAAGCCCGACCGACCCGGCCCCATCTCGCTGCTTCGGAAGATCGGGGTGCTGCCTCGGGTGGAGCGCCTGGCGTCGGACGCGCCGCCCCACGAGGTGCTGGAGCGGGTGCGCGAGCTCTCGCCGCCCATCCTGACCGGCTACGCGGGCGCGATCGAGGCGCTGGCCGACCACGTGCTGGCGTCCGGCGCGCAGATCCAACCGCCTCGCGCGGTGTTCTGCACCGCCATGGAGGTCACCGACCGCTGTCTCGAGCTGGCGGAGGAGGCGTTCAAGGCGCCGGCGGTGGACGTCTACGTGACGAACGAGTTCGGGGTGATCGCCTGGTCGTGCCCGGCTCGGCGCAACGTGCTCCACGTGAACGACGACGCCTTCGTGGTGGAGGTCGTCGGCCCCGATGGGACGCCCGTCCCCGACGGCACGCTCGGCGAGCTGGTGGTCACCAGTCTCGGCCTCACCTCGATGCCGCTGATTCGCTACCGCATGGGCGACATGGCGGCGCGGCTGCCCCAGCGCTGCGAGTGCGGCCGCGGGCTCGGGCTGATGACGCGGGTGCACGGCAGGACGGCGCACGCCATCCGGCGGCCCAACGGGGCGCTGATCACGACGCCGCTGATCACCAGCCTCTTCGGCCGCGCCATGGCGCACACGTGGGTGCGCCGGTACCAGGTGCGGGAGGAGCCGGAGGGGCGGCTCCGCTTCCTGGTGAACCTCCGCCAGCAGCCCTCCGACGCCCAGTGGCACCGGTTCGAGGAGATCGTGGAGTCCACGGTGGGCAGCGACTTCCACGTCGCGATCGAGTTCGTGGACCGGATTCCGATGGCGCCGAACGGCAAGCTGCAGTTCCTGGTGCCGCTTCCCAGGGAGAGGTCGGCCGCCTGAGCCTCCCGCGGCGTTGCGCCCCCCGCGCCGCCGCTCTAAGGTTCAGGAGCCCCCTCGCCCGGAGCATCGCTTGAAGGGCCGCATCTCCAAGACGCTGGAATCCATCCTGCTCGATCCCGCCGCCCGCCGGCAGCTCCGCGAGCACCTCATCCGCGGCCGCGACGGCTGGGTCAGGATGAACGGGAAGACCTACCGGGTACAGATCGACGTCACCTCGAAGGCCCGGCACTCCCTCGGCAGGAGACTCGCGGAAGCCGGCTGAGCTTCGCCTTTCCGGCCCTCCTCGTCTTTCTGCTGGTCCTCCCAGGCATCATCCTCCGTTACAGCTACGCCCGCGGTCCGTGGGGGTGGGCGAGCCCCACCTCGATGCGGCGCGTGTCCGAGGAGCTCGCCTACGGGGTGGCCTTCGCGCTGGTGCTGCACGTGGTCTGGCTGCTGCTGGTGCGCCGACTCGGGTTCGAGCCCGACGTGGACTCGATGCTCCTGCTGCTGGTGGGCAACTTCGGCGAGGGGAGCCGGCACCTCGAGCGGGTGGTGGGCTCGGTGTCGGGGCACTATCCGGGTGTGGCCGCCTACCTGGTCTCCCTCTACGGCGCGGCGGCGGTCGCGGGCAACGTGGGGCACCGCGCCGTCCGGCGGCTCAAGCTGGACCACCACACCAAGACCTTCCGCTTCGACAACTACTGGTACTACATGCTCACGGGCGAGGTCCTCCTCTTCCGGGAGAACGCGGGGGAGTACCGGCGGGTGGACGGCGTCTACCTCTCGGCCGTGGTGGACCACGCCTCGGCCAGCTACCTCTATCGCGGCATCGTGTCGGACTTCACCTTCGACCGGGACGGCGCGCTCGACACCATCGTGCTCGCCGACGCCCACCGGCGCAGGCTGGTGGACGACCGCGCGGAGACGGGCCCCCCGGCGGGGGTGGGCCCGTCCGCGCCCGACGCGCGCTACTACGAGATCCGCGGCGACTTTCTGGTCCTGCGCTACGCCGAGCTCCGCACGCTCAACCTGGACTACTTCGCGGTGACGCTGGAGGAGAGCGCGGCGGCCGCCGCGCCGGAGGAGAGCCCGCCGATCGGGTGACACGCGCCCGGCCCGAGGCCGGCGGGGAGCGGGTCCGTCCGGCATCGTTTCGTTGCAGCTGCATCCGCGCGTTACACCGATCGATCACCACCCACATTGACGGACAACGACTTGGGGCCTCGGGTCCGCGGCTCGTGGCTTGCCCTTCCAGAGATCGTCAGCCGGTCGAACGACCGAGCGACCGACCACTCTGGAGGCAACGATGCCCATCGCTATCCGATTCATTCCGATCTTCGCCGCCCTCGCGACGGCCACCGCGGCGTCCGCGTGCAGCTCCGACTCGACGGCCCCATCCGGCCCCGACGGCACCGCCACGGGCGCCGCGGTCCTGGCGGTGGACAGCGCCCTCGGCAGCGGCGGCGCCACCCGGGTCGAGATCGAGCTGTATCCGGGCGAGCTGGTCGCCCGGGAGGTGGAGGTGGAGAACGACGACGTCGAGGAGAAGATCGTGAGCCGGGTGACCGCGATCGACCCGGGGCAGGGCACCATCACCCTCGAGCTCGGCCACCTCACCCTGTCCTACGGAGCCGCCACCCGCTTCCGCACCGCGAGCGAGAGCGCCGAGAGCCGCGACACCTGGGAGGCGCTGGTGGAGAGCGAGATCGCGGCCGGGGGCCGGCCGGTGATCGAGGCCCGCCGGAATCCCTCGGGTTCCCCGCAGGCACCGGACGATCCGACGTTCGTCGCGGCCGACCTTCGGCTGGACGGCGGGCAGGACGCGCCCGAGATCGAGATCTACGTGGACGGGGACAATTTGGTGAGCGTGGACGGCACCTCCGCCGCGGTGCTCCGGGTGCTCGGCCTCTCGATCACGGTGAACGGCCGGAGCCGCCTGGGGCCCGCCGACGGCGGCGCGGGCCAGGCGTCCGGCAGCTCGGTGGAGTTCGGGATGTCGGTCGCGTCGGTGGACGCCGCCGCCGGGGCCCTGACCCTCGCGAGCGGCACGGTGGTCCGGGTGACCGCGACCACGGCGATCAGCCCCGAGGGCGACCTCGTCACCCTGGAGAGCGCGGCCGCCGCGGTGGCGGCGGGAAGGCCGGTCCGGGCCGAAGGGCGCGGGACGGTGGAGTCCGCCGGGCCGCCGGCCGTGATCGTGGCGTCCGAGCTCAAGGTGGAAGTGGACGACTGAGCGGCCGCCCGCAGGGACGGGCCGGAGTCGGCTACCCAGCCGGCCCCGGCCCGTCGATTTTACCTGGCGACCAGCGTCGCCCCAGTGGCCCGAAGAACCTGCGACCCCGAGGGGCGCCGGACCGGGTCCTGGGTCACACTCCGCCCCGTCTCCCGTGAGCCCGCCATGAATCCATATGCCTTCCTGGTGGACACCTATGCCACCGAGCGGATCAAGACGCTGAGCGTCTGGTCCCACTTCACCGAGGCCGACCTCCGGTTCCGCCCGGAGCCCCGGACCCGCACTCCGCTGGAGCAGATGGTCCACCAGTGTGTCTCCGAGGACGTGTGGATGCAGGGGATGCTGGGGATCGAGACGCGCCTGCCACCGCTGCCCCAGCGCGAGGACCGGCTCGGCTTCCTGGAGCACTACGCCGAGGCGTCCGGCCGGCGTCTCGAGCGGCTGGAAGCCCAGTCGCCTGAGTGGTTCGCCGGGGAGACCCGGTTCTTCGACGTGCCGCGCTCCAGGGCCTGGGTGCTGACCCGGCGCATCGCGCACTCGGCGCACCACCGCGGCCAGCTCACCACCTGTCTCCGGCTGCTGGGACGGGCGCTCTACTCGACCTACGGCCCCACCGCCGACACCGGGGGACTCTTCCAGCAGGGCGCGCCTGTCATCTACCGCTACGGATCGGTGGAGGAGCTGCTGACGGCGGAGCGGGGGGGCGGAGCGAAGCCCCCGACCCTGCCGGGACCGGGCTCGTCGCCGCCTACGGAGCGGCCGGGCTGAGCGCGCCGGGCCCAGCCATTACCTTTGCAGGACCGTGCACCGTCCCCGAACGACCCCGCTGGCCGTGGCGATCCTGACGAGCCTCGCCCCGGGCGCCTCCGCGCAGCAGGTGCGCCCCGCGCCGCCCGAGGAGGTGGCCCGGGCCGTCCTGCGCGCGGACTCGGCGGGAGACTGGGCGTCGGTGCTGCGCCTGGCGCATCCGGAGGCCCTGGTTCGATTCCGCGGGCGCCAGGTCTTTCAGCTCCGGATGCTGGGCACCCCGGGCTGGCCCGGGGCGGACTCGGCATCCGCGGGCACCGCGGCGGCGGACAGCGTGGAGGCGGACTCCCGGGATGCGGACTCCACGATCCAGGCGCGCTGGCAGCGGGTCCGCGAGCGGCAGGAGCGCTTCATGCTCGACTCGATCTTCCAGGTGCCGGACGTGGACTCGCTGGCGCGCACCTCGCCCGATACCGTGTACGCCCGGTGGACCCGCGAGATGCACGCCCGGAGCGAGGCGGATTCCACGACACACCGGCCCCGGGAACGAGCTGCCTATCGCGTGGTCGGGGCGGTGAAGGAGAGCGACACCCTGGCGTACGTGGTCATGGTGCGTCCGCTGGAGCAGCCGCTGGGCCCGCTGCCCGAGATGTTTCGCGATCTCCCCCGGGAAACCCACCTGGCGGTGCTGATGGTCATGCGGCGCCACCGGTCGGAGTGGCGCAGCATGCTCGACGGGGTGGGCGAATCGCTGGGGCTGAACGCCAGCCTGCTCCCCGAATGATCCCGCTCCTCATCGTCCTCCTCACGCTGCTCGTGGCCTCCACGCCGCTCGCCCAGCAGCGCTCACGGGCGCGGGACCTCGGCATCGCGCCGGGCATCCTGCCCCCGGGCGCGCTCAACGCCATCACCGACGTCCCGGGGGTTGCCGTCGGCCACGCGACCGTCCGCGAGGGCGACTCGATCCGCACCGGGGTGACGGCCATCCTGCCGCATCGCGGCAACCTCTTCCGGGAGCGGGTCCCCGCGGCGATCCATGTGGGCAACGGGTTCGGCAAGCTGATCGGGGTCACCCAGGTGGCCGAGCTGGGGGAGCTGGAGACGCCGGTCCTCCTCACCTGCACGCTCTGCGTCTGGCGGGCCGCCGACGCCATGGTCGCGCACCTGCTGGCCGGGCCGGGCATGGATGAGGTCCGCTCCATCAACCCCGTGGTGGGCGAAACCAACGACGGCTACGCGCTCAACGCGATCCGCCGCCGCCCCGTCGGGGAGCCCCAGGTGCGGGCCGCGCTGGAGAGCGCCACGGGCGGCCCGGTGGCCGAGGGGAGCGTCGGCGCGGGGACGGGCACGGTCGCGTTCGGCTGGAAGGGCGGCATCGGCACCTCATCGCGCCGGGTGAAGGCGGCGGACGGCGCCTGGACCGTGGGCGCGCTGGTGCAGAGCAACTACGGCGGCGACCTCCACATCCTGGGCGTGCCGGTCGGGCGCGCGCTCGGCCGGGACGGGCTCGGCGCAGCCGACGCGGCCCAGGGCGCGCGGGGCTCCATCATGGTCGTGGTCGCGACCGACGCCCCGATCTCGGACCGCAATCTCCGCCGGCTCGCCGCGCGCGCCATCCTCGGCGTGGCCCGCACCGGATCGGCGATGGACAACGGCTCGGGTGACTACGTGATCGCCTTCTCGACCCATGCGGCGGTCCGCCGGGGCCCGCGCGAGGCGCGGCGGGCGTCGCCGGAGCTGGGCAACGACGCCATGTCGGCGCTGTTCCAGGGCGCGGTGGAGGCGACCGAGGAGGCGATCTACAACTCGCTGCTCACGGCCACGACCGAGCGCGCCAACGGAAACACGGTCGAGGCGCTGCCGGTCGGCGAGGTGTTGCGCATCCTGAGGGGACGCGGGGCGGTGCAATGAGGGTGATGGCCGCCCGGCGCTGACCGGTGCCGGGGTCGTTCTTCGCTTCAGGGAACGGAGGCATGACCCCGGCTCCGGCCGGCCATCGGAGGGGAGGCCACGTCCATGTACGACGCCATCATCGTCGGCGCCCGGTGCGCCGGCGCCGCCACCGCGATGCTGCTCGCCCGCCGGGGCCACCGGGTTCTCCTGGTGGACCGCGCCACGTTCCCCAGCGACATCCCGCACGGGCACTTCGTCCATCGCGGCGGCCCCGCGCGCCTGAAGCGCTGGGGGCTGCTGGAGCGTATCGCCGCCACGGGCGCCCCGCCGGTCACCGCCATCACGACGGACTACGGGGACTTCACCCTGAGCGGCCGGGACATCCTGGTGGACGGCGCGCCGCTCGGCGTCGGTCCGCGGCGCTTCGCGATGGACCAGGTTTTGGTGGAAGCGGCGGTGGAGGCCGGGGCGGAGCTGCGCACCGGCTTCGCGGTGCAGGACTACCTCGGCGACGGAGAGCGAATCACCGGCATCCGGGGGCGCGAGGCCGCCGGCCGCACCGCGGTGACGGAGCGGGCGAGGGTGACCATCGGCGCCGACGGGCGCAACTCCAGGCTCGCGCGCACGGTGGGGGCGCCGGTGTACGAGGAGACGCCGCCGCTCACGTGCTGGTACTTCTCCTACTGGAGCGGCGTGCCCGACCGGGGGCTGGAGCTCTACCTCCGGAACCGCCGGGTGACGATCGTCTTCCCCGCCGAGGACGGGCTGCTCGGGGTGTTCGTCGCCTGGCCCGCGTCGTTTCTCCCCCACGTGCGAACCGACATCCCCCGCCACTTCATGGAAGCGATCCATGGGATGCCCGACCTCGCGGAGCGGATCCGCGCGGGGCGGCAGGAGGACCGCTTCTTCGGCGCCTCGGATCTCCCGAACTTCCTGCGCCGCCCCTGCGGGCCGGGGTGGGCGCTGGTCGGCGACGCGGGGTGCCACAAGGATCCGTTCCTGGCGCTGGGCATGTCCGACGCCTTCCGCGACGCGGAGCTGCTGGCGGGCGCCCTGGACGAGGCGCTGGCGGGCGTCGGTCCGGTGGAGGACGCGCTGGACCGCTACCACCGGGAGCGGGACGGCGCCACCCTGCCGGCCTATCGGCTCAACCTCCACCTCGCGCGGACGATGGCGCCGCCCGAGGAGATGCTGCGACTCCGGGCCGAAGTCCGGGGGAACGCCGAGGCGACGCGGCGGTATTGTCTGATGAGTCAGGGCGTCGAGGAGGCACACGCGGGCCCGCTCGAGCCAACCCACTGACCCCCGTGCGATGATCCCCGATCCCTCCCGCCGCGAGCGCATCGAGCTCCTCTTCGACCAGTGCTCCGACCTCCCCCCGGAGGAGCGGGAGCGCTTCCTGGAAGTGGCGGTCGCCGGGGACCTCGGCCTCCGGCGCGAGGTCGAGGCGCTGCTCGCCAGCGCCGAGAGCGCCGCCTCCAGCGGCCGGCTGGAGCGGATCGTCGCGGCGGCATTCGACCTCCCGCGCACGGCCGGCGGCCGCCCGGCCCCGGGCGATCGCTACGAGCTGCTGGAGAAGCTGGGCGGGGGAGGCATGGGCGTGGTGTACAAGGCGCGGGACCGCCACTCGGGACAGCTCGTCGCCCTCAAGTTCCTCTCGGAGAGCCTCGCCGAGGACCCCGTGCTCAGGCGGCGGTTCCACCGCGAGGCCCGCGCGGCGGCCGCGCTCGAGCACCCCAACATCGCCGCGATCCACGGGGTCGAGGAATCGGCGGGGCGGCTCTTCATCGTGATGCCGTTCTACGGCGGCGGCACCCTCAAGAGCCGCATCGCCGAAGGGCCGCTCCCCGTGGCCGACGCGGTCGGGTGCGCCGTCCAGGTGGCGGAGGGACTCGCCCTGGCCCACGGGTGGGGGATCATCCACCGCGACATCAAGCCCGCCAACCTCGTCTTCGCCGCCGACGGCACCCTCAAGATCCTGGACTTCGGCATCGCCAAGATGGGCGGGGAGAAGCTCACCCGCACCGGACTCGTGCTGGGCACCCTCGCCTACATGAGCCCGGAGCAGGCGGCCGGGGGCACGGTGGACCAGCGCACCGATCTCTGGGCCCTCGGCGTCGTGCTGTACGAGATGCTCGCGGGCCGGCCTCCGTTCGCGGGATCCTCCATCGAGCAGCTGTTCCGCGCGGTGCGCTCCGGGGAAGCGCCCTCCGTCCGGGCCACGAGACCGGAGGTTCCGGAGTCGGTGCAGGCGGTCGTGAGCCGGCTGCTCCAGCGGGAGCCCGACCAGCGCTTCTCCGACGCCCGCTCGGTCGCCGAAGCCCTGCGGGGCTGAGGGACAGGGGGCGCGCCGACGACCCCTACCCGCAACCTTTTCATCCGTCCCCCCGTCCAATTGCGGGTCGCCCTTCCCCGTTCACCCCGGTCGAGCGATCCATGGACACCCTGCTGCAGGACCTTCGCTACAGCGTGCGCCGCCTGGCCAAGAGCCCCGGCTTCACCGCGATCGTGGTCCTCACGCTCGCGCTCGGCATCGGCGCCAACACCGCCATCTTCAGCGCGGTGAATGCGGTGCTGCTCCGGCCACTGCCCTACGGCGAGCCGCAGCGGCTCGTCACCATCGAGCATCTCTACCCGTCGCTGGAGCTGGAGGCCCCGGTCTCGGCTCCCGGCTTCCTCGACTACCAGCGCAAGAGCCGCTCGTTCGAGTCCATGGCGGTGCAGACCGGGTGGCAGGCGATCCTCACCGGCGTGGACGACCCCGTGCGGATGCGGGGGCAGCGCGTCACGGGGCAATTCTTCAGCACGCTCCGGGTGCCCGCCCTGCTGGGGCGCACGATCCAGCCGGGGGAGGACTCGCCGGGCCGCGAGCGGGTGGCCGTGCTGAGCTACGAGGCCTGGCGGCGGATCTTCGGCGGCGCGCCCGACATCGTGGGCCGGAGCCTCGCGCTCAACGGGGAGAGCTACGAGGTGGTGGGCGTGATGCCGAGCGGGTTTCGGGACTTCTTCAGCCGGAACGCGGAGATCTGGGCGCCGCTCGTGTTCCGCCCCGAGCAGATGACCGACGAGAACCGCACCTCGGAGTTCCTCAACCTGACGGCGCGGATGCGTCCGGGCGTGCCACTCGAGCAGGCGGCGGGCGAGATCCGGACGCTGGCCGAGCAGCTCAAGCGCGACTACCAGGACTCCTACCCGTCGGACTGGAGCCTGCTGGTGACGCCGCTCGGGATCCAGGCCACCGGCGACATCCGCCCCGCGCTGCTGGTGCTGCTGGGCGCCGTCGGATTCGTCCTGCTCATCGCCTGCGCCAACGTGGCCAACCTCCTGCTCGCCCGGGCGGCGGCGCGCTCGAAGGAGATCGCCGTGCGCACCGCGCTCGGCGCCACCCGGGAGCGGCTCCTCCGGCAGCTCCTCACCGAGAGCCTCCTGGTCTCTCTCGCCGGGGGCGCGGTGGGCCTCCTGCTGGCCTACGCCGGGGTGCGCGCCCTGGTGGCGCTCGACGTGGGGAACCTCCCCCGGTCGGACGAGATCGGCATCGACGCGACGGTGACGCTCTTCACCCTGCTGGTGTCCCTCCTCGCCGGCGTGCTGTTCGGCCTCGCCCCGGCGATCCACACGGCCACGCCCAACCTGCACGGCGCGCTCAAGGAAGGGGGGCGGGGGACCACGGCCGATCGCGGAAGCCACGCACTCCGGCGGAGCCTGGTGGTCACCGAGGTGGCGCTCGCGCTCACGCTCCTCACCGGCGCCGGCCTGCTGCTCAAGAGCTTCGCCCGGTTGCAGCAGGTGGACCCCGGGTTCGATCCGTCCAATGTCCTGACCTTCAACCTGGCGCTCCCCCAGACCCGCTACCCGAGCGACACGGCGCAGGCCGCGTTCTTCGAGCAGGTGCTGCCCGCGATCGCACGGATTCCGGGGGTGACCCGTGCCGGGGCCACCACGGTGATGCCATTCGGCGGCAACTGGGCCACCGGCAGTTTCGAGATCGAGGGCTACCAGCCGCCCGAGGACCAGCCGGGTCCCTGGGGCGACATCCGGATCGTGAGCCCCAGCTTCTTCGAGACGCTGCGGATCCCGCTGCTCCGCGGCCGCTATCTCACGGACCAGGACCGCGAGGGCACCAGGCCCGTGGCGGTGATCGACCAGGAGTTCGTGCGCCGCTACTGGCCCGGGGAGGAGCCCCTCGGCAAACGCTTCACCTTCGGCCCGCCCGACGGGGTGAGCGACACCACCCGGAACGAGTGGATCGAAGTGGTCGGGGTGGTGGGCCACACCGCGCACGAGGGCCTCGACGCGGACGCCAGGCTCCAGCTCTACCTGCCCTACCGCCAGGTAGCGCAGCCCTTCATGGCGATCGCCGTGCGGACGCAGGGCAGCCCGGAGCGGTACGTCAATCTGGTCCGCGAGGCGGTCCGCTCGGTGGG
>Ga0299913_10005708_pt1 | contig 10679 bp, 9 predicted proteins | sample RVTome_9_FD_201360 | JGI IMG/M metagenome (GOLD analysis project Ga0299913, IMG submission 201360) | Soil microbial communities from uranium-contaminated site in the Upper Colorado River Basin, Wyoming, United States - RVT155D38 (version 2) ... | reverse complement strand
CTGCCTAACTATGGGGTCTTCGACGAGGACCGCTACTTTCGCCCCGGCTCGACTCCGGCGTCGGTCTGGGACATCGGCGGTGTCGCCGCGGGTGTGTCGGTCTGCGAGGACATATGGAGCGCGACCGGGCCGCCATCGAAACAGGCCGCGGCAGGCGCCCGCCTTTTGCTCAACATCAACGCGTCTCCGTTCCACAGGGGCAAGGCCGAGGAACGGGAGGAAATGCTGCGGGACCGCGCCCGCGAAGCCGGAGCCCCGCTTGTCTATCTCAACCTCGTCGGCGGCCAGGACGAGCTCGTCTTCGACGGGGCCTCGGTTGTCTTCACCGCCGACGGTGACCTCGTCCATCGCTCGCCCCAGTTCGAGGAGGACCTCTTCGTCGTGGACGTGCCCCTGGCAGGTGAGGCTTTCCAGGCTTCGGTCACTCCGCTTCTCGAGGAGACCGAGGAGGTCTACCGGGCCCTGGTGGTCGGTCTCAGGGACTATGTGACCAAGAACGGCTTCGAAGGGGTGGTGCTGGGGCTATCGGGAGGGGTCGACTCGGCCCTGACCGCGGCGATTGCCTGCGACGCCCTCGGCGGGGACTCGGTGTGGGGGATTGCCATGCCGTCGCGGTTCTCCTCGGAGCATTCCGTCGACGACGCCACCGATTTGGCCGCCAACCTGGGGATCCGGTTCGACATCGTCCCGATGGACGAGGTCTATGCGTCGTATCTGTCGATTCTCCGGCCTCTTTTCGACGGAAGCGAGTTTGGAGTGGCCGAGGAGAATCTGCAGGCCCGGACACGTGGCGCCATCCTGATGGCCGTGTCCAACAAGTTCGGGCCGATGGTCGTCGCCACCGGCAACAAGTCGGAGATGGCCGCCGGCTATGCCACGCTGTATGGAGACATGGTTGGCGGGTACTCGGTCCTCAAGGACGTCTTCAAGACCCTCGTGTATGACCTCGCCCGATGGAGGAACCGGAACGGCGAGGTGATCCCGCAGAGCTCGATAGACAAGCCGCCCTCGGCCGAGTTGCGCCCCAACCAGAAGGACAGCGACAGCCTTCCTCCCTACGACGTCATGGACCAGATCTTGGAACGCCACATCGAGCGCGATCAAGGCCTCGAGGAAATCGTCGCCGCCGGCTTCGAACGCGAGGTGGCGGCCGGGCTCATCGGGATGGTGGCGCGCAACGAGTACAAGCGCCGCCAGGCCGCTCCCGGGGTCAAGATCACAACCAAGGCATTCGGGAAGGACCGCCGTCTGCCCATCACCAACGGCTACCGGCCCAGCACCGAATGACGGTTCTCATCGACGGCGAGCCGTCCGATGGCCGCCTCGACGTGCTCGACAGCGCCGTCATCCGTGGCGATGGCTGTTTCGAGAGTATCCGGGTGTAGGTGGTGGTGTCAGATCGGTGGTGAGCGTGTCGGTCATCCCGGTCGGGGTCCAGCCCAGGGTGGTGGTCACCGTGTCGATGGTACGGGAGGATTGTCGTCCCGTGTCGCCATAGGAGAAAGAGGCGCCGGGGGCTGCGGTCAACGCGTGGGGGCCGGCAGAGCCGGCACCGTAGGACCAGTTGGCCCCGTCGACGCTGGTCAGGTTGCCGATGGCGTTGTAGCCGTAGGAGTGGCTGTAGTCGCCCTGGCCGAAATCAGTCTTCCAGATCGAACCGTTGCCCAACCCAGGTGTCGGTCTCGCTGAAGAACATATCACCGCTCGCCCGTTGAACCTTTGCCCGAGAGCCAGGTCGCTAGGTCTACCCCCAATCTCTCCAATCCGCCCGCCACGAGGCGGGCGGCAAAGGCATTCGCGGCGGCGCAGATCTCGTCCGCCCGAAACTCGGTCATCGCTGGGTACTCTTGATGCAGGGATCCGACTCGCCATCCGGGGCCTGCCAGCCGAATCCACACCCACCCTCGTTCCGGAGTGGACATCGAGTCGAACTCGAAATCCACGCGACGATCACTGGGAGACCTGCACCAGTCCAGCAACGCGGAGGCCAATTCGATAACGGGAAAGTCCTCCTCTGAATACACCACTCGACCATCCACGAGAATCGATAGATCAGCCGTGACCCCGATGTAGACATCCGCCTTCTCTGCCGGCTTCCGAGGAGACCTCAGATCAGTGAATCGAAACTCGATCACGACTTGACCGGGAAGGCTGTCCAGATTCGCCCGTCCGTCCCAAGTACTATGCGAATTGCCGTTTCCCCCCTGGTTCCAATCGTCCGCCCAAGGTCAACCACGACCCTGAATGAATCCTCGGACAGAGCGGCGCCTATGTAGTTCGGCAGGAATGACGCCGAGTCCGATGTGAGAGCCTCACGAATCACTGCCTGCTGATCTAGGCCCCAGTCAAACTTGCTGTAATTCCCTCCAGCCCAAGGCTGGTGTTTCGCTGCGACTGAGAAATCATCGACGTTGTCAGCAGCGCGAAAGGCTGCTGTTGATGCGTTCTCAAGCATTCCTAGCCCTCTGGTGCCTCCTTTGATGATGTCGGCGGCGTCGTCGCCGTATCTGGCGAGGTTGGCGCTCCATCCGAATATGGGGATGATTGCGACGCTGGATAGTCCGGCGTTTACCCAGTCCTTTTCGAATGCGTAGATGACCGCGCTGAGCAGGTCGAACGGTTCTCCGACGACGGGGACCATCCCAAGCGGGTCGAGGAGATCGTGGACGGTAGGCCCGTAGTAGGGCTGGACACCGAGAGGTCGGGTTGAACCGTGTGTTCCATGGTATTTCCACCGGGTTCCGCTGGGACTCTGATGGGCGCACCTGATCCAAGCGTGACACCCTGAGCCTCCCCCGTGCTCCGCCACATGCCCGGTCGGGTCGGTGTAGGTGGTGGGGTTGTTGTTGACGTAGGCGTACCGGTTCAACGTCTGGGGGTTGTTGGGGTTGGGGATGATGGGGTCTGCTGCGGTGAACGTCTTGTAGGTGGGGTCGTATTGGCGGGCGTTGTAGTCGATGAGCCCGGTGGGTTCGGTGTGTTGGCCGGTGTATCCATAGGGGGTGGCGGGGGTTCCGGTGGCGGCTCTTTCTACTCCCCAGGGGTCATACCAGACTCTGACGTTTCCGCTGGTGGTGTTGTGGAGGACACTGTTAGAGCCGAGTAGGTCCGATATCAGCCAGGTCCGTTCGGTGCCGGTGGTTTCGACGTCTACCGCCACCGGCACCCCGGCGAACGACAAATACTGTTTGGTGGTGGTCCCGTCGGTTTCCCACAGGTCGGCGACTCTTAGGGTGATGGTGGTGTCGGGGTCTTGGCGGGCGACTTGTTCTCCGTCGGCGGTGTAGAGGTAGGTGGTGACATCAGACCCGGTGGTGAGAGTGTCGGTCATCCCGGTGGGGGTCCAGCCGATGGTGGTGGTCACCGTGTTGATGGTACGGGAGACCTGCCTACCCGTGTTGTCATAGGAGAAGGAAGCGCCGGGAGCCGAGGTCAAGGCGTGGGGTCCTGCCGAGCCGGCACCGTAAGTCCAGTTGGCCCCGTCGACGCTGGTCAGATTGCCGATGGCGTTGTAGCCGTAGGTGTGGTCGTAGCCTCCCTGGCCGACATTCACATACCCGTCGGAACAGTCGTCGGGGTTTCCGGGGTCCTCATCGGAGGTGAACGCCGCGGTCAACCGGTCCAGATCGTCGTATACCCGTCAACCTGTCTGATTCAGTCAGAACTGACACCCGGATCGACTTTGCCTTAGAGAGGGTGCGCGAGTCTCTGACCTGGAGTTTCGTGGTGAATCGGGACCCGTATCGGCTGCCGGTTTCCTAAACCGGGTGTCGCAGGTTCGAATCCTGCCGAGGGCGCTGACTCTCTGACCTGGAGTTTTACACTCCGGCTCGCAAGAATTCTTAGAGAGGGTCGAATTGACACACGGTTTTTCAGTGAGAAGACTCTGTCGTGAGAACGGTCAGAGCCATGAATCGTGGCACCTTGCCTTCCGATCCAAAGGACGGAGACCAAGAACCATCGGCACATACCTGTTGGTTCAATGTCTGTCCGCCGAGAGGATATTATCGGTGAGGCTACCTAGGTGCCTGATCGACGGCTGAGGAGTTCATCGACCATACGGTTTGCAGCATCGGTGTTCTGCAGCCAGCAGATCTCGCCTAAGTCGGGTGGGCCGTCCAAGCCATCCCAGAGCCGATCGACCCTTCCCATTGCTTCGTCAATGGAAATGCCCCACTCGAAGAATCCTCCGTCACTGAGATCACCAATGGCCATCAGGTCGTTCTCAAGGACATATCTCATCAACAAAAGGGAACGCTTTCGAACCGACCAGTCCTCGGTTGCGCCCCCTCCTTTCCGGACGACCTCGGCAACCTCGGCTGCCATGACCCAGTCGTCGGCGCCTCTCAAAATGAGGTCTTCTGCCATTCTATGAATCGTCTTCATCGTCTTGCGATGTGCACTTTCCTGATATCTCCGTTGGGGAGCTTGATATCAATTGCATAGTCCGGTCGAATACCGATAGTTGTGCCGTCCGGATGTCTCGCCATCTTGCCAGGATATGTTGCACCGGCCCGAGGTGTGGCATCCACTGAAAGTTGGCGAAATATGTCGTCTAGCTCATCAGCTGACTCGACCAATTTGACATGTGTGTGTTTGCCTCGTGGGAGCTGGCGTAGAACATCGTCCACGATCTGGGCGCCAGTCCGATTGGCATTCGCGATTCCACCAGTGGCCACTTCGGCTGCTGCCGCCGGCGACCTTGTTGTAAGCCCTGCAATGAGGAGCACGACGGCTGGGACGAGTTCGCCAATTTCAAAGGGAATGGCGGCTGTTTCCATAGGCCCAATGGAGAAGTCGAGTCCGTAGTCGGGTGCCCCCGACAGCTGCCATATGCCGCTGAGGGCTCCGAGCACGAAGTTCGCAAAGAATGTGCTTGTTCCTATGTTGGTAACGAGGGTTCTCTGCTCCACGGCCCCTATATACAGCTCGAGCCCCAAGTCGTTGATCGCGGCCTGTCGTATGACGGCATCTACGGAGCCGCATCCCCCAGGGTTTCCGAAACCGCAGAAGTCGGCCACATGCCCGGTCGGATCGGTGTAGGTGGTGGGGTTGTTGTTGACGTAGGCGTACCGGTTCAACGTTTGGGGGTTGGCGGGGTTGGGGATGATGGGGTCGGGGCTGGTGAACGTCTTGTGTTCGGGGTCGTATTGGCGGGCGTTGTAGTCGATGAGCCCGGTGGGTTCTGTGTGTTGGCCGGTGTACCCGTAGTCGGTGGCGGGGGTCCCGGTGGATGCACGTTCCGCTCCCCAGGGGTCGTACCAGATCCGGGTGTTTCCGCTGGTGGTGTTGTGGAGGACACTGTTAGTACCCAACAGGTCCGATATCAGCCAGGTGCGTTCGGTGCCGGTGGTTTCGACGTCTACCGCTACCGGCACCCCGGCGAAGGACAGATAGGTTTTGGTGGTGGTCCCGTCGGTTTCCCACAGGTCGGCGACTCGGAGGGTGATGGTGGTGTCGGGGTCCTCTCGGGCGACTTGTTCCCCGTCGGCGGTGTAGAGGTAGCTGGTGGTATCGGCGCCGGTGGTGACGGTGTCGGTCATCCCGGTGGGGGTCCAGCCGATGGTGGTGGTCACCGTGTTGATGGTACGGGAGGTTTGCCTACCGGTGTTGTCATAGGAGAAGCTGGCGCCGGGGGCTGCGGTCAGAGCGTGGGGGCCGGCAGAGCCGGCACCGTAGGACCAGTTGGCCCCGTCGACGCTGGTCAGATTGCCGATGGCGTTATACCCGTAGGTGTGGTCGTAGGCTCCCTGACCGACATTGACATACCCGTCGGAACAGTCATCGGGGTTGCCGGTGTCCTCGTCGGAGGTGAACGCCGTGGTCAACCGGTTCAGGTCGTCGTATTCGTAGCATTCCACCTGGTCTTATGCCACAAAGTGGTAACGACCACCTGAGAGTACCGAGCGCCGACGCCCCTCTGACCTGGGCTTAATTCGTCTTACTCCTGGACCACCAGGACTCCATCGCGTGCAGAAAGCCTTGAGGATCGGCGATATTCTGTGTGCTGATCCATCTGGGAAATCCATGGATCATGATGACTCTGACACCGAATAATCCGTGCTTGTAAGAAAACTCGAGACGAGCGACGTTCCCCCACGAAATGTGCCGTCTCATCCAGAGTGGATACGAAAGTCCCGACTGGTCGATCTTGATATGATCACCCTTCAGTACTCGGGTCATCCCAACACCGGCGACCACGGTTAAGGCCGAAACTATCAGATTCCCAAGAGGAAGGAGTCCGTCCATGAATAGGTTTCCGGTTCGAAGGGTCGTGAAGAACTGAATCCAAAGGAAACCCAAAGCCAACGCCAAGAGAACGACGAACGATGATACTACTACGCGCCTCCTCATCTTGAACGTCTGTTCGGACGGTGTCACCCGTTCCACAGACCCTCGACATAGTTAAACGCAACCTCTCCACCAAACCCCCCTGCGAAGCCACCTAACGCTGCACCGCCGGCGGCGCCCCAGAACCCGAACCGCGATCCGTAACTACCGCCAACAGCGGCGCCCATCAGCCCTGCGCTGATGCTCGCCCCGCTTCTGAACGACTCGTAGACGGCGCCTTGCCATCCGGCGATCTGGTATCCGTCGATGACTTGGGGGATTTCGCCGATTATGGCGACGGCCAGCCCGGCACGACCGGCGACCTTCGCAACGCGGTCAAGTAGGTGGGGGGTAAGCGCATCCCGTAGGGCTCGGGGTAACGCGGTCACGTCGAAGGCGAGGACCCTTCTTACTTCAGATGTTGCGGTGATCCGGCAGATGGTGACCGAAAGGCAGAGTTCGCCGGTGACCAGGTTGAGAGTTCCGATCTCAACCGAGAGTCTCTTGATCACGTCATCAGCGACCGCCTGAGCGGAAGCGGCCTCGACCGCATCGAGGAGTATGGCAAGTGCCTCGACGCCTAAGCCTTCGTACCCTGAGTCAGGGTTGGCTGGTGTGGTTTCGAATTGGTAGTCCGAACGCCGGACTTCGTACGGATCGCGGTAGTAGGCGGAGTACCCGTGGGCATTGCGGAAGGCCCACATCTCGGGGCAGCTACGACACCACGTTGGTGAGGTGGATCCCTCGTAGTAGTGGCCGGTGGGGTCGGTGTAGTTGGTGGGGTTGTTGTTGACGTAGGCGTACCGGTTGAGGGTCTGGGGGTTGGCGGGATCAGGGATGATCGGGTCTGCTGCGGTGAACGTCTTGTGTTCGGGGTCGTATTGGCGGGCGTTGTAGTCGATGAGCCCGGTGGGTTCTGCGTGTTGGCCGGTGTACCCGTAGTCGGTGACAGCAGCCCCGGTGGCGGCTCTTTCTACTCCCCAGGGGTCATACCAGACTCTGACGTTCCCGCTGGTGGTGTTGTGGAGGACACTGTTAGAACCCAACAGGTCCGATATCAGCCAGGTCCGTTCGGTGCCGGTGGTTTCGACGTCTACCGCCACCGGGACCCCGGCGAACGATAAGTACTGTTTGGTGGTGGTCCCGTCGGTCTCCCACAGGTCGGCTACCCGGAGGGTGATGGTGGTGTCGGGGTCTTCTCGGGCGACTTGTTCCCCGTCGGCGGTGTAGGTGTAGGTGGTGACATCAGACCCGGTGGTGAGCGTGTCGGTCATCCCGGTCGGGGTCCAGCCCAGGGTGGTGGTCACCGTGTCGATGGTACGGGAGGATTGTCGTCCGGTGTCGTCATAGGAGAAGCTGGCGCCGGGGGCTGCGGTCAGGGCGTGGGGTCCTGCCGAGCCGGCACCGTAGGACCAGTTGGCCCCGTCGACGCTGGTCAGATTGCCGATGGCGTTATACCCGTAGGTGTGGTCGTAGCCGCCCTGACCGACATTGACATACCCGTCGGAGCAGTCGTCGGGGTTTCCGGTGTCCTCGTCGGAGGTGAACGCCGTGGTCAACCGGTCCAGATCGTCGTATTGGTAGCATTCCACCTGGTCGCTGTTATGCCAGTCGGTGCGTTGTTCCACTAACCCGTCGGTGGTGTACCGGTAGTGGAGGTTGGCCATCCCATGAGCCCCTGCCGTGGTCCCGGACTGGATCTTGTGGGTCCGTTGGGAATCGTCGAAGTACTCCCAGGTGCGGAACACGGTCCCCGCGCCCGGCCCCCACTTCTGGGTGAGAGGAGCACCCTGAGGGGTCCACGCCACCGACGACACCACGTTGGCTCCGGTTGACTTCTCCAATTTCTGGGGTCGGCCGGTCCGGCCGTCGTAGACATAGTTGAAGGTGTCCCCGAAAGTGTTGTTGGTACCACCGGGATAGGTGATCGAGTCTACCCGGTCCGCCTCGTCGTAACCCCACCCGACACGCATGTCGTAGTCGTAGCCGCCGCCGTCAGCATCGACCCGGTATTTGACGTCGATGACCCGGTTGCGGGCGTCGTAGTCAACGTTGATCACCCTGACTCGCCGGGCGCCCTGGGTGGACTGGCTGTAGTCGAGGAGACCCCAATGACCGGAAGGGTCATACAGCCATTTCGCCAGCAACGCCCCCGACCCGTTGTCCAGTCTCCGTTCTGTGATCCGGCCCAACAGGTCGTAGTCGAACCAAGGCCGGGCTCGGGCGGGGCGAAAGGCGGGTCAGCGCTCCCGACATGGTCGGCTTCCTCCCGGTCGATACCCTTCCGCCAACCCGAAGGACGAGGTTCGGCCTCCGCCGAGGTGGAAGACAAGGCAGGCTTTCCTTCGCCGAACTCCAAGCCCGCCGGAAGATCCTCATCCGACTTGGTTTCGGACTGCTCTCCTCCGATATCCCCTCTTGCGCCACCGCCGGCACACCCGGTATCACCGAACCCACCAAGACCACGGCCAGCAACACACTCAACCAGCGAACCACACGAACTCATTCAGCAGGGAGGGTCACACAAAGTAACCGGACATCACTATCCGTCAACCTATAGACAACGCCCGGACCGGGGTTTGCGATGGCCGTAATCCGGTCGAGGACAGAGGATGGAACTCTTGGGGAGACCTCGACTTCCCACCCTGAGACTTAACGGCCGCTCGTGGTCCGATTTGCTCAGCGGATCGGCAACGCGGTCTCCGGACAGGAGTCGACCGCGATGACGCCGAGCCAGTCCACGAGGAGATAGACCGCCTCTCCTCGGGTGAGCAATCGGCCCGTGTCCAGGGGTAGCTCGCAAGTTTGGAGCCCGCCGGTGAAGGTGAGGAAGTCGATGGCCTCATTCCTCCCGGGTAATCGAGAGACTCCCTTGGAATCGGGCCCGAAGACACCCTGATCGGAGATCAAGAACCGGGACATGATCGCGGTGAGCCGGGCTAGTTCGCCTCGGGTGACACCCCGGGGCCGGCACTCGTCTTCGGGGCAGTTCATCAGTTTCTCGACCAGGAACTGGTGAGGGGTCTCATCGCCGTGCAGAGCCTGAATCCCGTAGGTGGTCTCGATGCCCTCGACATCTATCCCCAGCAGTTCCACCGCTAGCTTGGTCAGATCATCGACTCTCGCCGGTTCGTTGGGACACGTCATCAACCCGGTTTCGTCACAAGCCCAGAGGAGACCGAGCGAGGAGAGGGCGACGGTGCCGGATCGATAGGGATGGCCCTCATCGTCGGGAAGCAGGAACGCGGTCCGGGAAGACGAGGCGGCGAGGCTGGGGCCGGCGTCGATCGGGATCCCGGCACGGTTGAGAAGGCCGAAATGGAGATGCGAGACAGTGTCTTCGGCGTTGCCCGAGTCGCCGACCCAACCGAGAATCTCGCCAGCGGCCACCCGATCTCCCTCGCTCAGGTCGCGACGGACACCCGAGGTGGTCCCGTCGTCCGTGCCAAAGAGATCGTTGTTGAGATGGATGTACAGACTTGCCCATCCGTCGTCATGGTCTACCGAGACCCAGCAACAGTCGTCCGTCCCGGCTTGGTTGTGAATCGTTGCCACGACACCCTCGGCCACGGAGAGAACGGGGGTCAGGATGGGTGCGGCCACGTCGGTGCCGAGATGGAGCCGCCGGCCACCCTCACGCTCGTCACCAAAGTCGGAGATGACCCGGCCCGGGATGGCGAGGGGATGGCCCATGTCGTAGACGAACGGGGTGCAATCCGTCTCCGTCTTGTTCGACTTCTTCGACGCCTTGGCCCCTTTGTCAGGCGCGGCGAAGGCGTCGATGGTCACCGGCTCGCAGGTACTGGTCTCCAGTCCGAGACCCTGGGCGGCGGGGCCGAAGAGCAACAGCACGGCCGTCGATACAGCGATACCAAGAACTCCCACACCCACTCTCGCCTCCATGGTCACGGAGAGTAGCGGACGGGAGCAACCGGGAACCGGGGAGATACCGACTACGTTGAGAGGGTTATGAAGAGTCCCAGATCTGTCCTCGTCATATCGCTCATCGCCACGCTCGGGCTCGTTTCGGCAGCGTGTGACAGTGGAGACGCCGAGCTTTCCACCACGTCATCCCTCATCGCCGGCGACGGCACCTTGGCCGGTGAGCCTGACGGCGACGGCGGTTCCACCACCACGGTCCCGGGAGATGGAGAATCCGACACCAGCACCACCCTGCGCGGCACCAACGTAGACAGCTACGAGGTGGTGGCGCGCGAGCCCAGTGACGACGGCGAGGTCTTGTTCATCGTGATTCCCCAGGCGGATTACACCGATGTCGACCTGGAGAACTTCGTCGGCGACCTCATCGAACGAGACATCGTCACCTCGGGTGCCGAGATCTTCGACGA
>Ga0299913_10005707_pt1 | contig 10681 bp, 11 predicted proteins | sample RVTome_9_FD_201360 | JGI IMG/M metagenome (GOLD analysis project Ga0299913, IMG submission 201360) | Soil microbial communities from uranium-contaminated site in the Upper Colorado River Basin, Wyoming, United States - RVT155D38 (version 2) ... | reverse complement strand
CCGCGTCTTGCCGTCGATGAGGAAGTGTCGGAACCACTCGTCGATCAGCCGCAGGTTGTCCACGCGCCGGAATGGCGTGCCGGAGCGCGTGAGCTCGTGCGACTCATCGGGCACTCGCATCAGACGCACCGTTCGCTTGTGCGAGCGCAGGACCGCGAAGAGCTCCTCCGCCTGCGTGATCGTGCAGCGCAGGTCCTTCTCCGAGTGCTGGATGAGCAGCGGCGTCGTCACCTCGGCCGCGTACGTCAGCGGCGAGTGACGCCGGTAGAGGTCCCAGTCCTCCCACGGGTGAACGCCGTAGACGTTGAGGCCGAAGACCGGGCCGCCGATGTCGCCGGAGAGCATCTGGCTGATCATGTCGTTCACCGATCGGCAGGTCACCGCGGCCTTGAACCGATCGGTGTGCCCGACGATCCAGGAGGTCAGGTACCCGCCGTACGAGCCGCCGGTGACGCCGGTCCGATCGGGATCCACCAGGCCGTCCTCGATGAGCGCGTCCAGCCCGCCGAGCACGTCCCGCATCGGTCCGTCGCCCCAGTCCTTGACGTTCGCCGTCAGGAACTGCTGGCCATATCCCTGGGAGCCGCGCGGATTGCAGGCGTAGACGGAGATCCCGTTCGCGGCGAGAACCTGCCACTCCCACATGAGCGACCAGCCATACAGCGTGGCCGGACCGCCGTGGATCTCCACCACCGCCGGTGCGGGACTGCGCTTCGTGGAGGACGGGGCCTGGATGAACCAGCCCTGGATCCGGCGCCCGTCGACCTCGTGCCAGCGCTCGACCGGCGCGACGATGCGGATGTCGCGCCAGGCATCGCCCATCAAGTCGCTGACCCGCCGCAGCTCCACTGTGTCGCTGCCGGCCAGGCGGCCCGCCGGGATGTCGCCGACGACGACGTTCGGCACATCGGTGCCGCTCGTCCGCACCGCGGCGACGCGCGCACCGCCCCGCGGCGCCGGCACCAGGTGGTGGCGGCCGAGGTAGTGGCGGTCGCGGGTCAACCGCTCGATCCGGCCGCCGTCGATCTCGACCCGCCAGAGCTCGAACGCCCCATCCACCGGCGCAGCGAAGACGAGCCACCGGCCATCGGCCATCCACAGGGCGCGGTTCTGGCCGCCGCCAACGAGGTCGCTGTTCATGGCGGCCGCGGCCTCGAGGTCCGATCCGGCGGTGAGCTCCTCGGCCTCGCCGTCGCGCACGCGGAGGCGCCAGACCGATGCCTGGTCAAGCCGCCCGCGCTTCCAGTCGCGGTTGCCGACGGCCGCGATCCACTTGCCGTCCGGCGACCACTCCGGCGACCCCCAGGCCTGGCGGCCGCTCCCCGGCGACAGCTGTCGCACGGCGCGGGTGCTCACCGTCACGAGGTAGATGTCGCTCCGCCAGCCGAGGTCGGGGTTCGGGTGCCGGTCGGAGACGAACGCGACCGAGCGTCCGTCCGGCGACCAGCGTGGATCGTCGTCGTGATGGTCGCCGCGGGTCAGCAGCTCGGCGGCGCCGGTGTCCGCGTCCACGATCCAGAGGCGCGAGAAGCGGTCGTCGACGAAGCCGGCGCCGTTGAACTGGTAGCGGAGCGTGTCGATCAGGCGTGTGTCGGGCGCGGGTGGCGCATCGGGGGCGCGGTCGGGCTTCTTCTCCGGCTCGGTCGAGGTGGCCCCGCTCACCACCACGAGCCGGCGGCCATCAGGCGACCAATCGAGCCCCTGGACGTCCTTCGGCAGGTCGGTCAGCTGCCGCGCCTCGCCGCCATCGGCGAACGGGAGGAGCCAGACCTGGGTGCCTCCCTCCTTCGGCGCCTCGGCCTTGCCGGGCTTGGCACCCGCCCCACCGGCCTGGAGCACCGCCGCCCGGTCCGACAGGAAGGCGAGCGTCCGCCCATCCGGCGACCAGCGCGGCGTGGTGTCGTTGCGCACGCCGCCGGTCAGCTGGCGGGCAGGTTCCGCTCCGTCGGCCGGCGCGATCCACAGCGAGGTCCGGTATCCGTCCTTCCCCGGCGCGACCGCCTTGACGCCGAACGCCACGAACCGCCCATCGGGCGACACGGCGAGGTCGGTCGGGACGCGGAGGTCATAGAGGTCCTCGGGGCGCGGCGCGCGAGCGGCCATGCATCGGTCTCCAGGCTGCGGGGAAGGTGATCCTTAGTCTAGTCAACGACCACCCGGCACGCGCCCGCGACCGGCTACCAGTTGGTGGCGGTGGAGGCCTCGATCTCGCCCACCGAGGCAAGCCAGCGCTCGGCGTCGATCGCGGCCTTGCAGCCGTCCCCCGCGGCGGTGACCGCCTGGCGGTAGTGGTGGTCGTGGACGTCGCCGGCCACGAAGACGCCATCGATCCCGGAGCCGGTCTCGCCGTCGACGATCTCCAGGTAGCCACCCTCGCCCACGGTGAGCTGATCCGCGAACAGGTCGGTGTTCGGCTTGTAGCCGATGGCGATGAAGAGGCCCTGCACCGCGAGCTCGGACTTCTCGCCGGTCTTCGTGTCGCGAAGCGTCAGCGCGTTGACCGTCATGTCGCCCTTCACCTCGGCGACCTCCGTGTTCCAGACGACGTCGATCTTCTCGTGGTTGAGCGCGCGCTCCTGCATGATGCGACTGCCGCGGAATTCGTCGCGGCGGACCAACATCGTGACCTTGTCGGCGAAGCGGGTGAGGAAGGTGGCCTCCTCGAGCGCCGTGTCGCCGCCACCCACGACCGCGATCTCGCGGCCGCGGAAGAAGAACCCGTCGCAGGTGGCGCAGGCGCTCACGCCGCGGCCGCGGAACTCCTCCTCGGAGGGCAGCCCCAGCCAGAGCGCCGAGGCGCCGGTCGCCACGATGACGGCATCGGCGAGGTATTCGTCGTCGCCGACCCAGATCCGGAACGGTCGCTGGCTGAAGTCGACCTTCGTCGCGTCCTTCTCGACGAGCGTGGAGCCGAAGCGCTCCGCCTGCTCGCGGAACTTCTGCATCAGCTCCGGCCCCTGGATCCCCTCGGGAAAGCCGGGGTAGTTCTCGACGTCGGAGGTGATCATCAGCTGCCCCATCGGGACGTTGCCGGCGATGACGAGCGGCTCCAGGTTGGCGCGGCCGGCGTAGATCGCGGCGGTCAGCCCCGCCGGCCCGGAGCCGATGATCGCGACCTTCCGGTGGCGGGTGTCGGTGGCGTCAGTCGAAGCGCTGCCGGTATCCGGCGGAACGGTGGCGGTCATGGTCGGATCAGCATACCGAACCCGAGGCATCTACCCCGTGCCGGCCAGGAATGCCGGCAGGTTCACGCTCAGATCCCAGAGCCCGACCGCCACCAGCGCCAGGCCGATGACGATCTGCAGGGGCCGCTCGTAGCGCACCAGCAGCCGCGCCAGATCGCGGCCACGCGCCTGCCCCAGCAGTCCGAGGACGAAGAGTGGCAGCCCGAACCCGATGCCGAAGGCGAGGAAGAAGACCAGCTGGTCGACCACGTCGCCGATGGTGAGGCTGAAGGCGAAGATGCCGACCAGGAACGGGCCGGAGCACGGGAGGGCGATCGGCGCGAAGAGGAAGCCGTAGGTGAACGCCCCAACCGCCGGGCCGCCGCGGCCGAGCGCCGTCGGGGCCAGCTGCGGCAGTCGCGCGAACGGGTTGCGGCCCAGGAGCAGGAGGATGCCGAGGCCGATGAGCAGCAGGTCCGCGATTGGCAGCACGATGCCGATGAAGCGGCTGAGCGAGACCGAGAGCGCCGCGAACAACGCGCCGATCGCCACCATGCCGGCCACGACCCCCGCCCAGACGAGGGCGGCCGCGACGACGGGCGGAATTGCGGCGTGTCCGGCTGCCGACGCACCGGACTGCCCGGTCAGGTAGGCGAGGAACGCCGGGTAGAGCGGCAGGACGCACGGGGTGATCGTGGCGCCGATCCCGAGGACCACCGCGCCGGCGAGCTCGCCCATCGAACGGTCAGCTCGTGACCAGCGCGGCGATCTCGTCGGCAGACAGCAGCTCGCCGAGGGGCAGCAGCTCGACGCTGCCATCGGGCCGGATCAGGAGCTTCGGCATCCCCGGCGGGAAGAGCACCTCGGTGCCGAACCGGTCGCGAAGGGCGGTCGCCAGTTGGGCGTCGGCCAGGACGAAGGGCCAGTCGAACCCCTCCCTCGCGGCATAGGCGACGAGATCCTCGGCGATCTCGCCCGGCTCCACGTCGATCGAGACGGAGTGGAACTCGGCGAGGTCGTGGGCCGCCGTGACCTCGTGCATCTGGGAGCGGCAGTTCGTGCACCAAATGGCCATCGTCTCGACGATCACGGGACCGTCGGCCGCCAGCTCGCCGAGCGTGAACATCTCGTCGGTGCGAACGTCCCGCAGCTCGACCGCGAGCAGCGGATCGTCGAAGGCGGCAGCGGATGGCGACGGGCCTTCGGTCGTCTCGCCCATCGATGCCGGCTCCGGGGAGGCCATCGGCGTCTCGGATGCGCCCACCGACGGCCGAGCGGTCGCCACCGGCGTCGATGCGGGTCCGGAATCGGCGGGCGCGGCGCAGGCGGTGGCGACGACGAGGAGCGCGATGACGGTGGCCCACCGTCCGAACGATGCCTGCATGCGGCGCAGCCTACGCGAGCCGCGTGACAGTTGCGTGAACGTTGGGCGAACGCCGTTCAGCCGCCCGGCGCGGCCTCGAGCGCGGAGGTGAGCGCGGACTCGAAGGCCTGCGACCCAGCCGCCTTGTCGACCACCACGGTGCGGGCATCCTGGCGGATCATGATCGGCAGGGCGTCGCCGGGGCTGCCGGTCCAATACACCACCGGGAGGTCGGGATAGCGGTGGCGGGTGGCGAGGAACAGCGCCGCGCTCAGCTCGTGCTCGAGGCGCCAGTCCAGGACCACGGCATGCGGGCGCTCGGCCGTGCGCAGGGCCGTGAGGAACGGGAGCGGTGCCCGGTAGACCGAGGGCTCGGCCCCGCACGACACGCAGAGATCGGAGGCGAGTGCCGCGGCGGCCGGCTCGTCCTCGACGATCCAGACGCGGTGCGCCGCCGATGAATGGACCGCCGCACGTTCGCTCACAACGGACCTGGCCGTGCACGCCGCGTGCCGATCGGGGTGGCTCGCTCTACCATGAGGTCGATGTCCTCCCCGTTGCGCCGACCCTCGGCCACCGTCCTCGTCGGCGGCGTCCCGGTGGGGTCGGACCACCCGATCGTCGTCCAGTCGATGACGAACACCGACACGGCCGACCCCGACGGCACCGCCATCCAGGTCGCGCAGCTGGCGCACGCCGGCTCCGAGCTCGTTCGCATCACGGTCAACAACGACGAGGCGGCACAGGCGGTTCCGGTCATCCGCGAGAAGCTCGATCGGCTCGGCGTGGACGTGCCGCTCATCGGCGACTTCCACTACAACGGCCATCTGCTGCTCACGAAGTACCCCGCCATGGCTGCCGCGCTGGCGAAGTACCGGATCAATCCGGGCAACGTCGGGACCAAGCGGCGCGACGAGCAGTTCGTCCAGATCATCGAGGTCGCGATCGCCAACGCGGTGCCGGTCCGCATCGGCGTCAACTGGGGATCGCTGGACCAGCAGCTGCTGACCGAGATGATGGATGCGAACGCCCTCCTGCCGGAGCCGGCGGACAGCCGCGAGGTGATGATCGAAGCCATGATCGAGTCGGCGCTGCGCTCGGCGAGGCTGGCAGAGGACACCGGCCTGCCGCACGATCGAATCATCATCAGCGCCAAGGTGTCGGGGGTGCAGGATCTCGTCGAGGTCTACGCCCGCCTGGGGGACCGATGCGACTACCCGCTCCACCTGGGCCTGACCGAGGCCGGCATGGGCGCCAAGGGGATCATCACCTCGACCGCCGGCCTCGCGATCCTGCTCCAGCGCGGCATCGGCGACACGATCCGCGTCAGCCTCACGCCGGAGCCCGGCGGCGACCGGACGCAGGAGGTGCGGGTCGCGCAGCAGGTCCTCCAGTCGATGGGCCTGCGCTCGTTCCTTCCCCAGGTCTCCGCCTGTCCCGGATGTGGCCGCACCACCTCGACGTTCTTCCAGGAGATGGCGCGCGACATCCAGGCCTACCTCGTCGAGCGCATGCCCTCGTGGCGAGAGACCCACCCCGGCGTCGAGGAGCTTCGGGTGGCCGTCATGGGCTGCGTCGTGAACGGTCCGGGCGAGTCGAAGCACGCGGACATCGGGATCTCGCTGCCCGGCACGTTCGAGGAGCCGGTGGCGCCGGTCTTCGTCGACGGGGAGAAGGCCGAGACGCTGCGCGGCGACGACATCGTCCCCCGCTTCCTCGCCATCCTCGAGGACTACGTCGAGCGCCGCTATCCGACGCCCGGCGCTACGCGGACCGCTGGGGAGCTGGTCTAGTCAGCTGACCAGGTCAACCGGCCGGCTTTAGCGCCTCGGCTCCCAGCTGAAGAATCGCAGGGCGAGCACCACCCCGATCACGCCCCACAGCGCGATCACGCCGACCTCCAACCACGGCACGGCGGCAACGCCCGAGGAGCGGTAGAGCTCCAGCATCGCATCGGCGAAGTGGCGCACCGGGAACACGTGGCTCACGGTATCGAGCCAGTCGGGGGCGTCGGACATGTCGATGAAGACGTTGCTGATGAACAGGATCGGCAGCACGAGCGCGTTGACGACGGCCGGCGCGGCATCGGCGTTCGGCATGACCCCCGCAAGCGCGAGCCCGAGGGCGCTGAAGGCCGCCGCAGCGACGACGAGGACCACCAGGATGGCCGGCACCGCGCCCCACGGCACGTCGACCCCGTAGAGCAGCGCGCCGAACGCCGCGACGATGACCACCAGCAGCGCCGTGACGAGCACCGCATGGCCGATGCGGCCGGCGAGGTAGGCCCACGTCGGCAACGGCGTTCCGCGAACCCGCTTGAGGATCCCCTGATCACGGGAGATGGTCACCGTCATCGCCAGGTTGGTGAAGGTGGCGGTCACCACCGCGAAGACGATGATCGCCGGCGTGAAGAAGCCCGCGGCCCCCTCCCCGAACAGCGTGTTGAACACGAACATGAACAGGAGCGGGAAGGCGAACGTGAAGAACGCGGAGGGCGGGTTGCGCCAGAAGCTGCGGTTCTCGTAGCGGACCTGCCGGAGCGCGAGCGCGAGGTCGCTCATTCGACCGCCCCCGCCTCGGCGGTGAGCTGGAGGTACACGTCCTCGAGCGAGCGGCGGGAGACCTCGAGGTGCCGAAGCTCGATACCCGCGCCGACGGCCCAGCCGGTGAGGCGGTGGAGCACCGCGGTGGGCTCGTCGGTCTCGAGCTCCCAGCCCGCTCCAGACGGGCGGATGCCGAGCTCGTCGGGTGGGGCGGCACCGTCGTCGAGGCTGAACGAGATCATGGTGGCATGGCTCGACGCCCCGATCAGCTCCGCGGCGGTGCCGGTCGCGATGATGCGGCCCTCGGCGATGATCGCCAGTCGATCCGCCAGGGCCTGCGCCTCGTCCATGAAGTGCGTCGTCAGCACGATCGTCTTCCCGAGCGCGGTCAGCCCCTTGACGGTCTCCCACGCCTGGCGTCGCGCCGACGGGTCGAAGCCGGTGGTGGGCTCGTCGAGGAACAGGAGCTCCGGGTCGCCCGCCAACGCCACCGCCAGGTCGACGCGACGCTTCTGCCCGCCTGACAGCTGCCGGATCCGCCGGTCGCGCTGCTCGCGCAGCCCGGCGAGCTCGATCACCTCGTCGACGTCACGAGGCCTCGGGTAGTAGCCGGCGACCATCTCCACCACCTCGCGCACGGTGAGGTACTCGTCGACGCCGGTCTGCTGCAGGACGATCCCGACGCGCTCGCGGAGCGCCCGATCGTTGCGCCCGGGGTCATGCCCCAGCACCGTCGCCTCGCCCCCGTCCCGGGTGCGATGGCCCTCGAGAATCTCGACCGTCGTGGTCTTGCCGGCGCCGTTCGGGCCGAGGAGCGCGAAGACCTCGCCGGGCTCCACGCGAAGGTCGATGCCGCGGACGGCATGGACCGATCCGTAGGACTTCTGCAGGCCGCGGACCTCCACGGCGGGCATGGGTGTCATGTCACCATGGTACGCAGACCGATCAACCGCTCGCCGTCCGAGCGAGCGAGCTAGAACGCGGTGGCGGCGAAGGTCCAGGCGGCCATGACGAAGGCCAGGATCACGAAGCTGACGATCGCGAGCGGCAGCAATGCCACGCTGACCGGTCGGTCGGCGCCGGTCGGTGGCCGACGGTCGGGCTGGGTCGCGAGCTCATCGGGCCGGGTTGCGGGAAGGTTGTCCATGGTCACTCCTCGGGCTGGATGATAGCGGCCAGCTTCTCGTCGAGTGAGGCCGACGTGATCTGCCCGATGTGCCGGCCGGCGACGGTCCCGTCGCGGGCGATGAAGTACGTCTCCGGCGGTCCCACGATGCCGTACGCGGTGGCGACCCGCTCGCCCGGATCCATCGCCGCCGGCCAGGTGCCACCGTGCCGCTCCATGAACTCGCGGGCCGCCGCCGACCGGTCGCGGTAGACGATCCCGACCACCGCCAGACCCTCCGACGCGTGGCGTGCGGCGGCATCGCGCAGCAGCGGGAACTCCTCGATGCACGGGCCGCACCAGCTCGCCCAGAAATTGACGACGACCGGCCGGCCCCGGAGGTCGGCCAGGGAGACCGGCTCACCGTCGAGCGAGGCGAGCGTGAAGTCCGGCGCCAGGCTGCCGATGGCGGTCGGCGAGGACGGCCCTCTGGACAGGAACAGGGCCGCCAGGATGCCGATCAGGACCAGCGGGACGACGGCCGCCAGCACGAGGTATGGGAGCGGAAGGCGCCGCAGGTCAGGGCCGGTGCGCACGGCCGATCCAGCAGTCATCGCACCGGTCAGTGGGCGGCCCCGTCGTCATGGGATCCGTGCTCCACTTCTCGCCACTCGTGGTTCGCGGCGCGAACCCAGGCGACGACCCCCGCCACGAAGACGAGCAGGCCGGGCACCGCCAGGAACGGGTTCGCGATCGCCCAGTCCCCACGGAACGCGAAGCCCCCGCCGAGCAGCGCCGCCCCGACCGAGAGCACGACCGGCAGGAAGCTCGGCCCGGGCATGTGAACGCCGTGCGGCGGCTTCGGCGGCTCGGCGGCAGGTCCGCCACGCGAGGCGATCACGAACACGACGCCGAGGACGACGACGAGCGCGATCCCCAGGAGGACGAACCCGATGGCGGTGTCGGTCATCACAAGGCCCCTAACGCAGCAGGTAGATGGTGCTGAAGACGCCGATCCAGACGACGTCGACGAAGTGCCAGTACATGCTGACCGCTTCCACGGCCACGTGGTTCCGGGCGCTGAACTGGCCGCGCATCGCCCGCGCCAGCACGATGGTCAGGCCGACGGCACCGCCGAACACGTGGGCGCCGTGGAAGCCGGTGAGCGTGTAGAAGACCGTGCCGTAGGCGCCGTCGCGGATCCCGAAGCCGAGCTGGCTATAGTCGTAGATCTGCCCGATCAGGAAGACGACGCCCAGCGCCAGCGTAATGCCGGTCCACAGCTTGAGCTTGCCGGTGTCGCCACGCCGGATGGCCCAGACGCCGAACTGCATCGTGAAGCTCGACGCCACGAGGATGGCGGTGAGCACCGCGGCCAGCTCGACGTCCAGGTGACCGCCCGGCGGCGGCTCCCAGGTGTCGCCCGCGGCGGCCTTGGCGTTGAAGTAGGTCGCGAACAGCCCGCCGAAGAACATCACCTCGCTGGCGATGAACAGGAGCATCCCGACGAGCGCCGTCGGCATGCCCGAACCACCCGGGTGGGCCGCGACGGCCGCTTCGTGCTCGCCGGCCGGGTTGGCCGGGATCGTCGGCGCGGTCATGCGAGATCCTCGGGGCGCCGCTCGGCGTCACCGTGCTTCGACTCACCGACCGGCTCCTCCACGAGGTCCTCCGGACGGGCGGCCGCGTGGCCGTGACCGTGGGTGAGGAAGAAGAGCGGCCGCTCCGAGTGGATCGGCGGCAGGCGGTCGAAGTTGTGCGGCGGCGGCGGCGAGCTCGTCGCCCACTCGAGCGTATTGCCCTCCCACGGGTCGTCGCCGGCGGGCTCGCCATTGATGAAGGTGGCGATCACGTTGATGAGGAACGGCAGGATGCTGATGGCGATCATGAACGCCCCGACCGTCGAGATCATGTTGAGGATCGTCCACCCGGCATCCGGGCTGTAGTCACCGATGCGGCGCGGCATGCCCGACAGGCCAAGCTGGTGCATCGGGAAGAAGGCGAGGTTGAAGCCGATGAAGTGCAGCCAGAAGTGGACCTTGCCCAGCGGCTCGTTCAGCTTCTTGCCGAACATCTTCGGGAACCAGTAGTAGCTCGCCGCGAAGACACCGAACACCGATCCGCCGAAGAACACGTAGTGCAGGTGGGCCACCACGAAGTACGTGTCCTGCACGTGGAAGTCGATCGGCGGCGAGGCCAGCATGACCCCGCTGATCCCGCCGATGAGGAACATCGACAGGAATCCCAGGCTGAACAGCATCGGCGTCGTGAGCATCAGCTTGCCGCGCCACAGGGTGGCCAGCCAGTTGAACATCTTAATGCCGGTCGGAATGGCGATCAGCGCGGTCATGAAGGCGAAGAACGGCAGGAAGACCGCGCCGGTCGTGAACATGTGGTGCGCCCAGACGCTGAAGCTCAGCAGGCCGATGCCGACGGTGGCGAAGACGAACGCCTTGTAGCCGAACAGCGGCTTGCGGCTGAACACCGGCAGGATCTCGCTCACCAC
>Ga0299913_10005706_pt1 | contig 10682 bp, 10 predicted proteins | sample RVTome_9_FD_201360 | JGI IMG/M metagenome (GOLD analysis project Ga0299913, IMG submission 201360) | Soil microbial communities from uranium-contaminated site in the Upper Colorado River Basin, Wyoming, United States - RVT155D38 (version 2) ... | reverse complement strand
GCGGTCTGGCGGATCTGGTGAAGGGGATCGAGGGGGCAGGCGCCGACGCCATAGTCTGTACTCCCGGGATCATCGGTGAGAATCCGGTCAGCCCGACCCTGGAGAACCGTCTGCTGGACCAGTACGCGGTGGCTTCCCGGGAGGTGGCAGCCAGCGCCGGCGCCAAGGTGTGCGATCTTCGCGCGGCGTTCACGGGCTATCTGGAAAGGTTCAACCCCCAGGGCAAGGACCAGGGCATCCTAACTCTGGACGGGATCCATCTGAACGCGGAGGGCAACCGCTTCGTCGCCCGCCAGCTCTTGAACACCTTCACCGAGGAGTTCGAAGAGGCCGATCAGGCGCAATCGCAGACCCAGCCTTTTCGGTCCTGAGCCGTCCTATTCGGGGGCGGCAAGAAGTTCGTACGGGGGGCTAGGTTTTCTCCAGCACCGAGATCGCCTCCTGCAGGGTGTCCACTCCGTGCAGCTTGACGTCCGGGCTTCGGACCGAGCCGACCTCGTCCTGAGGAACCAGCAGGATGTCCGCGCCCGCCTCCTCGGCTGCCTCCACCTTCTGGTTGAGGGCGCCCACCGGTCCCACCCTTCCATCGGCCTGTATGGTGCCGGAGGCGGCCACCTCACGGCCTTCGGCAAAGTCTTCCGGGTCCAGCATGTCGGCTATCGCGAGGGCGTACGCCAGGCCCGCGGAGGGCCCGCCCACATCCAGGTCCTCGAACTCGATCTCGAAGGGGAGGTCGACATCGAAGTCCCTGGTCTCGACCAGCACCCCGATGCCCGGTGGGGCCCCCACCTGGGCGTCGAGCCTGGCGCTGGAGACCTCCACCTCGACCTGCTCGCCGCGGCGTTCCAGAGATAGGTTGAACCGCGTACCGGGGGAGCGCGTCGAGATCAGCTCCCGCAGATCGGATGCCAGCGCCACAGGAGCGCCGTCCACCGCCACGACCACATCGCCCCTGCGCAGCGCCCTGCTCGCCGGAGATCCGGGGACGAGATCGAGGACTCGTGCACCGGTGCCTTGGAGCGTCACATCCAGCCCGGCCGCTTCGGCAGCCGCGGCGGCCGCGAGCAGCTGGCTCTCGGCGAACAGGTTGGACTGCTGCCGGTCGAACTCGGGGGCCGAGATGCCTTCGGGAACTACCGCCGAGAGCGGAATCACGTCTTTGGTTGGGTCGATCACGGCGAGCAGAGTGCCCAGCGTGTTGGTCTGACCCAGGGAGACCGCCAGCAGCATATATTTTCCGTTGGGTTGCTGGGCATCCACGCCGGTGATGGTGATGTCGTCGGTGATGTCGATGGCGGGCGCCGGGGAGACCACTGCCAGAGGCGGCTGGTAGAAGGAGAAGGCGGCAAGCGCCATCAGCAGAGCCACCACCACCCACACGGTGGCGCCCGCCTTGCGCACCCCCGGCTCCGCAACCGCGCCCCTGGCCTGCTCGAGCTCCAGGGACCTGGCGACGTCGGCGATCGAGAGGATGCCGGCAACCCTGCCCTGATCGAGCACCACCGCCCGGCCGGGCCCCGACCGAAGTGCGCTCAGCGCGTCCATCATCGGTGTTTCGGGGTTCAAGGCCGGCACCTCCTCGGCCGGAAGCATGATGTCCCTGATCAACTTGCCGGCACGCTCGCCGGGCGGCTGAGCGTTGACGAGCCGCACCGAGACCAGGCCCAGAAGCCGGCCATAAGGGTCGGTCACCGGGTAGGTCGAGTGGCCTCTGGCTCCCACCAGGTCCAGGAACTCGACGATGGGCAGGTCCGGGGGAACCACAACGGGGGCAGGAGTCATCAGATCGCGCACCTTGTACGGCCGGAAGGCGCGTTGGACCAGTGCGTACTGAACCTCCGCCTCCGCCGCCTGAAGAATGAAGAAGCCCAGGAAGACCAGCCACACTCCGCCGGTCACCGCCCGGGTGAAGAAGCCCATGATCCCCACGGTCATGAGGATGTAAGCGAAAAGCTTGCCCGCCCTGGCTGCCGACATGGTGGCGGCGGTTAGGCTTCGCTGGCGCTTCCACAACCACGAACGCAGGACCCGGCCCCCGTCCAGCGGAAGGGCGGGCACCAGATTGAAGGCAAGGACTGCGCCGTTTATTCGAGCGAGCCAGTCGCTGGCGCCCCGGATGTGTGCCGGTAGGTCGACCAATCCTCCCGCCAACGAGATGACGGCAAAGCCGATGGCAAGGAGGAGCGATACCAGCGGGCCGGCAATCGCCACCCGAAACTCCGCCCCCGGGGAGGGGAACATGCCCTCGAAGCGGGCGACCCCGCCGAACAGCCAGAGGGTGATGTCGCCGACCTTCATGCCCTCCTTTAGCGCCTGAAACGCATGGCCGAGCTCATGGAGCACTATCGATAGAAAGAAGATCGTCGCAGCTGCCACGCCCATGACCAGGTACGTCTGCCGGCCGAGATCGGGATAGCTGCTCGGGAATACCTCGCTGGAGAGCGAATATGAGACAAGCCCGAAGACCAGCAGCCATGACCAGTGGGCGCCGATCGATATGCCCCGCACCTTGAGGATGCGAAAGCTCGACCCCAACATCCCCTCGTCGCGCGCGGGCTTGCGGCGGCCGGGCTGGGTGCCGGGGGCTGCCGGCTTATCGGAAAAGGTTTTCGACATGGCTATGGGGCCTTCCGTTGGAGTATCTGATTCTTTTCGTCATCCCATTGTCCAACCCTATGTGCTTGTGTGGGTTGCCCGACTTTCGGCATTCCGCAGCGTGATAGCATAATGATGTCATAAAGCTATCGGACGGAGGAGACAGCGATGAAGGAGCGGCGAGCATTCAATACAAATGGAATCCCGATGGTGCTGTTGCTTCTGCTTACGGCGGCATCGGCGGTGTGGCTGGGAGTCTCCTCATTCGAAGATCCCTGGCCGGGGCTGATGTACGCCATTGTTGTGCTCCTGGCCGCCCTGGTTGCCTTCTCAGGCTTTTCGATCGTGCCGCCCAACCATGCCAGGGTGGTCACCTTCCTCGGCCGTTACCTGGGCACCATCCGCGACAACGGCTTTCGCTGGACCTTCCCTCTGACCATGAGGCGGACGGTCTCGCTTCGGGTTCAGAACTTCGACAGCAACACGCTCAAAGTGAACGACGCAATGGGCAACCCCGTTGAGGTCGCATCGGTCATCGTGTGGAAGGTGGTCGATTCGGCCAAGGCAGTCTTCGAGGTCGAGGACTATCAGAACTTCATCCAGATCCAAACCGAGACCGCGGTGCGGCACATGGCGAGCATGTATCCCTACGACACCTACGAGACCGGGCAGATTTCTCTGCAGGCCAACGCCGAGGAGGTCATGGCCCTTCTTCATCGGGATTTGCAGGATCAACTGGAGCAGGCAGGGGTCGAGGTCCTAAGGACCCAGCTGCGCCGTCTCGCCTACGCTCCCGAGATCGCCGGCGAGATGCTTCGGCGCCAGCAGGCCGAGGCAGTCGTAGCCGCCCGGCGCCGGATTGTCGAGGGAGCTGTGGGCATGGTCGACCATGCCCTGGAGCTCCTGTCGGCTCGCAAGATCGTCGAGCTCGACGAGGAACGAAAGGCGGCGATGGTTTCGAACCTGTTGGTGGTCCTCTGCAGCGAGACCCGCACCCAGCCGGTGGTGAACACCGGGACGCTCTATACCTAGCCGCTCGGGCAGGACGGGAGGCGACAAGTGTCCGAGGAAGGCCAAGGGCCGGCCAGGCAGGACCGGAAGCGGTTCCTGCTCAGGCTGAACCCCTCCCTACACGAGGCGCTGGAACGCTGGGCCGCTGATGAGCTGCGCAGCGTAAACGGCCAGATCGAGTACCTGTTGACCGAGGCGGTGAGGCGCGCCGGAAGGGAGAAGCGTAAACCCGGCGGCCCGCCCTAGGTGGAGGGCGCTTCCTTTTGGAGCTTCCTCCCGGTGTGGTGGGCCGTGACTATGCGGACGGTTCCGGATTGCGAGCGCATGACGATCGATTGCGTCGTGGCCTGCTCACCGCGGTAGCGGACTCCCTGCAGCAGGTCTCCGTCGCTGATTCCGGTTGCGGCAAAGAATGCGGCGCCCCGGACCAAATCCTCGGTGGTGAGCACACGGCTGAGGTCGTATCCCGCGTCGAGCGCAGCCTGCCGTTCCTGATCGTTGCGAGGGTACAGCCGGACCTGCATCATGCCTTGTAGGCACTTGATCGCACAGGCGGAGATCACGCCTTCCGGGCTTCCTCCAGTCCCGAGCAGGAGGTCGATGCCGGTTCCCTCACTGGCGGCCGAGATCGCTCCGGCCACGTCGCCGTCCGGGATCAGCTTGATCCGGGCCCCCGCCTCGCCCACCTCCTTGATCAAACCGGCGTGCCTGTCCCTCTCCAGGATCACCACGGTGAGATCCTCGATTGCACGTCCCTTGGCCTTGGCGACCCGTTTGAGATTGGTCTCTACCGGCGCCTCTATGTCGATAACATCCGCCGCCTCCGGCCCGGCGACGATCTTCTCCATGTACAGGGAGGGTCCCGGATCGAACATCGAGCCCCTATCGGCCACGGCCAGAACTGCAAGGGCGTTGGACTGGCCCTTGGAGGTGAGAGTTGTTCCGTCGACCGGGTCAACCGCCACGTCGACCAGCGGCGGGCTGCCGTTTCCCACCCGCTCGCCGTTGAAGAGCATGGGAGCCTCGTCCTTCTCGCCTTCGCCGATCACCACGATGCCGTCCATGTCGACACCTGCGAGCATGTAGCGCATCGCATCCACCGCAGCCTGATCGGCCGCCTCCTTGTCTCGCCGGCCCAGCCATCTGGCCGCGGCGAGAGCGGCTTCCTCGGTCACGCGCACGAGCTCCATGCTCAGGTTGCGGCCGGGAGAGGATTGGTGTGCGGTTGGTTGGGAGGCGCTCATCGCCCTCAGCTTAACCGCACGAGTGATGAGTGCCGGTGCGGCCCTCGTTCAGGTCTTCAGGCCACCCAGGGACTGATGATGCCCAGGGGTGACTGATCCTCCCAGTACTTTACAAGCTTGACCGTCGTGCGGGGCCGGCCGATGACGTTCTCGACCACGGTGGCCTGATTCACCACCGCATTGATTATCGGGAACGCCTCGTAGGGCCGGTGCCCGTTGCCGGATTTGGGAAATATCCCGTCTACCTCCAGCTCCACCGAGGCGCCGTCGGACCAGCTGTTCCATCTCAGCATCAGCTCGCGGACCCCCGTCCGACCGACCAGATAACCGGCCGCCTCGGAACAAGCCAGAACGAGATCCTCTATTGCATCTTCCGGTAGGGACGATTCCGCAGAGAGCTGCCGGAGCAGGCGCCGGATCTGTGAGAGGCTCTGGGGGTAGCCTGGAAACCACGTAGTCAGTTCCATCGGCCTCCACTCCTTGGTGGGCCATCCGCCGTCGAGCGTTTTGCGCGAACGTGCTGCAGTAGCTTTACCCGCGCGGCTCGGTGCCAAACGTCAACAGGGTTGCCGGTGGCGGCTTTGTGCACTAGGTGGCGGCGAATTTTCCACCGGTGTGACGAACCCGGCGTCGGGCCATCTCCAGGTCATCCGGTGGCTTCGAGGCGTAGGTCCTCATCGACCAGGGATGCCAGCCAATCGCGCCGTAATGTTCCCTTACAAAAGACTTGAGCTCGCCTCGGTGCCGGCCGCACGCGTAGAGTGTCTGCCCGTAGATTCCGTTGCCGTGCCAGATCAGCCACTTTTCCGGGTAACAGTCAACGTACTCACCGAACCGGGCGTTGAGCAGCTGCCGCTCAATGCTTCCCTGAGTGAGTGAGTCAGGCGCCAGTCCGCACATCTCGCACTTGAAGATAAGACGGTAGGACATTTGCAGAAAAGATAGTCGCTTCATTGTTGAAAAGCCAGTGCGGTCGGCAACGGCTTGGCAGTATCTTCCCAAGCATCGTCGTAGCATTGTGCGGTGTCCATTCCGGTGTCTCTCGGTGACCTGCCCGCGCAGGTCGAGCGGTTCGGGTCGACGCCCTATGCCGCACACCCAGGGCTGCCACCCGCGTGTGAGGAACAGCTCGTACGCAGCCTTGATCTGGGTCAGAGCATCAGGTGTCCTGCGGCTTCAGCTCCGGATGGGAGGCATCGGTGAACTCCCGGAATTCGCCGGTGATGAGAAAGGCAGTCTGCTCTGCGATGTCGACCGCATGATCGGCAATACGTTCGATCTGGCGCGAGATCACGTGCATCTGCATCCCCCACTCCAGCATGCGTTTGTCGTCGGCGATGGGAAGGATCTCCCGCAGCATCCCTCGGTTGAGCCGGTCAACCGGATCATCCATGCCGGGAAGCTGAAGACTCAGCTGGAGGTCTCTGCGGCCGAAAGCGTCCATCGACGCATTGATCATCTTGAGAGCTATCCCTCCCATCTCACTCAGGTTCGTGATCACCGGCTGGCTCCTGGGCAGATGAGCGGCCAGAGTTCCGATCTTGGCGACGTTGACGGCCATGTCTGCGACTCTCTCCAGGTGCAGGCTGACATGCAGCAGAGCCGTGAGGAATCGGAGGTCGGTCGCCACCGGAGTCTGTAAGGCAAAAACGGCGAGAATCCTGCGTTCGATCTCGAGGTAGTAGAAGTCGACCTCATCGTCGCCGCGTATGACCCGGTCGAAGTTCTGAGCCTGGTTCTCGAGCACTCCCAGCAAAGCCAGCTCCACCAGGTCCTGCGCGGCAGCACCCATTGCTTGAATCTTGATCTCCAGGTCCCTGAGCTCTTCATCGAAGTGCTTGCGAATGTGTGCCGCGGCACCAGGTTCCTGCAGGATGCTCATCCCGAACCCCCGTAAAAGTGCGTTGTACCTTTGTACGCCTTTTTACGCCTTCCTGCTCCGATGTCAACGGCCGGCGCCGTTTGTCCTGGGGACGTCGTGCCGTATTTAGTGGGCAGTCTCGAGCGTCGCCTAAGGCTGGGGCTCGGGATGGGAGGCGTCGGTGAACTCGCGGAACTCGCCGGTTATCAGGAAGGCCACCTGTTCGGCTATGTCCACTGCCTGGTCCCCCATGCGCTCTATCTGTCTGGAGATCACATGCATGCGCATGCCCCACTCCAGCATGCGCTGGTCGCTGGCGAGCGGAAGGACAGCGGTGATCATGCCGCGATTGAGGCGGTCGACCGGCTCGTCCATCTCAGGGAGCGTGAGGGCCAGGTCCAGGTCCCTGAGCGCAAAAGCGTCCATCGAGGCGCCTATCATGCGCAGCGCGATTCCTCCCATTTCCAAGATCATGGTCAGGACGGGTTCGCTCCGGGGAAGCCCGTAGGCAAGGATGCCAACCTTAGCGAGATTAACGGCCATGTCGGCGACCCGTTCCAGGCTGTGGTTGATGTGCAGCAGGGCGGTGAGAAGGCGAAGGTCGGTGGCCACCGGCGTCTGCAGCGCAAACAGGTCGACCACGCGGCGCTCGATGTCCAGGTAGTGGAAATCGACTTCGTCGTCGGCGTTGATCACCGGTTCAAACAGCGCCTGGTCGTTGTCGGCCAACCCACGCAAGGCTTGCTCCACCATGCCCTGAGCCGCCACGCTCATGACCTTAATCTTGGTCTCCAGCTCTTGAAGCTCTGAGAGGAAGCCCCGTCGTGTGGCCAGCCCGTGCAGATCCTCCACTAGGCATCTCCCGGGCGGTGCATCAGCCAAATCTTCCTGTTATGTACGCTTCGGTCCTTGGATCCTTCGGCACAGTGAAGATCGTGGCCGTAGGCGCGTACTCAACCAGGATGCCGGTTCGATCACCCGTCTTCTCATTGACCTCGACCGTCAGAAAGGCGGTCATGTCGCTGCATCGAGCCGCCTGCTGCATGTTGTGGGTAACGATCAGGATCGTGTACTCCTCCTTCAAACCTTGCATAAGCTCCTCTATACCCGCGGTAGCCACCGGATCCAACGCCGAAGCCGGCTCGTCCATGAGGATCACGTCCGGTTCCACTGCGAGGGCGCGTGCGATGCAGAGGCGCTGCTGCTGACCCCCGCTCAACGCAAGCGCCGACTTCTTCAGATCGGTTTTGACCTCGTCCCAGAGAACGGCTCCCTTGAGGGCGGTCTCCACTCGATGGTCGACGTTGTCCTTGATTCCGTTTACCTTGAGTCCGAAAGCAATGTTGTCGTAGATGGACTTGGGGAACGGATTGGGCTTCTGGAACACCATTCCTACCCGTCGCCGCACTTCCACCGCGTCGACATCGGGCCCGTAGAGGTTCTCCCCGTGATAGAGCACCTCTCCCAGGATGGTGGCTCCCGGAATGAGATCGTTCATCCGGTTGAAGCATCTGATCAGGGTGCTCTTTCCGCACCCGCTGGGGCCGATGAGCGCAGTGATTTGGTTACGGCTGAAGTCGGCCGTGACTTTATGTACGGCCGGCTTGTCCCCGTACTTCACCCCGAGGTTGCGTGCTCTGAACACAGGCTCTGCATCCGGGTCGGGAGGGGGTGGCGGCTGGGCAATTGCCGTCCGGATTTCAACTCCCCCCCGTGGGTCTTGGGTGGTCATTGATTCAGTCATAGCCTCTTCTGGAATCGGTTGCGGACAAGAATAGCCGTCGCATTCATCGCGAGAAGCACCACCAGGAGCACGATGATCGCGGCAGCAGCAACGACATGGAACTCCGCCTTTGCGTCTGAAGCATATTTGAAGATCAGCAGCGGCAGAACCGTGTAACCACTGTCCAGGCTGGTCGGATTGAAAGTCACAAACGACAAAGCGCCCAAAAGGAGCAGGGGAGCGGACTCGCCCAGGGCGCGGGATGCGGAGAGGATGCTGCCGGTGGCGATGCCGGGAACTGCCGCCGGCAACACCTGCCGCCAAATGGTCTGCCACTGAGTCGCTCCCAGGGCAAGTGAGCCGTCTCTGATCGAGGGTGGGACGGCCCTGATTGCTTCACGGGAGGCAATGATCACCAGCGGAAGCACAAGGATCGTGAGCACCATCGCACCCGTGCGAACCGTGAAACCCCAGGACAGGGGACCTCGGGCGATGAACGCCAGCCCCAGGATTCCGAACACCACGGATGGGACGCCTGCCATGTTCTGAATGTTGAGCTCGATCAGCCTGATGTACCGGCTGTTCTTGGGAGCGTACTCCTCGAGAAAGATGGCCGTGCCTACCCCCAACGGCAAGGACACGAGCGACGTAATCCCGACCAGCCAGAGCGATCCGAAGATGGCCGATTGAAGGCCCGCCCTGGCGGGGCGTCCCGAGGGCATGTTCTCAAGCAACGCCCCGTTCAACCTCGGGCGACCCTCGAGAAACGTATCGATGAGAAGGGTGAACAGCGTCAGCAAGGCCACGGCGATGCTCAGCAACAGGATCGACCGGAATATGCGGTCGCGCCAGAGACGGCTCGAAGCTATCTTGTGCCCGAGGGGAGGTGCGGCCGGCGAGATTGCTTCGAGATTCATTCGTAGGCCTCCCGGAAGCGGCGGACCACACGAATGCTGAGGATGTTCAGCAAGAAGGTGATGATGAACAGAAGAGACCCCACCGCGAAGATAGTTTTGTAGCCGGTCGATCCGGTGGGTTGGTCGCCGATTCCTGCGAAGCCGATGAAGGAAGCCATCGTTTGTACACCGTTGCCGGGGTTGAGGGTGAACCGGGGATTGCTGCCGGCGGCCATGAGTGCGATGGTCGTCTCACCTATCGCCCTCGAGAAAGCGAGGACCACCGCGGCAACGATTCCCGAAAGAGCGGCCGGGAAGATGACGCCTGTACAAACCTCCCGCCTGGTTGCCCCCAGAGCCAGCGCCCCGTCTCGCAAGGAGTTGGGCACCGCAGACATCGCATCTTCTGCCAGTGAGGCCATCAGGGGCAGGATGGCGACTCCAACCACAAGTCCGGCAGACAGGGCGGAAAAGGTCCCCACGTCGCCTATCGGCCAGAACTTCTGAACCACTTGGGGGTTGACGAAGTTGAGCGCAAAGAATCCCAGGACCACGGTTGGTATTCCGGCCAGCACTTCGAGCACCGGTTTCACAACCTTCCTCAGGCGAGGCGACGCATACTCGCTCAGGTAAAAAGCCGCGCCCAGACCACAGGGGACCGCGAGTATCACTGCGACGCTCATCACCAGGAACGTGCCGGTTACCAAAGGCAGGACACCGAACCTCGGCGGGTTGAACAATGGTGCCCAGACCTTGCTTGTAAAGAACTCGGCGATGCTGATCTCTGAGAAGAACTCCAGAGTGGGCAGCAGCAGCGAGGCGACGATGGCGATTGTTACCACAACCGAGACCAGCCCAACCACCGAGAGGGAGGATCGAACGATGAGTTCGATCCTCCGCTGACGAAGGAGTTGGCCCGATGGGGCCAGACTCTCCGATGCCATCCTAGGCAGCGTCGATCTTGGCCAGCTCCTCTTTTGCCTTCTCAACCTGAGCGTCGGTCAACGGCACGAAGAGAGCCTCCTCTGTGAGCGTCGCTTGATTCTGGAGGTAGAAGTCGGAGAATGCCTTGACCTCCGGGCGCTGGGCCGCATCGGCCTGGGTGTAGATGAAGAGCTCCCGTCCGAGCGGCTTGTACTCGCCCGACTGGACCGTCTCACTGTTGGCCTCCACGCACCCGTCCCCGCCGTCGATCTCGACGCCCTTGATCTTGCCCTCGTTCTCCAGCAGGTAGGACAGCCCGAAGTAGCCCATGGCGCCCTTGTCCCCGCTCACCCCGGTGATCGTGACGTTGTCGTCTTCACTCGGGTTGTAGTCGGTGCGGGTAGAGCCCTCCTCGCCGTTGACGGCCA
>Ga0299913_10005705_pt1 | contig 10683 bp, 10 predicted proteins | sample RVTome_9_FD_201360 | JGI IMG/M metagenome (GOLD analysis project Ga0299913, IMG submission 201360) | Soil microbial communities from uranium-contaminated site in the Upper Colorado River Basin, Wyoming, United States - RVT155D38 (version 2) ... | reverse complement strand
CGGACGACTTCCCGCCGTACATGGTGGGAAGCGAGTCGGACAACCTGCGGTCACAGAGCTCGCGCCGCGTCCTGCGGGAGCTTACCGACCTCACCCTCGACGACTTCGCGCGAGCGGCGCTGACGACCCGGCTGCTCGCGGCCGACGAGCTGCTGCCCGAGCTGTTCGCCGCGTTCGAATCGCTCGAGCAGGAAGATCCGGATCGCGCCGCCGCGTTAGCCGATCCGATCGCCGCGCTCCGCGCGTGGGACCGCGAGGCCGACACGGCCTCGGTCGCGACGACCCTGTTCGTCACCCTGGCGGCTGCGGCCAGTCGGACGTCCGGCGACGATCGCTGGATCGACGCATTGGGCGCCGCCGTCGGGCGGCTGGCGGGCGATTGGGGTACCTGGGAGGTGCCATGGGGCGAGATCAACCGCATCCAGCGTCCCGACGCGGCGGGCGCGCTCCCGTTCAGCGACACGCTGCCGAGCCTCCCGGTAGCCGGCGCCCCCGGCTGGCTCGGCTCGATCTTCGTGTTCCATACCGAACCGGCCGACGACGGAAAGCGCCGCTACGGACGCCACGGCAACTCGTTCGTCAAGCTGGTCGAGTTCACGCCCGACGTTCGCGCCCGCTCGGTCTTCCTGTTCGGCCAGAGCGGGGATCCGGCCTCGCCGCACTACTTCGACCAGGCCGCCCTCTACTCCGAGAAGCGGTTCAAGCCGGCCTGGTTCTCGGCGGCGGATGTCCAGGCGAACGCGGTGCGTACGATCACCCTCGAAGTACCGGCGCCGGTCGGGGCACCGGGGGCCGCGGGTACGTCCGGCAGCTCCACGGATTCCTGCGGACCTGACGACACGATGGTCTCGTTCTCGACGGAGGACGCCGGGGTCGTCTACGCGATGCTCAGAGGTTCGGGCGACCACGCAGTTATCCTCGCACACGGCGGACAGTTCACGAAAGAGAGCTGGGAAGAACAGGCCCGCGTCCTGGCGGAGTCCGGGTTCGTCACCCTTGCCATCGATTTCCGCGGACGCGGCGCTTCCCGAGGCGGCCCTGGCGGAGAGACCGATCTCGATCTCGCCGATCTCGACGTGCTGGCGGCAGTGCGGTTTCTCGAGGCGTGCGGTGTGCGGCGGATTTCCATCGTCGGAGGGAGTTTCGGAGGCTGGGCCGCCGCCCGGGCGTCGACGAAGCTGCCGCCCGGTAGTATCGATGGGCTGATCCTGCTGGCACACGCCCCGATCGAGGCACCCGAGCGGATGCAGGGCCGCAAGTTGTTCGTCGCCACCAGGGACGACATCCGCGGTGATGGAGTCCTTCGGCTGCCGTCGATCCGCGATCAATACGAGCGCGCGCCGGATCCGAAGGAGCTGGCGATCCTGGACGGCGGGGCCCACGCGCAGCATCTATTTGCGACCGACCAGGGGGAGGGGCTGCTGGCGGCGATCATCGAGTTTCTGGAGAAGGCGGAGGACTGACGACCAGGCTTCCCTAGTCCCCGGCGATGAAGAACGTCATCCGCCAGCCCTCGAGGCCCCGGACGAACCCGGCCCGGTAGTCGATCGGGCTGCGCACGTCCCCGGCGCGGACGTAGCCCGGTCGGTCGCCGGGAAGGCGCACGGCGCGCCAGCCCTCGTCGTAGTGTTCCCCGTCTTCCCGCCAGTCGAGCGTCAGTATCCCGAAGGACACCACGGCGAGCGTGTCGGCTCCGGCACGCGCCTCGGCGAGTACCGGCACCCCGTCGCGTAGCGCGATGAGGTCGGGCGGCGGCCCCGATCCGAACGGGTTGAACGTGTAGGGCGCGACGAACGAGCTGTCGTTCCAGAATCGGCCGCCGAGCGCGAGCACTTCCGCCAGCCGGGGCCACACGTCTAGGCCTCGCCTCCGGGGGTTGGGTTCCAGCCACATCTCGCGGAATCGCTCCGGGCCGCCGTCGCCTCCGAAGCTGAGCTTGATCGCCGGGTCGAGCACCGCGAGGAGCGCCGTCGTGTCGCGCGCCGCGATCGCGCGCTGAAGCCTCGCCCGGAACGCGAAGAACCCCGGATCGCGGACGGCCTCGTCAACCGGGAGGACGGCGACGAGCGTGTCGGCCTCGGCCGCAGCCTGGGGCGCCGCGTCCGTGCTGCATGCGGCCGGGACGAACGCGGCGAGGACCAGCAAGACTAGACGGATCACGGGCCCTTCCTCGTTGACATGGCGACGACCTCGGCAGCGGCCGAGGCCCAAAGGCGGCGCGACTCCTCGGCGACTACTTCGGGCTGCTCCTCCGGCCAGAACAGCTTCCGTCCGGGCAGCAGGCGGACGCCCCGCGAGGCGCCGAACGTCCGATCCAGATAATCCGGGCTCGACGCGTTCTGCCGGGAGTTGGCGCGCGACAGCCTCGATGTCGGCTCGGCCGGGTCGTCGGCGCTCACACCGTGAACTCCCGGCTCGATCCGCCGAGGAACCGGTAGCTGAGGCGCCCGGGAGGCGCGTCGCCCTGGAAGTCGCGCACGCGCTGCCTGACCGCCTCCATGTGCGCGGCGCGGGTCGCGACGTGGAGGCTCGTCGGGCTCGAGCTGAACCAGACGCGGAAGGGGCGGTCCACCTCGGGGTTCGGGCTCCGCTCGTCCGGTGTGCCGAGCCGCGAACGCAGCATGACGTCGACGATCGCCAGGTCGGGGTTGTGGTGGCCGCCGTCGGCGCCGATCACGTAGTGGTCGGCCGTGATCCGCCTGAACATCGTGGCGTCCATGTTGTGCTCGGATCCGTGGTGCGGGACCTTCAGCACGTCAACGTGGAGGCCGGCCCCCTCCCCGATCACCCCCGTTTCCTCGAGCCCCTTAAGCAGGTCGTCCTGGTGCCCGTCGCCCGTGAGCAGCGCTCGGGTTCCGTCCGCCTCTACCAGCAGCATGAGCGACGCGAGGTTGGGCAGCGTGACGTTGCCGCGGTCGCCTAGCTCTTCGGCGGCGAGCCGGAGCGGAGCACCGGCCGCCGCCAGGCCCTGCCCGGCGAGCTCGTCCTCGTCGAGTTCCGCCTGCTCGCGGATACTGGCGATGACGTCGGCGTTGTTCGCCAGCCACTCGTCCCATTCGTCCCGCAGCTTCTCGAGATCCTGTTCGAACGGGGCCAGGATGGTCACGCGGAAGCCACCGAGCTCGAACGGTCCCGCGCCATCCCTTGCGAACATGAGCTTCCCGTCGGCCGCGGGATTCAGGGGGATGCCGAGCTGGTCGGCACCGATGCGCCGCGAGAGCTGGATCGCCTGTTTCTTGCTCGTTGCGAGATCGGGGCGCGCCGCCGCGAATTCCTGGAACCTCGGATCGGGATGGAAGGCGAGCACTCGGGCCATGGCCGCGAACAGGTCCGCGATCGGGCCGGCGTTGTCGCCCGTCATTTCGTGAAATGCGTTGTGCCAGATCTCGCCGACATCGGGCGGCTCGGGGGACTCGGGTTCGGGGTGCCCCGGGTTATCGTGCGCGAGCTGGTGGCGATGGACGCGCCAGCGAACGATGTCGTCCATCATCTGCAGCACGCCCTCGATGTGATCGCGGTCGATGTGCGTCACGCAGACGGCGTCCAGCCTGGCGCCTCCCTCGCGGAGTCCGCCCATGAAGCTCGCGGCGTGGTCCCGCCACGTGTGCGACCGACCGCCGTCGACGAGCAGCCGCGTCCCGTCACCCGCCGTAAGGAGGAAGCAGTCGCCCTCGGCCGCGTGGAAGATCCGAAACTTCACGGCGTCACGTCGGTCCGCGCCCGGAAGGACGCGGACTCCGCCAGGCAGCGCTCCGGGTCGACCCGCCCGAAACCGGCGTCGTTCCTCCACCGATAGTCGGAGCCGGGCAGTGGTTGCGACGTGCGGCGCATGATTCCCTGGATCTGCGCGGCGCTGAGGTCGGGGTCGATCGCCAGCATGAGGCCGGCTAGGCCGCACACGAACGGGCTCGCCATGCTCGTGCCGGTCATCCGGACCCACTGTCGGTCGAGATCGAATCCGCAGGCGGCGAGGATGCCGGTTCCCGGTGCCGCGACGTCGGGCTTGGTCCGGCGGTCGCGGGTCGGGCCCTGGCTCGAGGTCGGATTCACGCGGCCGCCGTGTTCGTCGAGGTTCGCGACGGACAGCACGCGGTGCCCGCACGCCAGCGAGCTCACGGTGGATTCGTCGACATACGTGTCCTCGGCGAAGTAGGAGGGAAAGCGCCACGCCTCGCGCTCGCCGATCGCACCGAGCGGCCTCGGGTCGTCGCGCTCGATCCAGGCGTGGAAGTCGCCGTCGTGGATCTCGTCGCCGATCAGGCGAACCAGCCACTCGCCGGCGCGGACGCCGACGATGCCCTCCTCCGACAGCAGCGGACTCAGGTAGACGGCGATGTAGTTCTCGCCGTTCGCGTGGTGGTAGACCTCGTTGTAGATGCTGACGAAGCTGCCGTCGTCGAGCTGGTGGTTCTCGATGTACTCTCCCGGCGCGACCGGCGGCAGCCATGAGCCTCCCGGGGGTCGGACCCTGACCGTCAGGCGGTCCTGCGCCGGATGCCAGATCTCCAGCTCGTTCTCCGACAGGTCCGCGATCCGATTGCCCACCACGACCCAGCGGAGGTCGCGGGCGAGGCCGGCCGCCGGGACCCGGCCCGCCGCGTGCACGCGGCCCATCACGAATCCCACGTCGCCGTCGAACAGGGGACTCTCCTGGCCCGCGTTGCCGGCGGCGACGGACACGGCCCGGCCGCGCGTCGTGAGCGCCGAGTCGATCCATCGGTCGAGCGCCGCGCTGGCGTCGTGAGCGTGGCCGTTCGTGCCGAGGCTGATGTTGATCGACACGGGGATCCGCCCGAGCTCGTCGGCGTAGGCCAGCAGGTACTCGATCGCCTCCGCAACGCGGGTGGAATCGTAGAACGAGCGCCGCCGGTTCACGTCCTCCGGGGTCAGCGCGATGATCACGCCGGCCAGATGCGCCTTCCGGCAGAGGCCGAGATTGCCCCCCGCGATGCTCGCTACGTGCGTGCCGTGCGAGGCGGTCACCATCTGCGACTGCCGCTCGACCTCCTGGGCCGGAACGCCGAGGCCGGGAGCCGCGGCGATCGCGGCGTCGAGGTCGGCCTTCCGGAACTCGGCCCCGTAATCGAAGCCTCGCGCCTGGCCCGTCGCCGCAAGCATGCGCGCCCGCGGGGTGGGGCGGGCGGCACCCCCCTGGTCCCAGATGCGATCCCAGCGCGTCCGGCCGTGGACCAGGAAGTCGGGATGCGCGAAGTCGAATCCCTGGACATCGATGATCCCGATCAGGACGCCGTCCCCGTCGCCGTGCACTTCGCTGGAGCCGAAACGTCTCAGGTCGGGCGACGGGGCCGGCGGCGCGCCCGCCGCGATCGCCGGCGTCGGTGCCTGCAGCGGCTGGCCGGGTTCGACGAACTGCACGTAGGGTTGATCGAGCAGATCCGAGAGGGAATTCAGCGGCCGGGTCGTCGTTCTCAGTCGGCCCGACGCTGCCGAGAAGCCTCCCGACCAACCCGTCGCATCGTCGGTCAGCGTCACGAACACGCTGACCTCGACGCCGCCGGGTACGCGGCGGAGCTTCTTCTTGCGGAGCTTCCCGGGCAGAGGTGCCGTTTCCCGAATGACCGGGACGGCATCATCGCCGAGCAGGCAGGGCACCCGGCTTGCCAGCGCCGGATCGCGCACTCGAAGACACGCCGCGAGCTCGGCGCGAAGGGTGTTTACGGCCGCATCACCGTTGCGAATCATTCGAAGGCGAGGGTGAACCTTCGCCGCCGCAGCCCCGAGATCCTTCGGATCGGGAGATCGCGCCATAGTCCCTCCGTAACGCAGCAGTTGGGAGCCGCGTCAAACTGAGAGGTTCCGAGGGTGCCCGGCAAGCGGACCGCGGCGGTGAAGGGTCCGGCCCGCATCGGAGCCGGCCCTGCCTGCTAGGGCACCGCCGCCGGCTCCAGTCCCGCCTGATCCGCCGGTGTGGCCGTCGTCGGCTTGTCGGCGCCCAGGTCGAACGCATTGAACGCGAGCGCGGCCGCGGCGCCGCCCGCGAGGTTCGCGACCAGGAAGATCCACAGGTCGCCGACCGCGGCGAGCCCGAGGAGCACCGCGCCCACCGCGACGGCCGGGTTGAACGCCGCGCCGGAGATCCCGCCCACCGCATAGGCGCCCACCAGCACCGTGCCCCCGATCGCGAGGCCGTAGTACGAGTTCCCCTCGGTCCCGCGGGTCGTGGCCGTGTTCAAAACTACGAACACGAGCGCGAAGGTGAACAGGAACTCGGCCACGAGCGCGGGCATCACGGGCAGCGCCGCCGGGGTGGGCGCGCCGCCTTTGAGGTAGAGGACGACGACCGCGGCGACGGCGCCCGCGAGTACCTGGGCCACCCAGTAGCCCAGGAGATCGCCGGCAGTGGCCCGCCCGCGCATGAAGACCCCGAGCGTCACCGCCGGATTCAGGTGGCCGCCCGATACGTGTCCGGTCGCATAGACCATGACGGCCAGCGCGAGGCCGATGGCGAGCGGCGCGAACTGCCCCGCTCCCGGCTCGAGCACCGTCTGTCCCACCGTGAACACCAGGAAGAACGTACCGATCGCCTCCGCCGCCAGCTTCTTCGCCATGAGATCTCCTCTGAGACGGGGTCGTGGGAGCGCGCGACACGCGACACGACATGTTCGCCGCCGGCGCCGCGGCGAACAAGCCGCGAACAAGCCGCGAACGTCAGTTGCGCGAGATGAGAGGCTCGGCGGCTTCGCGCCGCTTGTCGGACAGATCGGCGAGGAGGCGAACTGCTCGCGGGTCATGACCGTGACCTGTCGCAGCTGCCGCTTCGGCCAGTCGCGCGGCCGTGCGCGGGCTCGTCACTCGTCGGCCGTCGCCCGAATGGACGGCGTCCGACACCGCCGATAGCTTCCCGGGGTGTCCGGCCTCGATCCTATCCTCATCGTCCTGCTGTATGCGTCCCTGGCCGCGTTCGCCGCCGCCCTGGGCGTCGTGCCGCACGCCGTGGCGGGTCGTCTCCCGCTCCCGGTGCTCGGTTGGGCCAACGCACTGGCCTCGGGGCTGATGCTGGGGGTCGCCTACTCGCTGTTCGCCATCGAATTCTCCGCCGGCCTCCTCGGAGGTGGGCTCGGCGCGCTGCTCGGCGTGCTGTTCGTGCGCCTCGTGCACGCGAGCACGGGAACGACGGACCTCGACCTCAACCAGCTCGACGAGCTCGATCCCGCCTACGGCTACCAGGTCGTGCTCGTCAACACGCTCCACTCGGCGTACGAAGGCGTCGCGATCGGCGTGGCGATGCTGGTCTCGCTGCCATTCGGAGTCTCGATGGCCGCGGCGCTGGCGATTCACAACGTACCCGAGGCGATGATCTTAACGGCGATCGTCGCGGGCCGCGGATTGTCGCTCTTCCACGCGGCGGCGCTCGCCGTCGCGACGAACCTCAGCCAGGTGTTGCTCGCCGTAGTGACCTTCGCGGTCGTAGGCGCGCTGCCGGTCCTGCTGCCGTGGGCCGTCGGGTTCGCGGTGGGCGCCCTGATCTACCTGACGCTGGCCGAGTTGCTTCCCGAGTCGTACCGCGAGGCCGGGCACACGAGCATCGCGCTCGTAACGCTGATCGCCATGGGGATCGTGGTGGCGCTCGGGGGCGCAGAGCCGATCCAGTGATCGAAACGCTCGCGGCCAACCACACCCTGCTCGTCTTTCTGTACGCGCTTGCCACGGCGCTCGCCACGGGCCTGGGGGCGTTGCCGTTCCTGTTCGTACGCCACGTCTCGGACCGGTTCGTCGCCTATTCGCACGCCATCGCGGCCGGTCTGATGCTCGGGGCGAGCTTCGGGCTGGTATCCGAGGGCACCATGCATGGCCGCCTCGAGACCCTGGGCGGCGCGCTGCTCGGCGTGCTGTTCATCCTTGGCACGCAGCGCTTCCTGGCCGGCTACGACGAGGAGGAACTCGTGTTCGGCGCGGCGCGCGGCGAGAGCGCCCGGCGCATGATGCTGATGATGATCGTGATGACCGTCCACTCGTTCTCGGAGGGCGTGGCGGTGGGCGTGTCGTTCGGCGGCGGCGTCACCCTCGCCGCCGTGATCACGATCGCGATCGCCGTGCACAACGTTCCCGAGGGCATCGCGATCACCGCCGTCCTGCGGCCGCGCGGCGTCAGCGTGCCGCGATGCGCCGGCTGGAGCATCGTCTCCTCGCTCCCTCAGCCGCTGATGGCCGTGCCCGCGTTTCTGTTCGTCGAGGCTTTCCGTCCGGCGTTGCCGTGGGGTCTCGGCTTCGCGGCGGGCGCGATGATTTTCATGGTGCTGGTCGAGCTGCTGCCGGAGGCGTTTCTCGAGGGACGTCGCGCGCCGGTGGCGATGGTGGCGACGCTCACCCTGATCGGGATGATGCTGTTCCAACGGCTGCTGTAGCGCAGCGTCACTCCTGCCCTGTCTGCGCCTCCGCAGGCTCCAGCAGAGCGACGAGGCTGTCCCCGGCTGCGGTGATCTTCTTTGCCAGCAGAGAAAGGCGGCCAAGTCCGCTGCGCCACCACTCGTACCTCGGTCGCAATCCCCCGGTGCCGGGTTCGTAGAACTCGTCAGCACCCCGCCCGAGGTTCGGGAGCAGGATCGTCTCCGACAGCCCCCGGAGCTGAGACAACTGTTCGAAGCCCGCGTTCAACTCGTTGTAGAACTGCGATAGCGCATACACCGTCGGCACGTCGAACAGATCCAGACCGCCGGACTCGAGCGTCGCCTCCCACATGTGTGTCTGGACGCGAACCGGCTCCATCCACGGCTCGAGCGGAGGTCGGGCTCCGGCGACCACCGCGGAATCGAAGCGCGCCAGTTGACGCGGCAGCGAATCGGCGACGCGCCGCGTGTTCGACGTGATATCCCGAATCTCGCGGACGAGGGCGGCCTGGAGCTGCTGCCGGCGTTCCGCGTCGCGTCGCCGCTCCCCGTACTCCGCGAGAGCGAACGCCGCGTAGACCCCGACGAAGACGACCGCGAGCTCGAGGGCGAGCCAGCCGAGGTGGCGACTCCGGCGACGGCCGGAACGAAAGGCCTTCGGCTCCGATTCTCTCGCGGCTTCCTCCACGACTCAGTCCGGCGTCGGTCGCAATTCAAACATGACGAATCGCTCGGAATCAGAGCTCCGCCCGAACCGCAGGCCCCCGTACTCGCTTCCCGTGCGTTCCGCGTGGGGCGTGCTGACCGCCTGGATGTCCAGCAGGAGGAACGTTCGGTCAGGCGGCACGAGCGACGGATTCTCGGTATAGCACAGCACCTCCAGATCCGGGTCCAAATCGACAAGCTTCTCCCGGAGTTCACGCAGTTTCATGGATCGTCCCAAGAGCGTGGCGATCAGGAATCATCGTTCTTACGCTCGGCGGCCCGGGCGGCATGAGCAGATTGACGTGAGAAGCCTCGTCGGGCAAGCAGCCGCGGCCGACGGCCATCGGGACGTCTGCTACATCTTTCTAACCTTGACATACTTCCGGCGCGACACGTAGATTCGTCCACTATGAATTCGCCGATTCTCGACGCCCCCGTCAGCTACTTCGTCTACTCCAGCATGAGCTTCTTCGGCTCGGTGCGGGGTGGCGAGTTGCCGGGACTCTGGTTCGTGACGGCCCTGGCCGAGGTGGGCTGCGACGAGGCGGCGGTCCGTAAGACGCTGCACCGGATGGAACGTTCGGCGGAGTTGACGAGCCGGCGCGACGGACGCGAGAAGCTGTATGCGCCTACCGCCTACGCGCAGGGCGAGATTACGGCGGGCACGGACAAGATCTTTCGTGAGCCGGAGTCGTGGGATGGAAGCTGGACCATGATCTTCGCGCGCTTCAGGAGCGACGAGCGGATCCACCGTGATCGTCTCCAGGCGCTCCTTCAGGTGGAGGGCTTCGCCCCGATCGGTCCCGGCGTGTATTTGCACCCGCGTCCGCGCGGGGATCGGGTACTTGGGGCGGTCGACCCCACGGTCCGCGAGCGCCTCTACGTGTTTCGTGGAGATCGCGTCGGCAGGGAATCGGAGAGCGGGTTCATCGCCCGCCACTGGGACGTGCCGGCGCTCGCCGAGCGGCACGCAAACATGCTTCGGGAACTCGAGCGGCTGGCGTCGGCGACGGAGGGAGGTGTGACCGACGTCGAGGCGTTCCGCTACCGGTTCGAGGTGGTCATCCGCTACCTGACGGTGGCATGGGACGACCCCGACCTGCCGCGCACCCTGCTGCCCGATCCATGGCCGGGCGACGCTGCCCGCGAGCTGGCGGCCAGCCTGTACCGCCGGTTTCTCCCGGGCGCTCGCCGCTTCGGAGACCAGGTACTCGAGCAGATCGGCCGCGCGGAGCTCGCGTCGAATGGAGGATGACTGATGAGGAGGATCGGGAGGATGAGGAAGACGAGTTTTGCGGCCGCCGTCCTGCTGTGCGCGCCCCCGCTCGCGGCGCAGGAGACGCCCGGTACGACAGTTTTCAGCGGCGTGTCGATCCTGACGATGAAGTCGAGCGAGGTCCTGCACGACCAGGCCGTCGTCGTGCGGGGCGCCGAGATCGCGTGGATCGGACCGGTCGGCGAACTCGAGATGCCCGCCGATGCATTGCGCATCGACGGCAGCGGGCGCTGGCTGATGCCCGGCCTCGCGGACATGCACGTCCACGTGGGCGCGTCCGACCTGCCCCTGTTCCTCGCCAACGGCGTCACGACCATCCGCGAGATGAACGGATCGGAGCGGCATCTTGCCCTC
>Ga0299913_10005704_pt1 | contig 10683 bp, 8 predicted proteins | sample RVTome_9_FD_201360 | JGI IMG/M metagenome (GOLD analysis project Ga0299913, IMG submission 201360) | Soil microbial communities from uranium-contaminated site in the Upper Colorado River Basin, Wyoming, United States - RVT155D38 (version 2) ... | reverse complement strand
GGGCGTCCTCATCCCCAACGGGATCGACCTCACCCCCCTTCGCCGCCCCCGAGACCGCGCGGAGGTGCGGGCGGAGCTGGGGGCGGCGCCCGATCAGGTCGTCGTCCTCTTCTTCGGCGCCTTGACGGCACAGAAGCGGCCCGACCGCTTCGTACGGCTGATCGCCGGGCTCCGGGAGGAGGGTCTCGACGTCGTCGGGTGGCTGCTCGGCGACGGCGAGGCGCGGGAGGAGGTCGCGGCCCGGGCCGAGGCCCTGGGTGTCGCGCCGGCGCTCCGTTTCCTCGGCTACCGGGAGGTCGTCAAGGACGTCGTCGCGGCAGCGGACGTGTTCGCCTCGACGAGCGACTCGGAGGGGATCCCGGCGGCGGTCCTCGAGGCGGGCTATCTCGGGGTGCCGGTCGTCGGCTACGACGTCGGCGGCATGCGCGAGTGCGTGCGCGACGGCCTCACCGGCTACCTCGCTCCCGCGGGCGACGAGGGGGAGCACCTCCGGCGGGTGGCCCGGCTGGCGCAGGACCCGGCCGAGCGGGAGCGGCTCGGCCGCGCCGCGCGTGACTTCGTCGAGGCCGACTTCTCGATGGAGTCGGTGGGCCGCCGGTACGAGGCGTTCTACGAGACCGTCCGGTGCACGTCCTCCACCTGATCAAGAGCCTCGGCCTCGGCGGCGCGGAGAACCTGCTGCTGTCGACCGCGCGGAGGGAGTCGCCGCGGGGGGTCCGCTACAGCTTCGGCTACTTCCTGCCGTGGAAGGACGCCCTCGTCGGGCCGCTACGCGAAACGGGCGGCGAGGTGACGTGCTTCCCGGCCCGCTCCGCCGCCGGGATCCTCGCCCGGGTGCCGCGGGTGGCCTCGCACCTGCGGGTGGGGGGAGTCGACCTCGTCCACTGTCACCTCCCGCTCGCGGGGGTGGCGGGCCGGCTGGCCGGGAGGTGGGCCGGCGTGCCGGTCGTCTACACCGAGCACAACGTCCTCGAGCGCTACCACCCGCTGACCCGGCGAGCCAACCTGTGGACCTGGCGGCTCCAGCGGCAGGTCGTCGCGGTGTCCGCCGAGGTCGCGGCGTCGATCGCGCGGCGCGCCGGGAGCCGCGTGCCGGTGCGGGTGGTGACCAACGGGGTCCCGGTCGAGCGGTTGCGGCGCGACCCGGACGCTGCGGCCGAGGTGCGCCGCCGGCTGGGGGTGGCGTCCGAAGCCCCCCTCGTCGGCCAGGTCGCGGTCTTCCGAGCCCAGAAGCGGCTCGACCTGTGGATCGAGGCGGCGCGGGCGATCCACGAGCGCCTGCCCGAGGCCCGGTTCGCGTTGATCGGCGACGGCCCGCTCGCCGGGGAGGTGCGGCAGCGGGTCGCCGCCGCCGGGCTCGCCGGCGTCGTCCACCTCCCGGGTCTTCAGGAGGACGTCCGCCCGCACCTGTCCGCCCTCGACGTGCTGATGATCTCGTCGGACTTCGAGGGGCTGCCGCTCGTGGTGCTCGAGGCGATGGCGCTCGAGGTGCCGGTCGTCTCGACCGCGGTCGGCGGCATCCCGGAGGCGGTGGTCGACGGCGAGACCGGTCGGCTGGTGCCCCGCGGCGAGGCGGCGGCGCTCGCCGACGCCGTGGTCGGGCTGCTCGCGACGAGCGAGGAGGTCCGCCGGAGGATGGGCGCCGCCGCCCGGCGCCGGGTAGAGGCATCGTTCGGCACCGCGCGGATGCTCGACGAGCTCGAGGACCTCTACGATAGGGTGCTCTCCGGTGCAGGAGCCGTATGAGGTCCGACCCGCCCGGCCGGGAGATCTGTCGGAGATCGTCGAGCTCCTCCGGACCTGTCTCGGCCAGGGAGGCGTGCCGCGCACGATCGAGTTCTGGCGCTGGAAGCACGAGCGCAATCCGTTCGGCGAGTCGCCGGTTCTGGTCGCAGAGGCCGGGGGGCGGATCGTCGGCCTGCGCGCCTTCCTGCGCTGGACCTGGCGGGCCGGCGGCCGCGACGTGCCCGCGGTCCGGGCGGTGGACACCGCGACCCACCCCCACTGGCGAGGGCGGGGGGTCTTCTCGCGGCTCACCCGGGAGCTCGCCGACCGGCTCGCGCGGGAGGGTACGGCGTTCGTCTTCAACACCCCGAACCGGCGGAGCCGCCCCGGCTACCTCGAGATGGGGTGGCGACCGGCGGGGCGCCTGCCGCTGTTCGTCCGGCTCTTCCCGACCGGCGTCGTCCAGCGCCCCGACGGGTTGCCGGAGGACGACGCGACGGTGGCCGAGCTCCTGGCCCACGAGGGGATTCCGGACTTCCTCGCAGCGCTCGAGCGGTCGCGGGACGACGGCCGCTTCCACACGCCGGCGACCCCCGCGTACCTTCGATGGCGCTACGCTGAGGCGCCGGGACTGCTGTACGGGGCCGCCTGGGCGACGGGTGACGAGGCCGCCGCGGCGATCGTGTACCGGCTCCGCCGCCGGTGGGGCCTGCGGGAGCTCTCCATGAGCGAGGTGCTCGCCGCGCCGCATCCGGAGAGCATCGCCCGGGCGGCGGACCTGGTGGAGGAGGTGGCCGATGCGGCAGCCGTCCACCACGCGGTCGCGGTCGCCGCTCCGGGCACCCCCGAGCACGCCGCGCTCCGGCGGGCGGGCTTCCGGCGGGTCCCGAACGCGGGGCCCCGACTCTTCGTGCGGGAGCTGAGCCCTACCGAGGCGCTCCCCGATCTCCGCAACCCCGCGAGCTGGCGCCCGAGCACCGGCTCGTTCGAGCTCTTCTGATCCGCCATGTCCTACGAGCTCTTCGGCTACTTCCTCGTCATCGCGGGGACGCTGGCGTTTGGCTACGGGCTCGCCTCGAGTCCGCGCAACCCGTTCCCGGTACGCCTCGTCCTCCTCGCCGTGGTCTTGAGGATCGTCGGGAGCCTCGCGCGGTTCGACATGATCCGGCTCTTCTACGGCGGGCTGGCCGACGCGCAGCGGTACTTCGTCGCCGGCAAGGAGATCGCGGAGCGGATCCGGGCATTCGATCCGGTCGTCTTCAGCTACCCCTTCTGGTTCGGCGGTGCGGGCCGATGGTGGGGGACCGACTTCACGGAGAAGCTCACGGGCCTGGTCGTCGGTCTCGTCGGCCCGACGATGCGGGGGGCGTACCTGTGCTTCTCGATGATGGCGTTCGCCGGGCTCTACCTCGTCGCGCTCGCCGTGTACCGGCACCGGCCGGGACCCGGCGCGGTGCGCTTCGCGACCTGGATCTGGCTCTGGCCGTCGCTCTGGTTCTGGCCGTCGAGCATCGGCAAGGAGGCCGTCTCGCTCCTCGCCATCGGTCTCGTGGTCTACGGCTACGCCGGGCGAAAGGGAATCCGCTGGTTCCCTTTCGCCGCCGGTCTCGGCCTGGCGTTCGCCCTCCGCCCCCACGTCGCCGCGGTGCTCGGGCTGGCGACGCTGGCGGCGTACTGGCTGCAGTCGTGGCGACGGTTGAGCCTGAGGCGCTTCGTCGAGCTGGCGGCGGCGATGGTGCTGAGCCTGCTGCTTCTGACCTCCATGGCCGCCCAGTTCGGTCTCGACGCCGATCTCGAGGGGGTGCAGGAGTTCGTCAGCTACCGGAGCGGCCAGACGATGGAAGGGGGCAGCGCCCTGGGCGGCGCACCGGCGGGCCTGGCCGCCATCCCCATGGCCTTCGTCAACATCTGGATGCGGCCGTTCCCGTGGGACGTGCACAACCTGATGGCGCTGTTCTCGGCGCTCGAGGTTCTCGGGCTGTGGGCGGTCGTCTGGTGGCGGCGGCGGACGGTGGCGTTCGTCTTCAGGCGCTGGCGGCACGACCGGCTCCTCGCCTTCGCGCTCCCCTTTCTCGCGGGCTACACGCTGATGATCGGCCTGACGTTCGCGAACCTCGGCATCATCGCCCGGCAGCGCTCGCCGCTCTTCCCGTTCGTCTTCATGGTAGTCACCGCGGCGGGCGCCGGGCTGGTCATCGAGCAGCGGCAGCGGCGGGCCGCGCGACGGAGGCGACTCGCGCCGCCGGTCGTCGGACCGAGGGTCCCGGCGGCCGCGGGGGCTGGAGGGCGGGCGGTGCGGGCTCGGCGGACGGCGCCGGTGACCCGGGCCGGTGGGCCGCGGCCCGAGGGAGAGCCTTCCGGTGGATGAGCGCAGGATGCACCGGGGGGTCGCGGCGCTCGGCCGGGCTCTCGTCCGGCGGCTCCAGCGCGCGGTGCCGGGCGGGGGCGGCGGGGTGACGATCCTCGCCTACCACCTGGTCGGCGGGCGGACGGGCTCCCCGGTGGACCTCCCCGAGCCGGTCTTCCGGAGCCAGATGACCGAGCTGGCCCGGCGCGGCTCGGCGCTGCCGCTCTCCGAGCTCGTGGAGAGCGTCGAGCGGCGCCGGCGGTTCGAGTCGCCGCGGGTGGTCGTCACGTTCGACGACGGCTACGAGAACTTCACGCGGCGGGCGCTGCCCGTCCTCGCGGAGCTGGGGATCCCGGCGACGCTGTTCGTCCTCACCGACTTCGTGGACGGGACGCGCCGCGGCCCGCTCCGCGGCGCCGCCGACCTCCCGCCGGCGGACTGGGACGAGCTCCGCTCGCTCCGCGAGGGCGGGCGGGTCGAGATCGGCTCGCACAGCCGCAGCCACCCCGACCTCCGCCGGCTCTCCGCCGCCGAGCTCGCCGCCGAGCTCGAGGGATCGGCCGCGGCGATCGAGCGCGGGACCGGGGCGCGGCCGGCGGCGTTCTGCTACCCGCGCGCCCTCCGGTCGCGCCGGGCCGAGGCGGCGGTCGCCCGCGTCTACCGGGCGGCGGTCGTCGGGGGCGGCCGGACGAACGACCCGCGGCGCGTCCACCCGCACCGGCTCGGGAGGGTCTCGCTCCGGCGGGACATGCCCGAGAGCCTGGGCGAGGTCCTCGACGCGCGGGTGGTGCTCGAGGAGTGGATCGCGGACCGGGTGCGCCATCTGCGTCGCGGGGCGGCCGGCGCACCCCGGGCCGCGGCGGCCGCCTGATGCGTCTCGTCGTGCTGGTCGGCCACCCGATGACCGCGCGCCTGCTGCTGCGCGGCCAGCTCGCCTTCCTCGCCGCCCGCGGGTGGGAGGTGACGCTGGCGGCGCCGCCCGGGCCCGACCTCGCGGGGGTGGCCGAGCGCGAGGGGGTCGAGGTGGTCCCGTGGCCGCTCGAGCGCGAGATCGCCCTCGGCCGGGACCTCGCCGCCCTGGCCCGCGCCTGGCGGCTGCTGCGGCGGCTGCGGCCGGACGCGGTGTACGCGAGCACGCCGAAGGCGGCGCTCGTCGGCACGGTCGCGGCCCGGCTGGCGGGGGTGCCGGCCCGGCTCTACCTGGCGCGCGGGCTCCGGCTCGAGACCGCGCGCGGGTGGAAGCGCCGGGTCCTCGCCGCCGCCGAGCGGCTGACGGTGGCCTGCGCGACCCGGGTCGTCGCGGTGAGCCCCAGCCTGGCGGCTCGCTACGAGGAGCTCGGCCTCGCGCCGGCCGGGGCGATGGGCGTCCTGGGAGAGGGGTCGTCGAACGGGGTCGACGCCGCGCGGTTCGCCCCGACCGACGAGCGGCGCGATCGGGCCCGGGAGCTCCGGGACCGGCTCGGCCTCCCCCGGGACGCGCCGGTCGTCGGCTTCGTCGGCCGGCTGACCCGGGACAAGGGGGTCGACGACCTGGTCGCCGCGTTCGAGCGCGGCGCGCCGCCGGAGGCGCGGCTCCTGCTCGTCGGTGAGCCGGAGGAGGGCGACCCGCCGGCGGCGGAGACCTCGAGGCGGATCGAAGCGAGCCCGCGGATCGTCCGCGCCGGGTACGTGGAGGACGCCGCGCCGTTCTACGCCGCGATGGACGTGCTCGCCCTGCCCTCGTACCGCGAGGGCTTCCCCAACGCGCCGCTCGAGGCCGCGGCCGCCGGTCTCCCGGTCGCGGGCTACGCGGCGACCGGGACGGTGGATGCGGTCGCCGACGGCGAGACCGGCACGCTGGTCCCGGCCGGCGACGTCGACGCCCTCGCGGCGGCCCTCCGCGGCTACCTCGCGGACCCCGGCCTGCGGCGGCGCCACGGCGAGGCCGGCCGGCGGCGGGTCGTCGAGCGCTTCCGGCCGGAAGCGGTCTGGGAGGCGCTGGACGGCGAGCTCCGGCGCGCCGCGGCCCGGCCGCGGCCACGGGGTGGAGCGGCCAAGCGCGCGCTCGACCTGGTGCTCACCGTCGCGGCGCTGCCGCTCGCTCTGCCGGTCGCCGCGCTGATCGCCCTCGCGGTCCGGGTGCGGCTGGGCACGCCGGTCCTCTTCCGCCAGCGGCGCCCGGGGCTCCACGGCCGGCCGTTCACCCTGCTCAAGTTCCGCACCATGACCGACGCGGCCGACCCGTCGGGGCGCCCGCTGCCCGACGCCGAGCGGCTGCCGGCGCTCGGCAGGCTGCTGCGCTCGACCAGCCTCGACGAGCTCCCCGGGCTCGCCAACGTGCTGCGCGGGGAGATGAGCCTGGTCGGGCCGCGGCCGCTGCTGATGGAGTACCTCGGCCGCTACACGGCGGAGCAGGCGCGGCGGCACGAGGTGCGGCCGGGGATCACCGGCTGGGCGCAGATCCACGGCCGCAACGCGACGTCCTGGACCGAGCGGTTCGCCCTCGACGTGTGGTACGTGGAGAACCGGAGCCTCGGGCTCGACCTCGGGATCCTGCTCGCGACGGTGGGTCACGTCCTCCGCCGGCGGGGGATCAGCGCCGCGGGCCACGCCACGATGCCGCCCTTCCGAGGGCCGGCGGAGGAGAGGGAGGAGAGATGACGGACCGCATCTACCTCTCCCCGCCCCACCTCACCGGGGGGGAGCGGGAGCTCGTCGCCGAGGCGTTCGATTCGAACTGGATCGCGCCGCTCGGCCCGCACGTCGACGCCTTCGAGGCGGAGCTGGCGGCGGCCTGCGGGGTGGCGCACGCGGCGGCGCTGTCGTCGGGCACCGCGGGCCTGCACCTCGCCCTGCTGCTCGCCGGCGTCGAGCGGGGAGACGAGGTCTGGTGCTCGGACCTGACCTTCGTGGCGAGCGCGAACGCGATCGTCTACTGCGGCGCGCGGCCGGTGTTCGTCGACGCCGACGCGGCGACCTGGACGATCGACCCCGACCTCGTGGCCGACGAGATGCGGCGGGCGGCGCGGCACGGCCGGCTTCCCAGGGCGCTGGTGGCCGTGGACCTCTACGGGCAGTGCTGCGACTACCCCCGGCTCGAGCCGATCTGCGCCGAGCACGGCGTGGCGCTGATCGAGGACGCGGCGGAGGCGCTCGGCGCGAGCTGCGGCGGCCGGCCGGCCGGGTCGTTCGGGCGCTCGGCGGTGCTGTCGTTCAACGGCAACAAGATCATCACCACCTCCGGGGGAGGGGCGCTGGTGTCGGACGACGCCGAGACGGTGGCGCGCGCGCGGTTCCTGGCCACCCAGGCGCGCGAGCCGGCGCCCCACTACGAGCACGCCGAGGTGGGCTACAACTACCGGCTGTCGAATCTCCTCGCCGCGGTCGGGCGGGCGCAGCTCGCCGCCCTCGCCGAGCGCGTCGCCGCCCGGCGCCGCAACTTCGACCGCTACCGCGAGCTCCTGGCCGACCTGCCCGGCCTCGCGTTCATGCCCGAGGCACCGTACGGGACCGGCAACCGGTGGCTGACCTGCGTGACGATCGACCCCGGCGCCTTCGGGGCCGACCGCGAGGAGGTGCGCCGGGCGCTCGAGGCGGCGGACGTCGAGGCGCGCCCGGTGTGGAAGCCGATGCACCTGCAGCCGGCGTTCGCCGGGTGCACCGCGCTCGGCGGCGCGGTCTCGGCCGGGCTGTTCGACCGCGGCCTGTGCCTGCCGAGCGGCTCGAGCCTCGCCGACGACGACCGCGTCCGGGTGGCCGGGCTGGTGCGCGGCAGCCGCGGGGGGACGGCGGAGGGGTGAGCGGTCGGGGCGCGGCGACCGGGGCGCGGCCGCGCGGCGGGGGGAGGTAGGCTCGCAGCTCATGCATCTGCCGGAGCTTGGGGGAAAGGGCGTCCTGGTCACCGGCGGGGCGGGCTTCATCGGCTCACACCTCGTCGACGCCCTCGTCGAGCGGGGGGCGCGGGTGCGGGTGCTCGACGACCTGTCGACGGGGACGCGGGAGAACCTCGCGCACCTCGAGGGGCGGATCGAGCTCGTCGAGGGGGACGTCCGCGACGTCGACGCCTGCCGCCGCGCCTGCGAGGGGGTCGAGCTGGTCTTCCACCAGGCGGCGCTCGGCTCGGTGCCGCGCTCGATGGCCGACCCGGCGACCACGCTGGCGGTCAACGCCGGGGGCACGGCGAACGTCTTCGCGGCCTGCCGCGAGGCCGGGGTGCGGCGAGTGGTCTGGGCCTCGTCGTCGTCGGTCTATGGGGACAGCGAGGTGCTGCCCAAGCGCGAGGGGGAGGAGGGGGAGCCGCTGTCGCCCTACGCGGCGTCGAAGGCGATCGGCGAGACGCTGGCCCGGGTCTTCGCCCGCTTCTATCCGCTCGCGCCGGTCGGGCTGCGCTACTTCAACGTCTACGGTCCGCGGCAGGACCCGCAGGGGCCGTACGCGGCGGTCGTCCCCCGCTTTTTCGCCGCCGCGCTCGCGGGGCGGCCGGCGACGATCTACGGCGACGGCACGCAGAGCCGCGACTTCACCTTCGTCGCCGACGCGGTGGCGGCGAACCTGCTGGCGGCCGGGGCGCCGGCCTCCGCGGCGGGGCGCGCCTACAACGTGGCGTCGGGCCGCCGGACGACGGTCCTCGAGCTGGCGCGGCTCGTCGCGGAGACGGCCGGAGGGGCACCGGCTCCGGTCCACGAGCCGCCGCGCCCCGGCGACGTTCCGCACTCGCTCGCCGACCTCTCACGCGCCCGCGCCGAGCTCGGCTACGCGTCTCGGTTCTCGCTGGCCCAAGGGCTGCGGGCGAGCCTCGGCCACTACCGCGAGCTCGCCGGCGGGTGAGCGCAGGTCGCCCCGCCCGGGCGTAGGATCGCGGGCGATGTCCCCGCTCGAGCGGTTCCGCGACCGCGCCGCGGCGCACGCGGCGGCGCTGCCCGTGGCCGAGGCGGTCTCCTGGATCGCGGGCCACGGCCTCCTCTCGCTCGCCTCCCACCCGGCGCTGCCGGCCGCGGTCGGCGAGGAGATCGCCGGGGCCGCCCGCCGCAACGTCGCGGAGAATCTCCTGCGGATCGACCGCTTCCGGGCGGCGGCGGACGCGCTCGGGGATCTTCCGGCGGCGCCGCTCAAGGGGATCTACCTGCTCGACACGGTCTACCGCGACGACCCGGGAGCGCGGGCGATGGCGGACCTCGACCTGCTCGTCCGCGGTGAGGACGTGGAGGCGGCGGTCGGGCGGCTGGCGGAGGCCGGCTTCGCCGAGACCGCCGGCTCGCGCCGCACCGGTGCGGGCTGGCACGAGCGCGAGCTGGCCGGGCGCGACGTCGCCCTCGAGCTCCACACGCGGCTCGGGATCAAGCACGTCCCGCGCTCGTCGTGGAAGGAGCTCGGGCCGGTGCCGGCCTCGGTCCACGGGAGGGCGGTCCACGCCCTCGACGCGGAGACGACCCTGGTCCACCTCGCCGCCCACTTCGTGAAGCACGGTCCGTTCGTGCGGCTCGGCTGGGTCGAGGACGTCCTGCGCTGGGCCGAGCGCGGGGTCGACGGGTCGCGCGCGACCGAGGTCGCCCGCCGGCTCGGCGGCCTGCGCTCGCTCGTCGCCGGGACCCGCGCGCTCCGCCGGGCGGCGGGCGCCGAGCTGCTGCCGGGGGTGCCGGAGCGGCTCGGCGGGCCGGCGGGCGCCGCGGTCGCGCTGTGCGAGCGAGCGGTCTGGCGCCGGGCCGCCGAGCGGCCGTTCGCGGCGCCGCCGCTCGGGAAGCTCCGGCGCAACGCGGCGGCGCTGCTGCTCGCCGACGGCCCGGCCGACGCCCTCGGCTTCGTCGCCGCGAAGGCGCGCGAGCTGGTACGCCGCCGAGCGGCACCCGGCGCGATCGGCTGACCGCCGCGAAACACTCCGGCCGACGGCCTCACTCCATCGTGAGAGCCCGCAAACTCACGCAAACGCGGAAAGATCTCGGACCTGCGCTAAGATCGGCCCGATCGTCTCCCAGCGAGCTTTCGAGGATTGGAGTTGACGTGATGGACCAGGCCGATACCGCTCGACCCGTGCACCTGCCCCGCTCGCCCTGGAGGCACCTCCTCCACCGCCGGACGCAGGTGTTGCTGGATCTCGCCGTCCTGACGGCGGCGTTCGCCCTCGCCTACCTGCTGCGGTTCGACTTCGAGGTGCCGGAGAGGGCGCGGCTCGCCGGGCTGACCCAGCTCCCGCTCGTCGTCCTGCTCCAGTTCGCGGTGCTGCTGGCGGTGCGGGCGTACTCGTTCGTCTGGCGCTACGTCGGCATCCGCGAGATCGAGACCTTCGTCCGCGCCGCCCTCTACTCCGCGGTGCCGCTCGTGGCGCTGCGGCTGTTCCTGCCCGACGCGTACTCGGCGTGGCGGGTGCCGCTGTCGGTGATCGTCGTCGACACGGGGCTCGCCTTCGGCGGGCTGCTGGCGCTGCGGGTGGTGCGGCGGATGCTCTACGAGCGCTACGAGCGGGAGGGGCGGGCGCGCGACAGCCTGGCCAGGAACGGCGAGGGGCGGCGCAAGCCGGTGCTCCTGGTCGGCGCCGGGCGGGCCGGGGTGCTGGCGGTGCGCGAGATCGTCGGCCGCGGCGACATGGACATCGAGCCGATCGGCTTCGTCGACGACGACCCGCTCAAGCAGGGGAC
>Ga0299913_10005703_pt1 | contig 10684 bp, 6 predicted proteins | sample RVTome_9_FD_201360 | JGI IMG/M metagenome (GOLD analysis project Ga0299913, IMG submission 201360) | Soil microbial communities from uranium-contaminated site in the Upper Colorado River Basin, Wyoming, United States - RVT155D38 (version 2) ... | reverse complement strand
GCAGCCGCCAGCAGTTCGCGCGGCGGCTGTCGGGTCGGCACATCCCTGGCGATGGTAAACAACGGCATCGGCTGTTCCAGACGTTGCAGCGTCAGGCTGCCCAACCAGATAGGGGTCTTGCTGTCCTTTAGGCGTACCTCGGCGTCCCAGAAGCGCAATACCCAGCGGGTATCAGGGGCATCGCCAGGACGGGTGAGGATCAGGTCATCGTGCTGGCCATCGTGGACCCGCGGTAGCACCGGCAGGTTGATCAATTGCGCCTGAGGATTAAGCAGCATCAACGAATTCTTTAGGGCGAGCGGTGGGGCCGGTTGCCAGCCGGCCGCGCGCAGGCGCCACTCGAGTTCCTCACGGGGGGCTGCCCATTGCAGGACCAGGGCTTGACGGCTCTTGCCGCGAAAGTCGATACGGTGAGTCGGCAGACGTCGCCAGTTATGCTGCCACCAATCCTCCTGGGCGATGGTTTGGATGGTGGGCCGGGCCCGATAATGGTACAGGTCCTCGGCGTGGTGCCGGCTGGTATGGAGCAGGCCGGCAACGATAAATGCGGTAAGGCTCACTGCCAGCAATCCGTTCCGCTTAAGCGGCCGGGCAGGACGGTAATTATAGGCCATACCTATCAGGATCACCCAGACCAGACCCTGGCTCATCCCAACCAGAACATCGCTAAGCCAGTGCACCCCCAGGTAGAGCCTGGAGAAGGCGATGGTCATAAAGCCAAGCGCCGCCACCATATAAGGCAGCCAGCGCCGGGACGGCGCCGTCTCGCGGGCGATCAACACGGCCAGGAAGCCGAGCAGGATCGTGCTCATGGCGGCATGGTTAGAGGGAAAGGAATAGACTGAGATATCCTGATAGGCCGCCACGGGATAGGCTTCCACAGGGCGCTGAATTTGAAACAGGACCTGCAGAACGAGACTAGTGACCATACCAAAGCCCAGGACCAACAGCCAGTGAATCGCCGCTGAGCGGGCCTGCTGCCAGCATAACCAGGCGAATACGGCGGCTGCCAGCGCCAGTTTGACCTGATAATCGCCCAACTCAGTGATAAAGACCATCAGGTTATCCGCCCAGGGGGTACGCAGCTCCTGAAGAAAGCGGTGTAGGCCGTGGTCCAGGGTAGTGGGCAGGTTCTGCCCCGTGGCGCTTAGGAGCAGGGTCGCTAGGATGGCGATGCACAGCAACAGCACGGCGATAGTGACCAGGCCGCGTAGTTCGCCCTGGGCAGGGTCAAGCAGAGAAGCGCTGACCGGGCCCAGCCAGCGCCGCTCGCGGCTCCAGGCGGAAAAGCGTTTCAGCCAGCCATGAACGCGGGGTTGCAGCAGCCGGAACAGGCGGCGCACCAACCAGGCGGTGAACCAGAGCAAGCCCACCACCAGCAGGATCAGCACCACCAGCCGCCAGGCCACTTGGGAGGCCAGCTCCAAGGAGGCGGCGAAGACCATGCCCGGCAGCAGATAGGCCGGCGCCCAGAGTACTGCGGAGCCGATATTGGCCGCCATATAGCGCCCGATAGGCATATCCAGCATCCCCGCCACTGCCGGGATCACCGCGCGCACCGGTCCAAAAAAGCGTCCAAACAGCACGCTCTTGCCACCGTGGCGCTTGAAAAAGGCCTCGCCGCGGGCGAGCATTTCAGGGTGCTTATAAAAGGGCCAAAGTCGCCGCAGGCGCTGGTGGCAGGTGCGCCCTAGCCAGAAGCTGATGCCATCCCCGGCTATCGCCCCCGCTGCTGCCCAACCACAGGCTGTCCAGAATTCCAGATGGCCCAGGGTAATCAGCGCGCCAAAGCCGAACATCATGAGCGCGCCAGGGACCAGCATACCCACGATGGCCAGGGACTCGCCCAGGGCGGTTAAGAAGATCGCCAGCCCCATCCAACCGGGGTGGGCGGCGATCCAGGTCAAGATAAGATCGAGGAATTCGCTAATCATGGGGCTCGTCTGATACTTTGATAAAGTAAAAAAATCCAAGTAACCGGCTGGCAGGACGCACGAAGTTCTGAAGTTTTTGTCAAAATAACTCAGTATTCTAAATCAATCGACATAGAAGACGATGAAGACGAAGCACAAAATCCGCTTCGTCACCGCAGCCAGCCTATTCGATGGCCACGATGCGGCTATCAATATCGTGCGCCGTATCCTGCAAAACAGCGGTGTGGAGGTTATTCATCTCGGCCATAACCGGTCGGTGACCGAGATTGTGACTGCCGCTATCCAGGAAGATGTACACGGCATCGCCATCAGCTCCTATCAGGGCGGACACCTGGAGTACTTCAAATACACGATCGATCGGCTAAAAGATTATGGCGGCGAGCATATCAAGGTCTTTGGCGGCGGTGGTGGCGTAATCACCCACCCTGAAATCCAGGAACTGCACCACTATGGAGTGGCCCGCATTTTCTCCCCACAGGATGGCCATTCCCTGGGTCTCCAGGGAATGATCGACTATATGATCGAGGCCTGTCATAGGGACCTGTCCCAGGATACACCCAGGGACATAAGGGGCCTGTTGGCAGGTAACCCACGGGATCTCGCGCGCCTAATCACCGCTCTGGAGAACGGTACGCTGGATACGGCCCTGCGCCAGCAGGTCCTGGATAGGGCTAAGCAGATCAAGACGGTGCCGGTTCTGGGGATTACCGGTACGGGCGGGTCCGGCAAGTCCTCGCTGACGGATGAGTTGATCCGACGGTTTCGCCTGGATCAGGAGGATAGCCTCAAGATCGCCATCCTTGCCGTGGACCCTTCCCGACGCCGGACCGGCGGTGCGCTGTTAGGGGATCGGATTCGTATGAATGCCATCGATAGCCCCCCTATCTATATGCGTTCTCTGGCCACCCGCGCCGCCGGCCGCGAGGAGGTCGTCAGCCATCTTGGCGATATTATCGCCGCTGCTAAGGTGGCGGGCTACGACCTGATCATGGTGGAGACCCCCGGTATTGGCCAGGGAGATACCGGTATCGTTCCCTATGTGGACGTATCCCTATACGTGATGACCCCGGAGTTCGGCGCGGCCAGCCAGTTGGAAAAGATCGATATGCTGGACTTTGCCGATGGGGTGGCCATCAATAAATTCGATCGCAAGGGGGCCCTCGATGCCCTGCGCGATGTGCGCAAGCAATTGCAGCGTAACCGGGCGGCCTTTGCTACTCCCCTGGAGGAGATGCCGGTCTTTGGGACCATCGCCTCCCATTTTAACGATGAGGGGGTAACCGCCCTCTATCAGGCGTTATTCGATCGATTGGTTGACAACGGCTTGCAGTTCAGAGCCCATAGGCTACCCCGTATAGAGACCAAGGTTTCCTCCCGCGAGACGGTGATCATTCCACCGGCCCGGAGCCGCTATCTGGCGGAGATCGCCGACACGGTGCGCGCTTACCACCAGGCGATCGGTGAGCAGACCCGGCTGGCACGGCAACGCCAGCAAATCAGCGAGGTCCGGCAACTGCTGGCCAAAGAGGGTAAACCGACCACGGATCTGGATGCCCTGCTGGCAAGGACCGAGGCGCAACTCGATCCCCATGCCCACCAGCTGATTGCGCTCTGGCCTAAGGTCCGGGAACGCTATGCTGGCGATACGTATGTGGTCAAGAGCCGTGATCGGGAGATCCGCACTCCACTGAGCCATCGTTCTCTAGCCGGTACCCGGATTCCCAAGGTGGCTTTGCCGCGCTACGAGGACCATGGCGAACTCCTTAAGTGGCTGCTTAAGGAAAACGTCCCGGGCCGCTTTCCTTACACCGCTGGGGTGTTTGCGTTTAAGCGCGAGGGCGAGGAGCCGGCGCGGATGTTTGCCGGGGAAGGTGATGCCTTCCGCACCAACCAGCGCTTTAAGTATCTCTCCAAAGACGCCGAGGCCAAGCGTCTGTCCACGGCCTTCGACTCGGTGACCCTGTACGGCTGCGATCCCCAGGAGCGCCCCGATATTTACGGTAAGGTGGGTAATGCTGGGGTATCGATTGCCACCCTAGACGATATGAAGGTGCTCTACGACGGCTTTGATCTCTGTTGTCCTACCACCTCGGTATCCATGACCATCAATGGCCCGGCACCTACCCTGCTGGCCATGTTCCTAAACACGGCGATTGACCAGCAGCTGGAGAAGTTCGAGCAGGACAATGGCCGTCCGCCCACCGCTGACGAGAGCGAAACGATCCGTACCTGGGTCCTAAAGACGGTACGCGGCACCGTGCAGGCGGATATTCTTAAGGAGGACCAGGGCCAGAATACCTGTATCTTTTCCACCGAGTTTGCCCTGAAGATGATGGCGGACATCCAAGAATATTTTGTCCAGCATCAGGTGCGCAATTTCTATTCCGTATCGATCTCCGGCTATCATATCGCCGAGGCCGGTGCCAATCCTATCTCCCAGTTGGCCTTTACGCTCGCCAATGGCTTTACTTACGTAGAGGCCTACTTGGCGCGGGGCATGCAAATCGACGATTTTGCGCCCAATCTGTCGTTCTTTTTCTCCAACGGCATGGACCCGGAGTATACCGTCATCGGCCGGGTGGCGCGGCGTATTTGGGCTGTGGCCATGCGCCTTAAGTACGGGGCCAATGAGCGCAGCCAAAAGCTGAAATACCATATCCAGACTTCGGGGCGCTCTTTGCACGCCCAGGAGATGGCCTTTAACGACATCCGTACCACCCTCCAGGCGTTGATCGCCATCTATGACAACTGCAACAGTTTGCATACCAACGCCTATGACGAGGCCGTTACCACCCCTACTCAGGAATCGGTGCGCCGGGCCATGGCCATCCAGCTCATTATCAATCGCGAGTGGGGACTCGCCAAGAATGAAAATCCCAACCAGGGCGCGTTTATCATTGACGAACTAACCGACCTGGTGGAGGAGGCAGTATTATGCGAATTCGAACGCCTCAGCGAACGCGGCGGGGTGTTGGGAGCCATGGAGACTGGCTACCAGCGTGGCAAGATTCAGGAGGAGTCCCTGCGTTACGAGATGATGAAGCATGACGGCAGCCTGCCCATCATCGGGGTAAACACCTTCTGTGATCCCCAGCTTAAGTCCCAGGAAAGGGTGGTTGAACTGGCCCGTTCCACGGCGGAGGAGAAGCAGAGTCAGATCTGCCGGGTGCAGGACTTCCAGGTGCGCCATCAGGAGGCTAGTCAGGCGGTCTTGGCGCGCCTCAAGGAGGCGGCCATCCATAACGAGAATGTCTTTGCCGTACTGATGGAGGCGGTGCGCTGCTGCTCTTTGGGGCAGATCACCGCGGCCTTATTCGAGGTGGGAGGGCAATACCGGCGTAATATGTGATTTCTTGCTAGTGGTGCGGCGTCGTGTTAGGTGCTTTCCATATCCACCTTAGAATAAATATCTTCTGAATCGAGCCTACAATCTATTGATTTTAGCTCTAGCGTGGCTGGCATTTCATTTAAAGAGCGATATAGCCATGCTCCATCCATCTGTTTGCAGTAAATCTCAAGACGCCTGGGGTATTGTGAAATGAGGGCATATTCCTGCAAAGACCCTATCGTTTGATAATATAGAAATTTAGCACCACGATCATATGCCTCTGTGGAAGGAGACAAAATCTCAATAATTATAATGGGATGTAAAAGAATATCTTTATTATTATCTTCAAACTTTTCCTCTCCACACGTAACAACTATATCAGGATAAAGATATCGTTCTCCATTCTGAATACTTACTCGCATATCGTTTGAGTAATTATTGCAATTTCTTGAATTTAGCTGTAGATTCAAAGAGGTAGACACATTTGTTACAATTCTATTGTGGTTACGGCTTGCACCGGCCATAGCCAATATTTGGCCTTTATGATATTCACTTTTATAGTTGGCTTGACGCTCAAGCCGTAGATATTCTTCGCGGGAAATTCCCAATGATGAATCTACAAGCATACTATTCACTCCAATCGCTTTATTTTCTAGCCCCTAACGTTACCCTTCAGCCGTACGGTTTACCACGTCGACTGTCCGGCTCGGCACGGGGATCTAGGGCGTTCTGCAGCCCATCGCCGATAAAATTAAAGGCCATTACGGTCATAAAGATCAGCAGGCCGGGATAGAAGGCCAGCGCCGGCACCGACCAGATCAGTTCCTGGGCATTGCTCAACATATTTCCCCAGCTCGGTAGCGGTGGTTGAATCCCTAACCCTAAAAAACTCAGCACGGATTCCAGCAGGATGATATTGCCTACCGCCAGGGTAGTGGCGATGATCAGGGGCGAGGCCACATTGGGCAAGATGTGGGCCCTTATGATCCGCAAAGGTCCGGCGCCGACGGCACTTGCGGCGAGTACGAATTCCCGTTCCCGCAGGCTCAAGGTCGCACCGCGTACCAATCGCGCCACGGTCGGCCAGCCAAACAGGGCAACGATGGCGATGATCCGGTAGAGACTCACCGCCTCGGAGTGCAGTAGGGTTGGAGGCAGGCCGAGCTTATCGAGGTCCACCGCCGCCAGTACGATGAGGAGCGGCAGCAGCGGCAGGGCAAGGATGCCATCGGTAAGGCGCATCAGTATGCTGTCGCAAAGTCCGCCGAAATAACCGGCGACCAGGCCCAGGATTGCACCGATGAGTGCCGCGGCACAGGCCCCGACGATCCCTACCAGCAAGGATACCCGCCCCCCATAGAGCAGGCGCAGCAGCAGGTCCCGCCCCAATTCATCGGTGCCCAGGGGATGCGCTGCTGATGGCCCCTGAAAACGGTTAAAGAGGTCAACCGCCCCGGCGTCCACCCCCAGCGCCCGCTCGATGAGCGGCGCGGCCAGGGCGAGCAGGGCCAGGATACTCAGCACTACCAGGGCGGCCACTGCCAGACGGTGCCTAATAAAGCGCTCCAGGGCAATCTGGCCGGGGGAGGCAGTACGCTTCATCGATAACTGATCCTTGGATCGAGCCAGGCATAGGCAAGATCCGCCAGCAGATTACCGGTGAGCGTTACCAGCGTAGCGAGCAGCAGGGCAATCAGGGCCAGGTTAAAGTCGTTGCCCATAATGGCATCGAAGATCAGCTTGCCCATACCGGGGTAGGCGAAGACCGTCTCGGTAATCAGCGCCCCGGAGAACAGGGTGCCAAATTCCAGGGCCAGGATGGTGACCACGGGAATCAGGGCGTTACGCAGGGCGTGCTTGAGCACGACGCGCCCTGGACTTGCCCCCTTGGCCCGGGCGGTGCGGATATAGTCCTGCGCCAGGACCTCCAGCAGCGCCCCTCTTATAAAACGGATATGCCCGCCAACGCTCGCCAAGGCCAGGGTCGCCACCGGCAGCACCAGGTATTTAAGATCCTCCCAAGACCCGCCAGCCCCCGGTGTTCCAGTCCCGCCCGCCGGCAGCACGCCGAGGGTGACGGCAAAGACGATGATCAACATAAGGGCAAGCCAAAACACCGGAATGGATATCCCGGCAAAGGCGGCGAGATTGATGGCGTAATCCCGTACCGAGTACGGTTTTAAGGCAGCAACGACGCCGGCCGGCACGGCGATGGCGAGCGACAACAGCAGGCTTGCGCCCAAGAGTTTAAGCGTATTGACGAGCGCCGGTCCTAAGACCTCGGTCACGGGACTGGCATAGAGGCGGGAGTAGCCGAAATCACCTGAAAGGGCCTTACCCAGCCAGCGGAGCCAGCGTTCATAGAGGGGCCGGTCCAGCCCGTATAACGCCTTTAGGCGTTGGGCGTCGGCGGCGGTCAGGTTGGGGTCGGCGCTGATCATCAGGTCGATGGGATCACCAGGCATCAGCCCGATCAGCCCGTAGATGACCAGGGACATGATCAGCAGTACGATGACTGCCTGGCCCAGGCGGCTAAGTACTAGCCCTGGCATGGTCCTGTACTGCCGGTTCTTAGGCGCTGACTATAACGGCTGCCAGTTCATCCAGGTATTTCCGTTTTATCGGCTCCGGGAGAAAGGCGGCGGCAAAGGAATTCGCCGCCATCTGGGCTAGCGACTGCTTATCCAACCCCAACGCCTGCTGAGCGGCGCTAAAGTTTTCCTCCACGTAACCGCCAAAGTAGGCCGGATCGTCGGAGTTGATCGTTACCCGCAGGCCCCGCTCCAGTAATTGCCTGAGATTATGCGCCTCCAGGGTGGGAAATACGCACAGCTTGATATTGGAGAGCGGGCACACGGTGAGGGGGATCTGGTGCTCCGCCAAATGCGCTACCAGCCGTTCGTCTTCCAGGCAGCGTACGCCGTGATCGATACGCGCGACCTTTAATTCATTGAGCGCCTCCCAGATATAGGCTGGTGGACCTTCCTCGCCGGCATGGGCCACGGTCAAAAAACCCTCGGCCCGGGCCTTGGCGAATACCGCCTTGAACTTGCTCGGGGGATGGCCAAGCTCCGATGAATCCAGGCCCACGGCGATGATCTGCTCTTTATAGGGCAGGGCCTGATTGAGGGTCTCCATGGCCTCTTTGGCGCTCAAGTGCCGCAGAAAGCATAGGATCAGCCGGGAGGTAATCCCCAGTTGCCGTTCGCCGTCCTGCAACGCCTGGGTAATACTGGTTATCACGGTCTCGAAGGCTATCTTGCGCTCGGTATGGATTTGCGGGTCGAAAAAGATTTCGGTATGGCGAACATTCTGAGCAGCGGCCTTCTGCAGATAGGCCCAGGTCAGATCGTAGAAGTCCTGTTCATACAGCAGCACTCCCGCAGCGGCGTAGTAGATATCCAGAAAGGACTGGAGGTTAGTGAATTGATAGGCCTGACGCACGGCCTCTACCGAGTCGTAAGCCAGTTTTAGTTGATTGCGTTCGGCGATGGCAAACATCAACTCGGGTTCCAGCGTCCCTTCGATATGCAGGTGCAGCTCGGCCTTGGGGAGCTCATGAATAAAGGTTTTGATATCTAACTGGGCTGACATGGGTTTCTCCTTGCCTGGGCTAAGGGCATGCTCGACCCTAATATCTTAGCCTTGCTAAGGCTCGCTAAACCACTCCTCGACCCATAAGGTACTTGGGTGCTGATGCCCGGTAGGGCGTACGCCTTGAAGCCACGGGGGCAGGATATAGGCATCGGTCCGGAAGTACAGGGGAATGGCCGGCAGGTCGCTGGCATAGCGTTGTTGGAGCCGGGACCAGAGCGCCTGGCGCTTGTCCCGATCCAGCTCTGCCTCGATGGCATCGATCAGCCGGTCCATCTCGGGATTATGATAGCCGGTGTAGTTTTGTCCGCTCCAGCCGTTTTCGGCCGTGGGGATCTCCTCAGAGTGTAGGGTAGAGCGGGGCACGCTCTCGGGGGCAGAGATCCAGGCATACATAGCCAGGCCCGTAAACTTACGCTTGGACAGGGTCTCGCCAAAGAATACCCGCGCCGGCTCATTACGGATACGCACGCCTATCCCCAGGCTGCGCCATTGACTTTGGAGTGCCTGCTGGATCAGTTCGCGAGTGCGATTGCCGGCCGTGGTCATCAACTCGAGGCTAAGCCGCTGGCCTTGGGCGTTATGGCGGATGCTACCTTTCATCACCTGCCAGCCGGCCTCGTTGAGCAGGGCGGCGGCTTGCTGCGGATCATAGGCATAGGTTGGAATGTCCTCGTCATAGACCCAATCCAGGGGGTTGACATTGCTGCTGGCGACCGGCTGCTTATCTTCGAAGAGCTGGCGGCTGATAGCAGCGCGGTCGATCCCAAGGATCAGCGCCCGGCGCACCCGGGAGTCCTGAAGAATGGGGTTATCCAGATTAAGATCGATATGTTCATAGATCAGCCCAGGCTGATAGAGCACCCTAAAACGTTTGTCATGGCGCTTCTCGAAGGCCAGCGCCTGGTCCAGGGCCAGGCCCAATTCGCCGGCAATATAGTCCACCTCGCCGGAGAGGAGATTGGCCTCCAGGGCCGCGGTGTTTTCGATGGTCCTGACGATGATGCGCTTAAACTCGGGCCGCTTGCCCCACCAGGTGGGATTGGGTTCCAGCACGATATGAGAACCCCTGGCCACGGCGGTGATTCGATAGGGACCGAAATAGAGACCGGGATGGGTGGGATCGGTATCGAAGGTGGTCCGGTTACGGTATTCGGCAGGATTGGCTGCGAAAATCTTGCCTTCCAAGTGCTCAGGAAGCAGCCGGAAGTCGTTGATGTCAGCATATTCAAAGGTGACCCGGTCCATATGCAGGATAAAGGTCTTGTCATCGCGTATCTCGATCTTGGCGATACGGCGGTAGAGTTCCTGAGTGGCGACGCCGGAACGGGGTTCGCGTCCGACCTCCCAGGTAAAGCGCACGTCCCGAGTCGTCACCGGCGTGCCATCCCCCCAGGTCGCCTGCGGATGGATAACGTAGCGAACGGCAATGCCCTGGCCGCCGTCCGGTCGTTTTTCGATAGCGGCACTGCCATTCTCCAAGCTCGGCAACTCCGTGCACAGTAGGCAGATCAACTGCCAGTCATGATCATAGGCGGTCAGGGGACGCTGTACCATCCCCAGTACATAGGTCTTTGCCAGCATGGAATCGATATTGGGGTGGAAGGTGGACGGAAATTGGGTGATACCGATGACCAGTTTATCCTGGGCTTGAGCTGGCAAGAATAGCCAGAGAAGGCTACAGAGAATAACAAGCAGTCGCTGCATAGCGTTTTCCCAGCATCTTTGACTTGATAAATCCTATTGATCGTTTCTCTGCCTATACCCTACAGCGCACATCATTACACACATCGTAACTGCTCAATAAGTCCGGGTACAGAGGGATTGG
>Ga0299913_10005702_pt1 | contig 10684 bp, 3 predicted proteins | sample RVTome_9_FD_201360 | JGI IMG/M metagenome (GOLD analysis project Ga0299913, IMG submission 201360) | Soil microbial communities from uranium-contaminated site in the Upper Colorado River Basin, Wyoming, United States - RVT155D38 (version 2) ... | reverse complement strand
CTGGCGCTCCAGCCGGGCGTCGTGGCCAGCCCCTCGAACAACACGCTGTCCATTCGCGGAGGCCGCACCGACGAAGCCGTCACCTACATCGACGGTGTGCCGGTCTCACCCGGCTACCGAGGCGGCAACAACGTCGGATCGCTGGGCACCGAAATCAGCATCGGCTCCGACGGGCTGGAAGAGGCCTCGGTAACCACCGGCTCGGCCTCGGCCGAGTTCGGCAATGCCCAGTCCGGCGTCATCTCGGTCCAGACCAAGACCGGTGGCAGTGAATACACCGGCAGCTTCGGCTTCGAGAGTGACGAGCCGTTCGGCAAGAACACGAGTCTGGGCTTCAACCGCTTTCAGGGAAGCTTCGGCGGGCCGATCTCCCGGAACCTGACCTTCTTCGTCTCGGGCGCGCTAGAGGGCAACAAGTCGATAGGCACCGGGTTCGATGCCCACAAGTCACCGATCTTCGTGCAGGCCGGCATCGATACCGTCGTGGCAGTCCCCAGCCTGGTGGGCTCCCCCACGGCGGACACCACCATGATTCCGGTCTACAACTATGCCGCATACCGGGGCGACTGCGATGATTTCTCGGGCAGCGCCGACCCCGGCATCGCGAGCAACTACGGAATAGACTGCCAGGGCGGCCGCACGCCGTATTCGGCCCGGTCTACCTATCAGTTGAACGGCAAGCTCAACTACACCTTCGGTACCGGCTCGCGGATTGCCTTTACCGCCATCGCCAGCCAGTTCCAGGGCCGGACGTTCAGCCAGAACCGGGATCTCGCCGGCCGCGTCCTGACCTACCAGAACCTCTACAACCCCCAGGCGCTGGTGGCCTTCCGCCAGTGGAGCCGGGTGTTCACGCTGAACTGGACCCAGAACCTGACCAAGTCCACCGAGCGGGCCCTGGCGTTGGAGACCTATCTCTCCTATCAGCAGGACCGGACGCTCCAGGGTCCCATGACCACCGAGGGCGAAGCGAGCAGCCGCGATCCGTTCGGCGGCTTCCTCATCGGGCCGATGGACTTCCTGTTCGACTTCAGCAACTTCCCGCTGAACGAAGAGCTGGTCAACAACTATCGGACCAACCTGGCAGGCAGCCGCCGGTCTCCGCTGGATCTGGAGAACCGTCCGCAGTACGCTACCAGCGACGTCTACCGCAACAACGCCTACGGTCTGTATAACCGCGGATCGGCCGGCGCCGACATGCAATTCTATGATTTCGGTATCGGCCAGCCGCTTGCCACCCGCCTGATCATGTACCGGGAGAACCGGTGGGTGGGTAAGGCAAACCTCGACTGGCAGTTCGACCGCTACAACCGGTTGAAGATCGGCGGCGAGTTTACCCACTACAATCTCGGGAACTACTCGCACCAGCTCGACGACCAGATCTTCTCCGACGTCTTCCTCGAGAAGCCGATCCGCTACAACGTGTTCGCCGAGGACCGGCTCGACCTGGGCGACGTAGTCCTGGTGGGCGGCCTGCGGTACGACTGGTACCACACCCGGGCCAAGCGGCCGGTGGGCTTCCCGGTCATCACCACGCACCCGGAATACGATCCTGCCAACCCGGATGCGTTCTTCAACGATCCGGATCTGTTCCGCGAGGACGAGAGTCACGGCTACCTGAGCCCGCACGTCCAGGTCTCCTTCCCGGTGACCGAGCGGACCAACTTTCGCTTGTCTTACGCGCACCAGGTTCAGGCGCCTGACTTCGGCGTGGTGCTCCAGGGCATCAACAGCGACATCAACCTGACCAACACCAACAACGTGTACGGCGCCGACGTCGACTTCGGCAAGTCGATCACCTTCGAGTTCGGGGTGCGGCACGCGTTCAGCGACGACATGGTGCTGGACCTCGCCGCGTACAACAAGGACAATCTGTCCAACGCGGCCAACCGCCTGATCTCGCTGGCAGACCCGACCACCGGCGTCAACGGCAACGTGCGGTTGCTCACCAACGCCGACTTCGGCAACACCCGGGGCATCGACGTGCGCCTCGACCGCCGGTTCGGCAACCTCTTCAACGGCACCCTGTCCTACAGCTTCATGGATGCCAAGAACACCGGCTCCGACCCCGATACATACATCGACTTCGGATCCCGGGTTCTGAACGCCATCTCGGGTGGCAACCAGCCGCCCCCGCAGGCGGTTCTGCCCACCGACTTCAACCGGCCCCACACCCTGGCCGCGGCGGCTTCGCTCACATTCCCCAACGATTGGAATGAGGGCTCGACCGCTGGCTCGATCTTCGAGAACGTCGGCTTGTACGCGACCTTCCGGTACTCGAGCGGAACACCTTACACCGCATGCTCCCTCGGCTCCACGGACCAGGACATCGTGTCCGGTGACAACTGCGACCGGGAGTTCCCGGAGGGCTTGAACCAGAGCAGGTTGCCCGCGTTCAAGAACCTGAACCTGCGCCTCACCAAGGGCTTCGGCCTGGGTGGGTTGGACGTGACGGCGTACCTCGATGCTCGCAACATCCTGAACTTCAGGAACATCATTCAGGTCTTCACTCAGACCAATGATGTGCGCAACCTCGACGAGGAGGAGAACGAGTTCGCGGCCAACGCCGAGGAGGTGCAGGCCGAAGCGGAGCACTCTGGCGTAACCGTTTCGGAGGATGGCACCATCGACCTCCGCTTCGGCGGCATCCCCGACCGCAGGGTGGGCTGTTCCACCTGGGTCACGACGGACGATGTCGGGGCGGCTCCCAACTGCGTAGCACTGATCCGGGCAGAACAGCGCTTTGGAGACGGGGACGGGTTGTACACCGCCACCGAGCAGCGCCGCGCGTCGGACGCCCTGTACAACACGATCCGCGGAGTTCACAACTTCACCGGAGACCCCCGGCGTATGCGGCTCGGTCTCGAGGTGAGCTTCTAATCTGTTTGGCCGCATGGGACGCCAACCGGTTCCGGGATCTTCGACAGGGCCCGGTTGGCGTGCCCTCGTTTTCTTCCTGAGAGAGGACGCAATGCACTCCTTCTTGCGTATGAGAAGCGCGCTGCTGGTTGGCTTCTGCGCGTTGGCCTTGAGCGCCGTTGTAGCGGGCGCTGCTGAGGCCAAGCCGAGGCCGGGAAACCCGAACAAGGGATTCCGTCTCTTCGCCCGGCCCTTGGGGGCCATGGTGATCAACCGGATCTACTGCGGGCTCTCGAGCAGCGGCGAGATCTGCGTGGACTCCACCAACTCGTCGACGATCGGCGGCGGTTTCTGGCCCAAGGGCACCGCCGACCAGTACGTGTTCAACTCGGGCATTCAGGTGGCTGGTCTCATCGGCCAGGATGCCAACCCGGAGTGGCGGGGTGACACCACCGGGGCCCAGTTCTTCAGCCCCCGGGGCGACAACGTCGGTGAAGAGTTCCGCCCCATTTTCAACGCCAGTAACCCGGATGACGTGCAGAACTGGCCTGATGCCGCCCTGGTTCCGGCGGGCGACGCCAGCGAGGAGCTGTTCAATCCGCTGCTCCGCGGGCGCGTCTCGGCCTCACAGGCCGATGTCTGGTTCCTGTCGTGGGAGGGGAATCCTGCCTTCAGCGCCGGCCGCGAGCACCCGCTGGGTATTCTGATCGAGCAGCGCGGCCTGGGGTACAACTTCCCGGCGGGCAACGAGGACATCCTCTACTTCATCTATACCTTCTATAACATCACAGCGAGTGATCCGGCCGCCTATGCCGCTGTCCGGCCGGGTATGCGCGAGATCCTGATCGAGGCAGGCGAGCGGTTCGCCGAGCTTAACGAGCAGCGGTTCGGCATCGACATTCCGGCAACCGGCTATACCATCAGCGACTTCTTTGCCGCGTTCGGAGCGGACATGGACGTGGCCGAAGCCGGAGCCAACTTCGCCTCGGTCAACGTGCCGTTCTCGCTGGGATACACCTACGAGCATACCTTCGCGCCGGCGGATGGCTGGACCTTCGATCCCAGCATTTTCTCGCCGCCCTTCTTTGCCGGGTCCGGCTTCGTGGGCGTCAAGTACCTGAAGAGCCCTCTCGATCCGGTCACCGGTGAAGAGGTGGGGCTGACCCTGTTCAGCAACACGATCAACGGCGGTGCCTTCGACGATCCGTCGAACGCCACCCAGCTCTACCGCTACCTCTCCAACAACATCAGCGTGGCAGCCGGCGACGCGGCGTGCAATACTGGCGACCCGCGGGTAACCAGAATCTGCTACATCAACAACGGCCAGGAAGACGATATGCGCCACTTTCAGTCTTCTGGTCCGCTCGAGCTGGCGCCGGGTGCATTCGGCTCCATCGTGGTGGCGTACATCTTCGCCGCTCCGCGCGCGGTCGGCGCCTGCGTCGGTCCCGGCACCTGCGACCTGAAGCCTGGAGATCCGACCCGGCTCAGCGATGCGGACCGGCTGCTGAGCGAGGGCGCTAACGCCATCGACTCCGTCAGCGGTTATGTGGACTTCCGCGGCCCCGACGAAGACGGCAACGTGGTTCAGGACTCGATCACGGTGTTGCCTGGCTCGCTGCTGGGTAAAGCACTCGTGGCCCAGGAGGTATTTCGTAACCAGTTCCTGCTGCCGTTCTCACCCGAGAATCCCGAGTTCTTCCTTATTCCTGGCAACAACCAGGTAACCGTGTTGTGGCGTCCGTCAGCCACTGAGACGGTTGGCGATCCGTTCTTCGCAATTTCGAGCACCCCGACGACCGCCGAGGGCGGCATCAACCCGCTGTATGACCCGAACTACCGGCAGAACGACGTCGAGGGGTACCGGGTTTACCGTGGCCGGGTAGACTCGCCGCAATCGCTGCAGCTGTTGGCGCAGTACGATTACAGCGGTACGCTGATCAGCGATTTCCAGGGTCAGGTGAACCCGGATGTTGCCTGCGCACCCGAGATCGGCATCGGTGCCGGGTGTCCGGTCATTTTCGATTCCATCGTGCCCGGCGTAGCGCGTGTCGCAAGTGTGGACGTGCCGCTGGTAGGCGCGATAACCCAGGTGAGGATCGGCGATCGTGCCGCTCTGGCCACCGGCGAAGCCATCCTGCTGAATGCCGATACGGCGGTTACCGGCCAGGAGAGCGGCTGCCTCACCTTCGGCAACACGGCGGAGTGCGAGCTCCGCGATACCGGTGTTCCGTTCGTTTACGTAGACGAGACGGCCCGGAACAACCTGCGTTATTTCTATGCGGTGACGGCCTTCGACATCAACTCGTTCCAGTCGGGGCCATCCAGCCTGGAGTCGCCGCGCAGCACCAAGTCGATCACGCCCGCGGCCTCCGCAGCCAACTACCAGAACACGGCGGACGTCACGGTCAGCATGCAGGGCCGCGGAGTGGTCCTGGACAACACGGCCCCGGTGCCGACGCTCGATCCGGCCACCGGTCGGTTCAGCGGACCGATGCCTCCGGCCAACGACTTCGAGTTCGGTCTGGCCGAGTTCGTCCAGACACTGCTCGCAGCTCCGGGCTCGTTCTCGCTGACGCTGGATAGCATCGGGCTAGGATCGGCGTACGATCTGATCCCCAACAACTACTACTTCACCGGCAGCTCGGGCGGGACGGTTACTCAGGTGACCCTGCCGATCGTGCAGGACCAGTTCAACATCGCCAACAACAACTTCACCTACTTCACCGCCATCACGCCTGATGCCTCGCTGGCACAGCGCTATGGCGGAAACGATGAGTTCAAGCTGACCGCCCGGATATCGATGAATATCCAGGGCAACTACTACACCAACTCGTACGGCCGCGGCTGCGTCAATTCGGCGGCCGGGTTTGGCGCCAGTGCCACTCTCGGCGTGAGCGGTTGCGAGTACAACGGCCAGCGCTGGTTCGACGGCCCCTCGCCGGCCACCAATGAGACTGTGGACGACCCGCAGGCCACCCACCCGGTCAACTTTACCACCCAGACCATGGTGCCGGCGGGGAACTACAACAACGCGGGTGCGGTGACTGGAGCCACCACGGTCCACATTCCGCACTCCTACGAGACGATCCAGACTACGTATCGGCAGGTGGAGGGTGGTCTGGGTGGCGTCCAGAGGGCGGCGGACTTCAACGTCTACTGGGGCGCCGGTGGCCTGATCGACTCGGTCATCGATGTCACCCATAACGTAGAGGTGCCTTTCGCACCCACGGTCGGCAGCAGCTTCGGCGTCCTGAACCAGGCGGCCGGCGCTGCTGGAGGCTCGGTTGATGGGCGGGGAACCGTTCTCACCGCCGCCGACATGGGATGTGTCGCCCCCTGGAATACCTTCCCCACCATCGGGGCCGGCGGAGTCTACAACTGCACCGCGGCGGCACCATTTGCACTGAGCCAGACCGCGGTACCGGGTCCGGTAGCTATTTACGACGCAAGCATCGCCAATGCCGCCACCAAGGCGCCGCAGCCGGGCCCGGGGTTCATTCTGTATCTACCCGGTACTTACACCGTGTTCGAGAGCGGCGTTCCGGCCCAAGGTGCTGTCTGGACTCTCCGGAGCTACGTTGGTGCCATTAGAGGCGGCCAGGGTGCGGCTGGAGATCGGGGCCCGTACCTCTTTACCTCACGTCCGCGGCCGCTCACGGCTACGGGAGTGACATTGCAGGTGGACTATGACGTGGTGAACCAGGTGGTCGCGGCAACCGAGACCGACCTGGAGCGGGTACACACGGTTCCCGACCCGTACTACGTGACCAACGCCTTCGAGCAGACCACGGACACCAAGGTCATCAAGTTCGTGAACCTGCCGGCGCAGGCGATCATCCGTATTTACTCGTCCAGCGGAGTGTTGGTCTCGATGCTCGAGCACAACTCGTCGACATTTGGCGGAAGCGAGGACTGGAACGTGCGCAACCGGAACAACCAGGTGGTGGCGAGCGGAGTGTACTTCTATCACATCGAATCGGGCGGCGCCCGCCGGGTCGGCCGGTTTACGGTGGTCAATTTCGCCCAGTAGTACCCCACGGGACGGGGCAGGCATTCCGCCTGCCCCTCCGCATCCAGGAGATGGGAAGCTATGAGTCATTTCTCTGCACGGAACCTGGCCCTCGTGGCGGCGCTGCTTGGCGGTATTCCCGCCGTGTCTGCTGCGCAGACCGATGACCAGATCAATCAAGACAATACGCCGTACGGCACCACGGCGGCCGAGTTCCTGCTCTTCGGGGCAGGCGCTCGCGGCACGGCGCTGGGCACAGCGTTCGCTGCCATCGCCACCGACGTTAGCGCTCTGTACTACAATCCGGCCGGCATCGCCTTGATGCCGCGCGCCGGTGCGATGGTCGGCACCTACGACTACGTCGCCGACACCCGCTACAGTTGGGGCGGCATCGCATTTCCGTTCTCCGGCGGCTCCCGCTCGGTCGGTATTCAGGTGGGAACGTTCGGCTTCAAGGATCAGCCGGTCTATACCGCGGAACAGCCGGAAGGCACCGGGTCCGTATACTCGGTCAGTCAGACGGTAGCGGGCATCACCTTCGCGCAGAACTTCTCCGACCGCTTTTCGGCCGGCATCACAGGCAAGGGAGTGTTCGACAATCTGGGCGAGGCGTCGGGTCAGGCCTTCGCGGTGGACTTCGGCACCAACTTTCACGCCCAGCTCAGTGGCCACCCGATTCGGTTCTCGTTCGTGGTGTCCAACCTGGGAACCAACCTTTCCTACAGCGGCAGTGCGATCGAAACGGATGCGCCAAGGGACTCCATCCCGGGCGAGGCTCCGGTTCCGCAGAACCCGCAGCCGGCCGAATTCAGAACCAAGGACTTCCCGCTTCCCACCATTTTCCGGGTGGGCCTGGCGTATGATCTGATCGCGGGCGACAACAATCGTCTTACTCTGCTGTCGGATTTCAACCAACCCAATAACAACGCGGCCGGCTTCTCCGCCGGTGGCGAGTGGATGTCACAGCGGCTGGGTGGTTCTCCCTTCGGGTTTGCTCTCCGTGGCAGTTATAGCTACGCCGCGGCCAACAATCTCGATCCGGTGGATCCAGCCAGCACGGCGCTCAGCGATGAGGAGAACCTTCAAGGTCTCGCACTGGGCGGCGGGCTCAACTATGGGACCGGCAACTTCAATGTTGGCTTCGATTACGCCTGGAAGTACCTGGGCGTGCTCGGGTCCACCAATTTCTTCAGCGTAACTCTGGGCTGGTAGAGTCTGAATGCGGGGGGCGGGCGGAAGATCGCGCCGCCCCCAGCAAAGGTTTTCATGCATAGCATCTCGATAGCGTTGCTCGCCGCGGCAATGGTGGCGGCTCCGATTGCCACCACCGTTCCGCAAAATGATTCCGGCCTGGTCCTTCGTGCCGTTCGCTTCTATCGGCCGGACCAGAATCGGACCAGGGTCAAGGGGTTGGTCCAGATTCCCTTCTCCATGATCAGGGGCTCCAGTGGAGCGGCAGATCAGCTGAACTACACGGTCTCGGTGCGAGTGGTAGACTCGACGGGCCTCACCCTCTACCAGCAGTCGTGGCGTAACCGGGCACGGGCAACGGGAGCCGGGACTGATGCCTACACAGTCGAGATCGTCGATTTCGCTGTGGCACCGGGAAGGTACCGGCTCGAGGTCGGCGTGGAGGATTCGCTTTCCGGGCGGAAAGTCAGTGGGGGCATCGATCTGAAAGCCCTCTCCGACAAGGACGGCGCTTCCGATCTTCTGGTTGCGCCCGACATGCGGCTTGCCACCGCCGACGATACCGTGCCCCGTCCGGGGGAGTTCCGCACCGGCGACAACCTGGTCACGGCGGCGGCTCGGGTACGGCTGACGCCGCTTCGAGCCAAGGTGTTTTACCTGATCGAGGCCTATTCCGACTCCGGCGGCTCCGGCACCATGAGCGTTGCTATCAGGGACTCGGCCGGCAAGACCAGTATCAAGACTCCGGAGGTTCCGGTCACGGTCAATGCAGGGGGCAGCGTACTCCAGGGTCAGCTCGACCTCGCGGGGATGCCCGAGGGGGATTACACGATGGTTGCCAGCCTGAGGGTAGAAGGACAGAGCATCGAGCGTTCCGCCTCCATCTCCATGGCTGGTCTTCAGGAGACCCTCGCGCGCGACTCGGCGTTACGGCAGGCCGAGCGGGTGACCGATCAAGGGTATTTCGCCGCCATGTCGGGAGAGGAGCTCGAGACAGCCAAGGCTCCGCTGCTCTACATCGCGGAATCGGGTGAGCTCTCACCATGGCAGTCGGACATGAGTCTGGAGGCCAAAAGGCGTTTTCTGACCAATTTCTGGCAGAAGCGCGACCCTACGCCCGGCACGGCGAAGAACGAGCGGCGCGAGGCGTTTTATGAGGCGATAGCCTACGCCAACCGCGAGTACAAGGAGGGTGGCCGCAGGTCGGTTGCCGGGTGGCGCTCCGATCGGGGCCGCATCTTCGCCCGGTACGGTGCCCCCGATGACGTGCTCCGGCGGCAGAACGAGGGCCGGGCGCCACCGTATGAGGTGTGGCGCTACAGCAAGGGCAAGGGGGCCTACTATATCTTTGCCGACCGCACCGGGTTTGGTGCGTATCAGCTGATTTACTCTAACGATCTCCGCGAGCCCGGAGTTCCTTCCTGGCCTGACGTGATCGGTCGCAAGGCCGTCGATGACGCCGGGGAGTTCCTCGGAGTCGATCTGTTCAGTGTGGCAAGGCGAGACGATACGGGCGCACGCCAGCGATTTTAGTCGAATTTACAGGACGCATCCCTAACAGACCTCCGCATTGAGGTGTCCACTATGAAGCGTTTGTTGCGTGGTTCGGTCGTACTCGCGGTCGCAGCCGGATTCCTGTCGTGCTCGGGTGATCCGACCAGTGACTTAAGGAACCCGGCTGGTATCGTGGCCACTCCGACCACGGTGTTCGTGGATGTCGGCGAGACCGAGCCGGTCTTGGCCTCTCTTCGCGATGACCAGGGCAACCAGATTGAAGCCGACTTCACGATCACCGATGTCGGGCCCGGGATTACAGTCGTGGAGGACACCGCACACCTGCATACCAATGCCGGCGTAAGTATCGCGAATAGTGATCTATTCCAGGTGACGGCTACCTCGGTGGCCAACAGCTCCTTCACGCTCAACGCCGGTGGCCAGAGCCTGGTGGTGCCGGTCCGGGCTACTCCGGGGACGATCGAGATCGGCATCTCCAACCCGGCGCCCAACTGGGGAGACACAATCACTCTCACCGCACCGGCGGGCGTGCTGTTCACGGACACCTCCGAGGTGACCTTTGCGGGAGGGCCCCCGGGCGACATCGTCAGCCTCTCGCCCGACCGCACCGTTCTCACGGTGGTCCCCGGCCCCAACACGGCTGGCGTCGTAACGGTCTCGAACACGACCGTCAGCTACAACGAGAGCCTGAACTTCACGGTAACCTCGAATGGTACCGTGACCTCCCCGCCCCTCATCGACCTCACTGGCGCGGTTCTCTCGAACCCGACCCCTGCGCTGGGTGAGGTGGTTACCCTTACACTACCCGCAGGCATAAGGGTCCTTCCGGTCCCCTTGCTGCCGGACGGCTCCATAGGGGTGTTGGCCGACAGTGGCATCGTTATAGAAGGAGCAATGAATCCGGCCGACGTGTCCGTCTCGACCGACAGCTCGGTCATCACCTTCGTCCCGGCGCCGAACTCGGACTCGGTGATCACCATCCGCGGCATAGTGCCCTCGGTTCTGCCACAGTTCCCCCAGATCCTGTCGACTCCTATCGACACGGTTGCGAACGTCGCGCTGGTGAAGCTCACCTCACCGGCTATCGACAGTCTGGCCGTAGGGTTC
>Ga0299913_10005701_pt1 | contig 10684 bp, 13 predicted proteins | sample RVTome_9_FD_201360 | JGI IMG/M metagenome (GOLD analysis project Ga0299913, IMG submission 201360) | Soil microbial communities from uranium-contaminated site in the Upper Colorado River Basin, Wyoming, United States - RVT155D38 (version 2) ... | reverse complement strand
GCTCGCTGATCGTCCCGGTGAGCGAGATGACCCCAAACGGTCAACATGCGGTACAGGTCAGGACGATGGCAGACCTGGTGCGGCTGGCCCGACGCGCGGAGCAAATGGTCTTCTATCACCGGGACGGTGCCTCACGGCATCGCTTCTTCGTCCCTGATGGCGCGGTCACCTATGAATACCGATCATCCGGCACCGGTGAGAAGACCCGGTGAGGCGTCTTCTCCTCCTCGGAGTGGCTCTCGTCCTCCTCGGTCTGGTGTTGGCCTCGGCGGCGATGCTGGAGGTGGAAGGGGGCGTGCTCCAGTCGTTCCGATTCGAGGTGGTCGTCGACATCCCTGAACCAACGACTTCGATTCCGGCGATCACCGACACGCCCCAACCATCCACGTAGGCGTTGGGGACGATCATCGCCGCCCCGCAGACACCCTGACTCAGATCTTGTTGAGACGGTCCCCGACCGAGATCGAACCCGCCTGCAACACCCGGGCATAGATCCCGCGCAGACGCAGTTCCTTGCCCTCGGCGAGATTGACGAAGCGCAGCGCATCGGCGCCGAACCGGGCCGAGAACTTCTTGCACCCGTTGTGTGGTGTATCGGTTATCTCCAGAACGGCCGAACCGGCCGCCAGCTTCTGACCCGGGGCCAGGTTGGCCTGGCTCAAGTCGAGATCGGCGACGATGTTGTCCCCCGCCAGCGACCACCGTTCCCGGTCACCAGACACCAGCTCGAGCAACCTGGAGTTCATGATCGTGATCTGTGAGTCGGGATGATCCCGGTACTCGCCGGTCGCCCAACGGTCGCCGTGCAGCCCGAGCGCTGCGCTGAGCTCAGCGGTCGGCGGCGTCGCCCGTTCATCCTCCTCCGGTCGGACCACCAGCATCTCGACAGCTCCACCGTCCTCAGGAGCGGCGAGCACATGAGGCAAACCGAGTCTCAACTCCTCGAGGGTCAGGTGTTTGGCGCCGTCTGCAGTCACGCTGCCCTGCTCTCTCTGGTTCGACTGTGCCGTCCCTCGAAGTTGGGGCCGAAGGTGTCGGTCCACACGATGGTGCTGATCAGCCAGACGGCGGTTGCCAGGAGAAGGGTGGGAAAAAGCCGGGCGACCAGCGGGTATGTGTCCTCCGACTCGCCCAGCCATCCGCCGACCAGGGCGCCGATGGGGAGGGTGGCCCAACCGATGGCGCGGCTCGCCGAGATCACCCTTCCCAGCATGCTCTCCTTTGCGTAATGCTGCCTGATGGTGGCCAAGGGCACGTTCATCAGGGAGACGCCGATCATCCATCCGGCGTTGAGGGCGAGGGCGGCTGCGCCGTAGGTGGTGAACATCACCGAGAAGAGCAGGACGCCGCTCATGATCATCCCGACGGTCATGGTCCGACCCAGACCCATGGCGCGGATCACCTGCGGGGCGAGCAGGGCGCCCACGATGCCGCCCACTCCCATGGCGGCCACTAGGACCCCGATCTGGAAGCTGTTAGCAGCGCCGAGGAGGACGGTGAACAGGATGGCAAAGGTGGCTTCGATGAATCCCATGACGAAGTTGGGCACAGCGGCGGCGATGGTGGTGATGCGAAGCCTCGGTTCGGACCAGATGTAACCGAGCCCGTGCAAAGCCTCCTTGAAGAAGGGGGCGCGCTCATCGAGTCCTGTCCGATGGTGCTCGACCCGGCCCACCCAGAACAGGAATATGGCAGACACGACGAAGCTGGCCCCGTTGATGAACAGACCGAGCTGGGGCCCTCCCGAAGCGACCGCGAACACTCCTGCCGCCAGAGCCCCGATGGCGAAGTTCGCCTGCTGGCTGGCGGCGACGAAGCTGTTGGCGTCGGCGAGGCGCCGTCTCGGTACCAGCGATGGGATGAGTGCGTAGAGCGCACCATCGAAGAACGTGGTCATCGAACCGACGATGAAGGCCACGACGAAGACCGTGCCGATCCCGTGCGAGGGATAGGTGGCGACGAGGTAGAAGAAGGCCGAGGCACGGAGAAGGTCGGTGGCGACCATGATCGGGCGGAGATGCCAGCGGTCGAGGAACACCCCGGCGAACAGCCCCAAGAGAAGCGACGGGGCGGTCTCCAGCGCGTAGGTCAGCGCGAAGTCGAGGGTCGACCCGGTTCCGGTCCGCTCCTGTATGTCGAGCACCAGGAGAGGCAGGGTCACCCAGGCGACGTAGGTCCCGAAGTGGCTCACCGCCTGACCGAGCCAGAGGGCCATGTACTTGGGGCCCAATGACGTCCATGATCTGACCAAACTCACTGGGAACGCACCATACCGGCCACTGGCACTGTGTCCAGCCCTTGTTAGCCTTGCCGTCCGATGCCCGAGCCGCACGAGATCCCACAACTGACCACCGAGCTGATCGACATGTCGCGGGAGTACCTGCGTCAGGAGACGCTCGAGCCGGCGAAGCGATTGGGAAAGACGGCGGGAATGGGTCTCGGCGGGGCTGTGGCCATCTCACTCGGCGCGTTCTTGTTGGTCCTTGCCCTCTACAACGGGCTCAAATTGTGGCTCCCGGCGGGCGAGTGGTGGGTGGTCCTGGCCAGGTTCATCACGGCCCTCGCTGCGGCCGGGGGCGCGGGGTTGGTGGCATGGAGGATGCAGAGTGACGATCACTAAGCAGGACATCGAGGACAAAGCGAACGAGATCGTCGCCGCGGTCGACCAGACCAAGGAGTCGGCGAAAGACACGGCTGTCATCGCCGGCGTCGTCGTGGCCCTCCTGATCCTCGCCGCCTTCATCTTCGGCCGGCGACGCGGCTCGAGGAACAAGACCCTGGTCGAGGTGTACCGAGTCTGATCCCTCGGTGAGGAGTATTGGCGGGTCGCGCCGATCTCCACTCAGCGTTACTTCGGCTTGACGACCTCGATCCTGGGGTCCCCGCGACGGCGATGGTGGATGACGATGGCGGAGCCCTCCGGCACCCGCTTGCGATAGATCAACTGTCGGCGCGGTTTGGAACTGCTCAGATAGGAGAGGGCAGCGAGGCCAAGACCGGTGAACAGCTCTCGCTGATCACCGTTGCGCAGTCCGCGCAAGGTGCGGGCGACACCAGCAGCTCGCATGTCTCCGATCCCGACGAGGCGTAAGAGGCTCTTCATGTGTCTACCGTTGCCTCCAGTTCACCACACTTCACACGGATGCAGAATCGCAAACTCGTTCAGGCCATCATCTGGCTCGTCGTGATCTCGATGGTCCTTGCCCTCGGCATCTCGGTGTTCTCGATCTTCTCATGAAGTTCGACGCGGGCGACCCGGCCCTGTTGATCGACAGCAAGGGGCGCCGGTTCCTGCTCGCTCTCGACCCGCAACGCACTTTCCAATATCACGAGGGCGCAGTTGCCCACACCGACCTGATCGGCCGGGACGACGGGAGCTGGGTCGAGTCCTCTACCGGCGCCCATCTCCTCCTCCTCCGGCCCCGACTCGCCGACTTCGTCCTCAAGATGAAGCGCGGTCCCCAGGTCGTGTACCCCAAGGACCTCGGCCCGATCCTGGTCTATGCCGATATCGGCCCGGGCATGACCGTGCTGGAGGCAGGGAGCGGTTCGGGCGCGCTGACCCTCGGGCTCAGCCGAGCGATTGGCCCGAGCGGGCGGCTGGTCAGCGTCGAGGTCCGAGACGATCATGCCGCCCACGCCCGAAAGGCCGTCGAGCGCTGGCACGGCCAGGTCCCCGACAACGTCGAGCTCCGCGTCGGTGACGTGGCCGACGAGGTCGAGGCGGTGGCTCCCGACCGGATCGTCCTCGACCTCCCGGAGCCCTGGCACGTGATGAAGGCCGCCGCCGAGCATCAACCGGCAGGGGGGATCCTCTCCGCTTACCTGCCGACGATCATCCAGGTGCAGACTTTGGTCGAGGCGGCCAGGGAGTCCGGGGTGTTCACCGAAGTTGAGATCAAGGAGTTCTGGGTGCGTGACTGGAACGTGTCGGGACGATCGGTTCGACCGGAGCACGAGATGATCGGGCACACCGGCTTTCTGGTCTTCATGCGGAAGACGTCGCCCCGCCCGGTCTGATCGGGAAGCACCTCCTCACCACCGTGGAAGCGGTGGGCGCCATCGCCAGCTGCCCCTCGACCCAGCTCAAGTCGGGGTCGAGGTTCGCCGACGGTCTTCATTGTCGGTGCAAGCTGGCATGATCGGTTCAAGGGTTCGGAACCCGAGGAAGTAGAGAGACCGTTTCGTATACTGCTAGACAAGGCGACCAAGGCCAGGAGGAAGCCCGTGGACGAAGGACGGAGACCGGACGACGCCACCCAACTGCGCGGCGTGGTAACCGCGCTCGAGGAGGAGATCGCCGTCCTGCGCCGTCGTGTCCGCGAGTCCCCGGCCCGGGTCGATGAGCTGGAGAACGAGCTCAGCCGGATGCGGGAGAGACTCGACCGCGCCATGACCCAGAACGACAAGCTCTCGGCGGTGCTGGAAGAGGCCAGGGAGCAGCTCGGCGTGCTCAGGGAAGAGGTGGAGAAGCTGACCTCGCCCCCCAACAACTTTGGCACCGTGCTCCATGTCAACGACGACGGCACTCTCGACATTCTGACCGGCAGCCGCAAGCTGCGTGTCGCCGCCCAGCCCAACGTCGAGGTCAAGAAGCTCCAGGTGGGACAGGAGGTCCTGCTCAACGAGGCCTTCAACATCATCGACGTTCGCCATTTCGAGCCGGCCGGCGATGTGCTCCGGGTGCGAGAGGCCTTGAGCGACGGACGGATTGTTGTCTTCGCCCACGCCGACGAGGAGAAGGTGCTGCAACGCTCCGAGACCATGGCCGACGTCAAGCTCCGGCCCGGTGACTACGTCCGGATCGACACCAAGACCGGGCTGGTCCTCGAGAAGATGGAGCGCCCCGAGGTGGAAGAGCTCGTCCTCGAAGAGGTCCCCGACATCACCTACGAGGACGTCGGGGGCCTGGCCGACCAGATCGAGCAGATACGGGACACGGTCGAGCTGCCCTACATGCACAAGGACCTCTTTCGCGAGTACGAGCTCGAGCCACCGAAGGGAATCCTTCTCTACGGCCCACCGGGATGCGGCAAGACCCTCATCGCCAAGGCCGTCGCCAACAGCCTGGCCAAGAAGGTCTCCGAGCGGACCGGGAGCCCTGACGTCCGCTCTTACTTCCTCAACATCAAGGGCCCCGAACTGCTCAACAAATGGGTGGGGGAGACCGAGCGCCAGATCCGCCTCATCTTCCAGCGGGCCAAGGAGAAGTCGGACGAAGGCGTGCCGGTCATCGTCTTCTTCGACGAGATGGACTCCCTGTTCCGGACCCGGGGGACCGGGATCAGCTCCGATGTCGAATCGACGATCGTGCCCCAGCTCCTCTCCGAGCTCGACGGGGTGGAGTCACTGAAGAATGTCGTGGTGATCGGGGCCTCCAACCGTGAGGACCTGATCGACCCGGCGATTCTGAGACCGGGCCGTCTCGACGTGAAGATCAAGATCAACCGGCCCGACACCGTGGCCGCACGTGAGATCTTCCGGATCTACATCAGCGACGAGACTCCGCTCGACCCCCATGCCATCCAGGACCACGGCGGCGACAAGGCGAAGGTCATCGACTCCTATATAGAGGCCACGGTGGAGGCGATGTACTCCGAATCCGACGAGAACCGGTTCCTCGAAGTGACCTACGCATCCGGTGACCGGGAGGTCCTCTTCTTCAAGGACTTCGCCTCGGGGGCCATGATCGAGAACATCGTGCGACGGGCGAAGAAGGATGCGATCAAGCGGCAGATCGCCGGTGGCGAGCCGGGTGTCCGCCAGTCGGATCTGACCGACGCAATCAAGCAGGAGTTTCGCGAGCAGGAGGACCTGCCCAACACGACCAACCCCGACGACTGGGCCCGGGTGTCCGGCAAGAAGGGGGAGCGGATCGTCTATGTGCGGACCCTGGTCGACGGTGATGACGAGAGCCGACTGATCGAGAAGGTCTCAGCGGGTCAATACCTCTGATGGCCATACACAAGGTGCTCGGCACCGAGACCGAGTACGGCATCGTGGTGAGGGGGGACATCGGTTTCAACCCCGCAGTCGCCTCTTCGCTGGTGGTCAACAGCTATCCCGGGGACCGGGTCAAGGTGCAGTGGTCCTACGAGGAGGAATCTCCGGGCAGAGACGCCCGGGGGTTCGGGCATGACACCTTCGGCGTTGTCGACCCGGAAGGGGCTGTGGTCAACTCGGTGTTGGCCAACGGCGCCCGCCTCTACGTCGATCATGCCCACCCCGAGTACTCCTCGCCCGAGTGCTACGACCCGTTGGAGGCGGCGCTCTACGACAAGGTCGGGGAAGTGGTCATGCGCTCGGCGGCCAAGGCGGCGACGGAGATGGCCGGAAAGCAGGTATCCCTGTACAAGAACAACTCCGACGGCAAGGGCAACTCCTACGGGGCACATGAGAACTATCTGCTGTCCCGGGAGACCCCGTTCGGTGACGTGATCCGTTTCGCCACCACGTTCCTGGTCACCCGTCAGATCTTCACCGGTGCCGGCAAGGTCGGCTCGGAGAACGACCGTCCCGACGTAGATTTCCAGTTGACGCAACGAGCCGACTTCTTCGAGGAAGAGGTCGGGCTCGAGACCACCTTGAAGCGGCCGATCATCAATACCCGCGACGAGCCCCATGGCGACCCCTCGAAGTACCGGCGTCTCCACGTGATCATCGGCGACGCCAACCTCTCCGAGTACCAGAACTTCCTCAAGATCGGGACGACCGCGCTCATGCTGGCGGCATTGGAGGACGGTGCCCTTCCCGATCCGCTCGATCTGCTCGACCCGGTCGAGTCCTGCTGGCAGGTGAGCCACGACCTGAATCTGGGCCGACCCCTGGAGTTGGACGGGGGTGGCACGGCCACAGCCCTCGAGCTGCAGGGCAGGTACCTGGAATGGCTGGCCAAGTACGTGGAGAAAGAGCTCGACGACCCGGTGTGGGACCACGTGATCGCCGAGTGGGAGCGAACCCTCGAGCTTCTCGCCACCGATCCCACCCGGCTGGCCGACACCCTCGACTGGGCGGCCAAACGGCGACTCTTCGATGGCTACGTCGAGCGCGACGGGCTCGACTGGCAGGACTCAAAGCTGCGCGCTCTCGACCTGCAGTACCACGACGTGGACCCCGATCGCGGGTTGTACCACCGCCTGGTGAGCCGGGGGGCGATGCGCCGGCTATTCGACGACGCCCAGATCCAGGACGCAGCGGTCAACCCGCCGACACGCACCCGTGCCTATTTCCGGGGCCGATGCGTCTCCGAGTTCTCCGACTCGTTGGTGGCGGCCAATTGGGACTCGCTCGTCTTCGACACCGGAGAATCGCACCTGAAACGGGTTCCTATGATGGAACCGCTGCGAGGTGGCGCCGATCTGGTCGGGGCCATGATCGACGAAGCCGAAGACGCGGCCGACCTTCTGCGTCGCCTAGGAGGATGAAATCAGATGTCTGACAGAGAACGATCCCAGTCACGGGACCAGGACAAGAAGCAGACCGAGGATCAGCCCGCCGAGCGGGTAGAGAGCGAAGCGGATCTGGAAGCGCTCGACGACCTCCTCGACGAGATCGACGAAGTGCTCGAGGAGAATGCCGAGGAGTTCGTCAAGAACTACGTTCAGAAGGGCGGGGAGTGATCGAGCAGACGGGCCCGTTGCCGCTCCTGGCGCCAAGCCCCGGCTCGAGCTTCACGGACCTGCTCGATTCGATGGGTAGCCGGCCGACGTGGAGCGTACCCGCCGGGGAGAAGCTCCCGCCGGCCCCGGAGGGGACGACCGTCCTCGCCCTGCGCTACGAGGGCGGGGTGGTGATGGCGGGTGATCGCAGGGCCACCGAGGGCCATCTCGTCGCCCATCGCAGGATCCGCAAGGTGTTCCCCGCCGATCGTTATGCCGCAATCTCGATTGCGGGCATCGCCGGTCTCGCCACCGAGATGGTCAAGCTGTTTCAGGTCGAGTTGGAGCACTACGAGAAGATCGAAGGGGTGCGTCTCTCCCTCGACGGCCAGGCCTCGTTCCTCGCCCGTCTCGTCCGCGGCCAACTCCCGATGGCGTTCCAGGGCCTGGTGGTGGTGCCACTCTTCGCCGGTTATGACCTGCGGGAGGGACGGGGGCGTTTGTTCAGCTACGACGCAGTCGGGGGGCGCTACGAGGAGATCGACTTCGGCAGCACCGGATCAGGGGCGAGACTGGCCAAGTCGTATCTGCGCACCGTGTACCGGGAGGACCTGGGCGCCGACGAAGCGGCCGAGCTTGCAGTCAAGGCGCTGGTCGCAGCCTCTCAGGAGGACACCGCCACCGGCGGGCCCGACCTCACCCGTGGCATCTACCCCAACGTGATCCGGATCGACAGCGAAGGGTTTGTCGAGTTGGACGACTCGGAGGTGGCACCGCTCGCCCGCCAGGCAGTCGAGGCGATCAGGTGACCATCCCGTTCTACGTCCCACCCGAACAGCAGGTTCGGGACAAAGCCGAGTTTGCCCGGAAAGGCATCGCCCGGGGGCGTTCCATCATCGCCGTCGACTACGCCGATGGGGTCCTGCTCCTCGCCGAGAACCCGTCCACCGCCCTGCACAAGATCAGCGAGGTCTACGACCGGATCGCATTCGCGGGAGTGGGCCGGTACAACGAGTTCGAGACGTTGCGAAAGGCGGGCATACGTCAGGCCGACCTGATGGGGTACCTCTACTCCCGCGACGACGTAACCGCCATGGGGCTGGCCACTGCCTTCGCCCAGACACTCGGTGTCATCTTCACCCGGGACCCCAAGCCCTACGAGGTCGAGATCCTCATCGTCGAGATCGCCGAGGAGGGAGCCGAGCAGGGAGGTGACGAGCATCGCCTCTTCCGGGTCACCTACGACGGCACTCTCTACGACGAGCGGAGCTTCGTCGCGATCGGCGGGAAGGCGGAGCAGCTGACCGAGGCGCTGGAAGACCTCTGGGAAGAGTCGATGACCCTCGAACGTGCCCTGGAGGTCGGGACCGAAGCATTTCGACGGGCAGAAGGGCGCGACAGCGAGGGCTGGGAAGCCGCCGTCCTCGACTTCTCCAACGGGCGCCGCGCCTTCAGGCGGCTGACCGGCGACGAGCTCCCGGCCAAGTGATCGGCGAGGCCGGTCACCCGCTCTTTTCCTCTGCATTTGGGGTCCTAGCGCTCACGTTCCAACCGGCATGGCACCCGATCCTGTGGCGAGAGCGCGAAATCCTTCTCACGGCCCCGTCCCGCCCGGTTTAGCCTGACTCCGTGGATCGACGCATCTTCGGGCTGGAAAACGAGTACGGGGTCACCTGCACCCTGCGTGGTCAACGACGACTCAGCCCGGACGAGGTCGCCCGATATCTGTTCCGAAGGGTGGTGTCCTGGGGTCGCTCGTCGAACGTCTTCCTGGAGAACGGGGCCCGGCTCTATCTCGACGTCGGCTCCCACCCCGAATTCGCCACCCCAGAATGCGACAGTCTCGAAGACGTCGTCGCCCACGACAAGGCCGGGGAGCGCATCCTGGAAGGTCTGGTCCGGGGGGCCGAGGAGCGGCTCGAGGAGGAGGGGATCAGGGGCGAGATCTACGTCTTCAAGAACAACACCGACAGCGCGGGAAACTCCTACGGCTGTCACGAGAACTATCTGGTCAGCCGGCACAAGGACTTCCATAGGACGGTGGACGTTCTCATCCCGTTCCTGGTCACCAGGCAGATCTTCCTCGGCGCCGGGAAACTGACCCAGACCCCGCGCGGAACCGCCTACTCGATCGCGCAGCGGGCGGACCACATCTGGGAGGGTGTCTCCTCTGCGACCACCAGATCGCGTCCCATCATCAACACCAGGGACGAGCCGCACGCCGATGCCGAGCGGTACCGCCGGCTCCATGTCATCGCCGGCGACTCGAACATGTCGGAGTACGCCACCTTTGTCAAGGTGGGGACAATGGTCGCCCTGCTCCAGATGGTCGAACGCGACGTCGTCTTCCGGGACCTGTCGCTGGAGAACCCGATCCGGGCGATACGCGAGGTATCCCACGACGTCACCTGCCGGCGCAAGATCAAGCTGGCCAACGGCCGCGAGCTGTCGGCGCTCGACATCCAGTGGGAGTACCTGGACCGGGCGATGAGGTTTGCCCGAAGCCCCGGGTTTCCCCCCGAGGTGCAAGGGGCAATCGATCGCTGGGAGCATCTGCTCACCGGGCTGGAGAAAGATCCGATGACGCTGGATCGCGAGGTCGACTGGGTGATCAAACACCGTCTCCTCGAGCGCTACGCCGACCGGCGCGGCCTCCCCATGTCCGATCCACGCATGTCGATGATGGACCTGAGCTATCACGACGTCGATCGCAAGCGCGGCCTCTACTACCTCCTCGAGTCGAAGGGCCTGGTGGATCGAGTGGTCACCGACGAGAAGGTGGCGGTCGCGGTGCGTCAGCCCCCGCAGACGACCAGGGCGCGGCTCCGCGGGGCGTTCATCAAGGCGGCCAAGGCGAAGAAGCGGGACTTCACCGTCGACTGGGTCCATCTCAAGCTCAACGACCAGGCGCAACGGACCGTGATGTGCAAGGACCCGTTCAAGTCCCACGACGAGCGTGTCGAGAAGCTGATCGAGAGTCTCTGATCGCAGAGCGATCAGAGACTCTCGCTATGAGCTACGAGCAACGGGCTACGAGCCAGAACACCGGGCGGATGCTTCTCGATTTTGGCTCATGGCTCATTGCT
>Ga0299913_10005700_pt1 | contig 10685 bp, 7 predicted proteins | sample RVTome_9_FD_201360 | JGI IMG/M metagenome (GOLD analysis project Ga0299913, IMG submission 201360) | Soil microbial communities from uranium-contaminated site in the Upper Colorado River Basin, Wyoming, United States - RVT155D38 (version 2) ... | reverse complement strand
GAGTACGTCGAGCAGCCGGTGGCCACGATCGAGGACATGATCGCCCTGCGCGGCATGGTGGGCACGCCTCTCGCGGCTGATGAGCTGGTGCGGATGAGCCCAGAGCCGCTGGCAGTGGTGGAGTCGGGCGGCGCCGATCTGTTGGTGCTCAAGACCCAGCCGATGGGCGGCGTCTCCCGGGTGGTGAGCCTTGCCGAGAGAGCCGGCGTCCCGGTGGTCATCAGCTCGGCGCTCGAGACCTCGATCGGGCTCTATTCGGGTCTGCTCGCCGCAACTCTCGTTCCCGAGAGCCCATTTGCCTTCGGTCTCGGCACGGTCTCCCTGATCGGTGGTGATCCCTCCCGCGATCCCCTGATCCCACGTCGTGGTGTTCTCGAGGTGCGGAGGCCAGAGCCCGATCCGGAGTTGCTGATGAAGTGGCGTCCCGACAGGGACCGGTCCGCCGAGATGCTGCGTAAGGTCAGGGCCGCCGCCGAGGTACTGACATGAGCCAGCCGAATCCCAGCACCGCGCAAGCCAGGGCGATAGCCGACGAGCTTGCCCGTCATGGCGTCCTCCGGGCAATGATCTCACCAGGATCGCGCTCGGCTGCCCTGGCCATCGCGCTCGAGGAGTCACCCATCGCTGTGGATGTCGTGGTCGACGAGCGGTCCGCGGCGTTCCGAGCGCTCGGGGTCTCCCGGGCAACCGGCGCACCTGTGGCCTGTGTGTCCACTTCGGGCACGGCCGGAGCCAATTTCTTCCCGGCGGTGGTGGAAGCCGATCTGAGCTCGGTGCCGCTGATCATCCTGACTGCCGACCGGCCACCGGAGCTACGCGATGTCGGCTCCAATCAGACCATCGACCAGGTAGGGATGTTCGGGGCCAAGGTCAGATGGTTCTGTGACCTGGGTATTGCCACATCCGACTTCGACGGCAACGGATACTGGAGATCCACCGTCTCCCAAGCGGTGGCCCGGGCCATGGGGCACGGCCGCTCGCCAGGCCCGATTCATCTGAATGTCAGCTTCCGCGAGCCCACGGTCCCGGTGACCGACGATGGAAGGGTTGAGGGTGCGGCGTACCGATATCCGATCGACGGGCGCGAAGGTGGGACACCCTGGCAAGGGAGCCTGGTGGCGGCTCGGCCGGGCGCGGCGCTGCCCGATACCGAAGGGCGAAGGGGCCTGCTGGTCGTCGGTGAGGACTGGGGTGACGACGCAGCAGGCTTGATGGATGAGGCCCGCCGGTTGGGCTGGCCGGTCCTGGCGACGGCTCTTTCCGGGTTGCGCGGGGAGGAAGTAGTGACGACCTATCACCACCTGCTCGTCGACGGGGTCCCGCTCGGGCTGGCACCGGAGCTGGTGGTTGCGGCGGGGCGGATCGGGCCCAGTGACCGGCTCGCCGCCCTGACCGCCCTCGATGTTCCCCGGATACAGGTGGATCGATGGGGGAGATGGCACGACCCTCGCCGACACTCGACGTCCCTCGTGGCCGGGGACTTGGTGGCCACCCTTGGCCTGATAGGGCAGGGCTGTGGGGAGGAATGGTCGACGCTGTGGATGGAGCGGGACGCCCGGATGAGGGAGGCCTTGAGGGACAGCGTGGATGCCGACGGGATTCTCACCGGTCCTGCTGTGGCGTCGGCGGCTTCATCCATGCCCTGGCAAGCCCTCACGGCCGCGTCCTCGATGCCGATTCGGGACATCGACGCCCACACGGTGGGGCCGGGCAGGGTCTTCGCCAACCGGGGCGCCTCGGGAATCGACGGATTCACCTCGACCGCGATTGGTGTCGCCAGTTGCTTCGACCGAACTTTGGCCATAAGCGGCGACCTTTCCTTTCTCCACGATTTGTCAGGGCTCCTGAGCTTTGGTGATGTGAATCTCGTGCTGGTGGTCGTCGACAACAACGGGGGCGGGCTGTTCGACCTACTGCCGCCGGCGGAGCACTCTCCGTCCTTCGAGCGCCTGTTTGTCGCTCCTCATGGCAGGGACCTGGCTGCAATAGGCGCGTCGCTGGGATTCGAGGCGATGCGGGTCGGGAATCTCGACGATCTGGTGGAGTCGGCCCGGCGGGGTCTCCAAGAGGGCGGCGCCCACGTCTTGATCGCCCCCGTCGAGCGGGGAGCGGAGCTCAAGCAAAGGGCCGGCCTCGACGAGGTTGCCCGCCTGGTCAGCTGAGGCCGAGAGATCGAAGCATCGGCATCAGCTTGATCTCGGTCTCGGCGTACTCAGAACGCTCCTCCGACCCCTCCACGAGCCCGGCGCCGGTGTACAGAATGATGTCCCGTCCCCGAATCTGGCCACATCTGAGGGCTATGGCGAATGTCCCGTTACCCGACGAGTCGAACCAGCCGACCGGGCCCGCATAGCGGCCCCGACGATGCGACTCGATCTCGCGGATCAAATCCGTCGCAGCCGTGGTGGGAGTGCCTGCCACCGCGGCGGTGGGGTGGAGCCGCTCGATCAGGTCGAGGATGGTGATCCCAGGCTCGGTCTCTCCCTCGAAGACGGTGGCCAGATGCACGATGTCGGCGAACGATGTCTCATGGACGTCCCCCCGCTCCAGGCTCGCGGTCACCGGTGCCAACGCTGCGGCGACCGACTCCGCCGCCAACTCGTGCTCCCGGCGGTTCTTGGCGTTGGAAAGGGCTCCGTTGCCCCCGGATTTGGACATCGAACCGGCGAGTGAGACCGATCTGACCCTGGTCCCCTCGAGCCGGGCCAGCAACTCCGGGCTGGAGCCGACGAGGCCGTCGGCCGCGAAGACGAAGGAGCGCTCTTGATCTCGGAGCAACCCCGCGACGACGGAGGCCGGTAGGAGATCCCGGTCGAAAGAGATCTCCACCGTGCGGGATAAGACCACCTTCTCGAGATTCGTTTCCCGCAGCGCTTTCATCGCCGTTTCGAATCCCTCCCGCCAGCCGTCGGCCACACGAGGCGCTCCGACGGCATTGGGCATCTCGATGCCCGGGCCAGGCGCAGAGGGCAGGTCGCCCCGAACCATCTCGAAATCGTCCGGTGTCACTTTGGCCACCGTGGCCGGGACGACCACGAAGGATCCTGGCTCCTCGTCTTCGAATGTGAACGAGGCGAACACGACACGATGACCGGCTGATCGGACCGCGTCGTGAGCCCGGCGATATCGCTCGGGGCCGGTACCGACGTCGAGTCGTTCGGAGATCCCCCAGCCGAGCAGTGCCAGCCCGGGCTCGACCCACACATGATCGGGATGGTGGCCGATGGCATCGATGACCCGGTCCGTGAAGGTCTGGTTGGCCAGCATCAGGCCGAGAAGGCTAGGACCGGCAAGCCGGCTAGCTCCGGGACCAGCCGTGCGGCCTGCCTTGCGAAGATCTCGGTGTCCCCGGTGGTGGCCAGGGTCAAAGCACCGCCGCCGCTGCCTTGGTGGACGCGGGCCACCTGCCTGGCAACCGCACCCCCGGGGTCCACGAGCCGGATCGTTGGCCCCGCGACTCGGGAGATGACGTCGAGGAGGAACGGGAAGTGGGTGCAACCGAGTACCAGGGTGTCGGCTCCAGCTTCGAGTATCGGCGTGAGCCGGGCGCGCACCGCCTCTTCGACCTCGCGACCGTCGACGTCTCCCGACTCGACGATCTCGACCCATTCCGGGCAAGCCGCGACCAGGATCTCGGCGCCGCCGGCGAACCGCCTCACCACGGACGCGTATCGCTCGCTCTGGAAAGTCGCCCCGGTGGCGAGGATTCCGATCACGCCCGAGGCCGTCGTTCCAACCGCCGGTTTGACGGCGGGCTCCATGCCGACGAAGGGAATGGTGGGGAACTCAACACGCAACGTGTCGAGGGCTGCCGCCGAGGCAGTGTTGCAGGCGACTACGACGGTCGAGGCACCGGCGGCGATGAGGGATTTCGACAGCCCGATGGCTATGCCCTCGACCTCATCGAGCCCGCGAGTGCCGTACGGAGCCCGCGCCTGGTCGGCCACGTAGAGGATGTCCGCCTCCGGGAGGACGGGAGGGATGTGCCGCAGCACGCTGAGGCCGCCGACACCAGAGTCGAAAACGCCGATCACCACCGGTATACCAGCAGATCCGTGCCCTGGTAGCGTCGGTTTCCCCCAGGGAAAGGCCTCGAATTGCAGGTAAATGGAGCCGTGGCGCTGATCACCGGCGGTGCCTCGGGATTGGGCCTCGCCACCGCCAAGCGCCTCGCCGCCGGCGGGGCCAGCGTGCTTCTGGTCGACCTCGACGAGGAGAGTGGTGAAGAGGCTGCTCGTTCCATCAGAGGTGCGGGTTTCATTCAGTGTGACGTTCGGGATGCCGGTGCCGTTGAGGAAGCCGTCAAGGGAGCCTACGAGACGACGGGGCGGATCGATGTGCTCGTCAATGCGGCCGGGGTCGGCACCGCGTCACGGGTCGTGGGTCGCGACGGCGCCCTGTTCGACCTCGAGCTCTTCAAGTTCACGATCGGGGTCAACCTCGTGGGCGCCTTCGACGTTCTCCGTCATGTCGCCGCCGCGATGACTGCCAACGCTCCCGGCCCGACGGGGGAGCGCGGTGTCATCATCAATGTCGCATCTGTCGCAGCCTTCGACGGTCAGATCGGGCAGGCGGCGTACAGCGCATCAAAGGGGGGAATCGTCGCGATGACCCTGCCCGTGGCCCGTGAGTTGGGAGCCCACGGGATCCGGGTGATGACTATCGCTCCCGGGGTCTTCGACACCAAGATCCTCGGCATGCTGCCCGACGAGGCGATAGACGCGCTCGCTGCCGAAGCCATCTTCCCGAAACGACTGGGGGATCCCGACGAGTTCGCCCAGCTCGTCGTGTCGATTGTCGAGAACCCCTATCTCAACGGGGAAACGATTCGTCTCGACGCGGCCACCCGGATGAGCCCCTGAGCGGAGTCGTCCGCAGCGGAGCGCGGCGGTTCAACCTCTGAGGCCCTTCAAGCTCTCCGGGTTCTCCAAGGTCGAGGTGTCGCCCGGATCCTCCCCGAGGGCCACTGCTCGCACCACCCTTCGCATGATCTTGGCCGAGCGAGTGCGGGGCAGGTCGGGGACCCACCTGACGATGCCCGGGCGGAAAGCTTTGCCCAGCGCCGCCACCACAGCCTCCTCGACCATCCCGTCACTCCCGTCGGTCACTGCGAATCCCGGCGCCGCGACCACGAAGAGGGCGATCGACTCGCCCTTGACGTCATCCGGGATACCGACCGCTGCCGCCATCACCACCTCGTCGAGGGCGACTGCTGCCGATTCGATCTCGGCAGGGCCTACTCGCTTGCCGGCGATGTTGAGCGTGTCGTCGGACCTCCCGTGCAGGTACCAGAACCCGTCCTCGTCGACCGAGGCCCAGTCGCCGTGGACCCAGGTGTCGGGGAACCTCGACCAATACGTCTCGATGTAGCGGTCCGGCTCCCCCCAGAAGCCTCGAGTCATGCCCGGCCATGAGCCCCGGACCACGAGCTCCCCGACCTCTCCCCGAACCGGGTTGCCCGAGCTGTCGTACACGTCCGCGTCGACGCCGAGTGAAGGGCTCCCGAGTGCGGTCGGCTTGATCCCCTGGAGGAGATTGACCGAGAGTAAGCAGGCGCCGATCTCGGTGCCGCCCGACAAGTTGACTATCGGGCGGGTTCCACCTCCGACTTCGTCGAAAAGCCAATGCCACGGCCCCGGGTTCCATGGTTCACCGGTGGAGCCGAACGCCCGGAGCCGGCTCAGGTCGTGCTTGTGGGCCTCGGCGGCGCCGTGTGGCTGCAGGGCGCGAATCAAGGTGGGCGACACGCCGAGGAAGGTGACTTCCAGCTGTTCGACGGCCTCCCAGAGCCGGTCCGGTCCGGGGTGGTTGGGAGCACCGTCGAACGTGGCGATCGCGGCCCCGTTCGCCAAACCGGCCACGACCATCCACGGGCCCATTATCCAACCCATGTCGGTGGCCCACATCAGGGTGTCATCCCTGGTCAACTCGGCCTGAAACGCTCCTTCCTGGGCCACCTTGATCGTCAGGCCACCATGTACGTGTACCGCCCCCTTGGGCCGTCCGGTGGTCCCCGACGTGTAGGCGAGCAGGACCGGCTCTTCTGTGCTCGTCGCCAACGGGCCGAGGGGCTCGGCATTCGCAAGGGTCTCGTGCCACCAAACATCCCGATCCGGCCGCATTGGCGCGTCGGTCCGCCCGGCGTAGTCGACCACGAGTATCCGCTCGATCTCCCCCGCCATCGCGACGGCCTCGTCGGCTACCTCTTTCATCGGCACGAGTTGACCGCGCCGCGCGAATCCGTCGGCGCAAATGAGAGCGGCCGGCCGAGGGTCCTCGAGCCGGGTCGAGACGGCCTCCGCCCCGTAGCCCGAGAACACTGGCACGAACACGGCGCCCATCCGGGCAACGGCAAGGAGCGCGACGACTGCCTCCTGGCCCATGGGCAGGAAGACGGCGACCGCGTCTCCCCGCTCCACGCCCATCCGGGTGAGGGCTCCGGCAAGTCTTGCCGTCTCGTCGCGCAACTCCCCGAAAGTCATCCTCCGGATGTCGCCGGTCTCTTTCAGGGAGCGCACGGCGATGCGATCGGGGTCTTGGTCCGCCCAGCGGTCGACACACGCCACACTGAGGTTGAATTGTCCCCCGACGAACCATGTCGACCAGGCGTGGCCCCTAGAGGTGTCCCGGATCGTCTCCGGCTGTTTCATGAACGGGAGCCCGAGGAAGCTCGCCACTTCCGACCAAAACCATTCCGGCTCGGCGACTGATCTCCTCGCCAGGTCGTCGTAGGTCTCTATCCCGTGCTCCGCCATGAACCGAGCCGTGTTGGTCGAAGCGGCCAGATCGGGGTCGGGGCGCCAGACGACTTGGAATTTCTCCACTCGCAACTCCACTTTTCGGCCAGGGTAGATCGCACGGTTCTCACCGGGCTCGCCTAACGTCTCGTAGCCATGAGCCAGGAGAAGCCGGATTCCGGCGGGCGGGGTGAAAACGCACAGCTGATCAGGAAGACCCTGGTGATCTCGTCGGTGGTTGCAGGCGTCCTGGCCATCCTCTGGCTGCTGGGTCAGATCACCAGTGTTCTCTTCATGGTGTTCGTGGCGTTGTTCATCGCGGTGGCGCTGGAGCCCCCTGTTCACACGCTGGCAAAGAGAGGATGGAAACGTGGTCTCGCGACCGGGCTGGTCTTCTTGGTCGGCTTTCTGGCCGCCGTGGGATTCGCGGTGGCGCTGGCCCCGCTGCTCGTCGACCAGGTGATCCAGCTGATAGAGGCCCTGCCCCGTTATACCGCTGATGTGGTCGACTGGGTCAACAACACCTTCAACCTCGAGATCGAGTTCGATAGGTCCGACCTCCAGAATCAGTCGGAATTGCTACTCGAGTGGTCCCGGAACAACGTCGGGGGGATCGTGGGGAGCGTGGTGGGGATCGGGACCGCCATCGGAACCCTCCTCTTCTTTGCTTCGACGGTCGCTCTCTTCGCCTTCTACATGGTGGCCGAACTGCCGCAGTTGCAACGGACTGTCCTCTCGGTCATGCCCAAGGACCGCCAGGTCAGGGCGCTGCGGATCTGGGACGTGGCCGTCGAGAAGATGGGTGGGTATATCTATTCACGCCTGATCGTCTCCGTCATCGGGGGTTTCGTCAGCTGGCTCTTCCTGACGTTCCTGGGTGTTCCCTTCGCCTTGCCGCTCGCGATTTGGGTTGGCATCTTGAGTCAGTTCGTGCCCGTGGTCGGGACCTATCTGGCCGCGATCCTCCCGGCGATCGTCGCCCTGTCCTCCAACAGAGTCTCGACGATGGTCGCGGTCATCATCTTCTTCACCGCCTACCAGCAGGTCGAGAACTACCTGATCGCTCCTCGCATCACTCAGAGGACCATGGCGATCCATCCTGCCGTGTCGATCGGGGCGATCTTGATCGGGGGCAACCTCATGGGCCCGGTCGGAGTGCTGCTCGCCTTGCCGATGACCGGAATCATCATCGCCCTGATCTCGGAGTCCGCCCGGCGCTACGAGGTCATCCTCGACGACAAGACCGGGGAATATGACGTCATCGACCCTGAGGACTGACGCCGGCCCTCTTCGCGGGATCAACGTCGTCGAGCTCGCCGGCTTGGGTCCGGCTCCATTTTGCGGGATGGTGCTGTCGGACCTCGGGGCCGAGGTCATCGTTGTCGATCGCATCGCCGCGTCGGGCCCGCCGTCGGGCCGTGAGGAGCACGACCTGCTCAATCGGGGAAAACGGTCGATCTGTGTCGACCTGAAACAGGAGGCCGGCGTCGAGATCGTGCTCCGGCTGGCTGCGGGGTCCGACGCACTGATCGAGGGCTTCCGACCCGGGGTGGCCGAGCGGCTGGGAGTCGGCCCCGCCGCAGCCCTGGCCCGGAACCCGGCTCTGATCTACGGTCGGATGACGGGATGGGGCCAGGACGGGCCCTTGGCCGGGTCGGCGGGGCACGATATCGACTACATCGCGCTGTCCGGCGTGCTCGGGGCGATAGGAGGCCGTGACCCGGTGGTGCCGCTCAACCTGGTGGGCGATTTCGGCGGAGGCGGCATGCTTCTCGTCGTCGGGTTGCTGGCGGGGATCATCTCCAGCCGGGCTTCGGGGGTGGGCCAGGTGGTCGACGCGGCCATGGTGGAGGGGTCGGCTTTGCTGGCGACATCCCATCACGGGTTGATGGCAGACGGGGTGTGGACTACCCGACGCAACGACAATCTTCTCGACGGTGGCGCTCCGTTCTACTCGATCTATCGCACCTCCGATGATCGTCACATGGCGGTCGGGGCCCTCGAGCCGCAGTTCTTCGCAGCGCTACTCGACGGGTTGGAGATCGATCCCTCCCAGGTGGGGCCTCAGATGGATCGAGACGGTTGGCCCGTGATGAGGGAGGTGATTGCCTCCAGGTTCGCTCTCAGGACCCAGGGGGAATGGGAGGATGTGTTCACCGACCGTGATGCCTGCGTGGCGCCGGTCCTCAATCTCGCCGAGGCCCCCCGGCACCCCCACAACCGCGCCAGGGCCAGTTTCGTGGAGGTCGACGGAGTGGTTCAGCCTGGCCCGGCGCCGAGGTTCTCGGGCACCCCGGCGCCCGAACCGGGCCCGCCGAGACGGCCCGGGGACAGCACCGACCCTGTGATGAGACGCCTGGGCTATAGCGATCCCGAGATCGGTAAGCTCCGGGCCGAGTCAGTAATCGTTTGACCCGGAGGAGCGATGACACAAACCGACGTGCTCGCTGAGCGGGCCTCGATCGACGCCGAGATCGACGGCAAGACCATCGTCGACTACCTCAACCGGAATGTTGACAGGTTCTCGGACCAGGCGGCCCTCCATTTCAAGGAGAACGGAGAGTGGTCATCGTTGACCTGGCGTCAGTACCGCGACGCCATCCACGATGCCGCGGCTGGCCTCCTCTCCCTCGGCGTTGGCGCCGGTGAGTTCGTCGGGATCATGGCAGGGAACCTGCCCCAGCATGTGATCGCCGATTATGCCGCGATCCACGCCGGCGGCACCGGGGTGACCATCTATTCGACCTTGGCGTCGAACGAGATCCAGTACATCGCAGACAACTGCAATATCACGGTTGCGATCCTCGAGGATCTCACCTTCATGAAGCGGTGGGAGGAGATTCGATCCGAGCTGCCCAACCTCCGCTATGTGGTCTTGCTCGAGGGGGCGGAGAACTACGACACGGCCGACTGGGTGCTCAGCTGGGACGAGCTCCTTGCCCGGGGCAGACACCGGCTGACAGAAGACCCCGAGTGTGTCATCCGGTCGGCCGAGGCGATCACCCCCGACAGCCTGGCCACACTGATCTACACATCAGGCACGACGGGGACCCCGAAAGGGGTGATGATCACCCAGAGAAACGCGGTATGGACCGCGGAGTGCCTGCGCCGGGGCGCCAAGGTGGACATGGGCCCACGCATGGTCTCGTATCTCCCCCTGGCCCACATCGCCGAGCGAATGGCCACCCACTACCTGTGCACCTATCTGGCGGGCCAGGTGTGGTTCTGCCCCAACCTCGCCAACGTCCTGGAGTACATCCAGGCGGCGCGGCCCACGATCTTCTTCGGCGTGCCCCGCGTATACGAGAAGTTCCATGCCCGCCTCGTGGCCAATTTCGATGCTGCCACAGGTGTCCAGGGCCGGCTCCTCGACATGGCGCTCAAGGCGAATGCCAAACGCGTCGCGGCGGAGAAAACAGGCGGTTCCGGGCCCATTACGGCTCGCATTCTCGACGGAGTGGTCCTCTCCAAGGTGAGGGCGAGGCTGGGCATGCAGGATGTGAAGATCGCGATCACCGCGGCGGCGCCGATAGCCGCCGAGCTCGTCGAATTCTTCCACATAATCGGGATCCCGCTGTTCGAGTTGTACGGGATGTCGGAGACAACCGGCCCCGCCACGACCAATGTTGCCGGAGCCAACAAGTTCGGCTCTGTCGGGCGTGCTCTCCCCGGGGTGGAGGTCGACACCCTGGATGACGGGGAGCTCGTGATGAGGGGCGGGGTCATCAGCGCGGGCTATTACAAGCTGCCGGATAAGACGGAGGAGGCCTTCGCTTCCGATGGCTGGCTCCTCTCGGGAGACCTGGCGACGATCGACGAAGACGGGTTTGTCTGGATCGTGGGCCGGAAGAAGGACATCATCATCACGGCGGCCGGCAAGAACATCGCTCCGGCCATCATGGAGACCGCCCTCGGCAACCATCCGATCGTCTCCAAGGCGGCAATGGT
>Ga0299913_10005699_pt1 | contig 10686 bp, 4 predicted proteins | sample RVTome_9_FD_201360 | JGI IMG/M metagenome (GOLD analysis project Ga0299913, IMG submission 201360) | Soil microbial communities from uranium-contaminated site in the Upper Colorado River Basin, Wyoming, United States - RVT155D38 (version 2) ... | reverse complement strand
GGTCTGGGTGCCGCTGCTCGATCTGACCGACAACCAGCTCCCGACCAACCAGCTGACCATTCCCCGGCCCTACCGCACGGACCGGCTGCGCATCGTCCTCGGTCCCACGGGCACCGTGGCCTTGGCCGAGGTCCGCCTCGAGCAGCGGCCCGTCGTCCCAGGCACCAATTTCCTCGACCGACCGGGCGACGGCACCCACGAGTACACCGTGACGGCCGTCGACGTGCTCGCCTTCGAGAGCCCCCCCTCCGAGGCCCTCGAGGTTTCAGTCGGGGACGTCGAGCCGCCGGAGCCCGTGGCGCTCACCGCCCAGGTGTTCGGCTCCGACGTCGAGCTCACCTGGACCGCCAGCGCCTCGCCGGACGTGGTCGCCTACGAGATCCTCCGCGACGGCGAGATCCTCGCCGTGCACGCCGATCTCGGGAGCCTCGCCTTCCTCGATCCCGGTCTCGTCAACGGCACCTACACCTATCTCGTGCGCGCCGTTGACGCCGCCGGCAACCGCAGCGCCGACTCCAACCCGGCCGTCGCAGTGGTGGCGGTCCCGCCCCTCGAGCCACCGCAGAGCCTGCAGGCCACCCCGCTGCCGGCCGGTCGCCGCGTCCTGCTCGAGTGGACGCCCGGACCGGGAGCGCCGGCGGCGAGCTACAGGCTCCTGCGCTCCCTCGTCTCCGGCGGACCGTGGGAGGTTGCCGCCACGACGACCGCAACCACGGTGGAGGACGGCGGCCTCGAGAACGGGACCCCCTACTACTGGGTGGTGCTCGCTCTCGACGAGATCGGCAACCCGAGCCTTCCGTCGAACGAGGCGACCGCGACGCCGTTCGACGCCCAGGCGCCGACGGCCCCGAGCCTCCACTACCCGACCGTGAGCGGCCGTGCCGCCGTCCTCTCGACCTCGACGAGTCCCCTGGCCGCCACCGCCGAGCCCGGCGCGGCCGTGACCTTCCGCCGCGACGGCGAGGGCGTCGGCGTCGCGACCGCGGCACCGGTCGACGACTTCCTGTGGGGAGCCGGGCTCGACGGCCCTGAGCTGCGCCTGTCCCCCGACGGGGCTCGGCTCTGGGGGACGGTCTGGGACGAGGCGGCGCAAGACTGGTCCTGGCGCCTCCTCGCCTTCGACGGCAGCCCCGTCGAGGTCGTCGACCGGCACGCCGACCGTGCGCGCTGGACTCACGACGGCAGGGAGCTCGTCTACGCCGAGGCCGGTCGCATCCACGCCTGGGACGTCGAGCACCGCAGCGAGCGGCTGCTGGCCACGGCCGACGAGGTCCGCGCCGTCGAGGTGTCGCCGGACGGGACGGCTCTGGCCGTGGTCGGCAAGCGCGGCGGCTCCGGCTACCGTCTCTGGCAGGTGGCGCTCGAAGAAGAGGTCTGGACCGACCTCACCGGAGCCCACTGGAGCTCCCCGATCGCCTGGTCGCCGGACGGCACCCGGCTCGCGTTCAGCGATGGGGGGTGGAGGCTCCACGAGATCGCGACGGGGATCGAGGTCGCCCTGCCGCCGGACGTTTCCGGCGTCCCGTCCTGGGCCCCCGACGGTGCCCGTCTGCTCCTGCCGCGGACCCTCGCCGGCGATCGGCAGATCTGGTCCTACGACCAGGCCTCCGGCGCGGTCGTCCAGCTGACGAACGACCCGGAGGGCGCCACCTGGCCACGCTGGGCGCCCGACGGCTCCTCGTTCGCCTACCTCTCGGGCACCTCCGATCTCCTGCTCGCCTCGCCGGACGGCGAGCTGCTGCGCCCGCTGCTCGGGCTCGCCGCGCCCTGCGCTCCCTGCGACCTCCAGTGGGTCGGCGGCGGCGCCCTCCTCGCCTACACCCGCGGCGGGCTCGAATGGCTTCGCCTCGTGCCGGAGGGCACAGCGGCCCTGGCCTCGGCACCGCTCGTTCCCGGCGAGAACCGATTCCGGGCCACGGCAGCGGACGCTGCCGGCAACGAGAGCGCCGAGTCCGACGAGATCGTCGTCGTCCGCTCGGGAAGCGGCCTGCCCGATCTCACGCTGGCGACCGGCGACCTCCAGGTGGTCCCGGCCGGGCCGCTCGAGGGCTCGACGGCCCTCTTCTCGGTCACCCTCCGCAACACCGGCGACGCGCCGGCGACGGGGCCGGAGGTCTCGGCCCTCTTGCTCGCGCCGGACGGCTCTTTGGTCCAGCTCCTCGCGAACCACGCGCTGGATGACATCGAGCCCGGCGGCGCGGCGACGACGACGACCGAGCAGGCGCTCCCGGGGCCCGCCGGCATCTATCGGCTGATCGCAACCGCCGACCCGCGGGATCTCCTCTTCGAGACCGAGGAGGGCAACAACCAGGCCAGCCGCGACTTCCCCGTCGTGCCCTCCGCCGAGCCGGCCCTGTCGGTGGCGACGGACCGCCCAGCGTACGGCACCTTCGAGGTCGTGCAAGCCGAGGCCGTGCTTCTCCACGGCGGCCCGTCCTTTGACGGGGATCTCGTGGTCCGGGTCGTCGACCTCGCGGGAGCGCCCGTGGGCGTCCTGCTGCAGGAGACCGTGCATCTCGAGGGGGGCGACGTCCTCGAGCTGCCGGCGACCTGGTCGACCGGCCTGACGTGGGCGGGTCCGTACCGGCTGGCGGCAGAGCTCACCGACGCCGGCGGCGCGCTCCGCGCGGCGGCGACGGCGGACTTCGAGATCCTCGAGGAGCTCGAGGTCGAGGCCCAGGTCGCCCCCGGGCAGACGCTCTATCAGGAGGGGGATCCAGTCCAGGTCCTCGCTGGCGTCTCCTACCTCGAGGGCAACGCCCTCCTCGACGGCGGCGCCCTCGAGGTACGGCTCGAGGACCCGGCCGGCCTGCTCCTCGACACCTGGTCTACCACGCTCGGCACCCTCCTGCCCGGCGAGACGGCGGCCGTCGCCTTCTGGTGGAACAGCCAGGGACACCCGGCCGGGGACTACCGGCTCGAGCTGACGCTGACTCGCTCGGGTCTCGTCCTCGATTCGGAGACTGCGACCTTTGCGCTCGAGATGCCGGCCGTCCAGGTCCTCGGGGACCTGGCACTCTCGAATGCGACGCCGCCTCTCGGCGAGCCCGTCGAGGCGGCCTTCGAGGTCGTGAACCTGGGCACCGAGCCGCTCGTCGCGGTGCCGCTGCGCGTACGCCTCCTGGAGCCGATCGCAGGCGTCACCCTCGAGCTCGAGGAGCTCGCGGCCGACCTGCCGCCCGGTGTGCCGGTGGAGGGCTCCGCCGTCCTCGAGACCGTGGGCCTCGAGCCGATCCCCTACGTCGTCCTCCTCCAGGCGGAGCTCGACGACGGCTCGGGGACGACGGCCGAGGTGAATCTCGTCGTCGAGACCCTCCTCCCCGTCGACGGGGCCGCCCCGACGCTCGCCATCCTCCGCCCCCAGGAGGGCGAGTTGCTGGGGCTCTCGTCGCTCTCCGCCCTGCTGGAGGCGTCGGATCCGACCAATCCGCTCGTCGCCGTGGAGTGCCGGGTCGACGAGGGTGAATGGGTAGCGGCCGTTCCTCTCGACCCGGCGGCCGGGACCTACTCGTGCGACGTCGCGTCCTTGACCGAGGGTCCCCACTCCCTCGAGGCGCGAGCGCGCGACGAGGCCGGGAACACCACGACCGAAGGGCCGGTGCCCTTCGAGGTCGACCTGACGCCGCCGTCGATCGAGGTCCTGGGCGTCGCCGATGGAGAGGTCTATACGGAGCCGGTGACGCCTGAGATCGTGGTGGTGGAAGCACATCCGGAGAGCGAGCTCGTCCTGCTCGACGGGGAGCCCTTCGTCAGCGGATCCTCGGTCGACGACCCCGGAGAGCATCTCCTCGAGATCGAGGCCGAGGACGCCGCCGGCAACCGCGCAGAGCTCGCAGTGCACTTCACCCTGCTTCCCGACGGCGAGCCTCTGGAGCTGATCGTCAACACGGTGAACGACGTCGACGACGGTCAGTGCGGACCGGAGCACTGCAGCCTTCGCGAGGCCATCCGGGTCGCCAATCTCGACGGCTCCGCTGCGACCATCCGGTTCGACATCCCGGGCACGGGCACGCTGCGGACCATCGAGGTGCGCTCCGCCCTGCCCGCCATCGTGACGCCGGTGGAGATGGACGGCCTCAGCCAACCGGGCGCCGCCTGCGACGGTCCGCCGGCACCCGCGATCGTCCTCGACGGCAGCCGCCTGACGACGAGCGCCGACGGCCTGGTTGTCGCCGCGACTGACGTCGTCCTGCGCGGTCTGGCCGTCGTCCGCTTCCCGGGCAACGGCCTCCGCCTCTCCGGCGGAGGCCGCCATCTCGTCGAGTGCTCGAGGATCGGCAGCCTCGACTCCGACGACGCGGCCACCGGGAACGCCGGGAACGGCCTCCTGCTGGAGGCGGGGGTCGCCGACAGCCGCATCGGCTCGGCCGCCTGCGCGGTGCCCTGCAACGTCATCGCCTTCAATGGTGAGAGCGGAGTGGCCCTGGCGCCCTCCGCCTCCGGGGGCAACGAGTTCCGGGGCAACAGCCTGTTCCGCAACGGGGGGCTCGGGATCGACCTGGGTACCGACGGGCTGACCCTCAACGACGAGCTCGACGGCGACGACGGACCGAACGGGCTGCAGAACTACCCGGTGCTGATCGCGGTGCGCCCGGGTGAGGTCTCGGAGGTGGACGTGGTCCTGCACTCGACGCCCGAGAGCGATTTCGCGATCGAGCTCTTCCGGGTCGACACGATCAACGGCGACCAGGATGGGGTGCGGACACCGCCGCCCTTCGGCGAGGCCGACCATCTGCTGGCCCAGTCCCAGCTCTCCACCGATGCCGACGGTCTGGGCCCGGTGACCGTGCAGGTGGCCGCCGACCTCTCGACCGCGGCCGTCACGGCGACGGCGACCGATCTGGCGACCGGCGACACCTCCGAGCTCGGCGCGGCGTTCGTGGCCCACTTCACCCACAGCATCATCGCCGGTCTGCGGGCGGTCGCCGACGGAGGGGGAAGGGGCTTCGTCGAGTGGCGGACCGCCTCGGAGAGCGGCGTGCTCGGCTTCCGCCTCTTCCGCCACACGTCGATCCTGGCACCCTCCTCCGGAGAGTGGACGGAGATGACCGACCGGCCGATCCTGGCCCTGCGCGACTCTCCCGAGGGCGCGCTCTATCGAGTGGCTGCCGAGGCGATCGCCCCCGGCGACCGACTGCGTCTCCTCCTCGTCGAGGAGGGGACGCGAGGCAACCGGCGCGTCTACGGGCCGTTCCTGGTCCCGGTCGGGGAGTGGTCGATCGGGCGCGACGAGATGCCCGAGCCGTCGCCGCGGCGCGAGTCGCTGACTCGCGCAGAGTACCCGGCACCCGCCGAGACGCCGATCGCGGCCGGCTCCGGCGCGGCCGGGACGATGGCGAAGATCGGCGTCCGCACAACCGGCCTCCACCGCGTCGGCGCGCAGCAGCTGGCCGCGGCTCTCGGCCTCGAAGAGACCGTCGTGCGCTCCCTGCTGGCGGCCAGGCAGGGGCGCCTGGAGGTCGCCGGTCTGCCCGTCGACTGGCTCGCGGAGTCCGACGGCTCGGCCCTCTACTTCCACGGTGTCGCTCCGGCCGATCCGTACAGCCCGTTCACCGTCTACTGGTTCGACCTCGATGCCGTCACCGAGGCCGAGACGTACTCCGGCCTCTCCCCAGCACCCGAGCCCGGCGGACACTTCACCAGCGTCGCGACCTTCGCCGAGGATCTGATCGCGGCGACCAACCTCGCGCTCGACCCGGACGAGGACTTCTGGTTCTGGAGGGCGGTCGTAGCGACCGAGTCGAGCGGGCAGAGCGTCCCCTTCGAGCTCGTCGATCCGGCACCGTCGGGCGCGGGGACGGCTGAGCTGCGCCTCAGGCTGTACGCCCCGCCCGCGGCGGGCGCGGCTGAGGAACGCACCGTCACCGCACGCATCAACGGATCGCCGGTCGGGGAGGTCCAGTGGCAGGGTTGGGGTTGGCTCGAGGAGAGCTTCGCGTTTTCCGACTCGCTGCTGGCGGGGTCCAACGACCTCGAGGTCTCGGCCTCCGCCCCCCCTGGCGCCTCGCTTGCCTTCTTTTACCTCGACGGCTTCTCCGTCGCCTATCCGCGCACCCTCACCGCACACCAGGGACGGCTCCTCGTCACCGGCGAGGAAACGTCGACGCTCACAGTCGAGGATCTCCCCACGCCGGAGCCCTGGGTCCTGGACCTCTCCGACGAGCGGTCCCTGGTCCGCGTCACCGACGTCACCGTCAGCGGAAGTGACCCATGGAGCGCGAGCTGGGTGCCGGCGCCGGGCGCCGATCGCTTCTGGGTCGGCGACCGGCTGGGGGCCAGCCTCGCTCCCGAGTGGGTGGTGGCGGAGAGCCCGAGCCGGCTCCTCGACGGCCGCAACGCCGCCGACCTGCTGGCGATCTCCACGCCCGCCCTCCTCGACGCCCTGGAGCCCTTGCTCGCCAAGCGGGAGGCCGAGGGGCTCCTGGTCGCGCGAGTGGACGTCCAGGACGTCTACGACGAGCTCAACCACGGGCTCGCCTCGCCGCGCGCCCTCGAGGGCTTCCTCGAGCACGTCGCCGCCGTCTGGGCCATCGCCCCGCGCTACGTCCTGCTAGGGGGCGCCGGGAGCTTCGACTACCGGGACCACCTCGGCGCGGGAGGCAACCCGGTGCCACCGCTCCTCGAGCGCACGCCCGACGGGCTCTTCGCGACCGACCTCGCGCTCGGCGACGTCTCCGGCGACGGCTCTCCCGAGGTCGCCGTCGGCCGCATCCCGACGCGCACCCCGGAGGAGATGGACGCCTACGTCGCCAAGGTGCTCGCCTACGAAGCGAGCGCTGGATCGTGGACGGACCGGCTGCTCCTGGTGGCCGACGGCAGCGACGGCGTCGCCGGCTTTGGCGCCGACACGCTGGCCCTCCTCGAGACGACCCCGGGAGCGGAGGGAGCCACCCTCTTGCTGCGCGACGAGCTCGCCCTGGCGGAGATCCGCCAGCAGCTGTTCGCCGCGATCCAGTCGGGCGCCGGCCTGCTCCACTATCTCGGGCACGGAGGCGTGGGACAGCTCGGCCAGCAGCCCATCCTCACGACGCTCGACGTGGGCGGCCTCGCCAACGCTCCCGCGCTGCCCGTGGTGATCGCCCCGACCTGCGTCGTCAACCGCCACGAGCTTCCGACCGTGGCCTCCCTCGGCGAGGCGCTCGTCCTCGAGCCCGACGGGGGAGCGGCCGCCGTCTTCTCCCCGACCGGGCTCTCGCAGCACGGATCGGCGCTGGGCTTCTCCCGGGAGTGGCTCGCGCGGCCCTGGCCGAGCCCGAGCAGCGAGCGCCTGGGGGACCTCGTCCTGGAGACCCTGCAGGAAGTCACCGCGGCGGGCGCGCCTCCCGAGTCCTTCCGCACCTACACGCTCCTCGGTGATCCCACGCTCCGCGCACCCGTCCTGCCGCCTTGAGTATGGTAATATGGCCTCTATATGGCGACGGTCAAGGCGACCTTCACCCTCGACCCCGAGGCCGTCCGCGCCCTCGAGCGCACGGCCGAGCGGCTGAGGATGTCGAAGAGCCAGGTGGTGCGGGAGGCGATCCTCGAGTACGGGGAACGGGCCGGGCGGCTCTCGGAGCGGGAGCGGGTGCGGATGCTCAGGGTCTTCGACGAAATGGTGCCGAAGATCCCGAAACGGCCGCAGGAGGAGGTCGAGGCGGAGCTGGCGGAGATCCGGGCCGCGCGGCGGGGCGGCGGGCGGCGGACTCCGGTGGAGCCGCCCACCGAGTGATCTTGCTGGACTCCTCGGTGCTCGTCGACGCCTTCTGCGGAGAGCGGAGATCGGCGGGTGCGCTCCGTGGGGCGATCGACGGCGGCGACCGGATCGTCGTGCCCTCTCTCGTGTTCTACGAGTGGCTCCGGGGACCGCGCCTGCCGCACGAGCTGGAGGCCGTCGAAGCCCTCCTCCCCCGCGAGGCCGCCTTGCCGTTCGGTCCGGAGGAGAGCTCCCTGGCCGCGCGCCTCTATCGATCCGTCCCGAGAGCGCGAGGGCGCGAGGTCGATCTGGCCATCGCGGCGCACGCCCTGCTCCACGGCGCCACGGTCTGGACCCTCAACGTGCGGGACTTCGCCGATATCCCGGGATTGACCGCCGTCCGACCGGCGCGGGATTGAGCGTCGGCCGCCGGGCGCGATCGACGGGCCGCCGTCATCGAGCCCAGCCACGCCGACCCCCCTGCTACACTCCCCCGCCACGAGGAGAGAGGGCCGATGGCGAGCGACAGCAAGGACGTTCTGGAGAGGGTCGAGCGCGAGCAGGCGGGGTACCTGGAGGAGCTCAAGGACTACCTGCGGATCCCCTCGATCTCGACCGACCCGGCCTACTCCGGGGACGTCGCGCGCTGCGCGGCGTTCCTGCGCGGGAAGATGGAGGCGGCGGGGCTGGCGGCGGAGCTGATCGAGACCGATGGGTATCCGCTGGTCTACGGCGAGTGGCTGGGGGCGGAGGGGAAGCCGACGCTCCTCTACTACGGGCACTACGACGTGCAGCCGGTCGACCCGGTCGAGGAGTGGCGCCACGACCCCTTCGAGCCGACCGAGGAGGGCGACCACCTGGTGGCGCGGGGGGCGACCGACGACAAGGGGCAGTCGTTCGCGCACGTGAAGGCGGTGGCCGCGATGCTGGCCGAGCGCGGGGAGCTGCCGGTCAACGTCAAGTTCCTGATCGAGGGCGAGGAGGAGTCAGGGGGCGAGGCGATCGACGCCTATGTGCGGGCCGACGGCGGGAGAAGGCTCGCCTGCGACGCGGTCGTGATCTCGGACTCCTCGATGTACGCGCCGGGGCAGCCCTCCCTGCTCTACGGGCTGAAGGGCCTCGCCTACACCGAGATCCGCGTCACCGGCCCCAACCGCGACCTGCACTCCGGCGCCTTCGGCGGCGCCGTCGCCAACCCAGCCAACGCCCTGGCGCAGATCCTCGCCAGCCTGCGCGACCCGGAGACCGGGCGGGTGCTCGTCCCCGGCTTCTACGACGAAGTCCAGCCGCTCGAGGAGTGGGAGCGCAAGGAGTTCGCGGCGCTCCCCTTCGACGCCGAGGCGTACCGCGCCGAGCTCGGCGTCCCCGAGCTCTTCGGCGAGGAGGGCTACACCACCCTCGAGCGGGCCTGGGCGCGGCCGACCTGCGACGTCAACGGCCTGTGGGGCGGCTACCAGGGCGAGGGCGCCAAGACGGTGCTGCCGGCCAAGGCCGGCGCCAAGGTGTCGATGCGCCTGGTGCCCGGCCAGCGCACCGAGACCATCGGACGCCTCTTCGCCGAGCACGTGCGCTCGGTGGCGCCGCGCGGCGTCACCGTGGACGTCAATCTCGTCCACGGCACCGATCCCGTGCTCGTCGACGTCTCGGGACCGCTGGCCGAGGCCGCGATGGCGGCGCAGGAGGACGTGTGGGGCAAGCCGCCGGTGCGCGTGCGCGAGGGGGGCTCGATTCCCATCGTCGGCACCTTCTCCCGGGTGCTCGGGAAGCCGGTGCTTCTGATGGGCTTCGGCCTCTCCGACGATCGCCTCCACTCGCCCAACGAGAAGTTCGACATCAGCCAGTTCTACGCCGGGATCCGCACCTCGGTCCGTCTGCTCGATCGCGCCGCCGAGGCGGGCTGAGGGGGTCGCCGCGTCATGGGCGGGGAGCCGTTCGAGCAGGAGCTCAAGTTTCCCTGCGCCGACCTCGACGCGCTCGAGGGACGCCTAGCCGAGCTCGGCGCCGAGTGCCACGCCGCGCGCGCCTTCGAGGACAACCTGGTCTTCGACCGCGACGGCGAGCTCGCGACGGCCGGCAGGCTCCTGCGCCTGCGCCTCGACCGCCACGGCCTCCGGCTCACCTTCAAGGGCCCGGCCCGCTTCGCGGGCGGGCTCAAGACGCGGCTCGAGCGCGAGGTGCTGGTCTCCGACGCCGAGGGGATGGTCGAGATCCTCGAGTCGCTCGGCTACCGGGTCGTCCGCCGCTACCAGAAGCGACGCGGGGAGTGGACGCTCGACGGCGTCGCCGTGGCGGTCGACGAGACGCCGCTCGGCGGCTTCGTCGAGCTCGAGGGTGCGGGAGCCGTAGCCGTCGCCCGCCGCTGCGGGTTCGCGCCGGAGGGCGCGGAGCGCCGCAGCTACCTCGAGCTCTGGGACGACCATCGCGCCGAGGACCCAGGCGCGCCGGAGGACATGGTCTTCCCGTGACGCGCTACGCCGGGCGGCTTCGGCACCGCGACCTCTTCGCGCCTCGCACCACCGATCCCGGGGAGGGCGCCGGCGCGGCCAGCGTGGCCGTCGGCATCGTTCGCTTCAGCTCGCTGGCGCGGCGCGGCCGAGGGGCCGCGGACGGCCGCGGGGCTCGCCGATGACGCCGGCCCGCCTCGCGGGGCTCGACATCCGCGCCGTCGTGCTGTGCGCCGGTCTCGGCCTGCGGCTGCGACCGCTGACGGCGCGGCTGCCCAAGCCGCTCCTGCCCGCGGCCGGCCGCCCGGTGCTCGAACACACCCTGGCCGAGCTGCTCGCCATCGGCTGCACCTCGGTGGCGATCAACCTCCACCACCTGCCGCAGGCGATCCGCAAGCGCTTCGGCTCGGCCTGGCAGGGGATGGGGATCACCTACTCCGAGGAGCCGGAGCTGCTCGGCACCCTCGGCGCCCTCGGGCCGCTGCGCGACTTCGTCGCCGGAGGGGACCTCGTGCTGGTCGTCAACGGCGACTCGCTCTGCCGCTGGCCGCTCAAGAAGCTCGTGCG
>Ga0299913_10005698_pt1 | contig 10686 bp, 11 predicted proteins | sample RVTome_9_FD_201360 | JGI IMG/M metagenome (GOLD analysis project Ga0299913, IMG submission 201360) | Soil microbial communities from uranium-contaminated site in the Upper Colorado River Basin, Wyoming, United States - RVT155D38 (version 2) ... | reverse complement strand
GGCCGGCTCCGGACGGGGGACGTCCGGCGCCGCGCTCGCGCGGTCTCCAAGGGCGCGCACCGGCTTGGCGACCTGCGCTGCCCGCCGTGCGCCGGATTGCTCGAGCACGCCCGCGAGCCGCTCCAGTTCCTGCCGCTCGATGCCGCGGCCTTCGATCTCGAGCTCGCGGAAGCGCTCCACGATGCGCCCGTGCTCGATCACCGAGACGCGATCGTCGACGACCTCGGCAAGCTCCCCGCCTCCGGCGTCACGCAGCAGCCATCGCCGCCGGCGCGTCCGTAGCCGCACGACGGGCTCGAGGTCGCTCGAGCGCGCGAACGCACGCACCATGTCCAGCGCCGACTTCGGCACGTGGCGGGTTCCGCCCTCGAACACCACCTCCTCGCGGCCGTCGGCGACTGCGTCGCCGGCCGGCAGCTTCACTGTCCACTCAGGACTACCGCCATCGCCGGTGCGGCACCTGAGCGTGACGCCGTTCCGCATCAGCCGCAGGTCGGACGTGTCGTAGTAGGTCGCCCGCAGGTCCACCGGCGGCCGCTCCTCGACGCGGGCAACACCCGTACGCCCGGGCGGAAATACGGGCGCGAACGCGCCGTCCACCGAGAGCTTCAGCTCCTGCTCAAGCATCCAGCGTCGGGTGGCGCATGAGCTGCTCCTGCAAGGACAACCGGATCTCGCCGTCGGCGGGGGCGATCTTGCTCCAGCGCCCGTGGCGGTCCAAGCTCCAGGCCAATGCATTGTCCGAGAGCGCCAGGTCGAGCGCGAGCTTCAGTTGCTCCCGCAGCTCGGGAGCCTTCACCACGGCGAGCGCCTCGACCCGGGTGTCGAGGTTGCGAGGCATCATGTCGGGGCTGCCAACGTACACCTGCGGCTCCCCTCCGTTCTCGAAGTAGTAGAGGCGGGAGTGCTCCAGGAACCGGCCCACGATGCTGCGCACCGTGATGTTGCGGCTCAGGTTCTTGACACCGGGGCGCAGGGTGCAGATGCTCCGCACGATCAGGTCCACCTTGACGCCTCGCTGGGAGGCGTCGTAGAGAGCGTCGACGATCCCGTCGTCGGAGAGGTTGTTCATCTTCATGATGATGTGCCCCGGCCGCTCGGGTGTGGAGAGCTGCGCCTCCCGCTCGATCATCCCGATCATCCGGTCCCGCATCCTGTGCGGAGCCACGAGCAGGCAGCGATAGCGCTTGTCCCGCGAGTAGCCGGTGATGTAGTTGAACAGGTGGGCCACCTCTGCCGCCAGCTCGGGGTCTGCGGTGAACAGCCCCAGGTCCTCGTAGATACGGGCGGTGATCGGGTTGTAGTTGCCGGTCCCGACATGGACGTACTGCCGCAGGTGCTCCCCCTCGTCACGGACGACGAGGCAGAGCTTGCAGTGGGTCTTCAGCCCTGCCAGGCCGTAGACGACGTGGCAGCCCGCCTTCTCGAGCGTGCGCGCCCAGGCGATGTTGGCGCTCTCGTCGAACCTCGCCTTGATCTCGATCAGCACGACCACCTGCTTGCCGCGCTCGGCGGCCTCGATCAGCGCGCTCACGATCGGGCTGCCCGCCGTGCGGTACAGGGTCTGCTTGATCGCGAGCACGTCGGGGTCGGCGGCCGCCTCCTCGATGAAGCGCTGCACGCTGGTCGCGAACGACTCGTACGGGTGATGGACGAGCACGTCGCGGTCGGCGAGCACGTCGAAGATCGGCATCTCGTCGTCGGCGAGCGAAAGGTCCGGGTGGGTGACAGGCTGGTAGGGCTCGTCCTTCAGGTCGAGCCGATCGATCGGGTGCAGGCTCCAGAGTCCTGACAGATCAAGGGGCGCGGGCAGCGCGTAGACGTCATCGGTCTCCACCTCGAGCTCGCTCATCAGCAGCTCGAGCACGTGCGGCGGGATGTCCTGCTCGACCTCCAACCGCACCGCGGGTCGGGCGCGGCGCTTCGTGAGCTGCTCCTCGAGCGCCTCCAGGAGGTCGTCGGCGCGGTCGTCGATCTCGAGGTCCGCGTTCCGGGTCACGCGGAACGTGTGGTGCTCGACGATCTCCATCCCGGGGAAGAGCTGGTCGAGGTTCGCGGCGATCACCTCCTCCAGCGGGACGAAGTAACGGTCCTCCGCGAACGCCACGAACCGCGGCAGGAGCGGCGGCACCTTGATGCGGGCGAAGTGCATCCGGCTCGCTTCCGGATCCTGCAGCAGCACGGCAAGGTTCAACGACAGGTTCGAGATGTACGGGAAGGGCCGCCCGGAGTCGACCGCCAGCGGCGTCAGCACCGGGAAGATCTTCTCCCGGAACATCGCGTTCAGCGCTTCACACTGGGCGGGCTCGAGCTCGCTCCAGCGCAGAACCTTCACCCCCGCGGCGTCGAGCGCCGGCTTCACGTCCTCGGCGAAGGTCCGCGCATGCCTCTCGGCGAGCGGCACCACCTTGGCCGCGATCGCGGACAGCGCCTCTCGCGGCCCCAGCCCGTCCGACGACGTGGTGCGGATCCCGGCCTCCGCCTGCTGCTTCAGCCCGGCGACGCGAACCTGGAAGAACTCGTCCATGTTGGAGGCGAAGATCGCGAGGAACTTCGCCCGCTCGAGCAGCGGGGTCTCCTTGTCCTGCGCGAGTGCCAGCACGCGCGCGTTGAAGTCGACCGCCGACAGCTCGCGGTTCAGGTACCGGTTGGCGGCGCGGGGCGCCGCCCGTGCCGCCGGCTCGGCGCTACGCAGGGCGCTCATCGGAGAAGTATCGACGCATCGACCGGCCCCGGCTCACGACGCAAGCGGCCGTGCAGGGCCGTAGGGCCAATCTACCAGCGAGTCGCCGGCCCATTCAGCGGGCCATCGTGACACGTTCCGGCGCGAAGCGGTAGCCGACCCCGAAATGCGTGTGGATGTACGCCCAGCCGGGGCTGGAAGCCGCCAGCTTGCGCCGCACCTTGCGCACGAACACGTCCACGGAGCGGTCCCGGTAGGTCATCTGCCCACCCCAGACCCGCTCGTAGATCTCGGGCCGGCTCACGACGCGGTCCGGCCGCCGGGCCAGAACGAGGAAGGTCTGAAACTCACGCACGGTGAGCCCGACTCGCGTGCCGTCGGCCAGCACCTCGAACTCCGAGGGGCGGATCTCGAGGTTCGCGACGCGGATCAGCTCGGGATCGCGAGCGCCTCCCGCTCCGCCGACACCCGCGGCGGCGGCTGCGGCGATCACCGCGTCGGTCGGAGAACCGGCGCCCCGGCCCCTTCGCACGCTCATCTCCCGGCCAAGCTACGCGGAACGGCTGCGCGTCCGGTGAACCGTTGGTGACGAGCTTGAGAAAATCTGGTTAACGGCCGGCGTCGGCGCTCGCTAATTGAACGTTGCCGACTGCACCCCGCTCGCGATCAGCAGCAGCACCACGATCGCGGCCACGATCCGGTAGAGCGCGAACACGTCGTAGTTGTGGGTCTGCAGGTATCGCAGCATTCCCCAGATCGCCGCGAAGCCCGACACGGCGGCCGCCGTGATCCCGACGACGAACGGGCCGAGCGTGTCGGGCGGCACGCCGGTCACCGCCAGGTCTATGCCCTCGTACAGAACGGCCCCGAAGGTGATCGGGGCCAGCAGCAGGAACGAGAACCGCGCCGCCGCCCGGCGCGTGAGGCCGAGCGTTCGCGCGGCCGTGATCGTGATCCCCGACCGCGAGGTCCCCGGCGCCAGCGCGACGGCCTGGGCGAACCCGATCGTGAGCGCCCCGCGCCACCCGAGCCCGGCCATCTCGCGCCGCTCCGGCAGCCGGTCCGCAAGCGCCAGCAGCACGCCGAACACGATCAGCAGGATCGCAATCTGCCAGGGCTGTCCGAGCCTGTCCTCGATGGTGCTCTCCCCGGCCGCGCCGATTGCCGCCGCCGGGATCGTGGCCAGCGCGATCAACCACGCCATCCGCTCGTCCTCCGTCTCCACGCGGCGGGTCCCGAGCGTGTGCACGAAGCCGCGCGCGTACGCGATCAGCTCGCGGCGGAAGTAGACCAGCACGGCGGCCAGCGTGCCGGCGTGCAGGGCGACGTCGAAGGCCTTGTTGAATTCCGGATGCTGCTCGAGGTAGTGGAAGTCCAGGACCCAGGGGACGAGGATCAGGTGCCCCGAGGACGAGATCGGGAGGAACTCGGTCAGCCCCTGGACGACGCCGAGCAGCAGCGCCTGGAGCTCATTCATGCGGCGCAGAGCCTATAGACAGGCGCCGTCGGCTCAGGCGGAAGTAGCGGGACGCGCGCGGGCGGGCCCGCGCGCGCCAGGCACGGAAGCTGATCCGGCGCCGGGACGGAGCGCCGGGCTGGTGAGCGCGCGCGGCGCCGGCGGCGCGCTCGGTGCGAGTGCCGTGAGAGCCGCCTCCCAGAGGGCACTCGGCACGGGCCGGTGGGCGGGGTGGATCTCCATCATCACGGGCGCCTGGTGCCTGCCGAGGTGGGGCGCGAGATCGTCCCATGGGACATTGCCCCCGCCGGGAGGCAGGTGAAGGTCGAGCTGCAGCGGGTCGAGCGACGGGTTGCCCTCGCACCACAGGCGCGCGCCGAGGTTGTCGTGCACGTGGAAGAGGTGCACCGCGTCGAGCACGGGCTCGACCAGCGTCTGCGTCTCCACCCCCATGAAGCCCGCCACCACGTGCGCGTGGCCGATGTCGAGCAGCATGCCGAACGCGGGACTGTCGAGGCGCCGCACGAGGTCGCGCACGGACAGGGGGTCGTGGCAGACGCTGGACCGGCCGGGGTAGACCGGCGCGAGGTTCTCGAGGCAGACTCGCAGGCCGAGGACCTCCGCCGTGATCGCCAGCCGGCGCAGGGCCCGCTCCTCCTCGGCCGAGGCGGACCCGCGGCGGTCGAAGTCGAGCGCGTGGTAGACGACCAGCTCGGCGCCGATCGTGTAGCTGTACTCGAGCAGCCCCTCGAACGCCCGGTTGTGGAGGGCGGGGCCGACCTTCAGGTTCGTCGGGCCGTGCACCACCACGCGCAGGTCCGTGACGTCCAGCGAGCGGTGCAGCGCCCGCGCGTGGCGTATGCCGTGCCGCGGGTCCGCCAGCATCTCGACCGGCGGCGCGGCGACCTGCACCCACGCGAACCCGGCCGCCTCGATCGCCTTCAGCGCGGCCGCGCTCGGCCACCACTCGTAGGGGACGTTCAGGCCGAGGCGGTCGGAGAGGCTCGGTATCGCCGTCATCGCACCTGAAGGTAGCTCGCCGCAAAATGGGCGAAGTTACCGGGGCGTGACCCCCGTGTTGAAGCTCTGTTAACGGCGGGCGCGGGCCGGGGCGGTTCCGCGCCCTGCGGTACAGTGCCGCCCATGCGCATCCGACCCTTGCCCACCGCGCTCGCCGCCCTTCTTCTCTCGCTCGCGCTGGCGGCGCCCGCCCTGGCCGCCAAGGGCGGCGAGGGCACCTACGGCAAGACCGACGACAAGGTCATCACGAACTTCGGCTTCGGCCTCATGATCCTCTTCACCACGCTCGTGATCAGCCTGAGCGTGGCGCAGCACCTGCTCGAGAAGCGCAAGCAGCGCAAGTAGCGGCGCGGGTACGCTCCGGGCGTGGGCAGCACGCCGATCACCGCGGAGCACGAAGGCTGGCAGCCGCCGGGCGCGGAGGAGCAGTGGTCGGACTCCTTCTACTTCGGGGGCGGCGATGGCGCCGGATTGGCGCTCTACGCTCGCATCGGCAGGCGCCCGAACGAGGCCGTCACGGAGGGAGCGATCGGGATCTGGCTACCCGGGCAGGGGTTTCTGCTGAGCTTTGCCCGCGCCGCTGCGACCGCGGATATCGCCGCGGGACCGCTCCGGTTCGACTGCCTGGCCCCACTCGTCACGTGGGAGCTCCGGTGTGACGGCCCCGGTCGGCTGTTCGAGCGGGCGGAGCACCTCGCGACCGCGCGTGACGCGTACCGCACCGTCTCCGCCGAGGTGGCCCTGCGGTTCACCGCCTGGGGCGAGCCGCTGTCGTTTGATTCCGGGCTCGCGGAGGGTGTGGCGACCGACCACTACGAGCAGCCGGGCTCGCTGGCCGGGACCCTGATCGTGGACGGCCGCCGGCACCCGCTCGCCGGCCGCGGCATGCGCGACCACTCGTGGGGCGTGCGCGACTGGCAGCGCGTCCCCTACTGGCGCTGGTTCGGCTTCGTCGCCGACCCGGACAACTTCATCGTGCTGAACAACGTCGGGCTCGCCGGCGGCGGCGAGACAGCGGGCGGCTTCATGATGCGCGACGGAGAGATCGCCCCGATCGCGTCGTGCGACACCGACTCCGAGCTCGACCCGGACCTCGGAGCGCAGCGCGCGTTTTCCGCCCGCGCCACCGACGCGCGCGGGCGCGTGACCACCCTCACCGGCCGGGCGCTCGAGGTGGCGCCACTGCGCCAGCGGCGCGACGGGCGCCTCACGCACGTGAACGAGGCACTCACCGAGTACGACTGGGAGGATCGGCGGGGCACCGGCATCTCCGAGTACCTGACACAGGTGCCGCCCGCCGGCGAGCCGGCGGGCGGGTTGCGCGAGGGCGCGAGCTCCCGGTGACCACGACCGCCGCGAACCGCGCTGCCGTCTATTCCAACCCGGCGGAGCTGCTGCGGGACCTGATCCGGTTCGACACCACCAACCCGCCCGGCAACGAGCGTGCGTGCATCGCCTACATCGAGGGGCTCGTGCGCGAGGCGGGCATCGAGCCGGTGATCCGGGCGCGCGATCCCGAGCGGCCGAACCTGATCGCGCGCCTGCCCGGCCGCGGCGCCGCCCCGCCGCTGCTGCTGCAGGGCCACGTCGACGTCGTCGGCACGGCGGGGCAGACCTGGTCGCATCCGCCGTTCGAGGCGGTCGAGTCCGGTGGCTTCATCTGGGGCCGGGGCGCCGTCGACATGAAGGGCGGCGTGGCGATGATGCTGTCGGCTTTCCTGCGAGCCCGGGCCGAGCGCCTCGAGCCGGCCGGCGACGTGATCTTCTGCGCGCTTGCCGACGAGGAGGGAATGAGCGGCTATGGCGCGGAGTGGCTGGTCCGCGAGCATCCCGAGTTGTTCGACGGCGTGCGCTTCGCGATCGGGGAGTTCGGCGGCTTCACCTCCCACATCTCGGGCCGGCGCTTCTACCCGATCCAGGTCGCCGAGAAGCAGGTGTGCACCGTGCGGCTCACCGTGCGCGGCCAGCCGGGCCACGGCTCGCTGCCGGTGCGCGGCGGCGCGATGGCGAAGCTCGCGCAGGTGCTCCGGCGGCTCGACCGGGAGCGGCTGCCGGTCCACGTCACGCCCGTGACCCGGGACATGGTGGAGGCGACGGCCGCCGCGCTGCCGCGGGCCCAGGGCGCCGTGCTGCGCCTGCTCCTGCGCCCGCGCACGACGAACCTCGTGCTCGACCGCATGGGCGAGCGCGCGCGCATGCTCGACCCGCTGCTGCACAACACCGCGAGCGCGACGGTGCTCGAGTGCGACGGCAAGTTCAACGTCATTCCGGGAGAGGTCACGGCGGTGCTGGACGGGCGGCTGCTGCCGGGCTTCGCGCCGGACGACCTGCTCGCCGAGCTGCGCGGATTGCTGGGCGACGATCTGGACTTGGAGGTGGTCCGGTTCGACCCGGGCCCGCCCGCGCCCGACATGGCCCTCTTCCCCACGCTGGCCGGCATACTCGAGCGCGCCGACCCCGGCGCGACCGCGACGCCGCTGCTGATGCCGGGCGTGTCGGACGCGCGCTTCTTCGCCCGCCTCGGGATCCAGAACTACGGCTTCCTGCCGATGAAGCTGCCGCCGGAGTTCGACTTCTGGTCCGGCGTGCACGGCGCGGACGAGCGGGTGCCGGCCGCCGCGGTCGAGTTCGGCGCGGCCGCCGTGTACGAGGCGCTGGCCCGCTTCGGCGAGGCCGCGTGAGCGCCCCCGCCGGTCGCTGGGCGCTGACCCTGCCGTTCAACGGCGTCCCCCTGCACGAGCACCGGGCGCTGGTCGAGGGCGCCGAGGCGGTGGGCTATACCGACCTGTGGAGCGGCGAGACGTCCGGTCCCGACGGCTTCACGCCGCTCGCCCTGGCGGCGGCCTGGACAGAAGCGGTGCGGCTCGGCACGGGCGTCGTGAACGCCTTCACGCGCGGGCCGGCGGTGCTCGCCCAGCACGCGGCCGCGCTCCAGGACGCGTCCGGGGGCCGCTTCTGCCTGGGAATCGGCTCGTCCTCGGACGTGATCGTGGAACGCTGGAACCGGATCCCGTTCGAGCGGCCGCTGACGAGGGTCCGGGAGACCGTAGAGGTGCTGCGCGCGGTGCTCGCAGGGGAGCGCGGGCCGGGCGGCTTCAAGCTCGAGACGCCGCCCGCCACCCCGCCGCCGATCTACATCGCCGCGCTGCGCGCGCGCATGCTGCGACTCGGCGGCGCGCTCGGCGACGGCACGTTCGTGAACTTCCTGCCGATCTCGGCAGTTGAGACCGTGCTGGCGGAGATCCGGGCCGGCGAGCGCGAAGCCGGCAGGCCGGAGGGCGGCTCCGACGTGCTGTGCCGCTTCTTCTGCGTCCCGCAGCCGCCGGAGGAGGGCATGGCGCTCGCGCGCTGGATGTTCTCCGCCTACGCGACCGTGCCCGTGTACGAGGCGTTCTTCCGGTGGCTCGGCTGGGGCGAGTCGATCGACCCGATGGTGCAGGCCTGGCGCGCCGGCGAGCGAGAGCGGGCGCGCAGCCTCGCGCCCGAGGACCTGATGCGGGAGATCTTCGTCTTCGGGACGCCGGACGAGCAGAAGGCGCGGCTCGGCGAGTTCGTGAAGCGCGGCATCACGACCCCGGTGCTGACGCCGATCTGCGCTCCGCACGACCTGCCGGCGATGATCGACGCGCTCGCGCCGTGATCGCCGGCCGGCGCGGGCGGGCGGCGCCGACGCGCCGCCCACACCTCAACCTACGGGAATACCAACCCCGCGTAGATCGTCTCCTCGAGCTCCTCGTCGCCGGCCTCGTCCTGCTGCGCCGGGTAGGCGACGCTGGGGTACGCCGCGTTCACCTCCGACAGCAGGGCCTCGTCGTCCGGCACGGGCGGCCCCGCGGGATCCATCAGAGCGTCGGGATTCGGCAGGGTCCAGTCGGGGTGCTGTGGCATCTGCATCACTTCACCTCCGGTTCGGGGTCAACACGCAAGTTAGAGACTGAACCCCGGAAAGCAAGGACCGTTCTGTAAAGAAGACGTTAAGTTCCTGTGACATGGCCGCCGCCCCCGTGCGCTACGAGCGAACCGGCGCTGCCGCGCTCGTCACGATCGACCGTCCCGAGCGCCGGAACGCGGTGGACGCGGCGACCGCCGAGGGCCTGCGCGCCGCCCTGCGGGACTTCGAGGCCGACGACGGGGCACGCGTGATGGTGCTGGCCGGCGCAGGCGGGGTCGCGTTCTGCGCGGGGGCCGATCTGAAGGCCATGGATCTCGACATCGAGCACCCGGACGGGCCGATGGGGTTCACCCGGGTCACCCCGTCGAAGCCCGCGATCGCGGCGATCAGCGGATGGTGCCTCGCGGGAGGCCTCGAGATCGCGCTCTGGTGCGATCTGCGGATCGCCACCGAGGACTCGACCTTCGGCCTGTTCGAGCGGCGCTGGGGCGTGCCCCTGATCGACGGCGGCACCCAGCGGCTGCCGCGCGTGGTCGGAATGGGCCGCGCGCTGGAGCTGACCCTGACCGGGCGCCCGGTCGGCGCCGCGGAGGCGCTGCGGATCGGGCTCGTGAACGAGGTGGTGCCTCCCGGCCGCCATACCGAGCGCGCGCTCGAGCTGGCCGAGCGGCTGGCCGGCTACCCGCAGGAGACGATGCTCTCCGACCGCCGCGCGACGCTCGAGGGCGCCGGCGTGCCGCTGGCGGACGGGCTCGCGCTCGAGCACCGCAGCGGCCGCGAGGTGCTGGAGGTCGCCGCCCGCGGCGCGGCGCGCTTCGCCGGCGGCGAGGGCCGCGGCGGCACCGGGGTCTAGGGCACACCGCCGCCTAGAGCGGCTTGAACTGCACCGGCACCTCGCCGGCGATCTCGACCGGCTCGCGGGCCAGCTCGCCGCGGTCCCACTCCTCGCGCAGCATCGAGTAGCTGATGACGTCCCGCGGCTCGCCATGGTGGTAGTGCCAGCGGCGCAGGACGCCCTCGTGCACGAAGCCCAGGCGCTCGAGCGCCTTCTGGGAGCGGACGTTGTCGGAGCCGCACCAGGCGGTCAGGCGCTCGAGTCCCAGGCCGCGGAACGCGAGCGCCAGGACCAGCGCCTTCGACTGCCGGTTCGCGCCCGTGCCCCACCACTTGCGCCCGTGCCACGTGCCCACCACCGCGCGCCGGTCGCGGAGCGAGAACTCCGACAGGCCGGTGACCCCGATCACCCCTTCGGTCGGATGCACGATCAGCAGCTCGAGCCGCTCGCCGTCGAGCCGCTTGCGGGTCAGCGAGCGCACGTAGGCGGCCGCCTCGCTCTCGTCCGTGTAGGGCCCCCAGGAGAAGAACCGCGTCACCTCGGGATCGGACGCCAGCGCGAACAGGGCCGCCGCGTCGTCCTCGCGCGCGTATCGCAAGAGGAGCTCGGAGCCTCGCACCTCGAGCTCGCCGCCGCCGGACCCTGCCATGGCGATGATGCTTTCATACGCATCGCCGCAACCGACCCTCGATTCCCCATCAGGAGGCGCCTGTGCAGAACTGGGACACCCGAACGCTCGCGGTCGAGCCGCACCAACCGCAGGTCCTCCACTCGGAGGAGGAGGGCAGGACGATCCTGAT
>Ga0299913_10005697_pt1 | contig 10686 bp, 8 predicted proteins | sample RVTome_9_FD_201360 | JGI IMG/M metagenome (GOLD analysis project Ga0299913, IMG submission 201360) | Soil microbial communities from uranium-contaminated site in the Upper Colorado River Basin, Wyoming, United States - RVT155D38 (version 2) ... | reverse complement strand
AAGCAGTCCGGCCTTGGTCGTGAGCTGGGCCGCGAGGGCCTCGAGGCGTTCCAGGAGACGAAGCACGTCCACGTCGAGACCAGGGTCGAGCGCAAGGAGTGGTGGTACCCCTACTCCGAGTACGCGAGCGGCGATCCGCCGCAGGGTCAGGGCGCGCCGCCGCACGGCGCCTGAGCAGGTCCCCCCTAGACTCGCCCGATGGCCGCGCAGGAGTCGACTCCCTATCTCGACGCGCTGCTCTCCTACTCAGCGCGGGAGCCGGGCCGCTACCACGTGCCCGGCCATAAGGGGGGATCGGGCGCGGACCCGGCGCTTCGCCGGCTGGCGGGCGAGGAGGCGCTGCGCCACGACATTCCGGCGCTGATCGAGGGGATCGACATCGGCCCAGAGCCGACCCCCTTCGGGCGCGCCCAGCAGCTCGCGGCCGAGGCTTGGGGGGCGCGGCGCAGCTGGTTCCTGATCAACGGCGCCTCGCAGGGGAACCAGGCCGCCTGCCTCGCCCTCGCCCACCGCGGCGATCGCGTCGTGGTGCAGCGCAACGTCCATTCCTCGGTCATCGACGGCCTCGTCCTGGCGGGGCTGCGGCCATCCTTCGTCGCCCCCGAGATCGATCCCGAGCTCGGCGTGGCGCATTGCCTGACCCCCGACTCGCTGGCCGAGGCGCTCGCGGCGACGCCCGGCGCCGCCGGCGCGATCGTCGTCTCACCGACATATTTCGGCGCCTGCGCCGACATCGCCGGCCTCGCGGGCGTCGCCCATGCCCAGCGGGCGCCGCTGCTCGTCGACGAGGCCTGGGGAGCGCACCTGCGCTTCCACCCCGATCTGCCCGCGGACGCCCTCTCCGGCGGCGCCGACCTGGTGATCTCCTCGACCCACAAGATCGTCGGCAGCCTCACGCAGTCGGCGATGTTCCACCTCGGTGGCGAGCTGGTCGAGGAAGCCGTCGTCGACCGCTCCATCAGCCTGGTCGAGTCGACGAGCCCGAGCAGCCTGCTCTGCGGGTCGCTCGACGCCGCCCGGCGCCAGGCGGCGATCCACGGCGAGGAGCTGCTCGGCGAGACGATCGCCGCGCTGGAGCAGACCCGCGCGGCGATCCGTGCGATCGCCGGCCTCGACGTGCTCGACGAGGGGCTGGTCGGCCGGGCCGGGGTCGCGGACTGGGACCCGCTGCGGCTCTCGATCGACGTCAGGGGCGTCGGCTCGAGCGGCTACCGGCTGGCCGAGATCGCCCGTGAGGTCGGCGACGTCAACTTCGAGCTGGCGGCCGAGAACGTCGTCGTCGCCGTGTTCGGGCTCGGCGCCCCGGCGGCGCCGCAGGGGGAACGGCTGCTCGCAGCTCTCGAGCAGGCGGTCGAACGCCTCGGCGAGGACCCCGTCCCCGCGCGGCGCGAGTTCGCTCCACCACCGCCCCCATGGGGAGACCTGGTGATGAGCCCCCGCGAAGCGTTCCTAGGCCCCCAGGAGGTGGTCGCATTCGACGCGGCGGAGGGGCGTGTGGCGGCGGAGTCGCTGGCCGCCTACCCTCCCGGCGTCCCCAATGTCCTGCCGGGCGAGCGACTGACCCGCGAGACGCTCGACTTCATTGCCGAGAGCGTCGGTCACGGCGGCCACGTGCGCGGCGCGACCGACCGCGCGCTGGCGACCCTGCGGGTGGTGCGCGAGGGATGAGGGCGAGGAGCTTTAGCTCCGAGAGCAGCAGGTCAGGGGTCCGAAGGAGCCCGCACGAGATATGAGCGAGGCCGGCTGGGGGGTGGATTCTGAGCACGGGCGCCTGCTCGACGTGCTGCTCTGCCGGCCCGAGCACTTCCGCTGGCTGCCGACGAGCGCGATCTCGCGCGCCGCCCTGGAGACCGGTCGCCGCTTCGATCCGGCGGCGGCGGCGCGCCAGCACGAGGAGCTGGTCGCCGCCTACGAGCAGGCCGGCGTGCGCTGCCACTTCATCGAGCCCGACCCCGCGCTTCCCTACCAGGTCTTCGCCCGCGACTCGAGCGTGATGACCCCCTGGGGCCCAGTCATCGCCCAGCTCCGGCAATGGTGGCGCCGCGGCGAGTACGCGCCGGTGACCCGCTTCTACGAGCAGTCCGGCATACCGATCTTCCGGATGATCACCGCGGCGGCCCTCGAGGGCGGTGACGTTGTGATCGTCGAGCCCGGCAGCGTGCTGATCGGCTGCGGCGAGAGCCGCACCCAGGAGCCGGCCGCCCGCCAGCTCGCCGGATGGTTCGAGGAGGGCGGCTGGGAGGCCCGGGTCGAGCCGATTCCCTCCCGCTACGTCCACGTCGACGTCCTCGTCGCGATCCTCGCCGACCGGCTCGCCGCGGTCTGCGCCGAGGTCGTCTCGGCGGGACTCGTCGGCTGGCTTCAGGAGAAGGGCTTCGAGCTGATCGTCGTGCCCGCCGAGGACGCCTTCGGCCTCGGTGTCAACGCGATCTCCCTCGGCGACGGTCGGGTCCTCTCGGCGGCCGCCGCGGACTCGCTGAACGCGGCGATGGAGGCCCAGGGGCTGGCGGTGATCGCCCCCGAGCTGGAGATGTTCACGCTCGGCGGTGGCGGCCCCCATTGCCTCGGCCAGGCACTGCGCAGGGAGCGGCTCGCTGCCTGAGCGGCCCTCACCGGAGCCGGGGCGGGTGATCGCCGACCTGCGCGAGCTCGAGCGGCGAACCGGCGGGCCCGGCGGGGCGCGACGGCTCTGCTGGGGCGAGGAATGGCGGAGCGCAAGAGAGCTGCTCTCCGAGCTGCTCGCCGAGGTCGGGCTCGAGGCCGAGCGCGACGAGGCCGGCAACGCCTGGTCCTACCTCGAGGGTGACGCCGAGCCGGCGCTGGTGCTCGGTTCCCACCTCGACTCGGTCCCGGCCGGCGGCTGGCTGGACGGAGCGCTGGGGGTGATGGCGGCGCTGGGGGTGCTGCGCGCCTGGCGCGAGGCCGGCCGGCGCCCGCCGCGGACCCTTGCGCTCGTCGACTGGGCCGACGAGGAGGGTGCCCGCTTCGGGCGCAGCCTGTTCGGCAGCTCGGCGGTCGCCGGGTCGCTTGACCCCGCCGAGCTGGCTGGCGCACGCGACGCCGAGGGGCGTGCCGTCGCGGAGGTCCTCGCCGAGAACGGCGTCGATCTGCAACAGGCGCCCTCCGCGCAATCGCGCCTGGGGCGGGTCGTCGCCTATCTCGAGCTCCATATCGAGCAGGGTCCGGTCCTCGAGGCGGAGGGGATCGCCGCCGCTGCGGTCAGCGGCTGCGTCGGGATCGAGCGCCACCGCTACCGCATCGAGGGGCAGGCGGCACACGCCGGGACGACCCCGATGGACCGCCGCCGCGACGCGGCGCTGGCCGCCGCGGAGGCGGCGCTCGCGATCGAGCTGGTCGGCGCCGAGGCGGGCGGCATGGCGACGACCGGTCACCTCGCCCTCGAGCCCGGCATCGCGACCGCCGTCGCCGGCGTGGCGGAGCTGACCACCGACCTCCGCCATGCCGATGCGGAGGTGCTCGCCGCAATGCTCGAGCGGGCGCGGGCGGCGGTCGAGGAGGCCGCCGCGGGGCGAGGTTGCACCGCCTCGGAGCAGCTGGTCTGGCGCATCGAGCCAACTCGCTTCAACGCCGAGCTGGTGGCGGCGGCGCGCTCGGCCTGCGCCGCCGCCACGGGCTCCGACCGGGCGCTCACCAGCGGCGCCCTTCACGACGCCGCCGAGATCGCCCGGGTCCGCCCGGCGGCGATGGTCTTCTGTCCCTCGCGAGCGGGAATCAGCCACGCCAGCGAGGAGGACACCGCCGAGGCCGACCTCGCTGTCGCGATCGAGGCCTACGGCCTCCTCGTTGGCCGCGCCCTCAGCGGCTGATCACGAGCTTCTCGAGGTGCTCGGCCAGCGCCGCCGGGGCGTCGTCCCAGGCGACCTCGCGCCGTGTCACCGGTCGCGGGTCGAGCTTGTCTGAGGCGATCAGATCGAGCACTGCGGGAATCGCCGGCCGGGCGTGGACTCGGCCGGTCCGGAAGGTGATCCCCTTCGTGTACATCTCGAGCAGCGGCAGCGGCGTTTCGGGCTCGAAATAGATGCCGACGCTGGTGCAGACGCCGTCCGGCGCGGTCGAACGCAGCGCGCAGGCCAGACCCTCGTGGGTGGCGCTGGCGTCGACCGTGATCGGGTAGGGGCCGAGGCGCTCGGGGAAACCCCCCTCGAGGACGTTCGCGCCGAGCCTGCGGGCAAGGTCGGGTGCGTCGTCGCGACCGCCGGCGAAATCGACCTTGGCGGACCCGAGGGCGGCCGCGATCGCGGCCGCGTAGAGGTCGATCGAGCCGCTGCCGGCGCAGATCAGCACCGGAGCACCGGGCTGCTCGGCGAGCTGCGGCCCGACCGTCCTCCAGGCATCGACGACGTTGTCGCTGACGCTTGCCGCCGCGGCCGGCTCAACCCCCTCGGGGATCGGAACCAGCATCGCATCGGCGAAGGGAACCCGCACCGCCTCGGAGAGAAAGCCTCCCCAGGACCCCCCGAGCGGCAGCCCGTACATCGCCATCCGCGGCGTCTCGGTGCAGTTCCCGGTGCGACCTTCGAGGCAGGCGTGGCAGCCACCGCAGGAGATCTGAAAGGGAACGGAGACGAGCCGGCCCGGCGCCACCGTGCCGACCCCGTCGCCGACGTCGACCACCTCGGCGACGCACTCGTGCCCGAATGCGAAAGGTCCCTCGTATGGCACCCGTCCCGCAATCACCATCGCATCGAGGTCGCAGGTGGCGACCGCGAGCGGGCGCACGATCGCCTCCCCGTTGCCCTGCAGCCGCGGCTCCTCCGCCTCGCGCCACTCGAGCCTGCCCGGTTCGACGAAGTTCAGCTCGCGCACCGACCCACCCTATCCGCGCCGCCCAGCGGGAAGCTGAAATGGTTGCCGGATGGGTGACGCGGAGCTGATCCTCGTCGGCGGCGCGCTCCTGGTCGGGGGGCTGCTGGCAACGCTCGCCGCCGGCCGGCTGCGGGTTCCGGGCCTGGTGCTCTTCCTCGTCCTCGGGATGACGGTCGGCTCCGATGGGACCGGCTGGATCGACTTCAACGAGTACGAGCTGGCGCGCACGATCGGGGTCATCGCGCTTGCCCTGATCCTCTTCGAGGGCGGGCTCACCGCCGGCTTCGGCGAGATCCGGCCCGTGCTCGGGGTCTCGATCGCCCTCGCCACCCTCGGCACCCTCTTGACGGCCGCGATCGGCGGCGCCGTCGCCACCGTTCTCTTCGACCTCTCTCTGCTGGAAGGGATGCTCGTCGGCTCGATCATCTCCGCCACCGACGGGGCGGCGATCTTCGGCCTGATGCGCCAATCCGACCTGAAGCCGAAACTAGGGCGGACGCTCGAGGGCGAGGCCGGCATGAACGACCCCGTCGCGGTGCTGCTGGTGGTCGGGTTGATCGACTGGATCCAGCTTCCCGACTACGGCCTCGGCGACATGGCTCTGCTCTTCCTGCGCGAGCTCGGCATCGGGTTGGCTGTCGGCCTGGCGGTGGGGTGGCTCGCCGTCCAAGGGCTGCGGCGCACCCGCCTCGGAACTGAGGCCGGCTACCCGGTGGGAACGATCGGGGTCGCGGCGCTCGCATTCGGAGGCGCCTCGACGCTGCATGGCTCGGGCTTCCTCGCCGTGTACCTGGCCGGCCTCCTGCTCGGCAGCGCCGACTTCCCGGCCAAGCGCGCTGTCACCGTCTTCCACGAGGGCCTCGCCTGGGTGGCGCAGGTGGCACTGTTCCTCGTCCTCGGCCTGCTCGTCTTCCCCTCACAGCTGGGCGGCGTCGCGCTGGAAGGCACCATGCTGGCCCTGGCGCTGGTCTTTATCGCACGTCCGGCTGCAATCTTCGCCATCACCGCGATGGCCGACTACGACCTGCGCGAGCGCGTCGTCCTCGGCTGGGCCGGACTTCGGGGGGCGATTCCGGTCGTGCTCGCCACGTTCCCGGTCATCGACGGCGTCAGCGGCAGCCTCGACTTCTTCAACATCGTCTTCTTCGCTGTTCTGGTCTCGACGCTGCTCCAGGGCGCCACTTTCGAGCCGCTCGCGCGGACGCTCGGGGTGACGATGAGCGGCTCAGCGGCCGCGGCCGAGCGCTCGCCGCCGCGGCCCGCGCGGGCCATCGCGCAGATCTCTACGACCGGGCCCTGGCGAGGGGACGACGGAGACCCCGCCTACCCGAAGCGGGTCAGCGGCACCGGGGTGACCCGCCAGCTCCTCACGCGGGTCGACCGACCGGGCGCCCTGGTCGCGCTCGAGGACGGCCGCTACGCGTTCACGGGGCCGGTCTTCTCGGTCGGCTCGGCGCGGGCTGTGCGAAGGGCGGCGCGGCGGCGCCTGGCGAGGGCGAGCTCCGACGCCGAGCGGGCCTGGTGGCGTGAGGTGATCGGCGAGCTGACCCGCTGAGCGGCTGCACCCCCCGGGCGGCGCCGGACGCCCGATAGCCTCCGGCGATGGCCACCTACGAGCAGCTCGCCACGCTCCCGATCGAGGTCACCGGCTACGAGCTCGAGGGGCTGCGCCACCAGGCGCCGGGCTTCGAGCGCCTGACCACGGTGATCCACCTGCAGGGAGCCGGCGAGGAGGGGATCGGCGAGGACGTCACCTATGACGCGCTCGACCACCTCGCCCACCAGGACGTCGGCGCCGTCCACGACCTCACCGGTCACGGGACCCTCGGTGAGCTCTGCGAGCAGATCGCAACCCTCGACCTCTTCGCCCCGGCCGAGCCGGTGCGCGAGGTGTCGCGCCGCTACCGTCGCTGGGCATTCGAGAGCGCCGCGCTCGACCTGGCGCTGCGCCAGCTCGGCGAGCCGTTGCATGCGGTGCTCGGCTGCGAGCCGCGCCCGGTCAGCTTCGTCTGCTCGATGCGACTGGCCTCGATCGACTCCGATCAGCCCTCCTCGCTGGAGCCGCTGCGGCGCAAGCTCGACCCCTACCCGACGCTGCGCTTCAAGCTCGACCCGACCAACGACTGGACCGACGACCTGATCGCGGAGCTGGTCGAGACGGGCGCCGTCGACTCGCTCGACCTCAAGGGCCAGTACAAGGGGACCCCGGTGGACGTCGAGACCGACCCGGAGCTCTACGCGAAGCTCGTCGAGGCGTTTCCGGACGCCTGGCTCGAGGACCCCGACCTCAACGAGCAGACCCGGCCCGTCCTCGAGCCCCATGCCGATCGGCTCACCTGGGATGCCCCGATCCACTCAGTCGCCGACATCGAGTCGCTGCCCTACCCGCCGCGGATGGTGAACCTGAAGCCCTCGCGGATCGGCAGCATCGGCGAGCTCTGCGCCGCCTATGACTTCTGCGCCGAGCGGGGGATCGGCGCCTACGGCGGCGGCCAGTGGGAGCTCGGCGTCGGCCGCGGCCATATTCAGTACCTGGCCTCGGTGTTTCATCCCGACACACCCAACGACACCGCCCCGCGCGGCTACAACGAGGCGACGCCCCCGCCGGGCCTGCCGACCAGCCCGCTCGAGCCGGCGCCCGCGGCGACCGGGTTCCGCTGGGGCGAGTAGCCGCTCAGGCGCGGCGGACCAGGCGCGGGCGGATCCGCAGCACCTGGCGCAGCTCGGCGATCTCGTCGGCCTCCGGCAGCGTCTCTACCAGCCGCACCGGGCGCGCCGCCAGCGCGGTCTCGACGACCTCGCCGTCGCGGACGGCAACGCTGTAGGCGCCGGCGCCCTCGCGCAGGCTGAGCGCCTCGGCGAGCCGCTCTCCTTCCCAGATCAGCGCCGCGTGGTCGTCGAGGCCGTAGCCGCCCGGCATCCCGCGGCCGACCGCGGCGAGGAAGGCGGCCCGGCGATCCGGCTCGCCGTGGTAGTGCACGCAGAGGGCGCCGGGCAGGTAGCCGAGGCCCGCAGTCGCCGTCGACGGCCCCCAGGACTTGGTCACCCCGGCCTCGAACCAGCACATCGCCCCGGCGCTCTGCCCGCCGAGCACGATGCCCTGCTGCCAGGCGAGGCGCAGCATTGCGCCGACGTCGTGGGCCTCCCATATCGCCAGCAGGTTGACGAGGCTGCCGCCGCCGACGTAGATGAGGTCCTGGGAGAGCAGCAGGTCGCGGAGCGCGACCGGGCGCCTGGTGAGGCGAAACAGCGACAGGTCGGAGACCTCGCAGCCGCGGTCGGCGAAGGCGCCGTGGAAGCGGGCGCACTGCTCGACCGGGTCGCCGCTCGCCGTCGGCAGCAGGCAGATCCGCGGCGGCCCCGGCTCGCGGGTCGCGGCCTCGCCGGCTCGCCGCGCCGCCGCGTCGAGGAGGAGGTCACGCACCGCCCGATCGTGCGGGTTGCCGCCGAGCTCGTGGCCGCCGAAGGCGATGATGCGCCGGGCCGCTCTGCTGCCCACCCGCCGCGGCTTCGCCGGAAGCGGATCCATCAGGCGGCGATCGCGGTGGAGAGCACCTCCGGCAGCGGCGAGACGGGCGCCAGCCGCTCGCCGAGGAAGGTGGTGGCGATCTGCATCTCCACGACCCGCTCGCCGACCGCGTCTAGGCGATAGCCGCGGGCGGCGCGCCGCGAGGCGACGACACGATGCAGCTCGGCGCCGAGGAAATGAAGCGCGGCACCGTCCTCAGCCGCGTAGCCACCCGCCATCCCCTCCGCGAGCAGGCGGCGGTAGGCGGTGCGGCGGTCGCCCTCTCGCTCGTAGTGGACGCAATTGCTGAACGGCAGCAGGCCGAGGCCCCCGATCCGGCGCGGCGTGCCGTGGAAGCCGGTCACCGCCTCGGCGAACCAGCAAAGCGACCCGGCCGAGAGCCCGCAGAGGACGACCCCGGCCCTCCATGCCTCGCGGAGGATCGCGTCGATTCCATGCGCGCGCCAGACGCCAAGCAGGCTGATCACGCTGCCGCCGCCGACGTAGATCAGGTCCTGGGAGAGCAGGTGGGCGCGCATGTCATCGGGGCCCTGCTCGCGTCGAAACAGGGAGATGTGGCTAGGCTCGCAGCGGTCGGCCCCGAAGGCGCGGTAGAACCGCACCACGTAGTGGTCGGCGTCGCCGCTCGCCGAGGGCAGGAAGCAGACCCGCGGCCGCTCGCGACCGGTCGCCTCGAGCACATAGTCGTCGAGCAGGGGGTTGCCGGCCTCCATCGAGAAGCCCCCTCCGCCGAAGGCGACGATCTGCCTCGGTCGCCGGCTCATCGGTGAATGGTCGCCGGCGGCGGGCCGGCCCACCTCATACAGCCGGTCGGAATTTCGGCCGGCGCCAATCGCCCACCGGTAGAGATATGAGGAGCTTTAGCTCCGAAACCGGCTGGTCAGGCGGCGCAGCCGCCGCAGGTGAACCAGATAGAGGCGGCGCCGCGGGGGTACGGTAGAGGCACAGCCCACCGAACGCAGGAGGATCGCAGTGGCCACACAGGTGACCGAGCGGGAGTCCCGGGACGTTGCCGAGGCCGCCCGCGAGCGCGAATGGGAGCTGCCGAGCTTCGGGCGCGAGCTCTTCCTCGGCAACCTCTGCCTCGAGCTGATCCACCCGCAGCCGAAGCTCGATCCGGCCGCGGGGGAGAAGGGCGAGCGGTTCCTGGCGCGGCTTCGCTCGTTCCTCGAGGAGGAGGTCGACCCGCTGGAGATCGAGCGTGGGGCGAAGCTGCCCGACGAGGTGGTCGACGGGCTGAAGGAGATCGGGGCCCTGGGGATGAAGGTGTCCGAGGAGTACGGCGGCCTCGGCCTCTCGCAGGTCTACTACAACCGGGCGCTGACGCTCGCCGGTTCCTGCCATTCGGCGATCTCGACGCTGCTCTCGGCGCACCAGTCGATCGGCGTCGCCGAGCCACTGCGGCTCTTCGGCACCGAGGAGCAGAAGCGCGAGTGGCTGCCGCTTGTCGCCCGCACGCACATCTCCGCCTTCCTGCTCACCGAGCCCGACGTCGGCTCCGACCCGGCCCGCCTCGGGGCAAGCGCCGTGCCCAGCGAGGACGGCAGCGGCTACGTCCTCAACGGGCGCAAGCTCTGGGCCACCAACGGGGTGATCGCCGACGTCGTCGTCGTGATGGCGAAGGTACCGCGGCGGGACGGCCGCAAGGGCGGCATCACCGCCTTCATCCTGCCCTGCGAGGCAGACGGGGTGACGGTCGAGCACCGCAACGCCTTCATGGGCCTGCGCGGAATCGAGAACTCGGTGACCCTCCTCGACGACGTCTGGATCCCGAAGGAGAACGTGATCGGCCGCGAGGGGGAAGGGCTGAAGATCGCCCTGACCACCCTGAACACGGGACGGCTGGCACTGCCGGCGATCTGCGTCGGGGCGGCGAAGTGGTCGACCAAGGTGGCTCGCGAATTCGCTGCGGAGCGGGTCCAGTGGGGCCAGCCGGTCGGCAAGCACGAGGCGGTGGCCCACAAGCTGTCCTTCATCGCCGCGACCGCCTTCGGCCTGGAGGCGATGCTCGACGTGGCGAGCCGCCTCGCCGACGACCGCAAGCACGACATCCGCATCGAGGCGGCGCTGGCCAAGCTCTACGCCTCGGAGCTCGGCTGGAGGGTCGTCGACGAGCTGGTCCAGGTCCGCGGCGGCCGCGGTTACGAGACCGCGGACTCGCTGGCGGCGCGCGGCGAGCGGCCGGTGCCCGTCGAGCAGGCGTTGCGCGACATGCGCATCAACCGGATCTTCGAGGGCTCGACCGAGATCATGCACCTGCTGATCGCCCGCGAGGCGGTCGACCAGCACCTCCAGGTCGCCGGCGACATCCTCGAGCCCGAGGTCGAGCT
>Ga0299913_10005696_pt1 | contig 10686 bp, 12 predicted proteins | sample RVTome_9_FD_201360 | JGI IMG/M metagenome (GOLD analysis project Ga0299913, IMG submission 201360) | Soil microbial communities from uranium-contaminated site in the Upper Colorado River Basin, Wyoming, United States - RVT155D38 (version 2) ... | reverse complement strand
CATCCTGCAGGAAATCGCTATCGCTGAGGGCCTCGACATTGCTCCCTACCTCGGCTTGGTGTCCCCGTTCACGTTGGTGATGGGAGTCCAGAGCTCGATGCTCGGTGCCGCCAGCCCTCTGCCCTCACCCCCAGGCGCGACCGGTGCTCTGCTGTTCTCTGCCGCCACCCTGCTTATCGTCGCCGGGTCCTATGCCATTCTGCAGCTGCGCTACCGATCGGTGTCGGTGTCGTGACCACGATGATCCTGGACAGCGTCTCGCGATGGTTCGGCAATGTGGTCGCCGTAAACGACGTCACGATGTCGATTGGCCCCGGCGTCACCGGCTTGCTGGGGCCGAATGGTGCCGGCAAGTCCACAGTGATCAACATGATGGCCGGTTTTCTCGCCCCCTCGGCCGGAGATGTCACACTCGACGACGAGCCCGTTTGGCGCAACGAGGAGATCTATCGCCGCATCGGCCTCGTGCCGGAGCGAGAGGGAATGTACGACACGACGACCGCGTGGCAGTTCGTGCTCGCCAACGCCAGGCTGCACCGGCTTCCCGACTCCGCGGCGGCGGCGCAGAGGGCCCTCGACACGGTGGAGATGACCGACGTCAAGGACCGCGACATCGCGACCTTCTCGAAGGGCATGAAGCAGCGCATCAAGATCGCAACGGCGCTGGTGCACGACCCGCAGGTGCTCCTACTCGACGAGCCGTTCAACGGCATGGACCCGCGCCAGCGGATCCAGCTCATGGATCTGCTGCACGCGATGGGAGACGACGGCCGTACGATCCTATTCAGCTCGCACATCCTCGAAGAGGTCGAGCAAATCGCAGGGAACATCCAGGTCATGGTCGCGGGTCGCCACGCCGCGTCGGGTGACTTCCGGGATATCCGGCGGCTGATGACCGAGCGCCCTCACCAGTACTGGATCCGTTCCGACAACGACCGCGCGCTCGCGTCGGCGATCATCGCCGAGTCCAGTGCGTCGGCCGTCGAGCTGGTGGCCGAGCTCGGTAACGGCTCGGGACACCTGACCACCGGCGCGAGGGACACGCGGGCGGCACTCCACGTCGAAGCCACTGACGTCTCCCGGTTCGTCCGCACACTTCCGCAGCTAGCCGCCCGTCATGGGATCCGTCTGTACGAGGTCTCTCCGGCCGACGAATCCCTCGAAAGCGTTTTCTCCTACCTGGTGACGCGATGAACGCAATCGTTGCCCAACTCACGGCCCGCAGTCTGCTCGGTCGCCGTCGAGTGCTGCTATTACTGCTGTTGCCCGCCGTACTCCTGCTGCTGTGCGGTGCCGTGCGACTGCTCGCCGGATCCGATACGACCGTGAGCATCGGCGTGCTCAGCAGCTTCGCACTCGGCACCGTCGTGCCCCTGCTCGGGCTGATCGCCGGCGCCGGCTCGATCGGCCCAGAGATCGACGACGGCTCGATCGTCTATTTGATGTCCAAGCCCCTGAGCCGGCACTCCATCGTCCACTCAAAACTTGCGGTGGCCGTGGCGGTCGTCACCGTCGTCGCCGCTGTTCCCACGCTGCTCGCCGGTCTGGTGATGTCGGGTACGGAAGAGGGTCTTGCCGTCGCCTACGGGATCGGCGCCATCGTCGCGGGACTCGCTTACTGCGCACTGTTCGTCTTGCTAGCAGTCGTCACCCGCAACGCCGTGGTGGTCGGCTTGATCTATGTCCTGATCTGGGAGTCGCTGGTGGGCAGCTTCGTCCCCGGCGCTCAAGTGCTGAGTATCCAGCAATGGGCGCTGGCCATCACCGAGAAGGTGGTTGGCCCCACGGCTGGGCCGTTGGGTCTGTCGTCGGCGGTGAGCTTTGGAACCGGCGTCGTGCTCCTCGCGGTCATCGTTGTCGGGTGCACCTGGTACGCCGGGGGGCGACTGCGAAAGCTGCGGCTAACCGGGAACGAGCCATAGCGCCACTCACGATGAAGCATTGAAGCGCGGTCGCGCCCCTGCCCCAGTGGCCGATAACCGCATCAATCTATTTTGATGTATTGTCTCCCCGGTGACCCCACCGGGGAGAAACCAAGACCGTTCTCCGCCAAGCTTCTTGAGGTTGGCGGGACACCCGCTGCGCTGGCGGCTGCTGGGCGAGCTAGCCCGCAGCGATCTGCGGGTCGGGGAGCTGTGCGAGCTGGCGGGCCGCCCCCAGAGCCTGGTCTCATACCATCTGCGCCGGCTGCGCGACGGCGGACTGGTCTCGTCTCGCCGCAGCCTGGCCGACCGTCGCGACACGTACTACGTCCTGGATCTGGTGGGCTGTCGCGATCTGCTCGCGAGTGCCGGCGCGTCGCTTCACCCCGGGCTGGTGACCGGCGCAGGCTCGGGGGCCGCGCGTGAATGCGGCCGCTCGCGCCGGGCCGCGCGTGTGCTGTTTCTATGCACGGGTAACAGCGCCCGGTCGCAGATGGCCGAGGCGCTCTGCGAGCAGCTTGCCGTGGGCGCGGTGAAAGCATCCAGCGCGGGAAGTCATCCCAAGCCGCTGCATCCCAACGCGGTGCGGGTGATGCGCGGGCGCGGCGTCGATATCGAGGGTCGCCGGTCCAAGCACCTTGGTGAGTTCACCGGTCGGCGCTTCGACTACGTAATCAGCCTCTGCGACCGCGTGCGTGAGGTGTGCCCGGAGTTCCCAGGATCCCCCGAGTTGATCCACTGGAGCATCCCCGATCCGGCGCGCGAGCCGGGACCCGACGCGGCGACGCTCCCGGCTTTCGAGCGCACCGCCGCCGAGTTGTGCACCCGAATCGATTTTCTGATCGAGGCGATCGAACAGACCACAGCCAATCTGGAGGTGACCGAAAGTGCCTGACGAGCTAGTGAGCGTCCGCTACTTGGTCGACGATGTCGAGGCGGCCGTCGATTTCTACACCACGCATTTCGGCTTTGCGCTTCGCTCCGGCGCCGCGCCGGCCTTCGCCGATGTAGTACGCGGCAACTTGCGGCTGCTCCTCAGCGGCCCTGCGAGCTCGGCCGGTCGGCCGATGCCCGACGGACGTACGCCGGCGCCAGGGGGCTGGAACCGAATCCACCTGATCGTCGACGACATTGCCGGTGAGGTCGAGCGGTTGCGCGCCGCCGGTCTGAGCTTTCGCAATGACATCGTCAGCGGTCCTGGCGGCCAGCAGATCCTGATCAATGACCCCTCCGGCAACCCGATAGAGCTCTTCCAACCCGCCGGTGGGTAGGGACGACCCACCGGCGATCGCGGAGGGACCTCGCCAAGGGATGAACCGCCGGCCGTCGAGCGCTTTACGGCTCTGTGTGGTAGCGGAGATAAACCATTCCGTTGTCGAAACGGCGCTCGTCCACCAGTCGTAGCGCCACGCGTACTCCGTTCGGGAGACCCCTGGTGCCGTCCCCGATCACCACTGGAGCGACAAAAAGGTGGCACTCGTCCACCAAGCCGGCTTGGAATGCACGTTCGGCAAGGTTGGGGCCGCCGATGCTGATATCCGCTTCCCTCTGCACTTTCATCTGCCGGACGGCGTCGGGGTCGAAATCTCGTTCGAGTCTCGTTTTTGCGCCTGACACCGAATCAAGCGCCCGGGAGTAGACCACCTTGTCGGTCGTCTGCCACAGGGCCGCGAAGTCCTGCACATAATCGGGGGCATTTGCGAATCCATCGGCATCGTCCCATGCGACCAACACCCCGTACATCTTCCGCCCGAGGAGGTGCGTGCCGACACTTCGCTCGAGATCGTTGATGAAGCCGTGCACCTCCCCGTCCGGCTCGGCCCAGTCGAAGTTGCCGTGCGCGTCCGCGACATAGCCGTCTAGCGACATGATTACCGAGTAGATCAACTTGGCCATCGGAGCCCTCTCTCACACGGTGATTACGATCTTTCCTCGAGTTCGTCTACCCTGCCGGCGGACTCGGCGGCGAGGAACTCCGCAACCACGGGCGCAACTACTTCGGCGGGGGCACCGTGGTCCTGGCTCTCCAACACCCTTTGCGTACCGCTCGGCAGGATCTCGGCGATCCGGGAGGCGGTGGCCCGAAAGAACTCCGGGCTTGCCCCGCCTGCGATCACCAAGGTCGGGATGTTTACGGCCCTGACGAGGTCCTCCGGAATCGTGCCACCCCGAGTGGCGTCACCCATGACCTCGAAGTCGTAGGACATCGTAGGCGCCAGCGCCTGCATATCCGGATCGTTGCTCATCTCCTCGACGGCTCGCGATGGCATACCCGACGCCTCGAAGAAAAGAGCGATCGCATCGGCTCGACGGTCCTTCGCCAGGGCGAGACGCACCCCTTCGGCGAGCCGGCGAGCATCCCGCTTGCTCTCGTCGTCGTCGGGGCCGTAGGGAGGCTCATGGAGAACGAGTCTGGTAATGGGTAGCGCTCGGGCCGCGGCGTTCAGGGCGAGCCCCGCCCCCGAGGAGTGACCGTAGACGGCCGCCCTTCCTCCGGCCTCCTCGATCAGGGCACCGATGTCCTCGATCTCCCGTTCGGCGGTGTACGGCGGCGTATCGTCGCTCTCGCCCCTGCCTCGCCGGTCGTAGTTGATCACGCTGAACCGCTGCGCCAGATGCTCGGCCAGTGCCCGAGTTGTCCGACGGGTGCAAAAGATGCCGCTCACCACCACGATGGGCGGGCCTTGACCGAGGCGGTCGAAGGCGATCCGAGTGCCATCCGCCGAGGTTGCGTAATTCGTCACCAACTTCCCCTTTCAACCACGATTCGTTCCGTTGCGCATATGACGACAACCACCGCGGAAAATCACCGTTCGTGCGGGTGGCGTGACGTTCGAGTGTCCGCAAGAAAAGGAGAGTGAGATTGCTCGTCGGGGGCAGAATCGTCTGCGTGAACCAAGCGGACCCGACCGAATCGATGGAGGAGGTCTCGGCGCTTCTCGATTGGAGGCGGCGCATCTTCGAGTTGTACAGCGAGATTCGCGTTTCTCCCGAACCCGAGTGGGCCTGGCGAAAGTGGCGAGAGGTTCGTCACGAGTTATTCGCAACCCACCCTCAAAGCCCCTTATCCCCCGAGGCCCGAGCCGGTTTCGTTGGGCTCGACTACTACGACTACGACCCCGCCTTCAGGGTTCTCGCGGACTTCCAACCCGCAGACCCTGAGCACTACGACATCGCGACGAGCGGGACCGAGCCGATGCGGTTTGTGCGCCGGGGGATCGCTACCTTCCAACTTCAGGGTCGGGTCGTTGGCCTCGAGCTCTACTGGCTCGACACCTACGGCGGTGGCCTGTTCGTGCCCTTCAGGGACTCGACCAGCGGAGTGACCACCTACGGGGCCGGTCGCTACCTGCTGGACACGGTTAAGGGGGCGGATCTCGGAATGCTGTACGACAGGCTCGTGCTCGATTTCAACTTCGCCTACAACCCATCGTGCTCCTACGATCCACGCTGGGTCTGCCCGTTGGCCACGCCCGCCAACCGGATCGATGTGACCATCGAGGCGGGCGAACGTCACCCCGGATGAGAAAGGGCCCGCACTCGTGCGGGCCCCCTCATCGCGCCGTTTCGGATCAGCCGTCGTCTCCCGCCAGGTCGCTCATGGTGGTTAGACCGTACTCGTCGGCCGTCTCCTGGGTCACTACGAAGGCGTTCGTGTCGTTGGCCTCGGACGGCTCGAGAAGCACCGCGTTGTTCTGCTCGAGCAGCGGGACGAGCAGGTCGACGTTGTTCTGCGGATCGCCCGTCGCCTCGGCTTCGGGATCCAGGAACAAGAGCAGCGAGCCCAGGTACTCCGGCGCAATATCGATCTCGCCCTTTTTGATCGCGGGTTGGATGATCTCGCGCGAGCCCAGGTCCAGTTGCCGCTTGACGCTGTAGCCGGCCTCCTCGAGCACCTGCGCGTACATCTCGGCCACTATCTGGTTCTCGGCGAACTGCACGGCCCCGATCGTGAGGTCGCCCGATCCCGACTCACCCTCGCCCGAGATTCCCTGTTCCTCGAGGAACGCCTCGGCGACGTCCGCCGGAGACTCCTTGTCGATCTCGACCTGGCCGTTGAGCTCGGTGATGTTCTCGGTGGTAAGTGCCGCGCTCACGCTGTTGAGGAGAGATTCGATTGTCGAGTCGTTCGACTCCACGTTGACCACTGGCGTGATGTTCTCGGCGGTTTGCAGATTCTGGTCGTCCTCCAGCAGGACCCAGTCATTGGCCGCGATCGCGCTCGACGTGGAGAACAGAAGACCGATGTCGATCTGACCGTTCTCGAGAGCCTGTACCGTCAGAGGTCCGCCAACGTCGAGTGGCTTGAACTCTTGGAACTCGATTCCGTAAGTCTCCTCGAGACCGGGGATGCAGAACGGCCGATCCGGACACTCCGGCGGCCCCCCCAGAACCATTTCACTCGCAGGACTGGCGGTGCTGCCCCCATCATCACCGGTGTCCCCGGCGTCGTCACCTGAATCGCTCCCACCCGACCCGCACGCTGCAAGAACAAGTGCAACAGCGAGAATGGTCGCCCCGAGAGCGTAACTGCGGACCTTCCGCATGGGTCTCCTCCCATCTTGGATCGTCGGCACCTCGTGCCGCCGGATACGTAGGGGGAACCATATGCCGATAACTACTTTTGTAGTCACACCCGCGGGACCGCGACTGTCAGGTAGCCGTTTCGGGTTCGCTCAACCGTCCAACGGCAAACCTCCGCTTCGGTCGCTTGACCGTGTGGGGAGCAGAGACGCGTTCCAAAGCGCCGAACCCGAGCTCGACCGCCAGTGCGAGAAGGGCCACCAGGACGGCGCCCGCCGCCACCTTGATGTTGTCTCCGACCGATCGCCCATCGATGATGTACCGCCCAAAGGTCCCATATCCGCCAAGCGCCCCCAGCGTGGCCGTCGCCACCACCTGGACCGAGGCGATGCGCAGCCCCGACACCATCAGCGGCATCGCTAGCGGCAGCTCGATTCGGCGGAGTATCTCTCTTCCCGTCATCCCCATGCCGCGCGCGGCCTCGACGACGTCGGGATCAACTCCCTTGATGCCGACGTAGGTGTTGATGAGGATGGGGGGCACCGCTAGGAGGAACAACGCCGCGAACGTGGGCCAGTAGCCGATGACTCCGGGCAGTTGCGCAAAGAAGGGGAGGCCGAAGCAGATCGCCAGGATCCCGAACGAGGGTAGGGCGCGTCCCAGGTTTCCGGTCGTGATGGCGAACAATTCGAAGCGTCTCGTGTGACCAACATAGAGCCCGATCGGGACCGCTACGAGCATCGCCACCAGCACCGCCGAGAAAGAGATCTGGATGTGTTCCGTAGCCCGCACCACGATCCCGTCGGGACCCGACCAGTTGGCCGAGTCGGTGAGCCACGCCCATACGTCACCCGCGAAGCCCATCAGGTCGCCGCCCGCGCTCGTTTACTCGTCCACGGAGTTGCGGCGCGCTCGGCAAGGACCAGCGCCACATCGACCACCACGGCGAGAATCAGTGACAACAACCCGCCGATCATTACCTGGGTCGAATCGAACTGGTTGAACCCTCTCAGTATGAAGATACCGAGACCCCCTCTGCCGATGAACGCGGTCACCGTCACCAGGCCGATGGTTGTGACCGTGGCGATTCGCAGTCCCGCCATGATGACGGGAAGCGCCAGGGGCAACTCGACCCGCCATAACATCTGACTATCGGAGTACCCCATTCCCTGTGCTGCTTCCTTGGCGTCAGCCGGCACACCGCTCAGTCCCGAGACAATTCCTCGAATGAGGATGAGAAGCGTGTAGCTCGTCAGCACGATCAATGCGGTGGTCATGCTCAGCCCGAAAAACTGCGTCAACAAGACCAGCAGCGCAAGACTCGGAATCGTGTAGAGCAAGCCCGTTACTGCCGTGATGGGACCGTAGGCCTTGCGGTGGCGATGGGCCCAGATCGCAAGCGGGAACGAGATCAAGAATCCGATCAACACCGCTAGGACGGTGAGCTGCACGTGTTCGAAGAAGCGCGAGATCAGCTCGGGGCGGAGAGTCCCGAAGACGCGCTCCCAGTCAATGATGGGCCCACTACCTCCCATCGACGATCTCCCTCGAGATTCGTCCCAGCGTGAGGATCCCCTTGTAGCGCTGCCCTTCGACTGCAACCACGGCAACATGCGTACGCGATGTGACGATCGCGTCGAGAGCCTCGCGCAACGTGCTCTCGCCGGTTACGTATGCGCTGAAGGGGCGAGGTGCCACCTCGGAAACGGTCTTGACTCGCTTGATGTTCGTAGCATCAACCCAGCCCTTCAACTCGCCCTCATCGACGACCGCGGCCCACTGAAAGTCGAGACGCTCCATCGTTCTCAGGGCGTCCTGTGACGAAGTATCCGAGGTCACGACCGGCCCGTCTTCGATCTCGACATCCGCGACCTTCGTCAGGGCAAGCCGCTTGAGTCCTCGTTCGACCCCCACGAACTGCTTGACGAAGTTATTGGCCGGCTCTCGCAGGATCTCCTCGGGTGACGCGTACTGCTCGACCACACCGCCCTTGTTCAGAATTGCGATGCGATCGGCCATCTTGATGGCCTCGTCGATGTCGTGGGTCACGAAAACGATCGTCTTGCGAAGCTCCTGCTGGATATGGAGGAACTGGTCCTGAAGGCGTTCCCGCACGATGGGGTCGACCGCGCCGAACGGTTCGTCCATCAGCATCACCGGAGGGTCCACCGCCAGCGCGCGGGCGACACCCACTCGCTGTCGCTGACCGCCGGAGAGCTCGGCCGGGTATCGGTCCAACAACTCGCGGTCGAGCTCGAATATCTCGACGAGCTCGTCGATGCGCTGCTTGATGCGGCCTTCCTTCCAACCCACCAACTTCGGCACCGTCGAGATGTTGTCGCGGATCGACCGGTGGGGCAGCAACCCGATGCTCTGGATTACGTAACCGATGTTGCGTCGCAGCTCGACGGGGTTCTGCTTCAGGATGTCGGTTCCGTCTACCTCGATCGTTCCGGAGCTTGGCTCGACGAGTCGGTTGATCATCTTCATCGTCGTGGTCTTGCCACATCCGGAAGGACCTACGAGGACGACCGTCTCCCCCCTCTTCATTTCCAACGACAGATCGTCGACCGCGGCCGGGCCCCCGTTCTGACTGAACGACTTCGAGACGTTCTTCAGTGAAATCGCGACGTCCGACATCTGGCCACCTTAAGTGTGAGCGGTGCTCTCATCGCCTCTGGCTCATCCCTGGAGGGTTCACCCCCATATAGTGGGTTCACATGGTAGCCAAGTTGATCCGCTTAATAGGCGCAGCGTTGATCGGCGCCATCGGGGTGTGGTGGGGACGTCAGGTCGCCCATTCCAAGTCGCCCCCACCGCAGGGGCTGTGGCGTGAGATCTCCGAGGCGGAACTTAGACACAAAGGCGACAACTCCGAACCATGAGGGTTCTTCTGTTGGGAAGCACTGGAGTTGTCGGTCGGCGGGTAGCCGCCGAGCTGACGCGCAGCGGCAAAGTCTCGGACCTCATTCTTGGGGGGCGCAACTACGAGGTCCTTCGAAGAGCGACCTCACTTCTCGGTGACAAGGCGCGGGCGGCGCTGCTCGATATCGAGGACGACGCCGTGTTGGGGTCCGCTTGCATCCAGGCCGACGTCATCGTCAACTGCGCAGGACCGGCGCACCTGACGGAGCTCCCCGCCGCTTCGGCGGCGATCCAGGCGGGCGTAGCGTACGTGTCGGCCGGCAACGACTACGCCGCCGCGGGGGCCGTCGCGGACCTCGACGAGCGAGCGCGCGCAACGGGCTCGACCGCGGTTTCGGGGTGTGCGCTGTCACCGGGGATCACGACCCTTCTCGCGGCCCTCGCGCTGGAGGAGCTCGACGACGTCACCGAAGTCGAGATCTCGGTGGCGCACTCCTATCGGGATCTACCGACACCGGCCCACACGGCTCACCTCCTGCACACGCTCAGATCGCCTGAGGCGTATATCAGCGACCACGAGCTCAGCGTCGACCGGTCCGGCGGCGCTCCCCACCTGGTCTACTTCCCCGAGCCGGTGGGATGGGTCGAGCTGGTCGGCTGCAGCCAGCCGGAAATCCACAATCAGAGGGAGCAGGCGCTCGAGTCGATGAACGTCCGCCTGGGCCTCACCGAGAAGGTGGCCATGGACGCGCTCCGTGCGCTTTCCCAGACCCCTGCAACTTCGACCAGCCTGGCCGCGCGCGCTCTGGGTGTCGCGGTCGCCCTGCCGCCCCGAGGACCGCGATGGTCCGCCGCCCGGGTAGACGTCGTCGGTCACAGAGGGGGGCACACGGCCACGGCGGCGTTCGGGGTCGTCGATCACCTGATCAACCTCGCCGCGTCTCCTCTGACCCTGGCCGCGCTCGAGCTCGGAAGTGGCCGGAGAGTCCCGGGGGTGGTGTCGCCCGCGCAGGCCTTTGATCCTCGGAGCTTCCTTGCTGCGCTCGCGGGCCGGGGAACGCGGGTCGCCCGGCTCGAGCCGGTGCCCGTTTAGTCCTCGTCTATCCGTCTCGCTCGACGAAGGTCATGGTGATCCCTCCAACGATGTCGGACCCGAGATTGTAGAGAAAGGACAGGACCACGTTGACGATGCTGCCCAGCAGGACCAGCCCCGCCCCTATGTAGGCCGCCCATCGCATGACCACCCCCAGCGAGATCTCGAAGCTGGCCAGCTGCTCCACCTCGATGCTGTCGCCGAGTTCCTCGATGGTCTGGAACACGCCGGTGGACTCAATAAACGAGAACAGGACCGCGACACCGATCATCCACACCACGA
>Ga0299913_10005695_pt1 | contig 10688 bp, 4 predicted proteins | sample RVTome_9_FD_201360 | JGI IMG/M metagenome (GOLD analysis project Ga0299913, IMG submission 201360) | Soil microbial communities from uranium-contaminated site in the Upper Colorado River Basin, Wyoming, United States - RVT155D38 (version 2) ... | reverse complement strand
CCGTGGCGCCCTGCGCGCCGCGCTCGACATCGCCGCCCGCGACCGGGCGGTGGCCTCGGAGCGCGACCGCATGGCGGCCGACCTGCACGACACCGTCGGCCAGCTGTTCGTGGCGATCGGCCTGCTCGCGCGCCGCCATATGGAGCAGATCGACGACGATGCGGTCACCGAGCGCATCCGCCGCCTGGCCGAGCTCGCCGACGGCGGCAAATGGGAGCTGGAGCAGGCGATCCGCGCGCTCGCCTTCGTGCCTGCCGAGCGGCGCGGGCTGCTGCCTGCCCTGCGCGGACTGGCTCACAGCTTCGAGCAGGACAGCGGCATCAGCGTGCTGCTCGAGTCGATCGGCCGCCCCGCCCGCCTGTCCCCGGCGATCGAGCGCGCCCTGTACCGCGTGGCGCACGAGGCGCTCACGAACGCCTGGCGGCACGCGCGCTGCTCGTTCGTGCGGCTGGAGCTGGAGTTCGCCGGCGACGAGGTGGCGCTGCGGATCACCGACGACGGCGTCGGCCTCGGTCCGCGGCTGCGCGACCGGGGCCCGGGCCTGGGGATCATGTCGATGCGCAGGGCCGTCGCCGAGGTGAACGGCATCCTGCGCGTGCGCAACGCGGCGCGCCACGGCGTGCGCGTGGAGGCCCGGGTGCGCAAGACATGACGGTGCGGATCATCGTGGTCGACGACCACCCGGTCGTGCGTGAGGGCGTGTCCGCGGTCCTGGCGGACGACCCGGAGTTCAGCGTGATCAGCCAGGTCGGCACGGCCGAGGAGGCGCTCGACGAGTTGTCGCGCCACGAGGCCGACGTGGTCGTCATGGACATCCGGCTGCCCGGCATGAACGGCACCGAGGCGTGCGAGCTGGTGGCCCAGCGGCACCCGCGCGTGCGGGTGGTGGCGCTCACCAGCTTCGCCAACGAGAGCACGATGCTCGCGGCGTTCGCGGCCGGCGCGCGCGGCTTCGCGGTCAAGGAGTCCGAGCCGGGGGTGCTGCGCCAGGCGGTGCGCACGGTCACCAGCGGCGGCATCTACATCGACCCGCGCGTGGCGGGCAAGCTCGTGACGCTGGCCACCAAGGGCCGCCGCGCCAAGGGGCCGCACGGGCTGACGCTGATGGAGATGCGCGTGGCGGACCTTTTGCCCAAGGGCCTGACCAATCGCGAGATCGGCCGCCAGCTCGGGATCTCGGAACAAACGGTCAAGACGCATTTGCGCAACCTGATGCGCAAGCTCGGGGCGCGCGATCGCACCGAGGCTGCCGCCCTCGCACAACGGGAGGGGCTGGCCTAAGTTTTGGCCTAAAATCAGGGCAGGATCTGCCCTCTAGCGCCCGATATCGGGCGCTTTATTCTTTTTGTACATCACCCGAATGGGGGAGGAACGTTTCCGCTTTACCGCGTTAGACACCGTGAGCAGCGCGCGTAAAGACATACGCCTGAGCGGATTGGAACGATGCTCAGGGTGCGGGTGGCAACTCACTCGGACAATCGAATACGATCTCCACCGGGTGGGGCAGGAGTTTTCATCCTGAACACCGAATGGATCACGGAGCAGCGCCAGGTGGCGGGACCGGGCGCGGCCGTGAGGGGTGGGAACGCGATGGCGTCTGACCGCGCCGCGCAGTCCGTTCAGTCGACTATTTCAAGGAGTGCTCCATGAAGAAGATCTTCGCCGCCGTCGCGCTCGCCGCGCTGGCGCTCGCCATGCTTGCCGGCCCTGCGGCTGCCCACGACGCCGACGCCGGTGTGTTCCAGGGCACGGCCGCTGTCGGCCGCGCGTTCACGCAGGTCCCCGATGGCAATGGCGGGTTCCGCAGCTCGTGTGACGACGAGGGCAACGGCGTCGTCGACGCCAACACCAACGGCCTGTACTTCCCCGCTCCGATCGGCGAGGCCAGCGTCTTCGGTGTGTGGACGCTCAAGACGTCGACCCAGGTCGGTGTGCTGCACGGCACCGGTGCCCTCCAGATCTGCGGCCTGCTGCGTCCCGAGCCGAACACCGGTCTCGGCGCGGCGTGCGGTATCTCGCAGGGCCACTCCGGTCGCGGCAAGATCGTCTCTGTCGGTGCGGCCCACCCGGCGGCGACCACCTACCTGCGCAATGTCGGCTGGATCACCTCGGCCGGCGGCACCCTGCCCACCAACGGTGACATCATCACCGGTCCGGGCGGCGCGCGCATCGGCACGCTGATCGGCGTGACCCAGGCGCAGGGTGGCGCGGCCTGCCTCGAGACCGCGGGTGCGAAGAGCTTCGCGACCGTCGGCGCCTCGGCGCTGCTGCCCCTGTAACACCGCGTCTCAGGAGGGGACGGGCCTTGCGAGGCCCGTCCCCGACCTTTTCCCCCGCCGATACCGGAATCTCGCGTCACTTCCCGTAAGGCTCGGCGGTTTAATCCGTATAACAGAATGACTAGGGGCGACGGGAGCCCTGATGTCCTGCCAGGCGGACCTTCTCGCTTGATCCTCAGTGGAGGGAACACATGTCGACGCACACGCCTCGCCGGATCGCCGCGGTCCTCGCCGCCGTTCTGTGCCTGTCGGTGGCGCTGCCGGCGTATGGCTCGGTTCCCGTTCACAACTCCGATGAGGATCCCGCCACGGTGACGTTGTCGTCCCAGCGGCTCGACGTGCCCGAGCCCGCGCGCGGGGAGTACACCGGCGAGGGCGTGCGGACGGGTGGGGGCGCGCGCACCATGTGGACTTGGTCCGCGGGCCGGCGCGGCTACTTCCTGGGCGATATCGGCGCCGAGACCGGGTTCGCGACGATCGCCTCGGTCGATCTCGACACACTGAAGGACGTTGCCCAGGCGCCGCTGGATCCCCCGGCCCTGGGCACCGGCCACAACATGGCGGGCCATTCGCAGCTCGTCACCGTCGACGAGGTCGACGGCCGGCTGATGGTCGCGGCCGAGGTCGGTACGCTCAAAACGGATTTCGGCCAGAATGACACGCTGGGCGGATTGGCCGCCGAGGACGACGAGCGCCTTGTCGAGGAGGGCAACTACCCCGAGGGCATGTGCGAAGAGCTGCCGGATGGCGCCGAGGGATCGGCCGCCTGGACGGCCAAGGAGCAGTGCCGCAAATTCCTGAACGAGGAGCCGCAGCTGCTGAAGCGCAAGGCCCCCGGCCCCCAGCTCGTCCCCCCGGGCGGCGCGAACCTCGAGTTCTGCCCCAGCATCCACACCACGTGCTTCGGGGGGCTGACGGTGCTGGACGCCGAGTCCCTGCAGACGCTGCGCACGATCCCCTACCAGCCGGTGCAGATCGACGGCGGCGCGGTCGTGCCGTTCCTGCGTGCCCTGACCTACGAACCGGCGAGGCAGGCCGGTGACGTCGCGGTACCCGGCAAGGCCTATGCCATCATCGAAGAGGCGGCCTCTTTCGTGCAGGACCCGCGCATGACGCGCACCTACGTCAACAACGTGGTGTACGCCGTGCAGTTCGACCCGGAGTCCGGCCGTCAGGACTGGGCATTCCGCCTGGACCAGTGCCGCGGCGCCCGCGAATCGCGCAACGACGGCACGAACCTGGTGGAACTGCGGGCGCTGCCGCACGCCGCCTCGATCCACCGCACGGTCCGCGACGGCCGGCCGGCGATCGTGGTGGGCTGCCACAGCGGCGGGACCCAGGTCGGCACGGTGGTGCGCATCCCGCTGACGGGCGGCAACGCGCCGCAGCCGGTCGTGGGCCTGCCGGAGGCGCCGGGCGTGCCCGACTCCGGCGCCACCCCCTCGCCCGACAGCGTCGCCGCGCTCGTGCCGCAGACGGGCGACATGCAGACCTATGCCGGGCCGGACAAGGTCTGGGAGATCCTCGCCGACCCGGTGTCCGACCGCGTGCTGATGAAGGTCGTCGACGGCAACCCGAACTCCGAGGTGTGGTGGGTGTTCGATGGGAGTCAGGGCCGCTTCGCCGGCACCATCGGCATCGGCACCTACGGCAACGACGCCTCGGTGAGCGCCCTGGACACCGTGCGCGGGCGGCTGTACGTGCGGGCGCCCGAGACCCCGCGGTCCGCCGGCGGCCTGTTCGTCGCCGACATCCGACGCACGCCGCTGTCGCAGGCGCTGGTGTTCCCCGACATCAAGCGGCAGTCGAGCGGCGGCCAGATGGTCGTGGACCTGGGGGCGGAGGGCCGTCCGACGCGCGTGTTCGCAAAGCTGCAGGACCAGGTCGAGATCATCGAGGACCGGCTCCCCGTGTCCACCGATCTGCCGATCGACGAGTTCGTGGGCCGCACCCTCGACCTCGACGAGGTGGAGGGCGTGACCGCCTCGACGTTCGACGGCGTCGCTCGCGGCTATGGCATGCGTGCGCTGTTCGTGGGTGGGTTCGAGGCCGCGACGCGCGTCGGCCCCGCGGACCCCGTCGGTCAGGTGTTCGGCGCGCAGAAGGTGGCGCTGGACACCGCGCCGTTCAAGTCCGGCGGTGCCGCGAACGGCCTGGTGCAGGACGGCACCTTGCCGCTGACCAGTCCGTGCACCGAGGCGAATCGTGAGGTTGTGCTGGGCATGGTGGGGCCCGAGGCCCCGGCCGTGGTCGATGGTTCCGGCACGCGTGGCGCGGCCGAACCGATCATGATCGACACGGGTCTGCGGGCCGAGAGCGAGGCGCCGGTTTCGCGCTGCTCGCCGGTGCAGTGGGACGAGGTGTGGCGCAACGCGCTGTTCGGCAATCCGCCCGTGGGTGAGCCGACGACGAAGTGGTCCTTCGGCGACGGCGAGGCCGCGTGCGTATCGACCGACGACAAGCGCGAAGGTTCGTTCGGCGACGCGGTGACGGGCGGGTTCGCCGCCCAGGTGCGGTGCGAGGACCAGTCCGTGAGCGGCTGGAGTTACGCGCGCGGCGTCTCGCTCGAGGGCGGCGTGGCGGTGGGCGAGGCGTCCTCGCGCTTCACGGTCTACCGCGACCCGGCCCGCGGGGTGGTCTCGCGGGTGGAGTCGGCCACGCGGGGCATCCAGGTTCCCGGCGCCTTCAGCGTCGAGGTCGTCCGTGCCGTGGCCGAATCGTGGGCGAACGGCCGGGCCCAGCCGGTGGCCGCCGCGGACCGCGACGCGGGCTACGACCCCAACTGCGACATGGACCGCACGGCGGGCACCTGCTTCTGGCGCCGCATCGGCGGCGTGTCCAGCCCGCACTTCTCTTGCGCGCAGTGCAGCGACCAGCAGGCGCTGATCAAGGGCCTCAACAGCGCGCTCGGCGCGCAGGGCAGCGCGCAGCTGCGCGAGCCGGACCCGCGTTTGGCGAAGGGTGCCGAGAACGGGTTCACCGCGGCGGTCAAGAAGCCCGACGCGGAGCAGTTCGCCGATCTCGTGCTGAACAACGACCTGCTGCAGACCGTGGTCCCGGGCCTGGAGATCGTGCGTTACGCCCAGCCGAACCGGGTGCTGGGCGGCGGCGGGCAGCGCGGGCGGCAGATCTACCAGTTCGCCGGTGTGGAGGTCTCGTCGGGCTACGGCATCTCGTGCCTGCTGGTCTACGACGCGGCGGCCGGCACCTGCGGCGCCGCCAAGGAGGCGCCCGGCTCGATCACGGTGTCCCTCGCCGACCCCGACGGCAAGCCGCTGGCCGGTGGCGCGTTCGAGGTGCGCCTCGACGGTGACGGCGACGGCGTGGCGGGTTTGAAGGACGCGCTGATCCCCAATGGCGCGTGCCTCACCGCGGCCGACGGCGTCGGCACGTGCCGCTTCGAGGCGCTTCAGCCCGGTGCGTACCTGGTGACCCAGATCGCGGCCCCTGGGGGCTTCGCCAAGCAGGCCGACCCCTATAAGGTCGACCTCGCCTCGGGCGAGGCGCGCACGGTGGCGTTCCAGAACGTCTCGAATGTCAGCGTCGTGCAGGTCAAGGCGACCGACGAGGCCGGCAAGCCGCTGGCGGGCGCGGTCTTCTCGGTGATGCCCGATCCCGACGCCGACGGCAAGGTCGCGGCGGACGCGAAGCCTGCGGCGAGCTGTACCACGGACGCGTCGGGAACCTGCGCGATGCAGGTCCCCGCCGGTTCGTACGTGCTGGTGCAGACGGGTGCGACCGGCGGGCTCGCGCCGATCGAGCCGGTGGCGTTCACCCTGGCCAGCGGCGGGCAGACCGCCGCGGTCGGCGTGGTGAACTATCCCCAAGGCATGCCGGCGGCGCCTCCCGCCGCGGCCCCGGTCTACAGCGAGCCGGTGGCGGCCGCGCCGCCGGTCGAGACGGTCGAGGCATATGAGCCGCCAGTCGCCGAGGACGCCGGCGGCGCGCTCGTCGACGTGCCACAGGCCATCGGCGGAACGATCGTGCGGATCATCGCCGCGCCCGGGGACACTCTGCGACTGCTGGCCCGCGAGCCCAAGGAAGCGGTCGCCTGGATCGCCTCTCTGGCGCTGTTCGCGGCGGCGCTCTTGGCGGTTCGACGTCGCCAGGCGGCGATGGCGCTGGTCCGGGCAAAAGATGACGTTGCGTAGTGCCGCATAGGTTAATGGCTTATAACGCATGATAAAGATGTGGTATTGAACAAGGATTTTCCGGGAATTCTTGGACTGCCTCTATACAAGTGACCGGATGTGATCTATCTTTCCAGATAGTTGATGTGACGGTGGGTCCATCGACCAGAACGGCGGGACCGGGGGGAACAGCGGGGGGAAACCACACCGCGCGACGAGTGCTCCAAGCGCTCGCCCGGCATCCGTCTCTACTTGATAGGGAGACACACATGAAGATCCGTCTTATCGCGTTGCTCGCAGTCGTTGCGATGGCCGTCATGGCCGCCCCGGCCTCGGCCGACACCGGCGTTGGTGCCTTCATCGGTACCGCGACCGTCAGCCCCGGTCTGCACCTGCCCGGTGCCGCCACGGTCAGCGGCAGCTGGTCCCTGCTGGTGGATGTCACCGGCGCGCCCGTGAGCGGGACGCTGGACGCGTCGGGCGACCTCGGCCCGATCGCCGGCGTCCTCGGTGCGGCTTGTGGCGCCTCTGAGGGCAGCAACGGCAGTGGCACGTTCGCGCACCACAGCCTGACCGACCTGGGCTGGCCGGCGACCGCCGGTGGCACCCTGCCCGTCACGGGCAACTACGACGGTGGCGTTGTGGCCGCGGTCGTCCAGGCGCAGGGCGGCGCCGCTTGCGTGTCCGACGCGGGCGCTGAGGAGTTCCAGGTCGTCGGCGTGGCTGCGCTGATCGGCGACTAGCAGTACCGGACCACCGGATGGGCCCGCCTTGGCGGGCCCATCCGCCTTTTCCGGCGCGGTCGTAACCGTGTACGCCGAGACGCGTTAACAAGGTGGTATTCCGGGTGATTTATGGCGGGAATTCGGCGCCGCTGCGTAAGAAGAACCGGATATTCGGTGTACTCCAGATACGTGCAGCGCTTCGACATGACGGGGGAACAGTGAGCGGGGCTTACCGATTGGGCCGGCTGGGTCGCGTGAGTGCGGCTGTGCTCATGGTGCTGGCCGTGGTCCTGCCGTCGTCTTCGATCGCATCCGCCTCGGTGCCGATGCAACAGGACGCTGCGCTCACGTCCATGCGCGTGCTGCCCGAGCGTCTGCCGACGGCCGAGACCGACGTCGGCGACCGAAACACGCGACAGTTGTGGCTCTGGCCGGATGGACGCCGGGCATTTCAGCTCGACCGCGCGGTGGTCTCCGCAGAGCGCAAGGCCATCGACACCTCGAACGTGCGCGCGTGCTCCAGCGAGCCCCCCATGCCCGAGAAGATCCCCGGGACATCGCTCAACAACCCGCTGTTCTGCCGTGGCGCGGCTGCGCCGCCGCCCACGCGCGAGGTCATGCAGCTCGTGGCCCACGATCTCGACACGCACCAGGAGGTGGCGCGCCGCACGGTCGATCCCCTGATCGACGTGGGCGATCCGAGCTTCAGTGGCGGACACTCCTCCCTCGGTGCGGTGGACCAGGCGGGGGGCCGATTGTTCCTGCCGTACGCGTCCACCAGGATCGACGACGCGATCGGATACCCGCAGTCCTACGCCGGCCGCAACGCGGCGGCCTTGGCGCAGGGTTCCGAGACCTGTCCGCCCGGCGTCGCGCCCGCCCAGTGCGTGGCCGGTGTCCTGGTGATCGACGGCACCACGCTGGAGACCATCCACCGCATCCCGCTGCGTTCCATCTCGGTCGACGGCGGCTCGCTGCGTCCCGCGCCCCGCCTGGTGGAGTACATCCCGGGCGAGGGCCCGGACGGGGCCGGCGGCAAGGCGTACATGGTGGTCGAAGAGACCCAGCACGCCGTGCTCAGCGGTACCAACTCGCCGTCCGCCAAGGGTGCCAACCTGGCCTACCTGGTGCAGTTCGATGTCGACGCGGGGCGCCAGGATTGGGCGGTGCGCCTGGACGGTTGTCGCTACAACCGCGACTCCATCTCCGACGGCGCGACGCTGACGTGGGACCGCGGTAACGCGGCGGCCTTGGTCCGGACCGATCAGTCGATCTGGGTCGCGTGCCACAGTGGTGCCGCGCAGGGCGCGGTCGTTCGCGTACCGCTCAACTCGGCCGGCGCGCCGGCGACGCTCCCGGTGGAACCTGCGCCGCCGGCCCTTGACGGACTCGTCCGCGGCGGTGAGCCCCAGAGCGGCGGTCTGGATCCCTCAGCGCTCATCAGCACCGCCGGCGGGCAGGAGGTCTTCCCAGGTCCGGAGGGCACTGTCGAGGTCCTGGGCGACGCGGGATCCGGCCGCCTGCTGTTCCGCGTGGTGGCGGGTGCGCCGCTGGCGGAGGTGTGGTGGGTCTTCGATCCGGGGGTGCGCAACTTCGTGGGCACGCTGGGCATCGGGCGCCTGAACCAAAGCGGTGAGCCGAGCACGGCCGGCCTGGATCCCGAACGCGGGCGGCTGTACGTGTTCGTGCCCCCCTACGCCGGTGTCACCGGCGGCATGTACGTCGCGGACATCCGCCGCACGCCGCTGCCGCAACCGCTGATTTTCCCGCACATCGCGGGGATCGCCGACTGGAATCTGTCCGAGGTCGGCCAGGGCAAGTTGCACAACGTGCGGATGGCCGTGGACCCGGGCGGCGAGTCCCGGCTCCCGCGCGTGTATTGGCGGTATGGCAAGCACACGGCTTGGACCGTCATCGAGGACGGCGTGCCGTTCAGCGAGGATGCGCTGGCCGAGGGGTTCGCGGGCCGGACCCTGGATCTCGAAGAGGTCGACGGGGTCACCGCCACCACCTACGACGGCGCCGCTCGAGGCTACGGCGCGCGGCTGTTGCTGGTCGGCGGTCTCGAGGGTGCGGGGCGTGCCGGCCCCTTGGACGCCGGCGCCTACGAGGCGTTCGGTCCGACACGCAAGGGCTCGACCGGCGAGGAGGCGGTGTCGGTCGTTCGCCCGCTGGTCGTCGATCCGTGTGGACAGGCGGACCGCGAACTGGTCCTGGCGTCCGTCGGCGGCGGCAATCCCGCGGTGGTCGACGTGACCGGTGGCCGGGGCAGCGCCCGGCCGGTGTCGATCGACTCCACGATGGCCGCCGACCTCGAGGCGCCGGTGTCGCGCTGCGCTCCCCTGGATTGGGATTCGGTCTGGGCCGCGGGGCTGTTCGGGCGCGCGCCGGCGGGCGAACCCGCGGTGCCCAGCACCGTGCTGTTCGGCAAGCCCGAGGCCTCGTGCCTGTCATCGGACGAGGCGTCTGGGGATTCGGCGGGCAGCCAGGCGCTTCCGGTGGACACCGACGCGGTCGGGGATCCGGTCGGCTCGCCTTTCGCTGCGCGCGTGGACTGTGATCAGGACGAGGTGTCCGGCTGGAGCTACGCGCGCCTCGGGCAACTGGGCGATGTCGCGGTGAGCAGCGCATACGCGTCGTTCCGCCTGTATCGCGATCCGGGTCGCGGGGTGGTGGCCCGCGTCGAGTCCGTGACGCGCGGTGTCGCGGTTCCCGCCGCGCTGCGGGTCGACACGGTCCGCACGATCGCCGAGTCGTGGGCGAACGGCCGCCGCCAGCCGGTGGCTGTCGAAGATCGCGCGGAGGGCTACGACCCCAACTGCGACATCGAGCGCAGTGCGGGTTCGTGTTTCCGCCGCCACATGTTCGGCGTATGGACGCCCGGCTATCAGTGCGGTCCGTGTGGCGACGAGGGTCGCGTCGAACAGGCACTCACCAAGGCGCTGGGCAGCAATGGCGCGGTGCGGTTGCGCAAGCCGGACCCGCGTATGGCTCGGGGCGCCGAGAACGGCTTCACGGCGGCGGTGCAGAAGCCCGATCACGAGCGCTTCGCGGACTTGGTGCTGAACAACGACCTGCTCCAGACCGTGGTGCCCGGCTTGGAGATCATTCGCTACGCGAACCCGGGCATTCGTCTCAACCCCGGTGCGCCGCGCGCGCGGCAGATCTATCAGTTCGCGGGTGTGGAGGTCAGCTCGTCGTATGGGATCTCGTGTCTGTTGGTGTATGACGAGGCGACGAACACGTGCGGGGCGGCGAAGGAGGATCCGGGCAGCATCATCGTCAACTTGACCGACGCGGACGGCAAGGCGTTGGCGGGTGGGGCGTTCGAGGTGCGCACCGATGCGGACACGGATGGTGTGGTGGGCCTGAAGGACGCGTTGTTGCCCAATGGCGCGTGCGTGACCGCGGATGACGGCGTGGGCACTTGCAAGTTCGATGCCCTGCAGCCGGGGAGTTATTTGGTCAGCCAGGTGGCTGCGCCGCCGGGGTATGGCAAGGTGGCTGATCCGTTCGTAGTGGAGCTCGCCAGTGGTGAGGCGCGGACGGTGACG
>Ga0299913_10005694_pt1 | contig 10688 bp, 10 predicted proteins | sample RVTome_9_FD_201360 | JGI IMG/M metagenome (GOLD analysis project Ga0299913, IMG submission 201360) | Soil microbial communities from uranium-contaminated site in the Upper Colorado River Basin, Wyoming, United States - RVT155D38 (version 2) ... | reverse complement strand
CGCGTCGACCGGCTCGAGCCGTCGAAGAACATCCTGCGCGGCTTCCTCGCCTTCGAGGCGCTGCTCCAGCGCCACGGCCGCCTGCGGGGACGGATCACGTTCCTGGCCTTCCTCGTCCCGTCGCGCACCGGGCTCCGCGAGTACGGCGACTACGGACGACAGGTGCAGAACGCCGTCGACCGGATCAATGCGCGCTTTGGCACCGCCGACTGGCGGCCGGTGCAGCTGTTCTACGAGAACGACTACGCGCAGGCGCTGGCCGGCCTCTCGATCGCCGACGTCGTGCTCGTGAACCCGCTCGTCGACGGCATGAACCTCGTCGCCAAGGAGGCGGTGGTCGTGAGTCAGCGTGACGCGGTCCTCGTGCTCTCGGAGACGGCCGGCGCCTTCGACCAGATGGCCGATGGGGCCCTGGCCGTCGCCCCGGCCGACGTGGCCGGCACGGCCGAGGCGCTGGCGGTCGCCCTGCGCATGGAGCCGGCCGAGCGCCAGCGCCGGATCGCCGGGCTTCGACGCGGGGTCGAGCGCGAGGACATCACCTGGTGGCTGCGCCGCCAGCTCGAGGATCTCGCCGAGATCGCGGGGTAGCCGCCGATGACGCGCGCCCCCGCCCGCTTCCGTCTGCCGCGCCTCGGCCAGGTCGGCCGGTTCCATCGCGATGCCCGCGTGTTCCTCGTCACGACGCTCGTGGCCGGTGCCGCCCTCAGCCTGTACTGGATCGACTTCAACCTCTACCTCTCGTCGCTCGGGTACTCGACCGCCACGATCGGCCTGGTTGCCACCATCGCATCGACGGCGGGCGCGATCGTGGCCTTCCCGGCGAGCGCCGCGTCGGATCGGCTCGGACGGCGCGCCATCATGGGCGGCGGGATGGCGCTCGCCATCCTGGCGCTCATCGGCCTGCTGCTGGTGGACGCGCTGCCGCTGATCATCGTCTTCGCCGCGATGTGGTCGATCGGCCAGCAGTCGCTCATGGTCGTCCAGGCCCCGTTCCTGACCGAGCACAGCGATGCGTCGCACCGCAACGAGCTGTTCGCGCTCCAGGCCGCGGTGCAGATGATCACGAACATCGTTGCCGCGGCACTCGGTGGCCTGGTGGCCACGAACCTTGCCTCCGCCCTCGGAATCGAGGCCGGCAGCCCGGGCGTCTACCGGATCATCCTCGTGATGATGACGGTCCTGCTCGGGATCGGCCTGCTGACCGTCCTGCGCCTCACCGACGACCGGCCGGCGGCCGTGCGCGGCCCGATGAGAATGCGCGGCCTCGGGGAGCCGGCGGCCTTCCCGACGGAGGGCGCACGCACCCGCACGCTGATGGGCGTCGTGATCGCCGACCGCGCCCGGTTCGCGCGGCTCCTCTTCCCCGGCTTCCTCATCGCAACCGGCGCCGGCCAGGTGATCCCGTTCCTCAACCTGTTCGTGCAGCAGAAGTTCGGCCTGGACCTCGCCTCCCTGAATGCCCTGTTCGCGTTCACCAGCCTCGGAACCGTGGCGGCGATGCTCGCCCAGCCACGCCTGGCGAGCCGATTCGGCCAGATCAGCTCGGTGGTCATCGTGCAGGCGTGCAGCATCCCGTTCCTGGTGGTGCTGGGGTTCTCGCCGCTGCTGTGGACCGTCATCCTCGCCATGGTGGTGCGCAACTCGCTCATGAATGCCGGCAACCCGATCTTCTCGGCCTTCGCCATGGAGCAGGTGGCACCGATCGAGCGCGCGACCCTGGCCGCGGCGATGAGCGTGCTCTGGCAGGTGGGATGGGTGATCGGCGGCGGCTGGTACGCGCTGCTGCAGGCGACGCTGGGCTTCGACGGCGGTTACGCGCTGAACTTCGTCACCGTCATCACGCTATACACGATCGCCACGATCCTGTACTGGACGTGGTTCCACGACGCGGACCGCCGGGCGCTCGAGGCACGCCGCGGCGAGCGGTGAGCGCTCAGCCGCCGGACAGCTCGGACAGTCCGGCCAGCATGACCGCGGCCTCGGCCGGATCGCGAAGCAGGACATCCGCGGCCTCGGCCACGCTCGGCGGCGTCTCCCCATCGGTGCCTCCGACGCCGATGATCGCCCCGCGAAGACGGCCGGCGGAGCGAGCGTCGGCGACGGCCGCGAACATGTCGAGGTCCGTGACGTCGTCGCCCATGACGACCACGCCGCGCAGCCCGAATCGATCGATGATGGCGCGCGTCGCCGCTCCCTTGTCGCCGAGGCCCACCGGGCGAAGCTCCAGGCTCATCCGCCCGTCCCGCAGCTCGAGGGCCGTCCCGAGCTCGGGCAGGGCGGCCACGACGGCGTCCCGCGTCGCCGATGGATCCGGCGCGTTGCGGTAGTGGACCGTGGCCGAAAGCCCCTTGTCCTCGATCGTCACGCCGTCCAGCTCCGGGACCGCCGCGAGGACCGCGGCGATGCGCTCGCGAACGGCGGCAGCGTCCGGCGAGGGAGCAGGCGCATCGGCCGACGGTTCGAGCCACTCCATGCCGTGGTTGCCGGCCACGAGCAGTCCGCGGACCCCGGTCATGCGGCGCGCATCGAGCGGGGCGCGACCGGTGACCACCGCCACGACGGCCAGCCGCTCGACCAGGCGCTCGAGCGCGCCGGAGGCACCCTCGACGAGCCGCGACAGCGCCGGATCCGCCACGATCGGTGACAGCGTACCGTCGAAGTCGGTCAGGAGACCGGCCGGCTCGAGGGACAGCGCTTCGGCGGCCAGCGACCTGGCTCGCTGGAGCGCATCGGCGGGGTGGCGGCTAGACTCGGCCACGTGAAGCGACTCTCCTCCTGGGCGCTGCCCATCGTCCTCGGAATGGTCGGGGTGGCCCTCATTATCGTCGGGACCATCGGCTCGAACGAGCCACCGCCCGCGAGCCTGCCGCCGATCGCGCAGCCGAGTGAGACGCCCGCGCCGACCCCGATCCCGACGGTCGAGGCGACGGACAGCGGCGGTCCCGCGCCGACGGGGACGCCCACCGAGCAGCCGACCCCCACGCCGATTCCCGACAGCGTCGTCGCGGTCCAGCTGGAGGTTCCGTCGGTCGGGATCAACGTCGTCGTCCGCCAGTCGACGAGCGCGGAGACCGATGGCTTCCCTCCGACCGACGCAGCCTACATCCTCCGCTCCTCCTCGCAGCCGGGGCGCAACGCCAACTCGTACGTCTTCGCGCACGCGCTCAACACGCTGTTCAAGCCGCTGTGGAACGCGCAGATCGGCGCCGAGGTGCTCGTCCGCATGAGCGACGACTCCATCCTGCGATACACGATCACCGAGGTACGGCCGAACGTCGCCTGCCCCGACCCGAACGCGGATCCGGCCCTCGACCCGGCGGATCCCCCGCTCGCCCTCCAGATCCACGACGACTGCACCGACGGCGCCTTCTGGACCGCCGCCACCGATCACGAGCGCCTCACCCTGCAGACGTCGCAGGGCTACAACCGCAACTGGGGCGAGCTCGTGATCGTGGCCATGCCGGCCGGCTGAGTCGGTCCTCAGCTCCGGCCGCGGACGAACCAGGCCGGCACCAGGCTCGCGAGGCCCACGGCGAGGGCGATCGTGAACACCAGGCGCAGCACGCCGGCCGCCTCCCCCTGCGACCAGGACTCCAGGACGTCGACCAGCGCCAGCGACGCCTGCGGATCGACCCCCACGAACTCGGGCCGCCCCAGTGACCGCACCAGCTCGTCGCGTCGCGCCGGGTCGTTGATGAGCTGCGACAGCTCGTCGATCCGGTTCTGCCCGATCGAGGTGAGGAGGGCCAGGCCGACCGACATGCCGATCGTCCGCGTGATCTGGAGCATCGCGCTGGCGACCCCGTAGGCCCCCGCACCGGCGGCCTCGACGGCGGCCGTGGCCCGGGGTGCGACGGTCAGGCCGAAGCCGACGCCGAAGATGGCGAGGTCGCGGACGAGCCGGTCCAGATCCGTCTCGACGCCCCATCCGAGCGCCAGCCACAGCCCGGCCGCACTCAGCAGGACACCCCCGACGGTCACGATCCGCTCCCCGATGAGCCCGGACACCACGCCGCCGACGAGCGCCCCGCCGGCGATGGCCAGGGTGAGCGCGGTGAGCGCGACGGACGCCTCCGCATCGGTGCCGAACAGCACCCGGTTGACGAACACCGGACCGCCGATGATGGCGGTCGCCAGCGTGTAGCCGGTGAGCAGGCTGACCCCGTTCGCGGCGCTGAAGGCCCGGTCACCGAAGAGGCGCAGGTCGACCAACGGGGAGGCCGAGCGGAGCTCCCACCACGTGAAGGCCGCGGCGGCAACCACGGCCAGGACGAGCCCGCCCAGGACGAGCGGATCGGTCCATCCCGCCGCGCCCGTCACCGTGATCGCCCCGATGCCGGCGACCAGCGCGACCGTCAGCAGCAGTGCCCCCACGAGATCGAGCCCGGCCCGCACCCGCGGCGTCTCGATCCCGCCCGCGACGACGTAGATGAGGAGCAGGACGATGATGCCGATCGGCACGTTGAGCAGGAAGATCCATTGCCAGCTGGCGAGGTCCAGGCCGGGAATCGGCAGGTTGAAGTGCAGCAGCACCCACGCCCCGTAGGCCGGGCCGATGGCCATGCCGATGTAGGTGGCCGCCCCCTCGAGCCCCAGCGCGGTGGCGCGCGCCCGACCGCTGAACAGGTGGCTGGCGAGGGCCATGGACAGCGGCACGAGCGCCCCGCCGCCGAATCCCTGGACGACGCGCCAGCCGATCAGCCAGGCCAGCCCGTCCTCGGGGCCGGCGAGCCGGGACAGGCCGGCGCCCGCGCTGCCGATGACGAACAGGAGGAGCGCCACCACGTACAGCCGCCGCGCGCCCCACAGGTCGGCGCCGCGGCCGGCCAGCGGCATGGCCACGACGTAGGCGAGCAGGTACGCATTCACGATCCAGCTGACCCGGCCGAGGTCGTTCCAGCCGCCGAAGTCGGCAACGATCGAGGGCAGGGCGATCGCGACCACCATGAGCTCCGCGCCGCCGAGCAGGACGCCCAGGCTGGCGAAGACGAGCGCCGCCCAGGCGGCCACCGGATGGATGCGCACCGTCGTCTCGCTCACAGCTCCGCCCGCTCGAGCACGTACCGCGCCAGCCCGAGCACGATCGCCGCGCCGACGAGCGCCGCGCCCGTCGAGCGCCACAGGACCGCGTGGGAGGTGGCCGCCTCGCGCAAGGCGGCCAGCTGCCCCATCGCTCCGCCCGGAACGAGCTCGCCGGCGGCGGGTGCGAGCCATGCCAGCAGCCCGGCCGCGATGCCGAGCAGGAACGTCAGCGCGATCGCCAGCCGCGGCGGAGCGAGCGTCCCGAACAGCAGCCCCAGCGCCACGGCCAGCAGGGCGGTCGCCGCGACGCCGAGCATGGCCAGCGTGAACGTCCACGGTTCGAGGCGAAGCGACACGCCCGACGCGGTGAGCCATCCGAGCGCGCCGGCGATGGCCGTGCCCAGGAGCACGAGGATGGCCAGGGGAATGAACCACCCGACGAGCAGCGTTCCCCGCGGGACCGAGCGGGTGACGAGCAACGCCGCACGGCCGCGTGCGCGTTCCTCCGCGAACGACCATGCGGCGATCATCCCGGCGATGACCGATGCCACCCCGAGGCCGATTGCCAGGCGCTGCATCACGTCCGGGAGCGGGGCGGGCAGCAGGGCGATGGCGGCGCCGATCCCGACGAAGCCGGCGACCACCACGAGGAGGCGGAACGTGATCCACAGCTCGCGCATGGCGAGCCGGGCCACCACGCCGGACTGGCTCACCGCGGCGCGACCGCCGGCCTGGGGAGGTCCGATGCGGCCGCCGACCCCTCACGTCGATCAGCCAGGGCGGCGATGTCGCGCGCCGAGAGGCCCAGCCCCGCGTCGGTGAGCTCGCCGACGGCGGCCATCACGGCGAGCCGTCCGTGCCGGATCAGGGCCACGTGGGTCACGAAGCCCGCTTCGCTGGCCGGGTAGCGACTGGCCAGCACCATCGTCCGTCGACGGCCGGGCAGCCGCAGGAGACGGGTCCGCTCTTCGGCCTCGATGGCACGCAGCGGCTCGTCGAGCAGCAGGACCTCGGGATCGGCGAGCAGCGCGGCCGCCAGGCCGGTGCGCTGGAGCAGCGGCGGGCCGCCGTGGCGGACCGGTCGGTCGAGCCACTCGGGGCGGATCCGCGCCCACGACACGACGAGCTCGGTGCGCCGCTGCGCCTCGGGGCGCGACAGGTCCAGGAGCTCGGCGGCGAGCGCCAACGCCTCCCGCGGCGTCATCCAGGAAGGGATGCCGGGCTCCGGGCCGAGGTAGCCGACGCGGCGTCCCCAGCCGCCGGCGGACGGGTCGGAAAGCCCGGCAATCTCGACCGTGCCGCGGCCGGGACGGGAGAGGCCGGCAAGGACACGGACGAGCATCGACGCACTCTCGTCGGGCTCCCCGACCAGGAGCAGCCGCATCCCGACCCCGACGGTGATCGAGCATCCGTCGAGCAGCCGGCCACGCCGCAGCCCGACGCACGAGACCGCCGCGGGGCGCAGCACCCGGAGCGACGGCGCGCGCCACAGCGCGTCGGGGGTCGAGCTCAAGCGAAGGCACCTCCTCGTCGGCCCTCCGGCTGGCCGTCGGGCGATCCTAGCATGACCCCTTGACCGGTCCCCTTGAGCGGCCATATCATAAGCCCTTGCTTATATAAATTCGCATTTGATAAAGAAGCGCTTCTGTGATCCCTCCCCTTCCCGAGTCGCCCGGCGAGCAGGACATCCGGCGTCTGCGCGTCCTGTATCGCGCGCTTGGCGACGAGACCCGCCTGCGCGTGATCGGCCTGCTCGCCGAGATCGGCCCGATGCCGGTCGGCGAGCTGTCGACGCGCGTCGGCCTCTCGCAGCCGCTCATAAGCTGGCACCTGCGGATCCTGCGTCTCGCCGGCCTGATCGACACCAACCGGCAGGGGCGCGAGGTCATCTGTCGCCTGCGCACCGCCGCCTTCGAGGAGCTCCACGAGGCGGAGGCCCGGTTGATCGGCGGGACTGCCGGCGTGGCACGCTCCGGCGACGCGGCGGGGACGGTGGCCGATGTCCGCTAGCACGCCGCAGGCGCCGAACCTGCGCCGCGGGGCATCCGTCCTTCCCGGTTGGGTGAAGGAAGGTGGCCGAGCCGTCCTCGCGCCGGTGGTCCGCCTCGCGATCGCCATGCGCCTCACGCCCAACACGATCACTGTCATCGGCCTCCTGATCACCCTGGTGGCCTCCGCGTTCGTCGCCTCGGGATGGCTGCTACTCGGCGCCGCCATCCTGACGGCCGGGTCCCTCCTCGACGCCGTCGACGGCGCGCTCGCCCGTGCCACCGGCGGCGGGACAGCCTTCGGCAGCTTTCTCGACTCGACCCTCGACCGGGCGGGCGAGGCCATCCTGTACACGGGCATCGGCATCTGGCTGCTGCGAACCCAGCCGGAACCGCTGCTGCCCATGGTCGCGCTGCTGGTTGCGCTCGCCGGCTCGTTCCTGGTCAGCTACACCCACGCCCGCGCGCAGGGCATCGGACTGGCCGCCGACATCGGCCTGGCGCCGCGCACCGAGCGGCTGGTCCTCGTGATCGCCGGCGTCGCGCTGGCCGGGCTGGGGATCACCGTTGGCCTGATCGCGATCATCGTCGTGCTTGCGACGCTCACCGTCATCACCGTCATTCAACGCATCCGACACGTCTGGCGCCTCAGCGAGGCCGCCGTGACCGACAGCAAGGAGTAGATGATTCGTGCCATCCACCAGTAGAGCCGGCACCAACGGCAAGGCGGCCTCCAACGGCCACCGCACCGACGACGGCAAGGTCCGCGTCGCCATCGTCGGCGTCGGAAATTGCGCCAGCAGCCTGGTCCAGGGTCGCTATCACTACGCCGATGCGAAGGAGACCGACTTCATCCCCGGCCTGATGCACGTCAACCTCGGCGGGTATCACGTGCGCGACATCGAGTTCGTGGCGGCCTTCGACGTCGACGTGAACAAGGTCGGCAAGGACCTGTCTGAGGCGATCTTCGTCGAGCCGAACAACACCTTCAAGTTCTCCGATGTGCCACAGCTCGGCGTCGCCGTCGAGCGGGGGATGACGCACGACGGCCTCGGCAAGTACCTCTCCGAGATCATCGAGGTGGCTCCGGGGCCGACCGCCGACGTCATCGGCATCCTGAAGGACCGCAAGGTCGACGTCCTGGTGAGCTACCTGCCGGTGGGCAGCGAGCTGGCCACGAAGTGGTACGCCGAGCAGGCGATCCAGGCCGGCGTGGCGTTCGTGAACGCGATCCCGGTCTTCATCGGCCGCGAGCCCTACTGGCAGCGCCGCTTCGCCGAGGCCGGCCTGCCGATCATCGGTGACGACATCAAGAGCCAGGTCGGCGCAACGATCACCCATCGCGTCCTCACCCGCCTGTTCATGGACCGCGGGGTCCGGATCGACCGCACCTACCAGCTGAACTTCGGCGGCAACACCGACTTCCTCAACATGCTCGAGCGAGAGCGGCTGGAGTCGAAGAAGATCAGCAAGACGAACGCGGTGACCTCGATGATCGACTACGACATCGGCGACGACGACGTCCACGTCGGCCCGTCCGACTACGTCCCGTGGCTCAAGGACCGCAAGTGGTGCCACATCCGCATGGAGGGCACGACCTTCGGTGACGTGCCGCTCAACCTGGAGCTTAAGCTCGAGGTCTGGGACTCCCCCAACAGCGCCGGCGTCATCACCGATGCCATTCGATGCGCGAAGCTCGGCCTCGACCGTGGCCTCGCCGGGACCCTCGTCGCCCCGAGCTCGTACTTCATGAAGAGCCCGCCGATGCAGATCCACGACGACATCGCGCACAACCGGGTGGAAGATTTCATCCGCGGGGAGGACAACGAGGTCCTGAACGGGACGGAGAAGCTGCCGCAGCGGAAGGCGCGCAAGCTGTCGACGGCGAGCACGCGGGCGAAGGCGAAGGCCGCGGCGGCTGAAGTCCGCTGAGCGCCGTGGACGCGACGAGCCAGCCAGGCCCGGGCGCCGGGCCTGCTCGGGCCGGTGCCTCGCCCGTCCCCGAACGGCGCCGGGAGCTCGTGGCGTACCAGCTGTATCGCGTGGCCGAGCGCCTCATCAACCTGCTGCCACGGCGGCTGGTGATGCCGGCCGCGGCGGCCGTGGGGAACGTCGCCTACGACCTGGCCGGGTCGAAACGCGAGCTCATCCACGCCAACCTCGCGCATCCGATGCGCCAGGACCCGAACGATCCTCGCGTGGCGTCCGCCGCTCGCCGGGCGTTCCGCAACTATGCGAAGTACCTCGTCGACATGATGCGCATCGGGGAGCTGACCGCCGAACAGGCGCGCGACCTCGTCACGATCGAGGACATCGGCGTGCTGCGCGACGCCCAGGCGGCCGGGAAGGGCGTGCTCGTCTGCACGGTCCACGTGGGTGGGATGGACCTCATCGGTCCGGCGCTCAAGACCCACGGCGAGTCGCTGCACGTCGTTGCCGACGACACGACCTACGGGCGCCTGTACGACCACCTCGCGGCGGTCCGCGCCCGGCAGAACATTTTCCTCATCGGCTGGCGGAACCTGCGCGGCCTGTTCCGTGCCCTGCGCGACCGCCAGAACCTCGTGCTGTTCTGTGACGGTGGCTACCGGCGCGGGGACGTGCCGGTCGAGTTCTGCGGTGAAGCCACGACCTTCCCGCCCGGCCCGGCGACGTTGGCGGCGAAGTCCGGGGCGCCCATCCTCCCGGTGACCTGCCGCCGCCTGCCGGACGACCGCTTCGTCGCGGCCGGGCTGCCGTTGATCCACTGCGCGTCCACCGATCCCGCCGAGCTCCACCGCGCCACCCAGGCCCTCGCCGATGCGCTCGGCGCCGTCATCGCCGAGGATCCGGGCCAGTGGTACATGTTCCGGCCCGTCTGGCCACGAACCGATGCGGATCGCCGCCAGGCCGTCGCCGCGCTCGACGCCGCTCGTCGCGGTGAGGATTGGGCGAAGATCATCGCCTGATGCTGCTCCGCCTCGCGCTTCGTACCGCCGAGCGGCTGGCCTCGGTGCTGCCGGCCGCGGTCGCCTACGGGCTCGCCGACCTCGCCGGCGATGCCTGGCGGCGACTCGCCCCGGCCCGGCGCCGGCTGGTGGCGGCCAACCTGGCCCGTGTCTGCCTGGCCACCGGACGTGATGCCGCTGGCCGCCGCTTCGATCGCCTCGTGCGCGATGCGTTCCGCAGCCACGCGCGCTACTACCTGGAGCTGCTCCGCGCCCCGAGCTACGAGCCCTCGCGCGTCGGCGAGATCATCGAGGTCCGTGGCTGGGACGACGTGCTCGCCCCACACATTGTCGGCAGGCCCGCCATTCTCGTCAGCTGGCATCTCGGCAGCTTCGAGCCGTTCGCCACCTTCCTCGCCGAGAAGGGGCTGCGGCCGATGGCTCCGATCGAGGAGATCCGCCCCGCCGCGCTCTTCGAGTTCCTCACCGAGAGCCGGGCGCGCGGTGCCGTGGACGTCGTCCCGCTGTCCTCCGCGCGACGCCCGCTGACCCGGCGGCTCCGGGAGGGTGGTCTGGTGGCCATCATCGGCGACCGGGACCTCGCCGGCGACGGCCAGGCGGTCTCCGTCTTCGGCCACGCGACCACAATGCCGATCGGCCCGGCCGCGCTGGCCCTGGCGAACGGCGCGTCGATCGTGGCCGGCCGCTGTCTGCGCGTCGGTCCCGACCGCTTCCTGGTCGAGGGCAGCCC
>Ga0299913_10005693_pt1 | contig 10689 bp, 6 predicted proteins | sample RVTome_9_FD_201360 | JGI IMG/M metagenome (GOLD analysis project Ga0299913, IMG submission 201360) | Soil microbial communities from uranium-contaminated site in the Upper Colorado River Basin, Wyoming, United States - RVT155D38 (version 2) ... | reverse complement strand
CAAGTCGTCGGTGGTTAGAGCCGGGCTCATCCCTGCTCTGAGAGCCGGAGGACTCCCCGACTCACGGGTCTGGCTGGTTACCGACATGTTCCCGGGCTCGTATCCATTCGAAGAGTTGGAGGCTGCATTGTCCCGGGTCGCGGTGCGAGCACCGACGGGACTGTTGAACGAGCTGACCCAGCCCAACGGGCTGTTGAGGGTGAGCAAACAGATCCTGCCTGGTGAGGACTCGACGCTTCTGATCGTCATCGATCAGTTCGAAGAGCTCTTCTCGGCTGTTCGCTCCGAAGAAACCCGCCGGCTGTTCTTGGAGACCCTGATGACTGTTGCCAACGACGAGCGCAGCCGCATCCGCGTGGTGACCACGATAAGAGCCGACTTCCTCGACCGTCCTCTCGCCTACGGTGATTTCGCCGAGGCCCTCTCCGATGGAATCGTCACAGTTGGGCCGCCGACCCGGGACGGACTGGCCCAGGCCATCGCGGCTCCGGCCCGAACCGTCGGTCTAGAGCTGGAGCCTGGTCTCGTCGGGAGAATCATCGCCGACGTCGAAGGTCAGCCCGGTGCCCTACCGCTTCTTCAGTACGCCTTGACCGAGATGTTCTCCCACCGTGAGAGATCGACCCTGACAATTGCCGGCTATGAGGTGACGGGAGGTGTCGCCGGCGCCCTCGGTCGACGGGCGGAAGAGCTGTTCGAGGGTCTGAGCCCAGCGGGCCAAAGCGCCGCCCGGGAAGTGTTCTTGCGTCTCGTCTCGGTCGACGAGTTGGGCGCCGTGACACGTCGCCGTGCTCGACAATCCGAGCTCGTGTCGCTCGCCGTCGACCGAAGCGGGCTGCAATCGGTGCTCAACGCCTTCGGCGCGTTCCGATTGCTGACATTCGACCGCGACCCGGTGACCCGGGGGCCCACCGTGGAGGTTGCCCACGAGGCTCTTCTGACCGATTGGCCCACGCTCAGGAGCTGGATCGAGAACGCCCGCGAGTCGCTCGTCCTGACACGTCGGGTGGCCGACTCGGCGCGTGAATGGGTCGAGTCGAACGAGGATCCGAGCTATCTCCTGCGCGGTGTGCGTCTCGAAGACGTCGAAGCCTGGGCGGCGCGGGCCGAGGTGGTGTTGACCAGCGACGAGTCCCGATACGTCGCCGCAAGCATCGAACAGCGGGGAGCCGATGTCAGTGCCGCACGGAGACGGAGGCGACGAACGGTGGCAGCTCTCGCCGGTGGTCTGGTGCTCGTGAGCGCATTGGCGGTTGTCGCCTTCCTACTTCGAGGTGTCGCCCAACAAGAGGCTCTTCAGGCACGGGTCCGAGAGTTGGCTGCGGCCTCAGATAGTCAGCTCGGGCAGAACCGGGAGCTAGCTCTCCTCATTGCGGCCGAGGCCTTCGATGCCTCCATTCAGGGCGGAGCCGATCCCAATTCGGAGGCTGTCAGCGCCATGGCCCAGGCAATCGCGGATTGGCGGCTGGTTACCCGTTTCCCGGCAGGGCCGATCGTCCTGCCTGTCGCATCGCCAGATGGGTCGCTGGTCGCCGTCTCATCGAAGACCTCGCCAGGTGGCGTCGACGTGTTCGAAACCGACGGGTCGTTGGTAGGAACTCTACCTGGCCCGGAAGAGCCGTCGGTCGCGGCGTTCGCTTTGAGGTTCAGCCCGGACGGCGAGAACATCGCCGTCCTCTACGCCTCCCCTGATGTTGACGCGTTCCGATCGGTCTCTGACGGCGTCCCGGACGTTCGGATCTTCGACCTGGCGACCATGTCCAGCGTATTGGGTCTGGACACCGAACAGGGGTGGACAGAAGTCTCATACAGCCCCGATGGTGACCTGTTGGCGATGGCATTCGACCGCGAGGTCCGGGTAGTCGACTCGACCGACGGACGGGAGCTCTCGAGGTTCGAGGGGTCGTCGCTGGTGGGCCGCCCAGAGTTCCTCGACGATGACGACGTCCTGGTTCCGGTCGAGGGATCTGGCTTCACCATCTTCTCCGCCGCGGATGGCTCGGTCCTCGACCACATCGAGGTGGCGGAACTGAATCCGGTCGTCACCGCCACGAACGACTCACGGACCCATGTCGCCTACCGAGCAGGAGAACACGTTCGTGTCCTCGAGCTCGCCACGGGGGAGACGATCTACGACCAGACGGCTCCCTCGGTGCTGTCGGTGGCTCTCGACCCGGACGCCACCCGGCTTGCACACTCTGGGTTCGACCCCACCATCTACGTCGAAGCACTGATCGATGGCGAGATGGAGCTCGAGCTGGCGGGGACGTTCGAGAACGTGCTCTCGCTGGCATTCGTCGGCGAAAAGGGTCTCCTCTCCTTTGGCGAGGATGCCCTGTTGTGGGACGTCTCGCCAGAAGGGATGGATGGCTTGGATGGAGTTCCCCTGGCAGAGCCAGAATGGGGATTTCAAATCTCCTCGGACGAGCGGTGGCTGGCCTACTCCGTGTCGATCAACAACGGTGGCCCCATCGGAGACCCGGTGGACGGGCTTCGGCTGATCGATCTCATCACCGGCGACGAGACGGTGGTCAGCCAGGGAGAATGGAATTCGGTGCCCGCCGGAGTCCGGGTGGTGAGTGAGGACTTCACCATGGTCGGCTCTCTCACACAGGACGGAGACTCGACGATGCGCCACCTCCCGACCTGGGAGGTTCTACGCGAGTTCGACGCATGCCGAACGCCACTTGCGGTCACACCCGACAACAACCGCGTCGTCCTCTCAGGATGGGGCTGTGCGTCTCGGGAAGCTCCCGACTCCGCCTCGAGCGCGGTCGTCGACCTCGAATCGGGAGAGGAGATCTTCTCGCTTCCGTACCAGGTGTTGTTCTCCGCCCAGTTCAATCCTGACGGAGTCTTCGAAGGGGGACGACTCCTGGCCGCCACCGACCAGGCCACCGTCGGTGTATGGGACATGAACGACGGGACGTTGCTGGGAAGCCTGGACAGGGCGGATCACGATGAGTTCGGCAACATTCTCGTTGTGGCTTTCGACCCCAGCGGCCGTTATCTCGTCGGTGGAACCACCGGTGGCACGATCTGGGTGGCGGACCTGGAGCGGGTGGTCGCCGGCGACGACATGGCCGACGCCCTCGTCTTCAACCGCCAAGCGCACACCGGGGCCGCCCCGTCGCCCGCCATGAACGGCGAGGGGGTCGTGGCCACCGCCGGATTCGACGGCATCGTCCGTCTCTGGGACCTCGACTCCGAAGACCTGATCCTCGAATTCGAGTCGGACGTCGGAATCCCGGTGCTCCACTTCTCACCCGATGGGACCGAACTCCTCTATCCGGACGGGCTGAGCATTCGGCGAATGCCGGTGGACCCCCGCCAACTGCGCACTCTGGCCGGGGAGTTGCTCACCCGCGACTTCCTTGCGGACGAATGTGCCCGATATGCGAGGCCGAGCCGATGTGAAGCGATGGCCGGATGAGTCGCGATTGCCAGGCACCCCCAGCTCGGCCAGCTCCCTGGTCACGTTGCCAGCCTCTTGGAACGGGCGTCGCGATCTAACGTTCGTGATGTGCGCGTCGGTGTAGCGATCCTGCCTGATCGTCCCTGGAATTTGGCGGCCGAGAAGTGGCGCCGGGCAGAGGCCTTGGGGTTTGATCACGTCTGGACATACGACCACGTGGTCTGGGATGGTCTGGGGGACTCCCCGTGGTTTGGAGCGGTACCGACCCTGGCCGCCGCTGGTCTCGTCACCGAGAGGATCCGGGTCGGAACGTTGGTGGCCTCTCCCAACTTCCGCCACCCTGTGCCTTTCGCTCGTGAGCTGATGACCCTCGATGACATCACGGGAGGCCGACTCACTGTTGGGATCGGAGCCGGAAGCCGCGGTTCGGATGCATCGTTGCTCGGCCACAGCCGAGACGGATCGAAGGTCAGAACGGAGCGGTTCAGCGAATTCGTCGATGTTCTCGACCAGGCACTTCGGGGCGATGAGGTGACCTACTCGGGCCGCCATTGGGACACGAGCGGCGTCACCCTGCTTCCGGGTTGTGTGCAGAGGCCGCGTGTCCCGTTCGCGGTGGCGGCCAGTGTCCCCCGCTCCATGGAGATTGCGGTACGACACGGCTCGATGTGGGTGACGAATGGGGACCGCTCTCATCGCGGGCCGCCGCTGGAGCCCACTCGGGGGGCCGAGGTGGTCTCTAGGCAGTTGAAGCGATTGCGCGAGATCTGTGAGAGTGAGGAGCGCGACCCGTCCACCATCGACCGATTGGTACTGACAGGATCGAGGCTCCATTCAGGTCTCGGGTCACCGACGCAATTCGCCGAAACCATCGCTGCTTACGAAGAGGTTGGTGTCACAGACTTCGTGGTCCATTGGCCACGAGAGGACGATCCGTACGCCGGCGACGAGGCGATCCTCGAACGAATCATCAAATGAGAAGAGGACCTTCGGCATCATCGAAAGCCCAAAGCGGGCTAGGCAGGCATCAGGCGTAGCTCGCAAACTCGCTGGGGACACCGATCTCATCGAGCCACTGACGGAAGTCGACGTCGGTCTCGAACACGCCTCTGGCCCATGCCTTTTCCAGCAGGTCGAGAAGCATCTCGTCGTTTGGCGAACCACCGTCCGACGCGTCGGGCTCGTCGAGTTTGTCCGCCAAGTCCGACGTGACCCGGCCGAGATGCTCAGGACTCACTGTCAGCCAATACTCGTAGTCCGAGTCGCCCCATATCGCGGCCACACCCGGACCGACGTCCTGCCCTTGGATCACCAGACCCGGCTCGCCGATCGACGCAGTGAGACGAATGCTGATCGGCTGCTGGACCGTCGCCACCAGCGTCACCGTCCTACTTGGCTCTCTCATATTCCTCTGCTCTGGCCAACGTCGACATTATCGGGTAGGTACGTCAGACCTCGACAGCGTCCACCGCTCCCTTCGCTGATGGGCTGAACGTGTTGGCGGCCCAGGTGTTGGGTCGCTGCGATCAGTTCGACCCGGTGGCGCACCGCCCCTTCCTACTGGCGCCGGAGACTGGGCGCCGGTCGACCACCCGGTCGTGGCCGCGGTCAGGGTCACATGGGCACACCCCGGCCGAGGGTCTTCGCCGAGGTCGAGTTCGATCCACTGTGCGGTCGACGGCGACGTCCGACTCGGACCCGGGAGTCACCGTCATGGATCTGGCTCGAGATGGAGGTCATCCTCGAGCAGTAGAAGGCGGGCAACCGACCTATGTCCCGACTCCCGGTCCCGAAAGCCGGCGTAGGGCGGACGCACGGGCAGGCTCGCGGATGACCAACTCGCCTTCCGCGGCTGGCAGCAGCCGCCGGGCCCGAGCCACCAGCTCCTCAGGCAACTCGATCTCAGGTTCCTTCTCGGCCATGTAGGTCAGCCACTCGTCGACATCCGAAAAATGAAAGATGAGATCGAAGACCCGGCGGCGCTCGATGGCATACCAGCCGTCCTTCTCCACCTGGTCGAGGCGGAGACGAGCCTCGAGAATGTCCCGGACATCGGCCTCACTGCCGATATGTCCTAGTTGGCTGATCCGACCCTCTTGCCAGACCTCCACCGTTGAGTTGGTCGGCTGGGGGTGGAGGTCGACGAGGACGCCCTCTCGACGCAGCGACCGGTGGATCCGGCTCAGGGCGTCGACCACGCCCTCAGAGTCGATGCATCACAAGGAGTGAGCGAGGATGGCCACGTCGTACGCGGCCGGAGGAAGCTCGTCCTCGGTGATGTCGACCACCTCGAAAGTGAGTGTGGGTCGGAGCCGGGGAGGAGTTGTCTCCCGGGCCTTCTCGACCTCATCAGCCGCGGTGTCGATTGCCAGGACCGAGGCCGCCAGGTCTGCATAGCGCCAGGTGAGCCGTCCGTCTCCGCACCCCACCTCGAGAACGTCTGTGCCGGACAGGTCCACCATCTCGCCGAGCGCCCTGGTCTCGGATCCCTCCGGGTCGATGGTGACGCTCATCTCATCTCCTCTGCTCGAGTCGGCCCCCAAATGATGGCATCTCTTGATGGGAGTGACCCGTCTCGTCATACCAAACCGCACGAGCAGTCGTCCGCCAACACCCGTGCAACGGCGTTTCTGAGTATCTTGTGCCGACTTTGGAGAAGTTGGAATGAGCGAGGCGGAGACGACGTCGGTCCAGGGGACCTTCACGATCCTGTTCACGGATCTGGAGGGCTCAACCGATCTGCGGATGCGGGTAGGCGACGTCATCGCCAACGAAGTCATCAGGCTCCACGACGACCTGGTCCGCTCCAGGCTGGAGATCGCCGGAGCCGTCGAGACGAAGTCGCTCGGCGACGGGTTCATGGCGCTGTTCACCGCGGCCAACCAGGCGATCCAGACCGCCGTCTCCATCCAGCGCGCCATCGAGGAGCACAACCAGGCCAACCCCGACATGACCCTGTCGGTGCGGATGGGGCTCAACAGTGGCGACGTCACCCAGTCTGCCGGTGACGCCCACGGCACCGCGGTTCATGCCGCGGCACGGGTGGCCAATGCCGCGCAAGGCGGGCAGATCCTCGTCTCTCAGGTGGTGCGGGACCTGGCCGGGTCGTTAGGCGATATCAGGAATGTCGACCGCGGGCTGTTCTGGCTGAAAGGGTTCCCCGATCGTTGGCGTCTCTTCGAAGTGCTTTGGCGGGACAAGGCGGACGACGAGCGTCGGGTCACCAAGGAGACGCGTGCGGCATCGGCGGCAGCGTTCGACACCCACGCCGCCCGCGCTCACGGCCCGGTGGTGGGACGGGCCCGCGAGCTGGAGGTCATTGCCCAGCAGCTGGCGGCAGCGCCAACCGCCGGGCTCCGGGCGGTCGTCCTCGAAGGAGAGGCCGGCATCGGCAAGACGCGGATGCTGGACGCGGCCGCCGGACTCGCCACCGAGGCGGCCTCGCCCTTCTGGGTGCTCGAGGTGACCGCCGACGAGGAGCTGCGCGGGCCGTTCCTCCTCTTTCGCAGCCTGCTGACCTCACCGGCGATGGCCGCCATCGCCCGGGAGGCCATGGCCATGGAACCGCTGGACCAAGCACAGGAAGCGATCTCCGGACGGGGCACCCGTCTCGAGGGCCTCTCGCCCCAAGAGCAAATGCTGCGCAAGTTCGACGAGGTGGCCGCCACTCTCCTCGCCCTCACCAGGGAACGCCCCCTTCTCCTGATGCTCGACGACCTGCAGTGGGCCGACGACGACAGCATCCAACTGGTCAGGTACCTGGTCAGGACGATGGGCTCGGCCCCCATGCTCCTACTCATCAGCCTGCGCCCCTATTCCGACTCGGCCACAGGAGGAGCACAGAAGCTGATCGCCGACCTGGACAGGTTGAGGGTCACCCAAACGCTGCGCCTGCAGCGGCTCAGCCCCAGGCAGAGCGAGGAGCTGCTGGAGAACCTGCTCGGCGGTCCCTTGGACGCCTCGACCATCGACAGCCTCCATGCCCGCTCCGAAGGAGTGCCCTTCTTCATCGAGGAATTGGCCCGCGCCTATCGGGAGGCCGAGGCGTTGCAACTCATCGACGACACCTGGACCATGACCAAGCTGAGTGGCCCAGCGGTGCCCTCGTCGATCCAGACCCTCGTCGAACGGCGTCTCGCCCAGCTAACGCCGGATTGTCGGTCGCATCTCTCCGACGCCGGGATTCTGGGCCGCCGGTTCCGACTTGCCGACATGAGCCAGGTCCTGGCTCGAGTAGACCAGGAAGCCATGCCCGACTGGCAGGTTGCCGAGCATCTGCAGAACGCGGTCGATCTCGGCCTGCTCACCGAGGAGAGGTCCGGGTCGGGCTATGACTTCTCCTTCTCGCATGACCAGATCCGCGCCTCTCTGCTCGCCTCGATCCCCCGGCAACGGAAACGGGCCATTCACGGCGCCCTCGCCCGCTTCCTGGCGGAGGAGGGTGGGACCGAGAACCTGTCGATGTTGGCCCATCACGCCATCGAGGCCGGTGACCAGGAGCTGGCGGTGACCAGTGGCGTCAAGGCGGCGGAGGCGGCACTGGCGATGTCGGCGCCCGAAGAGGCGGTCCGTCTCATCGACAGCACGCTCACCGCAGCCTCCGACCCGGGTCACCGCATCGAGATGCTTCGCATCAAGGACGACGCCCTCGCCGTCCTCGACCGTGACGTCGAGCGCATGGCCAATCTGGCCGAGATGACCGCCCTCGCCGCCGGTTTGGCCTCACCCGGGCTGGACGCCGAGGTCAAGTTGCGCAAGGCGTCGGCGGCGCGGGCCGGCGAGGACTTCGACCTGGCCGCGGAGCTGGCCCGCTCGGTGCGCAGCGCTGCCGAAGCCTCAGGAGACAAGGAGCTAGAGCTGTCGGCCTGTTTCGAGCTGGGTCAGGCGTTGAGCAGGTCACCGATCGGCGAGGCCTATATGGCCGCGGTCGAAGTCGACGTCGACGAGGCAGAAGAGCCGTTCAACCGCGCGCTCGACATCGCTCGCGAGATGGGGGCACGGTCCGCCGAAGCGGACGCTCTCCGCGAGCTCTCCGTTCTCGAGGCGGGGCGAGTGAAGCGGGCTGCAATCGAGCTCCAAGAATCGGGGGTCCCCGATATCGCGATATTGATGCAGGCCCCGGAGCTGTTTGCCGGAGTCAAGGCGCTGGCCGAGCAGGCGTTCCGGATCTATGACGAGATCGGCGACAAGCAGGGGTCCATGTCCGCCCTGATCACCATGGCATACGCTCACGTCGCCGACCCCACTGCCCAGGGCATGGCCGGGCGGATCGAGCACATCAGGGCGCTTCACCACAGTCGTAAGGGCGAGGTCACCGACAGTCAGTCGGCCGTGGACGACGCCCACATGCTCTACGGCATTCACACCTATGCCCGACTCAACCTGCAGCCTGGCCTCGCCCTGGAGCGGGGCCGCGAGGCGTTCGATGCAGCCCGCGCCCTGGGCGACCGCTGGTTGGAGGCGTTGTCCGCAGGAGGCATGGCCATGACCTGTCTCCAGGTCGGAGGGGGCGACGACTGCGCCGCCTGGCTGGACCGGGCAGTCGCCGCCGCCATGGCGGTCGCCTCGACGTCGATGGCCCGTCGGCTCGAGATCTGGCGGGGTGCCCATGCCGCGGCGCGTGACGATGTGGAGGCAATGACCCGGCACTACCGCCGCGCCGCCGACCTGGCCGGCCAGGCCAGCATCGGCGAGAGCTGTCAGGCGCTGGCCAATCTCGCTTTCGAGTATGCCCGGATCGCCGTGTTCGGAGGGGATGCGTCGCTCTTCGAGAGAGCGAGGGAAACGGCCCAAGAGACCTTGGAGCTGGCCCGACACATCAAGGGCGAGACCCCGTACGTGGGGTTGGCACATGCCGCGCTGGCCCTGGTCGCCGAGGCGGAGGGCGACGCCGATACCGCCGCCGACGAGGCGCGCAACGCTCGCGACTTCCACGGAGAGACTCACCTGCTGTACCTGGTTCCGGTCCTCTGGACCGGTGCCAGGACCCTGATCCGGGGTGGTCAGCCCGAAGCTGCCGACCTCACCGAGGAGATCCTCGGCGGCCTGGGATACGTGGGCATGTCCATGGCCGACCCCGAGCTGCGTACGAAGTGGTTCGCCGAGCCCATCCAGCGTCAGGTGGCGGAGATAGTCGGCTTCGACCCGACACAGCTCGGTGACCCTCGAGCCGATGGGGTCGAGTTCACCGACGAGGACCTCGAGCTGCTCCGCGCGATGACTTCGGGAACCACGGGCTCGAAGGAAGGCGAAGGTCAGGGCATGGTCGACGAATTCCTGGCCAGGCTGGGGGTGGCCTCTGAGAGCGAGGCCATCCAGTATGCGATCAAGGCAGGTGTCGCATGGCAGTGAGGGTGATCATCGACCGGCGGCGTTGCATCGGGGCGGGGACGTGCATCACCCTGGCGCCCACTGCCTTCCAGTGGCGCAAAGGCGACTTCCTCAAGCCAGAAGTTGTCGACCTCTCCACCGTCGACGAAGACACCCTGCGCGAGATCGCCATCGCGTGCCCCACCCAGGCGATCGTCCTCGAGGAGGTCGCCGAGGGAGTCCCCGGCTGATTTGCCCGGCGGTCATTCCCCGGTGTCGGGCCGACGCGACGTCCGCTGCTCAGGTCAGAAGATCAGCGCCAGACCCTCGATGGCATCGCGGACCGAGATCATCTCGGGAAAGTGGGAGGCGGCGCGTTCTGCCAGGGCCCGCACCTCATCCACCGCCGTGTCGGCGGTGAACTCGTAGTACTCGAAGGTGGGTGCCGCGAAGGTGTCGTCCCCCAGCTGCTGAGTCACGAGGAACTGTGCAGTTTGTGACATGAGATCGCCCATCACCAGATAGAGGAGACCCACCGCCCTCTGCTGATCCGATACGCCCCCAAAGATCTGGCCGAGAGTCAGGTAGACCCCTCGATAGAGGGCGTTGAACAGTTCTGACACAACCCGGATCTGATCCGGATAGTCAGCCGTCTTGGGATTTCTGCGCAGCGGAACGACCGCCCCGAGCGGGCTTCGCCCCTCGAGGATCTGTGCCAGCTTGTGGTAGTGGGTCAGCTCCTGATGGTTGGGATCGGCCCAACGGTCGTCGCTGAGACCCTCACCCTGGTGGATGATGATCTCAATGGCATCGACCGCCGACTCGAGGTCGTCGACGACCATTAGCCCACCGCTGCCTTCTACGTCGAAGGTCACCGGCCTGTAGTACGACGGATTGGACATCTGCGCGTCGATCTGAGGGCTCCCGAACACGCCGTATCGCTCGTCGACCTGCTCCAGGCCGAT
>Ga0299913_10005692_pt1 | contig 10690 bp, 9 predicted proteins | sample RVTome_9_FD_201360 | JGI IMG/M metagenome (GOLD analysis project Ga0299913, IMG submission 201360) | Soil microbial communities from uranium-contaminated site in the Upper Colorado River Basin, Wyoming, United States - RVT155D38 (version 2) ... | reverse complement strand
GGTGACATCGGCAACCGCGTGGCGCCCTCGTTCATCGACGTGCCGGTCGGCTCGATGCGCCCGCGAGCGCGGCTGAAGGCGGTCCGCCGGGCGACGGCCTCCCTGAAGACGAGCGGCATGGCCGTCGGCGCCGATGCGATCATCGGGCTCGGCGCCTTCGCGCCGGGTGCACTGCACGCGACCGCCGCGCGGCTGATCTCCCGGGCCCGTTGGTTCAACCTCGTCGTGTCGAACATCCCGGCGCCACAGGTGCCCCTGTACCTCGCGGGCGCGCGGCTCGAGGCCAGCTACCCCGCGATGCCGCTCGGCGAGCGGTGTGGACTCTCGATCGCCTGCACGTCCCTCGGCGGCACGCTGGCGTTCGGCCTGACCGCGGATTGGGACGCGGCGCCGGATCTCGAGATCCTCGCTCGCGGCATCGAAGGCGCCATCGAGTCGCTCGAGGCGGCCGCCACCGAACGCGCTCGCCGCTCGACAGAACGCGCTCGCCGCTCCCGTAGCGGCTAGTTGCGGCGGACGGAGGCCTGCCAGTCCGCCACCTCGGCGAGCCATCGCCCCGGCGCCTCCATCATCGGCAGGTGGCCGACGCCGGCCAGGATCCTGCCCCGCCACTCGGGTCGGTCGGCCAGCGTCGCCTCAGCGAAGCGCGCCGGCACGAGGCGGTCCCGACGACCGTGCACCACCAGCACGGGGCACCGAACCCCGGCAACGGCGCGTGCCGACACGTCCGGGCGGCGACCGAGTCGCAACAGCGAGCGAGCCGCCTCCACGAACGCCTCCGGCGCCTCCGGGTCCTGAAGGCGCGCGTGCACCGCCTCGACCTGGAGCTCGAAGGTGTCCTCAGGGATCGAGCGTGGGTCGGCGGTGGTGAGGGCGAAGCCGATCCGCACGGCGCGCTCCGGCGGGATCCGGCGCATGCGGGTGCGGACGAACGCTTCGCCGAGCGGCGAGACGTCGTAGGCGGCGAAAGCCCCGATCACGGCCGGATGCGGCCTGGCGCCGCGCACCCAGGGGAAGACCGAGCCGGTCAGCACGAGCCCTTCCACCCGGTGGGGTTCGATCGCGGCTTCGAGCAGGGCCAACCCACCGCCCATCGAGTTGCCGCACAGCAGCGCGGGACCCTCCACGTGGGCGTCCAGGAACCGGTGCAGCGTGCGCCGAAGGCCCATCACCCCGGAGTCGCGACCCGTCTTCGGCGACCACCCGAAACCCGGGAGATCGAGGGCGACGACCCGTCCGAGTCCCGCGAGTCCCTCCGTCACGCGCACCCAGTTCACATGGGAGCCACCGAGGCCGTGCACGAGCACGAAGGTCGTGCCCGGGGGTCCGTCCCAGGTGCGGAAGGCTACCGGCCCGTCCAGATCGGCCACGCGAAGCTCCGGAAGATCCACCACCGGAGGGTACTGCCCGGCTCCCGTGGGCCCTTACATCTGCGCCGACGGGGGGTCGTGCCGCTCGATCAGTTCCCGCACTGCGCCGGCCCCGTCGCGATGGTGCCGCGCGCGCAGGTCCAGATACAGCACCGCGAGGATCCCGGCGCCGAGCGGGCCGGTGAAGGCCCCGATCACCGCCGTCATGATCGCCTGCGCCAGGTCTCCGGCGGTGCCCGATGGCCCGAGCGCCGGCAGCACGAGCATCAGCAGCCCTGCGACACTTGCGATGAGGCCGAACACCAGCAGGACCGAGAAGGTGTGCCACCAGCGTCCCCGCGTGAGCTCCCACGCTCGTCCGAGCGCCTTGAAGCCACGAGTGTCGTCGACCACGAGGGTCGGCACCGCGACCGCGAGACGCACGACGGGGTACACGACGAGTGCGATCGCGGCGATCGCCAGCAGGTCGGGCCCGGCCGCCAGGATCAGGCCGACGACCCCTGCGCCCAGGAAGATGCCGACGCCAGTGATCACGATCGCGACGAGGAGCCACAGGGTCGAGGGGAGTCGGCGCAGCCCGTACCCGATCGCGCGGCTCGGGCCGGGCACCGACCCCACCGCCCCACCCAGCAGGATCCGCAGCGTTGCCAGCAGCAGGATCGGGCTGAGGATCAGGCCGCCGAGCGTGCCGAGCGCCTGTGCCCGTGGGGAGGCCTGGGGGATCGGCTCCGGCGCGCCCTCGCGGAACCACTCGATCAGCTCCCGCAGGTTCGGCCCGGGCTCGAGCAACGCCTGCACGATCAGGACCGATCCGTATAGCAGCAGGCTGAGCAGCGCGAGCAGCCGCCAATGGCGTGCCCAGAGCGCAACACCGGCGGCCAGCACGTCGGCCGGCCCGAGCTCGCCGGGCTGCGGGATCGTCCAGGTACCCTCGGGCTCGGTCGTTCCCGGCGGAATGGGCAAGCGGCCCGTGGCGTTCCACCCATGGGGATCATCGGGTGGCGGAGGGAGCGGCGGTGAGGGCGGAACGGTCATCTCGGAGCGCAACGTACGCGCTCGTGAACGCCTTCACAAGACCTTCATACCCTCTGACCTTTACAAACGCAGCACCCACCCCCTACCATGGCCGAGAGAGCGGCGATGGGGCGTCTCTTCGAGCACGCCCGCTTCCCGAGTCGCTCGACCGGAGGAGCCGAGTTTCCCGAGGACCTGAACGGGTACATCGTGCCCAGAAGGCTTCGAGGAGGAGCGTGATAGCCAGTGCCTGAGCCGGCGCGTCCCTTGGGGACCGACGACGCTGATGACCTTCGCCTCTACCTGGAGGCGGCTGCCCGTGAGCCGCTGCTGACCAAAGAGGAGGAGGTCGAGCTCGCCATGACGATCGAGGCGGGCAAGGAGGGCGAGGAGCGCCTCCGTGCCGGCCGTCTGCGGTCCGAGAAGTCGATCGCGAAGGCGCGTGCCGAGGTCAAGAAGGCCGAGGCCGCCCGCCAGCGCTTCATCATGGCCAACCTGCGGCTGGTGGTGTCCGTGGCCCGCAAGTACCAGGGGCAGGGCCTCCCGCTGCTTGATCTGATCCAGGAGGGCAACATCGGCCTGATGCGCGCGGTCGAGTTGTTCGACTGGCGTCGTGGGTTCAAGTTCTCGACCTACGCGACATGGTGGATCCGCCAGGGCATCACCCGGGCGATCGCCGATCGTTCGCGTTCGATCCGTCTGCCTGTGCACATCCACGACCGGCTGCGCAAGCTCAACCGCACGCGCTTCCAGTTCGCCCAGTCGATGGGCCGCGAGCCCTCGCGCGACGAGCTGGCCAAGGCGCTCGACACGACGGTCGAGGAGATCGACGACCTGACCGAGATGGGCCGCCGTGAGCCGCTGTCGCTGCAGTCGCCTGTGGGCGAAGACACCGAGCTCGGCGACCTGATCGAGGAGGTCGACTCCGACGCGGCGTTCAACGAGGTCGAGGACCAGTTGCTCCGTGAGGAGATCGGCGGCGCCGTCGACAAGGTCCTCGATGAGCGCGAGCGCCACGTGGTCGCCCTGCGATACGGCCTCGAGAACGGGCAGCCGCTCAGCCTGCGTGAGACCGGCAAGGTGCTCGGTCTGTCCGGCGAGCGTGTCCGCCTGATCGAGCGTGAGGCGCTGCGCAAGCTGCGTGACTCCAACCTGATCAACGCGGTGGCGCTCGGCTAGGCGACCGGCGCCACGCGAGGTCCACGAAGGGCCGCCCCGCCGCAGGCGGGGCGGCCCTTCTGCATCCCCCCGGACCCGTTCAAGGCATCCCCCGATGCGCCGATACCCAACGAGGTAACGCCCGAAGAACGACGGAGAGACGGCCCGGGGACGGCCGGAGGACCGGGATGACCGGACACGATCATGAGGATGCGCACAGGGGTGACGGCCCCGATCCCTGCGCAGGGCGTGTGCATGAGCTGGAGCGCCGCCTGTTCGAGGCCGACGCGAAGTACCAGGCACTGGTTGCCCAGCTCCCTGCGGCCATCTACATCGACGCCCCCGATCCGGACGGCCCCACCTACTACGTGAGCCCGCAGGTTCGCGATCTGCTCGGCATCAGCCCTGCCGACTACGTGATGAAGGCCGACGTGTGGGATTCCCTCGTGCATCCCGACGACCGGCAGCGCATGCTCGACGAGTACCTGCAGTGGATCGAGACGGGTCAGCCCGAGGCGGGTGACTACCGCTACATCAAGCCGGACGGAACCGTGGTGTGGATCCACGACCGATCGAAGTTGGTGCACGATGCCGACGGCACGCCGCTGTTCGTGCAAGGTGTGATGTTCGACGTCACCGCCCAGAAAGAGGCCGAGCTGCGGATGCAGCACATGGCCTACCACGACCCCCTCACCGATCTGCCGAACCGCGCGATGTTCGAGGAGCACCTCGCCCTCGCGCTCGCCCGGGCCCAGCGCAGCGGGTCCTCCGTCGCGGTGCTGTTCATGGACCTCGACGGCTTCAAGGACGTGAACGATCAGCTCGGCCATGCGGCGGGCGACGATCTGCTCCGCCTCGTTGCCCATCGCCTCAAGGAGGCCACGAGGGCGACCGACCTGCTCGCTCGCCTGGGCGGGGACGAGTTCCTCGTGCTGCTGGCGGACCTGCCCGATGAGCGTGGCCCGTCTGCCGACGAGGTGCTGCGGGTCGTCTCCGACCGCATCACGACGCGCGTTGCCGAGCCATACCCGCTGCGGGGCCAGACGGTGATCACCTCGATCAGCATCGGCGCCGCGATGTTCCCGAGCCAGGCCGCCGATGCCGACGAGCTGATGCGCCAGGCGGACTCCGCCATGTACGCGCACAAGCGACGGGGCGAAGGCGCTCGTCTCGTGGGCTAACCCGTTCGACCGGCCGCTCCACGTTGGGCCATCTCGCTCAGACGATCTCGCCGGTCATCGCGCGCGCCTGGGCCACTTGCGCCGCGAGACGGTCGCGGAGCCGGTCCGTCAGGTGCGCCACCGCATCGTTCGACCCGGGTTCGCCCGCTGGCAGGATCGGGTTGCCGAACGCGAGCGCCAGCCGCGGCCGCCAAGGGGGGCCGTAGCGCAGGCCGGAGCGGGGCCAGCGATGCTGCGTGCCCCAGATGCCTACGGGCACGATCGGGGCTCCTGTCGGCAGCGCGACACGCGCCACGCCCGATCGGATCCGTTGCAGCTCGGTCAGCTCTCCGTCGTTGACCTGCCCTTCGGGGCTGATCGCCGCCATGGCACCGCGGCGAACGGTCTCGATCGCACGGTCCAGCGCGGCGTCGTTGCCCTCACCGCGGAGCACAGGGATCTGCTCGTAGCTGCGCAGGATCCAGCGGGTCCGGCGCCGCTCGAAGAACTCCTCGGCAACCAGGAAGCGGGTCTGCCGGCGCAATCGCCAGGCGACCTCGATCGCGAGCACCGGCCCGTCGAGGGCGCTGACGTGGTTGAACGCGAGGATCGCCGGCCCCGTGGACGGCACGTGTTCCAGCCCCGCCAGTCGCACCCGGAACGATCCACGCACGAGCGGCAGCGTGAGCAACAGACCGATCCGCCACCAGGGGTTCAGCTCACCCGCCCGCACGGACGGATGCTACTCCGCACGACCCACCCGAGGATCGGGGTCGACGCGTGCTAGCGTCCCGTCGATGGACGTCCTCCCCCTGCGAGCAGAAGTGGCGAGGCGCGAGGTCTCCTTCCTCGAAGCGCTGGAAGACATGGTCAACATCGACTGTGGCTCGTTCTCCCCCGACGGGGTGAACCACATCGCCGACCGTTGCGAGCAGCGCTTCCGCGAGGGTGGATGGCAGGTCGAGCGTCGGCCGCACGTGCCGGCCGACGGTGAGGCGCCGCTCGGGGACCTCGTCATCGGCACGCTGCGAGGCGATGGCGGGTCGCGCGTGCTGCTCGTTGGTCATATGGACACGGTCTTCGACGAGGGTACCGCCGCCGCGCGGCCGTTCCGCATCGAAGGGGGCATCGCGCGCGGCCCAGGCGTGTCGGACATGAAGGCCGGACTGCTGGCGGGGTTCGCGGCGGTCGAGGCGCTGCAGCAGGCCGGCTCGACGAGCTTCGATCGGATCACCTACGTATGCAACCCCGACGAGGAGGTCGGCTCGCCGTTCTCCGGCCCCGTCATCCGTGAGCTGGCGCCGTCGCACGACGTGGCCTTCGTGCTCGAGTGTGCCCGCGCCAACGGCGACATCGTGTCGGCCCGAAAGGGGGTGACCGATCACGTGGTGGTGTTCCGTGGGCTGGCCGCCCATGCCGGGGTCGAGCCCGAGAAAGGTCGCCACGCCGTGCTCGCGGCCGCCAGGGCAACCGTTGCCCTGCAGGCGCTCAACGGACGGTGGCCCGGGGTGAGCGTGAACGTCGGCGTCAGCCGTGGCGGCACTCGCCCGAACGTCGTGCCCGATCTCGCCGAGCTGCAGGTCGATCTGCGTGCGACCACCTGGGAGGCCCAGGAGACCGCCGAGGCCGAGATCGTGCGCGCGTGCCAGGACGCGATCGAGGAGGGGGTGACCGTCGAGGTTCGAGCTGACGGCTGGCACCGGCCGATGGAGCGGTCCGCCGCGTCGGCGCGACTCGTCGAACGCGCCGTGGCGATCGCCGGTGACCTCGGGTTCTCGGTGCGCGACGCTGCCACCGGCGGCGCGTCGGACGGCAACACGACGAGCGCGGCCGGCACCCCCACCCTCGACGGTCTGGGGCCGATCGGCGGCGCCGCGCACGCGGTCGACGAGTGGCTCGACGTCGAGAGCATCACGCCACGCGTGAGCCTGCTCGCCGGATTGATCGCCAGCGCATGATGGCCGATCGAGGGTGGCAGTTCGACGACCTGCACCCTGAGGCGTACCGGATGCTCGTCGAAGGGGCGCCGGCGATCCTCTACATCGATCGTCCCGACGAGCCGTCGACGAACCTGTATACGAGCCCACAGGTGGTGGATCTGCTCGGCTACTCGGTCGAGGAGTGGCGCAGCGACCCCGACCTGTGGAGGCGTCGGCTCCACGAGGACGATCACGACCGCGTGATAGAGGCGCACCGCGTCTCGAACGACCGGGGGGAGCGATTCCTCGAGGAGTACCGCTTCACGGCAGCCGACGATCGGGAGGTGTGGATCCGCGACGAGGCGGTGCCCGTTCGCGGTGACGACGGCACGCTGCTGTACTGGCGAGGGGTGATGCTCGACATCACCGACCGCAAGGAGGCGGAGGAGAAGCTCCGATGGAGCCTCGACGTGCTGCGCCGCACCCTGCAGCAGCGGCGCGAGCTCGCGGCACGGCTCGAGACGGCGCAGGAAGAGGAACGCCGCCGGATCGCCGCGGACATCCATGACGACCCGATCCAGGTGATGAGCGCCGTCGACATGCGTCTGCAGTTGCTGCTCCAGCACCCCGAGCAGATCGCCGCCGAGGAGCTGGTCGCGATCGAGGGCGACGTGCAAGGCGCGATCGAGCGCCTGCGGCATCTGCTCTTCGAGCTGCGCCCGGCAGCCCTCGACCGCGGGGGACTCGGCGCTGCGCTCGAGATCTACGTGGGGCACACCGCCAAGGAGACCGGCTGGCACGGGGCGGTACGCTCCGAGCTGGAGATCGAGCCTCCGCGGGAGGTCGGCATCCTGCTCTACCGCATCGCGCAGGAGGCCGTGACGAACGCGAAGAAACACGCCCGGGCCACGCGGCTGGCGATCGACGTCGCGAGTGCGGGCGAGGGGGTATCGATGCGCGTGACGGACGACGGGGTGGGTTTCGAGCCGGCCGACCTCGCGGTACCTCGGCCCGGTCACATCGGGCTGTCGACGATCGTCGAGCGGGCCGAGCTTGCCGGCGGCTGGGCGCGCGTCACCAGCTCGATCCAGGGCGGCACCTCGGTGGAATGTTGGTTACCCGCCGATGCTCGCACCGACGCGGCGAGCTGACGCGACCTTCGCCGGTCCGCGACGGTTGTTACTCGACGGGCGCCACCGGCGACACCCGGCGTGCGAGATTCATCCACGTGAGCAGGGCCCGATATATCGTCGGCACGTCGTCCGCCACGAAAGCCACCGTGCGTTCGGAACGACGCTGCGTGCCGGGGGCGATCGCCGCGACGTCGGCGACCGAGGTGGCGACGACCTCGACCTCGAGGTCGAAGGGTGCTTCGGGAACCCAGACCTCGGCCTGGTCGACCGTCTTGACGGCCTGCCGTACGACCCCGCGGATCGCCTCCTGCGCCCGTTGCGGGGACTGCGACCGCCCGGTGCGGCTGCCGTAGCCCTCCTTGACGGCGACCGTGCGGATCCAGGGCAAGGCGTCCTTGGCCTGGGTGCAGCACGCTTTGTCACCTGCGACGAAGACGACGGGGACACCGAACGAGCCCGCGAGCGCGGCGTTCAGCATCGTCTCGTTCCACGGCTCGCCGTTCACACGGACCGAGGTGAACGCGCCGGTGTAGGTGTGGTCCAGGATGGCTTCGGCGGTGCCGGCGCCGGCGTGGTAGCCGATGAACACGGCTGCGTCGAAACCCTCGGAGATGCCGGCCATCATGCTCCACGGCAGCTTGGGGGTGCCCTGCACGAGGTCGGCACGAGGGTCGAGCTCGTGGGGGAGCAGGTTGGCCATGTCGCCGTGGGCGTCGCTCACCACGATACGGCGGGTGCCCGTGTCGGCGACGCCCGCAACGGCGGCGCTCGCCTCCTGCGTCATCAACTCGCGCGCCCACGCGTAGTCGTCGGTGCCCCGCGTGCACTGCCGCAAGGTCGTGATGCCGGCGATGCCCTCCATGTCGACCGAGATGAAGACCGACTCGGCCACTCGCCCCCCTCGCTGTCGTTCCGGCGCTGCTCCCAGCGGTGTGTCCCGGGCGGATGCTAGTCGGCTTCAGGCGCCGAGGACAGGACTCGAGCCCACCGCCGTCGGCACGACGATCAGTGCCCGCCCGAAGACCTGCGCGAAGCGATCGCCGACCGCGCGCGGGCGCCACCCTACCGGCACGGGGGCGACCACCTCGAACCCGTGACGCAGCCAGTTGCACGACAGCGGCGCCGGACGATCGCGCGGGATACGCCGGTGCAGCTCGTCGGCGAGGGCCAGCGCGGTGGCAGCGCGCAGGACGGCGGCGCGGTCGCTCTCCTCGATCAGCCGGCCGTACGGTCCCAGGCGTGTGTCGTCGTCGGCCTGGCGCAGGATCGCGGTCAACATGCCGAGCTTCGCGTGGCTGAAGCCGGCGAGGTCGGCGGCCGTGACGATCATCGCGGCGTGTTCGAAACGCTCGTAGTAGTCGATCGCCCGCCCGACATCGAGCAGCACGGCCGCGTGCTCAAGCATCTCGCGGACCGACACGCTCGCCTCGGGCTCGAGCGCCTCGTGCAGCCGCACGGCGAGGCTCGCACGGCGCTCGGCCACGGCCGCGTCCCAGGTGGCGAACCGAGAAGCGAGGGTGGCGACCGAGATCGTGCGGACCCACGGGGCGGGAGGCACGTCGCCACCGAAGGCGTCGAGGGCGAGACCTTCGCGCAACCCGCGGCTCGACACCACCAGGCGGCGGGCGCCGACGTGACGCATCACCCCGTGCACGACGAGTGCCCCACCCACGATCGTGTCGGCACGGTCGGGGTTGAGCCCGGCGGTCTGCGCTCGGCGCTTCATCGAGCGCTTGGCCAACTCCTCCACCAACGCGGACAGCCGCCGTTCGGGCAGCTCATAGCCGTGCAGGAGGGGCAGGGGGTACTCCGTGCGCCGCAGGTCGATCTTGGCGAGGTTGCGGGCCGTGCCGCCGATGCCGATCAGGTCGTCGCGCTTGGCGAGCTCGGTGACCCCTGCCTGTTCGAGGGCCGCGCCCACGTGTTTGCGCAGTTTCTGTACCTCTCGATCGTGGGGCGGGTCGCCCTCGAGGAAATGGTCGGACACACGCAGCGAGCCGAGGGGCAGTGACCACGAACGTTCGAAACGCCGGTCGACGAAGCGGGTGAGCTCAACGCTGCCGCCGCCGACGTCCATCGTGAGCCCGCCGGTGACGGGCAGGTCGTGCACGGCGCCGAGGAACCCGAGCTTGGCCTCCGCCTCGCCGTCGATCGTCTGCAGCGGCACGTCGATCGCGCGGGCGCGCTCGACCAGCGTGCCGCCGTCGGATGCGTCGCGCACCGCCGAGGTTGCCACGGCGATCATCCGGCGGGCCCCGGCGCCGTCGGCGATCGCCCGGAAGTCGCGCAGCGCCTCGAGGGTACGTTCGATCGCGTCGGCGCCGAGCTCGTTGCCGGTGCGCAGCTGGCGTGCCAGCCGCAACGGTGCGCGAGCGTCCTCGATCACGTCGAGGTGCTCTCCGTCGCGCATGCGGAACACGATCATCCGTCCGGAGTTCGAACCGATGTCGACCACCGCGAACGGTTCGTCGTGCGGGGGGCCGCTGGGCAGGTCCACGAGGCCATGGTCGCACACCCCGGTGGCCGGTCGCGTGCCGCGCGATGGGTTGACGGGTCGCGAGCCCTGCGCCATCATCGCGCCGGTTCCGATGCCAACGGCCTGAGTGATCCACCACGCGTGCACCCCACGGAGCGAGGGGCTCCGTGTGTCGGCGTACCCGCGTGCCGCGCAGGCCCCGGCCGCCCTCGATGTGACGGGGTTCGGCGGCGCGTCCTCGAAGGGAACGAACCACGATGCATCGACGTGTCTCCGCTGCCACGGTCTATCTGCTCTACGAAGGCGCGCAGGGGTTCATCACCCGTCTCACCTTCACCGTGTTCACCGTCTTCGCGGTCGTTCGGCTCGAGCTGGATCCGCTGCAGCTTGTGCTGCTCGGCACGGTGCTGGAAGGCACCTACCTCGTCTTCGAGGTGCCGACCGGCGTCGTTGCCGACAC
>Ga0299913_10005691_pt1 | contig 10691 bp, 11 predicted proteins | sample RVTome_9_FD_201360 | JGI IMG/M metagenome (GOLD analysis project Ga0299913, IMG submission 201360) | Soil microbial communities from uranium-contaminated site in the Upper Colorado River Basin, Wyoming, United States - RVT155D38 (version 2) ... | reverse complement strand
GACGCCTGCCGACGCGCCGACCGTGGCGCAGCTCATCCCGGTCAGCGACGACGTCTCGATGCTGGTCGCGGACGACGTGTTCAACCGGCTGTTCAAGGCCATGCAGGAGTCCGGCAAGCTCAAGGCGTGTTCGAACGCCGACGCGCTCACCGTGGGCTCGCTGCTGCCGGCCGAGAGCGACGGCGGGTGCGAGAGCCTGCCGGGCGACAACCAGATCACCGCCGCGCTCCAGGGCGTCTGCCACGCCATCCGCGTCCCCGAAGTGGACGCGGACGATTGGATGGACTGCCTGGCGCTGCCGGAGAGCGACACCGCGGGCAAGACCAACGCCAAGAGGGGCGCCTGCGTCGGGTTCCTCAACGGCGACTGCACGGTGTTCCCGGCTCTCACCGCCGGCCGTATCGCGTGCAATGCCGCACCCGCCCGCGACATCCGGGCCACGGACAGCGTGATCATCTGCGCGCGTGAGGACATGGCGCCCGACCTGACCATCGCCCAGAGCGTCAGCGCGACGCCCACGGTCCAGACGAGCCTCTTCCTGGAGGACCTCAACGTGGTCTTCGCGCTCGACCGTGGCAACGACGGCTTCAGCGGCGTGCTGGAGGACCTCCCCGGATGCTGGGGCGCCGCCGGCAACGGCGTGCCGGACTGCCGGCTCTACGCCGCTTGCGCCGACCTCACGGTCACCACCAGCATGGGCATCGACAGCAGCCAGTGCCTGCCCAACCAGGCCGGCTTCGTGTTCGCGCTCGACAGCGTGATCCCGAGCAGCCTGGATCTGGGCGCGCTCTGCAGCGCGGGTACGGACACCGACGATGCGTCCATCCTGGAGGAGGCGGTCACCAGCCTCGTCACCAAGGCGGTGGCCGACAACACGGAGACATTCATGCCGCCCATCTGCGTGGACGGCCTCGACCTCAACGGCGTGCTGGACTTCAACAGCCCCGACGCGCGGCTGTTCGGGTTCACCACGAACGGCGGCACCGGTTTCGCGGACTTCCTGGCCATCACGGTCGGCCTGGGAACCCCGTAGCCGCACCGCCGTCAGACGGACCGCGGCCCCGGTCAGGCGCACCCTGACCGGGGCCGTTCCGTTTCGTGGTGTATCCTAGGTGCGCCGCTTCCCGTGAAAGGACAATCCATGAAATCCGCGACGTCCCGGCGCGCGCGCCGCTCGACCGGGTGGCCGCTGGCCGTGGCCGTGACCGCGCTCGGCTGCAGCGCCGGCGCGCAATCCGGCGCCAGCCCCAGCCCGGCCGCGGGCGCGCTGCAGACCGAGGAGCAGAAGACCGTCTACGCCCTCGGCCTCATCCTGGGCAAGAACGTGGAGAGGCTGAACCTCACCCCCGAGGAGCTGGGGCTCGTGCTCAAGGGCCTTCAGGACCAGGCCAGCGGCAAGAAGCCCGAGGTGGAGCTCGAGACGTACGGTCCCAAGGTCCAGCAGCTTGCGCAGACGCGCATGGCGGCCGGGGCCAAGGCCGCCCAGGAGAAGGGACAGGCCTTCCTCGACCAGGCGGCCACGGAGCAGGGCGCGGTCAAGACGCCTTCCGGCATGGTGTTCCGGTCGGTCCAGGCCGGTACCGGGGCGAGCCCGGCGGCGAGCGACACGGTCAAGGTCCATTACCGGGGGACGCTCGTCGACGGCACGGAGTTCGACAGCTCCATCAAGCGCGGTGAACCGGCCGAGTTCCAGCTCACCGGTGTGATCCCGTGCTGGACAGAGGGCGTCCAGAAGATGAAGGTCGGCGAGAAGGCGCGCCTGGTCTGCCCCCCTGGCCTCGCCTACGGCGAACGCGGTTCGCCGCCCACGATCCCCGGCGGGTCGACGCTCGTGTTCGAGGTGGAGTTGCTCGAAATCGTCAAGAAGTAAGGACGCCAATTGCGTTTTCCGAACGGAGCGTCACGTCTGCCGCCGAGCCGGAATTCACTTCCGGCGAGGCGTTGGATGACGACAGGCGCGGAGTGAGGACGCCAATTTGAAGATCCACGAGTATCAAGGGAAAGCCGTGTTGTCCTCGTTCGGCGTGCCCGTGCCCCGCGGCAAGGTCGCGTACACGGTCGCGGAAGCGGTGGAGAACGCCAAGGAGCTGGGCCTGCCCGTAGTGGTCAAGGCCCAGATCCACGCCGGCGGCCGCGGCAAGGCCGGCGGCGTCAAGCTGGCGCGCACGGCGGACGAGGTCGAGACGGTCGCCAAGACCATGCTGGGCATGGTGCTGCGCACGCACCAGACGGGCCCCGAAGGACGCGTGGTGCGCCGCCTGCTCATCGAGCAGGGCATCGACCTCGAGGGGGCGCGCGAGATGTACCTGGCGGCCGTGGTGGACCGGGCGAAAGGAGCGCCCGTCATCATGGCCTCGGCCCAGGGCGGCGTCGAGATCGAAGAGGTGGCCGCGCGCGACCCGGGGGCCATCCTGAAGGAGACGATCGAGCCCGCCGTCGGCTTCCAGCCGTTCCAGGCGCGCAAGCTCGCCTTCGGGCTCGGCATCCCCGCCGCGCAGCTCGCCCGGGCGTCTGCGTTCATGCAGGCGGTCTACCGCGCGTTCGAAGCCGTGGACGCCTCCATGGTCGAGATCAACCCGCTCCTCGCGCTCCGCGACGGCAGCCTGATCGCGCTCGACGCCAAGGTGAACTTCGACGACAACGCCCTCTACCGCCACCCGGAGCTCAAGGAGCTGCGCGACTTCGACGAGGAGGATCCCCTGGAGGTGGAGGCCTCCAAACACAGCCTCAACTACATCAAGCTCGAGGGCGGGACCGTGGGGTGCATGGTCAACGGCGCCGGCCTGGCCATGGCCACCATGGACATCATCAAGCTCGCGGGTGGCAGCCCCGCCAACTTCCTCGACGTGGGCGGGGGCGCCAGCGCGGAGCAGATCAAGAACGCGTTCCGCATCCTGCTCGGCGACCGCGAGGTCAAGGCCGTCCTCATCAACATCTTCGGCGGCATCCTGCGCTGCGACGTGCTGGCGGAGGGCGTCATCGCCGCGGTGCGCGACCTGGGCGTGGGCGTGCCCGTGGTCATCCGCATGAAGGGCAACAACGAGGACAAGGGCAAGGCCATGCTGCGCGATTCGGGCCTGAACTTCACGACGGCCGACGACATGACGGAGGCCGCGCAGAAGGTCGTGGCCGCCGCGGGAGCCGGGCAGTGAGCGTGCTGGTCGGGCGCGAGACGCGGCTGCTCGTGCAGGGCATGGGCAAGCACGGGACGTTCCACGCCATGGGCTGCCGCGAGTACGGCACCACGGTCGTGGGCGGCGTGACCCCGGGCAAGGGCGGCACCACCGTCGAGGGCTTTCCGCTCTTCGACAGCGTGACCGAGGCCGTGCGCAAGACGGGCGCGAACGTCTCGGTCGTGTTCGTGCCGCCGCCCGGCGCGGCCGACGCCATAATGGAAGCGGCCGACGCCGGCATCACGCTCGTGGTGGCCATCACCGAGGGCGTCCCCACGCTGGACATGGTCAAGGCCAGCGCCTTCCTGGAAGGGCGGAAGACGCGGCTGATCGGTCCGAACTGCCCCGGGATCATCTCGCCGGCCGAGAAGTGCAAGGTCGGGATCATGCCCGGCCACATCCACAAGGGCGGCGGCGTGGGCGTGGTGAGCCGCAGCGGGACCCTGACCTATGAGGCCGTGCACCAGCTCACCACCCTCGGCATCGGCCAGTCCACCTGCATCGGCATAGGCGGCGACCCCATCATCGGCACCCGGCACGTGGACGCCCTGAAGCTCTTCAACGAGGACCCCGGCACCGAGGCCATCGTCATGATCGGCGAGATCGGCGGCACCGACGAGGAAGAGGCCGCGGCCTACGTCAGACAGCAGGTCAAGAAGCCCGTGGTCGGGTTCATCGCGGGCCAGACGGCGCCGCCCGGGCGGCGCATGGGTCACGCGGGAGCGATCATCTCCGGGGGCAAGGGCACGGCCGAGGAGAAGATGAAGGCGATGGCGGACGCGGGCGTCCACGTGGTGCGTTCGCCGGCCGACATCGGCGCCACCGTGGCGCGCGTGTTGAAGCGCTGACCAGAGGAGAACATTGAGCGAGCGGACTTTTTCCATCATCAAGCCCGACGCGGTGAAGGCGGGCAGGACCGGGGAGATCCTGGCGCGGCTGGAGAAGGCCGGGTTCACGCTGGTGGCGGCCCGCCTGCGGCACCTGAGCCGCGCGGAGGCGGAGGGCTTCTACCACGTGCACCGCCAGCGCCCGTTCTTCGCCAGCCTGGCGGAGTTCATGTCCTCGGGGCCGTGCCTCACGCTCGTGCTCGAGCGCGACGGCGCCATCGCGCGCCTGCGCGAGGTGATGGGGGCGACCGATCCGGCCAAGGCCGCCCCCGGCACCATACGGAAGGACTTCGCGGACTCGATCGAGGCCAACGCGATCCATGGCTCCGACGCGCCGGAGACGGCCACGTTCGAGATCTCCTATTTCTTCCCCGGCATCGAGCTCGCGTCGCGGTAGCGGCGCTAGTATGTCCGTATGCCGGAGCTGGGCCGTCTGCTGCTCCTCGTGGGCGCCGTCATCGTGGTCCTCGGGCTGGTCCTGACCTTCGCCGGCCGCATCCCCTGGCTCGGCCGCATGCCCGGGGACATCGTCTACCGCCGCGGGAACTTCACGTTCTACTTCCCGCTCGCCACCAGCATCCTGCTCAGCATCGTCCTGACCGCGATCCTCTGGCTCATCCGGCGCTAGTGAGCCGTCTGCGCGGGGGGCGGCGGCACCTGCCCTCGCTCGCCCTCCTGCTCGCGACGATCCTCGTGAGCCTGGCCGTGCTGGAGCTGGGCTTCCGTCTGGCCCGGGTCCCCGTGGGGACGGTCCAGATCAACCGGGCCACGGTCCGGCGCAGCCCCAACCCCCGCCTGCGGTTCGAGCTGCGGCCGCGCGCCGTCGCCGCCGCCGAGGTCGAGTACCGCATCAACGCGTCCGGGCTGCGCGGGCCCGAGGTGGACGAGGAGAAGCCGGCCGGCGTCACGCGCGTGGCCGTGCTCGGCGACTCGATCACGTTCGGGTACTGGGTGGCCGAGCAGGACGCGTTCCCCCGCCAGCTCGAGGCGCTCCTGAACGGAAAGGACGGCCCGGACGGCCCGCGCGTCGAGGCGCTGAACTTCGGCGTGCCCGGCTACAACCTCGAGCAGGCGACCGAGGTGCTCCGCGCCCGCGCGCTCCGCTTCGCCCCGGACACGGTGGTGCTGGCCCTCTGCCTCAACGACCTCGAGAGCGCGTTCTCCTACGAATACGGCCTCACCGTGGACCGCTCGCAGCGGCGCGAGAACCCGCTCGGGCGCGTCGCGGACGCGCTCCTCCAGCACTCGCGGCTGTTCGCCTGGATCGAGTACCGGCTGGCGGAGCGCGAAGGCCGCCGCGCCTTCGTGCGGACGCGCAACCCCATGCCGGGCCCCCTGTACGCGGAGGCCGTGTCGCAGCAGCAGGCGGAGCTCGAGGCGCGCCTTTCCACCCTGGCCGTCCTCCTGCGGGACGCCGGCGTGCCCGGGCTGGTCGCCGTCTTTCCCACCTTCGGCGAGCGGTTCGACCGTTACCCGCATCGCGACCTGCATCGGGCGGTGATGGCCGCGTCGCGCCGGGCCTCCCTCCCGGCCGTGGACCTGCTCGATTGCTTCTCCGGTTACGACTTCCGTGCCGCGCGCGTGGACGTGGTCCACCCGAGCCCGCTCGGCCACCGGGTGGCGGCCCACGGCATCCACGACGCGCTGTGCGCCTCCGGCCTGCCGTGCCCTTCGCGCCCTTCCGGCCGCTGCACGGACTACCGCCCCGAGGACTTCGCGGTGGTCCGGGGCTACTGAGCGGCCGCGGGCGCCGCCGCTCTCACCGGCGCCCGCGCCAGAGCCACGCGGCAGCAGATCCAGAAACCGAGCATGGCCGCGGCCACGGCCAGGTTGGCCGGCTGGTAGATGCTCATGCCCATCTCGAACAGGCGCGTCTGCCACCAGAAGAAGGCCTGCAGCGCCACGGCCACGGCCACGACAAGGGGCGCGGGCAGGCGGGTCTCGGCGAGGAAGCTCCTCAGGTTGTAGAGGGCCGCGGGCAGGAGGGCGGGCACGGCGTAGGCCAGCGGGCGCTCCGTGTTGTTGGAGATGGCCAACGAAGCGTAGACCGCGAGCGCGGGCGCGAGCTGGTCGAAATGGCGGCGCGCGAGGCCCCAGATGCGGGCGGGGTAGAGGAGGAAGAGCGGGAACAGCACGCCCCAGGTGCCCAGCGTGAGCACGTACCACTGGTTGTCGAAGAGGCGCCGCAGCCGGAAGGCCACGTTCTCGTGGAACGAGGCCACGAGGTCGTCGGGCTGGTTGGGGACGATGGCGAGCCGCAGGACGAGCAGGATGGCGACGGGCAGCACGCTCACGGCCAGCGTGCGCGCCAACGCCTCTGGCCAGGACCGGCGCTTCCAGAGATAGAGGAGGTAGTGCACGTACACGACCACGTACGTCTCGCGCACGAAGGCGGCCACCACGCTCACCAGGCCGAGGGCCGCGTGCTTCTGCCGCCGCACCAGCCAGAACGCGAGCGCGACCAGGAACAGGCACGGCGGATCCGACATCCAGTACTGGTACTCGAACCACCGGACCGCGCCCTGCATGAACGACACCAGCGCCAGGCCGGTGAGGGCGAGCGCGCGGTCGAACCCGACCTCGCGCAGGTAGAGGAAGAGGACGAGCAGGAAGCCGAACAGCGACAGGTTGGTGATCAGGTAGAAGGCGGCGTTCACGCTCAGGCCCGCGTGTATCAGGGCGCGCGCCGCCAGCGGCGTCAGCACGCGCCAGACGTAGGGCGGGGCCTCCGCCAGCGCCTTGCGCCCGGCCTCGCCCTCCGCCCTCTCGATGTAGTGGTGGTGGTCGCTCTCGCGCACCTGCTTGGGCCGGTGGACGAATCCGAGGTGCGCGGAGACGTAGCCGGCGTTGACTGCGAGCGCGAGGAGCGCGGCCAGGCCGCCGACCAGGACGTCCCGCCTCGGCACGCGGGGCGCCGAGCCCCCCGCGTTCATGCCGCGGGCTGCCGCTGGTTCCAGTAGTGGGCCCGCCGGTGCGCGGTCCAGGCCGACAGGATGTGGAAGACCCAGCCCAGCGTCCCGCCGGAGCCGATCCACAGGCCGGGGGTGACGATCAGCCAGAAGATGCCGCGCAGGAAGTCGCCGTTGTAGAACTGGCCGAGGCCGGGCAGCAGGAGGCTGAGGACCGCGGCCGTGCCGGGGTTCTTCATCGCGGCTCCATGGCCGCCTATTGTTCCACGTCCGGGGCAAACGGGGCACCGCCCGCGCCGGGCGACGCCGGCGGTGCCCTACGGCTCACCGGTGGAAACTAGAACAGCACCCCGGCCGTGACCAGGAACTGCTCGCCGCCCCCGATCTCGTAGCGGGCCTCGGCGAAGTACTGCCGCTTGCCGCCGTCCACGCGGCGCACGCCGCCGAGCATGTTCATGCCCAGCGCGGTCTCGCTGCCGGCCAGGTCCGTGCCCACGAACGCGGCCGTGCGGCGGGCCAGGTTCAGGCCGGGGCCGACGTACGGCTTCCAGCGGCGCCCGAACTGGTAGGCCATGTTGCCGTTGACCTCCCAGTGCTTCGCGTCGACACCGGACGGCGCGGACGGGAAGAAGTAGTCGAACGACGTGATCAGCGCCAGCGGACGGCGTTCGGTGAAGCTCCAGTGCGCGCGCGCGCCGAGCCCGAGGTCGGACTCGTCGGCGAAGCTGGCCTGGGGGCCGTACCAGAGCGTCTTGGCGGAGAGGGACGACCCCTGGACGGTGGTGCGGGCCGCGGGACGGACGGTCTTGCTCTTCGGCTGTTCGGCCGCGAGCGGAGCCGCCACGAGCGCGAGCCCGACGAACAGCAGGGGCAACCGCATGTGAGTGTCCTCCTGGTCCGGGGCGTGACGTGCCCCCGGAGGAGGAAAAGCCTACGCTTCGCGGCCGCGCGGAACGGTGACCGGACGCACGAACGGCCGCGCTCGCAAGTGACGGCGCGCGCGAAAGATGGCGCGGGCGTGTGCGAAGGCTCACCGCGAGGAGCGCGGGCCAAGTGGAGTTGCCCGGACCGCCCCGTCGTGGAATCCTTGGGCACCCGCGCTCGCGGGTCGAAGGGCCACGGAGGGGGAATGTCCATCAAGGCGGACAAGTGGATCCGGCGCATGGCGCTCGAGCACCGGATGATCGAGCCGTTCTCGGACAAGCAGGTCCGCGACGGCGTGGTCTCCTACGGGCTCTCCTCCTACGGCTACGACGTGCGCATCGCCGACGAGTTCAAGATCTTCACGAACATCAACTCCACCACGGTGGACCCCAAGAACTTCGACCCGCGCTCGTTCGTGGACTTCAAGGGCGACGTCTGCATCATCCCCCCCAACTCGTTCGCGCTGGCGCGGACGGTCGAGTACTTCCGCATCCCGCGCAACGTGCTCACGATCTGCCTGGGCAAGTCCACCTACGCGCGCTGTGGCATCATCGTGAACGTGACGCCGTTCGAGCCGGAGTGGGAGGGCATCGTCACCCTCGAGGTGTCGAACACCACGCCCCTGCCCGCCAGGATCTACGCCAACGAGGGCATCGCGCAGGTGCTCTTCTTCGAGAGCGACGAGGTCTGCGAGACCTCCTACGCGGACAAGAAGGGCAAGTACCAGGCCCAGAAGTCCCTCACCCTCCCCCGACTCTAGCCAGGAGCGAAGCCGTGGTCCACGAGACGGTCACGATGGAAGGGCACCTCATCGACTCCGACATCCTCCGCCGCGCCTTCGCGCGCATCGTGGAGGGGGGTGGGGAGTTCGAGGTCGAGGAGTTCCGGGTCGGCAAGCGCAACGACGACGCCTCCTTCGTCAAGCTCTCGGTCACCGCCGCCGACGCGGGCGCGCTCGACTCCATCCTGGAGGACCTCAACTACCTCGGGGCCGCCACGGTCGTGGCCGACGCCCAGTTCGCGCCGGCGGAGGCGGACGGGATCCTGCCCGACGAGTTCTACTCCACCACCAACTACGACACGTTCGTGCGGCTCGAGGGCCGCTGGGAGCCGGTGCGCGACCAGAGGATGGACTGCGCGCTCGTGCTGCGCGAGGGCGCGCCCAGCTGCGTGAAGCAGGGACAGGTGACGAAGGGCGAGCCGGTCGTCCTGCGCGGTCCCGGCATCCGCGTGAAGCCGCCCGAGCGCAGCCGGGACTTCTCCGTGTTCGGCTTCATGAGCAACGACATCTCCGCCGAGATCAACAAGGGCATCGTGATCTCGGGCGCGGCGCGCGAGATGCGCAGGACGCGCGACGAGGGCGGCAAGATCGTGGTGGTGGCGGGTCCGGCCATCGTGCACTCGGGCGGCGACGCCCCCCTGGCCCGCCTGGTCCGCGACGGCTGGATCGACGTGCTCCTCACCGGCAACGCGTTCGCCACCCACGACCTCGAGAAGTCGATCCTCAAGACGAGCCTCGGGGTCTGCCAGATGAGCGGCCGGGCCATGGAAGGAGGCAGCCGCAACCACCTCTGGGCCATCAACGCCGTCAACCGCAAGGGCGGCATCCGGCCCGCGGTGGAGAGCGGCCTCGTCACCTCCGGCGTGATGTACGAGGCGGTCAAGAAGGGGATCACCTGCGTGCTGGCCGGCTCCATCCGCGACGACGGGCCGCTCAAGGACGTGGTGACCGACGTGGTCGCGGCCCAGAAGGCCTACGTGGAGGCCTTGCGCGGGGCCGGCATGTGCCTGATGCTGGCCTCGGCGCTGCACTCGATCGCCGTCGGCAACCTGCTGCCGGCGCGCGTGCGCACCGTGTGCGTGGACATGACCGAGTCGGTGCCGGTGAAGCTTTCCAACAGGGGGACCATGCAGGCCATAGGACTCGTGACCGACGTCGGGTTCTTCCTGGAACGGCTCGAGGCGGAGCTCACCCGAGCGAACGCATGAGCGGCGGCGCACGGTGGGGCGAGGGGCGGTTCACCCAACGCGAGCCGTCTTTCGGCGCGTGGCTCGAACGCCGCCGCTTCTTGCAGGTGGCGGGAGCGGCGGCGGCCTGGCCCGCGATCGAGTCGGCCTTCCTGCCGCTGGCCGCGGCTTCGGCTCCCGCGTCGCCCTTTGCCTCGTTCCGGCCGATCGAGCCCACGGACCGCGACGACGTCGTGCTGCCGGAAGGGTTCCGCTACGACGGGGTCATCAAGTGGGGCGACCCCTTCACGGCCGCGGGCGAGACCTTCGGCTACAACAACGACTGGATCGGCACCTTCGCGCTGGGGAGCGACGAGGAAGCGTTGCTCACCGTCAACCAGGAGTACATCAGCGTCGCCTTCCTGGGCGACGTGGCCCTCTACCCGGAGACGTTCCGGGCGCTGCGCGGGCGCGAAGCGACCATCGACGACTTCAAGCGCGACGTCGGCCTCTCCGTGCTGCGCGTGCGGCGCGACGGCGCCACGGGCGCGTGGGTGCCGGTGCTCGAGGACCGGCTCAACCGCCGCATCAGCGCCTTTACGCCCTGCGGTGTCGACGGACCCGCGGCCGCGCTCATGGGATCCGACAAGCTGCAGGGGACCTTCGACAACTGCGCGGGGCAGACCACCCCGTGGAACACCGCGCTCACCTGCGAGGAGAACTTCCAGGGCCGCGTGCCGGAGCTGACCGACGCCAAGGGCCGCTTCGTCCGCGGCGGTCCCTTCGACCTGCCCGGCGGCCACTACGGCTGGGTGGTCGAGGTCGATCCCTACGACCCGGACTCCACACCC
>Ga0299913_10005689_pt1 | contig 10692 bp, 10 predicted proteins | sample RVTome_9_FD_201360 | JGI IMG/M metagenome (GOLD analysis project Ga0299913, IMG submission 201360) | Soil microbial communities from uranium-contaminated site in the Upper Colorado River Basin, Wyoming, United States - RVT155D38 (version 2) ... | reverse complement strand
AGCTGCAGGCGGCGCTGGGCTGGCAGGGTCCCGAGCGGGTGGACGTGGTCGAGCACCGGCACCTCGCCGACTACCGCCGCGCGATGGGCCTCGACCCCGAGGGCACCGACGTGCCGGTGACGCTCTGTGCCTGTTTCCTGTCCGAGCCTCCGCCCATGCGGGCGGCCGAGGCGTACGGGCTCGGCTGGATCAACGGCGGCGACCGGTTCGAGTACGTCGGACCGCGCCTCACTCTCGGTGACGAGCTGCGGTCGAGCGTGCGGTTCACCGCGGTCCGGGAGAAGCACGGGCGCAGCGGTTCGCTGGCGTTCCTGACCTTCGAGACCGAGTTCGTCCGCTCGGACGGCGTGCCCGTCGTCCGCCACGTCGGCACCAGGATTCGCCGATGACCACCGCGACCGACGAGCGCTTCGAGCGCAGCCACATCGCCACCCTGCGCACCCTCGTCCAGTATGCCGGCGCCAGTGGTGACTTCTACGAGATGCACTACGACCTGCCGTTCGCGCAGGAGCGCGGCCACCCCGAGCTGTCCCTGCACGGGCTGCTGAAGGCCGCCTGGCTCGGACAGCTCGTGGACGACTGGTTCGGCGGCCACGGTCGGATCGTCTCGTTCGAGGTCTCCTACCGGGGCATGGACTTCCGCGACCAGCCGGTGGCGTGCGGTGGCGAGGTGGCCCGGCGGGATGGCTCGACGGTCGAGATCGCGCTGTGGACCAAGAACGCCGGCGGCGAGACCACCACGACCGGAGCCGCCGTGATCGAGCTCGACGACCCCTCAGGGAGTGACGCATGACCTTGGACGAGATCAGGATGCTGGCGGCCGGGCTCGGCCATCCGGTGGTCACCGGCGAGCCAGGGTCGACGGGACGGTTCCCGGACGGACGCAGGTATCGCGTCGAGATTCCGAGCTGCGAGGGGCCGGCGGTGATGGCCGCCGTGCTCGACGAGGCCTCCCGTCGTGCGGTGCGGGTCGACCGCGTCTCGCAGGGCAGCGGCATCATGATGCTCACCGATCACGAGATCGGCACGATGGTCCGGCTCGGCAGCGAGCACGACGTGGAGGTATGCCTCTTCCTCGGCCCGCGCGGCGCGTGGGACACGGGTGGACAGGCGAAGGTCTCCGCCGCGGTCGGGGGTGCGGCGCGTGGCAACGCGGCGGTCGCTGCATCGCTGGCCGACGCCGTTCGCGCGTGCGACCTGGGGGTCCGCAGCCTCCTGGTCGGCGACCTCGGCGTGCTCGAGCTGCTCGGTCGGATGAAGGCCGACGGCACTCTTCCGGCCGACCTCGTGCTGAAGACGTCGGTGCTGATGCCACTGGGCAACGGACCGACCGCCGCGCTCTACGAGCGGGTCGGTGCCACCAGCCTCAACATCTCGACCGACCTCACCATCGGGCAGATCGCCGAGATCCGGGCGGCGGCGACGGCTCCCATCGACATTTACATCGAGGTCCCAGACGACCAGGGCGGCAGTGTCCGGATGTACGAGGTGGCCGAGGTCGTCCGGGTCGCGGCACCCGTCTACCTCAAGCTGGGCGTGCGCAACGCGCCCAACATCTATCCCTCCGGGCAGCACGTCGCGTCGATGGCGGAGAACCTCGGCCGCGAGCGGGTACGCCGGGCGGAGCTCGTCCTACGGCTGCTGGCCGAGCTGGCGCCGGACCTCGTCGACGCGTCCGTTGCCGCCGGGTCAACGGCATGACGGCCGGCCCACTACTGGTCGAACTGCGCGGCGCAGCCCCGGTCGTCGAGCGGGGCGCGTGGCTCGCGGCCAACGTGGTCCTGGCCGGCCGGGTGACCGTCCGCGCCGGCGCGAGCATCTGGTTCGGCGCGGTGCTGCGGGCGGAGGAGGGGCAGATCGAGGTGGGGCCCGACGCCAACATCCAGGACAACTGCGTGCTCCACACCGACGACGGCCTGCACCTCAGCGTCGGCCGCAACACCTCGGTCGGTCATGGCGCCGTGCTGCACGGATGCACGATCGGCGAAGACGTGGTGGTCGGGATGGGGTCTCGGGTGCTCAACGGCGCACGGGTCGGCTCGGAATCGCTCCTCGCCGCGGGCGCGGTCGTGCTCGAGGGGAGTGAGGCACCGGCGAGGTCGCTGCTCGCGGGCGTGCCGGCCAAGGTGCGCGGCGAGCTCGATCGCGAAAGGATCGAGGGCCTGAGGGAGAACGGGCGGATCTACCAGCGGCTGCGCGACGAATACCTGGCGGCGCAGCCCGTGGACTACGGCGACGCCGCGGTCGACGTGCCGTGACCGACCTGGTCCGGGTGCCCGTCGACGAGCACCTCGCCCTCGCGATACGTGTCCTCACCGGCCTCGGGGTGCCGGAGGCGGCGGCGCGCGAACAGGCAGACCTGCTGCTGGAGGGCGATCTTCGTGGCCATGCCTCGCACGGGCTCCGGCGCCTCGACATGCTCGCCCAACGGCTGCGCAACGGCGCCGCGCGCGCCTCGGCCCGGCCGAAGAGCACGTGGACCACACCCACCGTGCTTGTCGTCGACGGCGACGCCGGCCTCGGCCCACCGACCGCCCGGCGTGCCATCGAGGGGCTGCTGGGCAGGATCGGCGAGACCGGGGTGGCGGTCGCGGCGGTCCGCAATGCCAACCACCTCGGCATGCTGGCGCCGTACGTCGAGTCGATGGCCTCCGCCGGGGTCGTCGGAATCGCGCTGACCACCAGCGAGGCGCTGGTCCATCCCTGGGGCGGAACCCGAGCAATGGTCGGCACCAACCCCCTCGCCGTCGCGGTGCCGGTGCCCGGTGACCACGCGGTCGTGCTCGACATGGCTACCGGCCAGGTCTCCCGCGGCAAGGTGCTCGACCACGCCGCCCGTGGGCTGCCTCTCGCGCCCGGCGACGCCGTCGATGCGGCCGGCGTCCCGACCACGGACGCAGCGGCGGCGGTGGGCGGGGCGATCAGCCCCTTCGGCGGACCGAAGGGCTACGCCCTCGGCCTCGTGCTCGAGGTTCTGGTCGCGACCCTGACGCGCAGCGCTCTTGGTGAGGAGGTGCGCGGCACCCTCGACGCGACGGACCCCTGCACCAAGGGGGATCTCTTCATCGCGATGGACCCGGCCGCGTTCGGGCCGGGGAAGGCCGCGGTCGATGCCTACCTCGACACCCTCCGTGCCGCCCCGCCGGCAGCGGGGCACGACCGGGTCCAGGTGCCGGGCGACCGCGCCCGGGCGACGCGCGCCGCCAATCTCGCCAACGGCGTGCCGGTCGCCCGGCTGACCTGGGCGCGGGCACAGGAGATCGCCGCCGACGTTGCAGGAAGGGACTGACATGCTCGAGACCGTCCGCGGACCACGCCAGCTGATGGTGGGCGAAGGAGTCGCACAGAACCTGCCGCGAGTGGTGGCCGAGCTCGGCTCGCGCGTGCTCATCGTGACCGACCGCGTGCTCGTCGGGCAGCCGAGGGTGGCCGAGCTCGTCGCTGCCGTGCGCGAGGAGCTCGACACGGTCGGGGTGTTCGCCGACGCGACGCCCGACGTACCGCTCACGGACGTCGACCTCGCTGTCTCGGCGGCCGAGGAGGTCGACGCCGACGTGCTCCTCGCCATCGGCGGCGGGACGGTGATCGACCTCGCCAAGATCGTTGGTGTGATCCGGCGACACGGGGGAGTGCCGCGGGACTACTACGGCGAGTCGAAGGTGCCGGGGCCGACCATGCCGGTCGTCGCGGTGCCGACCACGTCGGGCACCGGGTCCGAGCTCACGCCCGTTTCCGTGCTCACCGACCCGGATCGACAACTCAAGGTGGGCGTCTCGAGCGTCCACCTCGTGCCCGACTTCGCCCTCATCGACCCAGAGCTCACCTACACCTGCCCGGCGACCGTCACCGCCCACTCCGGGATCGACGCGTTCTGCCACGCGGTCGAGAGCTACACCGCGCGCCCGCGCGTCCATGGGCCGCGGGACCTGGTGGAGCAGGTCTTCCTCGGCCGCAACCCGGTGACCGACCACCATGCGCTGCTGGCCGCGAAGCACATCGCGCGCAGCCTCCGACGCGCTGTTCGGGACGGCCACGACACGTCCGCGCGCGCGGACATGTCGTACGGATCGATGCTCGCGGGGATCGCGTTCTCACACGCCGGCACCGCCGCCCCGCACGCGCTGCAGTACCCGATCGGCGCGGCGACCCACACCCCGCACGGTCTCGGGGTCGGACTGCTCCTGCCCTACGCGCTCACCGCCGCCCGGCACTCGATCAGCGACCGCTTGGCGACCTTAGCCGGAGCCTGCGGGCTGGACGTGTCCGACGCGTCCGAGGCCGACGCCGCAGACGTGTTCCTGACCTGGCTCGTGGAGCTCCTGGCCGACATCGGCATCCCCGCCACTCTTGCCGAAATCGGTGTCGAGCGTGCCGACCTCCCGCGGTTCGCCGAGATGGCCAGCGGCGTCACTCGGCTGCTTCAGAACCACCCGGGACCGACTGACACCGGAAGCTTGGCCGCGATCCTCGACGCAGCCTGGCTCGGCGACCGTGTTCGTCTCGTCGCCTGACGAAACGGCGATCGGGCCCGCGTCAGTGGCCCGCCGACTCCGTCTCGATCTCGCTGCGGTCGCCGGACCAGAGGGTGTGGAAGACGCCGTCGGCGTCGGTACGCCGGTAGGTGTGGGCTCCGAAGAAGTCCCGCTGACCCTGGATCAGGGCGGCGGGCAGGCGCTCGGAGGCCAGGGAGTCGAAGTAGGCGAGTGCGGTGGCGAACCCGGGCGCGGGCACACCAGAGAGGGCGGCCACCGAGACCACCCGGCGCCAGGCGTCCTCGCCCCGGGCGATCGCGTCGGCGAAGTAGTCATCCTGCAGCAGTGTCTCGAGGCCGGGGCTCGTCCCGTACGCCTCAACGATCCGGTTGAGGAACCGGGCGCGGATGATGCAGCCGCCGCGCCAGATCTTCGCGACCGCGCCCATGTCGATGTCCCAGCCGTACTCCGTGGCCCCGGCGCGGATGGCGTCGAACCCTTGCGCGTAGGCGACCAGCTTCGAGGCGTACAGGGCGGCGCGGACGTCGTCCTCGAACCCGTCGTCGACCGGCTGCGCCGGGGGGCGTTGGCGCACGGTGCTCCGAACGGCCGCGCGTTGCTCGGGCTTGCTGGACACGGCACGCGCGAAGACCGCCTCGCCGATACCGGAGACCGGCACCCCGAGGCCGACGGCGCTCTGGACCGTCCACACGCCGGTCCCCTTCGAGCCGGCCTGGTCGAGGATCAGGTCGACGAGCGGCCGGCCGGTCCGGGCATCGGTGTGTCGGAGGACCTCGGTGGTGATCTCGATCAGGTAGGACTCCAGGTCACCCTGGTTCCACGCGGCGAAGACGTCGGCGATGGCGGCCACGTCGTGGCCCCCGATCCGGCGGAGCAGGTCGTAGGCCTCGGCGATGAGCTGCATGTCGGCGTACTCGATGCCGTTGTGGATCATCTTGACGAAGTGGCCGGCACCGTCGGCGCCGACGTGGGTGACGCAGGGCTCGCCCTCCGCCACGGCGGCGATCGAGGCGAGGATGGGACCGAGGGTCCGGTAGGCCTCGGCGGAACCACCCGGCATGATCGAGGGCCCGCGGAGGGCGCCTTCCTCGCCGCCGGAGATGCCGGCGCCGACGAAGTCGAGGCCGCGTTCCCGCAGGTCGCGTTCGCGGCGGATCGTGTCCTGGAAGTGGGCGTTGCCGCCGTCGACGATGATGTCGCCGGGTTCGAACCGCTGGGCGAGCTGCTCGACGACCGCATCTGTGCCTGCGCCTGCCTGGACCATCACGATCGCTGTTCGTGGCCTCGCGAGCGACGCCACGAAGTCGTCGATGGACTCCGCGGCGACGAACCCCGCCTCGGGGTGCTGCTCGACGAGGGTGCGGGTCCGGCCCGGCGAACGGTTGTAGACGGCGACCGTGTTGCCCTCGCGGCTGGCCAGGTTGCGGGCGAGATTCGCACCCATCACCGCCAGGCCGACCACGCCGATGTTGGCCCCTGTCCCGTCGCTCATGGGCTCACGCTACGGGCCCGGTCCGGGAGGTCGCGAGGTCTGCCAGTACCCGGAACGACATGGACCGTGCGCCGTCACGGAACCCGATTGTCTGGGTGCTGGCCAGTCACCCGGCAAGGGAGTTGATGTTTCATGGAGAAGCGCACGCTCGGTGACTGCGTGCGACGGGCCGCATGTCGTCCAAATCTGCGGGGGTTTCCCTTGCGCTCCCGAGGCTCTAGCCTGTTTATTGTCAACAATGTACAGTCAGCGCGCGAACGGGACTCCAGCACGTTCGCACCGACCGAGTGACCGACGACCGAAGGTAGAACCGTGACGAACCAGGCCGGATTGTCCAGACGAGGTTTCCTGATCCGCAGCTCCATCGCAACGGGCGGCCTGATCGCCGGCCCCGCGTTGCTCAGCGCGTGCTCCGAGGCCGACACCGGCAGCGGCAGCAAGCTGGACTCCTTGAAGTCCGCGAACAAGATCACGGTGGGCATCGCCGGGGAGCAGCCGTACGCGTTCCTCGACCATGGCGACCTGACCGGCGAGGACCCCACGGTGCAGAAGGCGATCTGGAACGCGATCGGCATCGACGACGTGGAGGCGAAGCAGGTCGCCTTCGACTCGTTGATCCCCGGTCTCAACGCCGGCGAGTTCGACGTCATCGCGGCGGGCATGTTCATCAATCCCGACCGCTGCGAGGAGGCGGCGTTCTCCGAGCCGATGTACTGCGCCCCCAACGCCTTCATGGTCCCGACCGGCAATCCGGACAACATCAGCGACTTCGAGTCGGTCGCCGCGGCGGGGATCAAGCTGGGGGTCTTCAGCGGTGCGGTCGAGGGCGACTACGCGGAGAAGGCCGGAGTGTCCGGCGGCAACATCGTCACGGTCCCCGACATGGCGACCGGGGTCACCCAGCTCGACCAGGGCAGGATCCAGGCCATCGCGCTCACCAGCATCACCCTGAACTGGGCTCTCGAACAGGACCCGGACATCGACGCCGAGGTGACCGAGGCCTTCATCCCGGTCGTGGACGGCGAGGAGGTGCTCGGGTGCGGGGCGGCGGTGTTCCGCAAGGAGGACACCGACCTCGTGGAGGCCTTCAACGAGGAGCTGGCGAAGCTCAAGGAGTCCGGCGAGCTCACCGAGCTGATCGAGCCGTTCGGGTTCGGCCCGGAGACGCTGCCACCGGACGACGTGACCACCGAGAGCCTCTGCGCGGGCTGAGCTGACCTCCCATGGAGGGCTTCGAAACGTTCGAGGTCGGCCCCTGGTCCGACCTGATCTGGGAGGGCCTCTGGATCACGGTGTACGCGACCGTCCTCGGGACGTTGCTCGCCATCGCTGTCGCCTTCGTTCTCGGACTGCTCGAGCTGAGCCGTCACGTGGCGCTGCGCGCGAGCGCTCGGATCGTGGTCGAGTTCTTCCGCGGTACCTCGCTGGTGGTCCAGCTGTTCTGGATCGTCTTCGCCCTTCCGGTGATCACCGGCTACCGGATCGGCGAGCCCGAGATGAACGCGGTCATCGCCCTGGGGCTGAACTTCGGCGCGTACGGCGCCGAGGTGGTCCGCGGCTCCATCAACGCCGTACCCCAACCGCAGCGTGAGGCCTGCACCGCCCTGAACCTCACGGCGGTCCACCGGTTCCGCCGCGTGATCCTGCCCCAGGCGCTTCCGTTGATGATCCCGCCGGCCGGCAACCTGGTCATCCAGCTGATCAAGAGCACCCCGCTGATGTACCTGGTCAGCGTGGTCGACCTGTTCACGGTCGGCGACGAGATGCGCAAGGCGGAGACGGGCTCGATCGGACTGATCTACCTCGGGCTGGGTGTGGTCTTCTTCCTGCTCTCGATGATCGTGGTCGGCCTGGCGCAGCTGCTGGAGAACCGCGCGAAGCGGCGACTCGGCCAGAAGCCGGTCAGCATCGTGGACACGGCCCTGGGAGACGCCTCGACGTCGTCGACCCACGCACCAGGGGGCGCGATATGAAGTGGGACATGGACTTCGCGCTGGAGATCCTGCCGGACATCCTGGAAGCGTTCCTGCGCTACACCCTGGTCATCACCTCGCTGGCGACGCTCCTCGCGGCGGTCCTCGGCATGGTGTTCGCCGTGATCCGCTACGTCCGGATCCCGGTCCTGACCCAGGTGACCACCGGGTTCGTGCAGTTCACCCGGGCCACGCCGATCCCGATCCAGCTGTTCTTCGTCTACTACCTGCTCCCCGACTACGGGCTCACCATCGGGGCGGTGACCACCGGCGTCCTGGTGCTCGGCGTGCACTACGCCTGCTACTTCGCCGAGGTCTACCGGGGCGGCATCGAGTCGATCCCGCCGGGACAGTGGGAGGCGTGCACCGCCCTGTCGCTTCCGCAGCAGGCGGTCTGGCGGCGGGTCGTGCTTCCCCAGGCGGTCCGCAAGATCCTGCCCTCGCTGGGCAACTACGTGATCTCGATGTTCAAGGAGGTCCCGTTCCTGGTGTTCATCTCGGTGCCCGAGATGGTGACCGTGGCAAGAGGCATAGGCGGCAGCAACTTCCGCTACGTCGAGCCCCTCACCATCTGCGGGATCATCTACCTGCTGTCGAGCTACCCCGCATCGGTCGCGATGAGGAAATTGGAGACCCGCCTTGAGCACGCCTGAGAGCACCCTCCCACCGGCAAAAGACAAGTCGTTCATCCACTTCGACGACGTCTGCAAGCAGTACGGCGACCTCACGGTCCTGGACGACCTCTGCATCGACATCGACGCGGGGGAGAAGGTGACCCTGATCGGCCCGTCGGGCTCGGGGAAGACCACCATCCTCCGTCTGCTGATGACCCTGGAGACCCTGAGCGGCGGCTACATCTGGGTCGACGGCAAGCCGCTGTGGCACCAGCAGAAGGGCGATCGGCTGGTGCCGGCGGACCAGAAGCACCTGCGCGAGATGCGCAAGCAGATCGGCATGGTCTTCCAGCACTTCAACCTGTTCCCCAACATGACCGTGCTGCAGAACCTCATCGAGGCGCCGATCCGCTCGCTTGGCCGGCCCAAGGAGCAGGCCATCGCGCGTGCCCGCGAGCTGCTGGACAGCGTGGGCCTCGCGGAGAAGGAGTCGGCGCACCCGAACCAGCTCTCCGGCGGGCAGCAGCAGCGGGTGGCGATCGCGCGGGCCCTGGCGATGGACCCCAAGATCCTTCTTCTCGACGAGGTCACGTCCGCGCTGGACCCCGAGCTCATCGCGGGTGTGCTGGGGGTGCTGCGCGAGCTCGCGGAGACCACCGACATCACGATGCTGATCGTGACCCACGAGATGCACTTCGCCCGCGACGTGTCGGACCGGGTGATGATGTTCGACAAGGGCAAGATCGTCGAGCAGGGGCCGCCGAGCCAGATCTTCGACGATCCCGAGCACAATCGCACGAAGAACTTCCTGAGCGCGGTCCTCTCGGCGGGCTGAGCGACTGGTCTCGACGCGCCCGTCGCGCCCTCGTCCCTCGGGCGCGGGGCTCGCTCGACCTCGTCTCGCGACGCAGCGCGCTCGTCCCTCACGCCCTGCTGCTCGCTTGATCAGAACTTCGGCATCACCGGGGTCGCCTCCAACGAGCCCGAGTCCCGGAAGGCATAGCCGTCCGGGTCCTTGCGGTACGCCTCGGCGTACCGGCCCACCCGCTCGGCGTCCAGGGTGACGCCGAGGCCCGGCCCGTCAGGCACCGTCAGGCAGCCGTTGCGATAGGGCAGCGGGCTGGCGCCCTCGACGACGTCGTCGGCCAGGAACGACCCGTAGGCCTGGCTGGCGTAGACCGCGTTCGGGATCGAGGCCAGCAGGTGGGCGCCGGCGTACGTCGCGACCCCGAGCTCGCCCAGCGAGTGCTTGAGCACCGGCAGCCCGGCGACCTCCAACATCGCGGCGCCGACCTTGAGGTTGGCCAGCCCGCCGTCCATCTGGTTGTCGACCGAGACCACGTCGGCGGCGCCCTGCTTGATGATCTCCAGGTGGTGCCAGCGCGTCCACGAGGCCTCGTTGGCGAGGAGCGGTACGTCGAGGCGGGACCGCAGGTAGGTCATCTCGGTGAGGTTGCGTCCGGTCACGGGCTGCTCGGCGAGCTCGAGCCCGAACCGGGCCATCTCGTTGATGATCCGGATCGCCGCGCCCGACGTCCATGACTCGTTGGCGTCGATGCGGATCCCGGCGTCGTCGCCGATCGCGCCGCGCACCGCCTCCACGCGCTCGATGTCGTCGCGCGGGTCGGCGGAGCAGGCCTTGAGGTAGAACACCCGGAAACCGGCCGCGTAGCCGGTGGCCGCGTCGGCTGCCATGCCCTCGGGCGACTTGCGGGACAGGTAGTAGAAGTACTCCACCTCGTCGCGCACCCGGCCGCCGAAGAGGTTGACCACGGGCTGGCCCGAGGCCTTGCCGACGAGGTCCCACAGCGCCATCTCCACGCCGGCGATGGCCGGGCTGGTGGCCTGCACGTGGTGCCACGTGCCGACCACGTTGATGCGCTTCATGATCCGCTCGATGGAGAACGCCGACTCGCCGACCACGAGCGGCTCCACGGTGCGGAGCACGGCTTCGATGATGTCGGCGCTCGGGTAGGCCGCCGCCTCGCCGAGGCCGACCAGCCCCTCGTCCGTGTCCACCTCCAGCAGCACGCTGACCATCCCGGTGCGCTCGCCGAAGGCCCAGGCCTCGGGCTGCGTGAACGGGACGGCGACAGGGGTGGAGCGGATTCCGGTGATGC
>Ga0299913_10005688_pt1 | contig 10692 bp, 8 predicted proteins | sample RVTome_9_FD_201360 | JGI IMG/M metagenome (GOLD analysis project Ga0299913, IMG submission 201360) | Soil microbial communities from uranium-contaminated site in the Upper Colorado River Basin, Wyoming, United States - RVT155D38 (version 2) ... | reverse complement strand
GACGTCATCAAGATCCAGTCGGTGCGCAGCCGCGTCGAGGACAAGGTCGGCTACCTCCGCATCACCACCTTCAACCAGCAGACCATGCCGGGCCTGCAGCAGGCGATGCAGGAGATCAAGGCCGAGGCCGGCAGCGAGCTGCGCGGTTACGTGCTCGACCTGCGCAACAACCCGGGCGGCCTGCTCGACCAGGCCGTCGAGGTGTCCGACGCCTTCATCGACCAAGGCGAGATCGTCTCCACGCGTGGCCGCGTGGCCGATGACGCCCAGCGCTTCAACGCCACCCCGGGCGACCTCGCCGGCGGTCTGCCGGTCGTCGTGCTGATCAACGGCGGCTCGGCCTCGGCTTCGGAGATTGTTGCCGGCGCCCTGCAGGACCATCGCCGCGCCATCGTGATGGGCACCAAGTCGTTCGGCAAGGGATCGGTGCAGACCATCATCCCGCTCGGCCTCAGCGGCGCCATGCGGCTGACCACGGCACGCTACTTCACGCCCTCCGGCCGCTCCATCCAGGCACTCGGCATCGATCCTGATATCGTAGTCGAGCAGGCAACCCTTGAGCAGGCCGCGGCGACCGCGCCGGGGCGGCGCGAGGCCGACCTGCGCGGCGCGCTCGCCAATCCGAACGAGGAGAACGGGGTCTCCACCGAAACGCCGGAGAACGGCGAGGCGGCGCACGCCCTGTCGGAGGCCGCCGAGCAGGACTACCAGCTTGCCCGCGCCGTCGACCTGCTGCGCGGCCTGGCCCTTTATAACCAGCGAGTCGTGAACTAAAAGAAGGGCTCAGAGTCGCGAACACGGCGCCGAGTCGCGCCGCACAGAGGGCCTTTGGCTGGGTAGCAGAGCGATGACGGCGTGTCGTCAGACAGCCCCGCAGGGACCGGGGGGCCCCGCGCGGTGCTTGTGCGCGGCCCCCCGCCCGAGACAGACCTCGCCTTGAAGCGCCTGCTCAACAACCCAGGTGCGCTCGTCACCACTTGGTTCGTGGTCGTCGCCCTGGTGGCGGGCCTTGTCGTCCTCGCCTACCTGCAGCCCCCACCGCCCGCCGGCGGCGAGGCGGTGACGGTGGCACTGCCACCCGCAGAGCCACCGGGAGGAGAGGACGCGCCTGCCGCGGCAGCCAGCCCACCGGAAGCCGTCCCCAGCGAGCCGCCAGGCCCGGAAACACCGGCGGAGAGCGGCCCGCCGACGCCACCGCCGGCCGAGGTGACGCCACCGGAGCCGCCGCTGCCGCCTCCGCAGGCAGCGCCCGACGCCGCCCCGGCGGAGCCCCCGCCTTCGGAGGCCCAGCTTCCACAAGCCCCGACTCCGCAAGCCCCAACTCCGCCACCTCAGTCGCCGGACCCTCAGGCTCCCGAGCGCCAGACATCCGAGGCCCCGTCGGCTCCCGAGGCGGCGGCCCCGGCGGAGCGGCCCGCCGATGCTGAAGGCGCCGACGCGCCCGCCCAGGAGGCCCTGGTCCACATCCCGGTCATCCCGCCGGCGCCCGAGCAGCTGCCGTACTGGGAGCGCTACCGCCAGCCCTTCAACATGGATGACAAGCGGCCGCGGATCGCCGTCGTGCTGACCGGCCTCGGCCTCTCCGACGGCGCGACCGAGGCGGCCATTGAGCGGCTGCCGGCGGCGGTGACGCTGTCGTTCAGCCCCTATGCGCGCGACCTCGAGCGCTGGATCGCCCTGGCCCGTGCGCGCGGTCACGAGGTCATGCTCGACCTGCCGATGGAGCCGACCACCTTCCCCAATGACGACCCAGGTCCCCAGGCTTTGCTGACCAGCTTGTCGCCACAGGCCAATCTCGACCGGCTCGACTGGGTGCTCGGCCGCGGCAGCGCCTACGTCGGCATCGCCGGCAGCATGGGCTCACGCTTCACCGCCTCGCGCGACGCGATCGAGCCGATCCTGCGCGAGGTGAAGGAGCGCGGCCTGCTGTTCCTCGATCGCCGCACCACGGAAGAATCGCTGGTCGCGGCGCTGGCCGAGGAGATCGGCCTGCCGCATGCCGTCAACAATCGTTCGGTCGACGAGCGCCAGGCCAGCCGCGTCGCGATCGACGCGCGCCTCGCGCAGATCGAGCGCATCGCGCTCACTGACGGCGCCGCGGTCGCGATGGCGCAGCCCTACCCGGTGACCCTCGAACGCCTTGCCGAGTGGACCGCTGAACTCACCGCCCGCGGCTTCGCGGTCGCGCCGATCTCGGCGGTCGCCAGCCTGAAGAAAGCGCCCTGACGGTGAGGACGCCAGAGGAGATCGCGCGTCTGCCCTACCGGCCCTGTGTCGGCCTGCTGCTGCTGAACCCGGCCGGTAAGGTCTTCGTCGGCCGGCGCATCGACAGCGCGCAGGAAGCCGACAACATCTGGCAGATGCCCCAGGGCGGCATCGACGCCGGCGAGACGCCGCACGAGGCGGCGCTGCGCGAGCTGCACGAGGAGATCGGCACCGACAAAGCGGAGTTCGTGGCGGAGAGCCGCCACTGGCTGCACTACGACCTGCCGCCGCATCTGGTGGGCAAGGTCTGGAAGGGCCGTTACCGCGGGCAGAAGCAGCGCTGGTTCGCGCTGCGCTTCCTGGGCGAGGACAGCGACATCGACGTCGCCACAGCGCATCCGGAATTCGACGCCTGGCAGTGGGTCGAGCTGGACGACGTGCCCGGGCTGGTTATCCCCTTCAAGCGCGACACCTACCGCGCCGTGGTCTCCGAGTTCCGCGAGCTCTTGGGAAGAGGCTGAAGAAGCCGCTCAGGCCGCGATCATGCGGCCGCGCAGACGGATGAAGCCGAAAGCCGCCCGCGCCGACAGGCCGGCCAGGCGGCCCTGCGGGTTGAGGCCGGCGGCCTTGAAGACCATCGCGACGGCACGCTGCACCTGCGGTTCGCGGTAGCAGGCATAGGCCCGTTTCATGTAGGCGCGCCCGTAGGTCTTGCGGTCGTAGGGCGTCTCGTCGTTCTCGTTGGCGGCATAGAAGGCATAGGCGAGCTCGTCGTCCTCGCTCTCGCCGATGCGCCCGAGGGCGACCGCCAGCCGCTTCCACCTGCCGATGCCCTCGCGGTCGAGGTAGCGCCTGAGGTGGCTGTAGAAGAGCTTATAGTGGCGCAACTCGTCGGCTGCGATGTGGCGGCAGATCTCGCGCAGCACCGGCTCCTCAGTGGTCGCGCCAATGGAGGCGTAGTAGGAGGAGGTGCCGACCTCGACGATGCAGCGGGCGACCAGCTCGCCGGAGCGTGAGCCGCGGATGGAGTCCGAGGCCCCAACGGGAATCTGGTAGCCTGCGCGGAAGCGCCCGAAGCAGCGGTCGAAATCGAAGCTCGCGTCAGCCAACTTGGCCCAGCGTGCCAGCGCCTCGCCGTGCTGCACCTCTTCCTTGGCCCAGGCCTTCGCCGACGCCTGGAACTCCGCATCGTCGGGGAAAACGTTGCAGAGGTAGGCCGCGTAGTCGCCGCCGTTGTATTCCACCATGCTGGCTGCCTTGACGATCTTCACCAGCTCGGGATCGACCTTGGCGGGGTCGAAGCGCTCCCAAGAGATATCGTCCAGACTCCAGTGATCGCTGGTCATCTCAAAACACACCTCGTGCAACGAACCCCACCAGCGCTGCCGGGAGGAATGCCCAAGATCCGGCAAAACCGCTTCTGTGACGGTTTTGCGAAGGCCGCAGCCTAGCCAGAAGGTCAAGCGCGATCAATGGCTTCCCGTGAGATAGGGGCTATATCCTTGTCAGACAAGGCCTTTTCGGCGGAAAGCCTGCCGCGGTGCAGTAGGGAGAGACAGGGATGCCGGCAGCCGGGCCGCGACCGAATCGGCGACGCACCGGCGGCTCAGCCGGCCGCCTTCAGCATCTCCTCGGCGACCTTGATCTGCCGCTCGGCCACCGCCTTCTCGACAGCGTCCTTGGCGTCCAGCAGGTCGTCCCTGGCGTCGCTGAGGCGCTGCTCGGCCTTGGCGCGGTCGATCTCGCCGACCGGCATGGCCTCCTCGGCCAGCACCGTGCAACGCTGCGGCGTCACCTCGGCGAAGCCGCCGGCGACGAAGATCTGCTCGGTGACGCTGCCGCCGTCGTGCACCTTGATGACGCCCGGGCGCAGGGTCGAGATCAGCGGCGCGTGGCGGACGAGGACGCCGAAGTCGCCCTCCTCGCCCGGCACGACGACCATGTCGACCTCCTCGGAGAGCAGCAGGCGCTCCGGGGAAACCAGTTCGAATGCGACTTTGCCTTCGGCCATTGTAGTGCCGTCCGTTCTCTAAAGGGGCGCCGGCCGCGTCAGGCCGCTTCCGCCGCCAGCCTGCGCGCCTTCTCGACGGCCTGCTCGATCGGGCCGACCATGTAGAAGGCGGCCTCCGGCAGGTGGTCGTACTCGCCCTGGCAGATGCCCTTGAAGCCGCGCACGGTGTCCTCGATGGAAACCTGGACGCCCGGCGAGCCGGTGAACACCTGGGCCACGTCGAAGGGCTGCGACATGAAGCGCTGGATCTTGCGCGCGCGGGCCACGGTGAGCTTGTCCTCTTCGGAGAGCTCGTCCATGCCCAGGATAGCGATGATGTCCTGCAGCGCCTTGTAGCTCTGCAGGATGCGCTGCACCTCGCGGGCCACCTTGTAGTGCTCCTCGCCGACCACCTGCGGGTCGAGGATTCGGCTGGTGGAGTCGAGCGGATCGACCGCCGGGTAAATGCCGAGCTCGGCAATCTGGCGCGACAGCACCGTGGTCGCATCGAGGTGCGCGAAGGAGGTGGCCGGCGCCGGGTCGGTCAGGTCGTCGGCCGGCACGTAAATCGCCTGCACCGAGGTGATCGAGCCCTTCTTGGTGGTGGTGATGCGCTCCTGCAGGGTGCCCATATCGGTGGCAAGCGTCGGCTGGTAGCCCACCGCCGAGGGGATGCGGCCCAACAGCGCCGACACCTCGGAGCCTGCCTGGGTGAAGCGGAAGATGTTGTCGACGAAGAACAGCACGTCCTGGCCTTCCTCGTCGCGGAAGTATTCCGCCTGGCACAGGCCGGTCAGCGCCACGCGCGCGCGCGCGCCCGGCGGCTCGTTCATCTGGCCGAACACCAGCGCCACCTTGGAGTCGCCGTCCAGGTCGATGACCTTGGATTCCATCATCTCGTGATAGAGGTCGTTGCCCTCGCGGGTTCGCTCGCCGACGCCGGCGAACACCGAGTAGCCGCCGTGGGTCTTGGCGACGTTGTTGATGAGCTCCTGGATCAGCACCGTCTTGCCGACGCCGGCGCCGCCGAACAGGCCGATCTTGCCGCCGCGGGCGTAGGGCGCCAGCAGGTCGACCACCTTGATGCCGGTGACCAGCATCTCGGCCTCGGTCGACTGCTCGGAGAATTCCGGCGCCGAACGGTGGATCGGCGCGCTGGCGGTGGCGTTCACCGGGCCGCGCTCGTCGATCGGCTCGCCGATCACGTTGATGATGCGGCCGAGCATTTCCGGGCCCACCGGCACGGTGATCGGCGCGCCGGTGTCGGTCACCTCCTGGCCGCGCACCAGGCCCTCCGTGGCGTCCATCGCGATGGTGCGCACGACGCTCTCGCCGAGATGCTGGCCGACCTCTAGGACCAGGCGCTTGCCGCCGTTGGTGGTCTCGAGCGCGTTCAGAATCGGCGGCAGGTCGCCGGAGAACTGCACGTCCACCACCGGTCCCATCACCTGGGTAACTTTGCCAACGAGGTTCACTGCCATCTTCTTGCTCCTTGGTGCCAGCGGCCCCGCCAAGGGCCGCCTGCCATCCCGCGTTACATCGCTTCCTTGGCGGAAATAATTTCGATCAGTTCGCCGGTGATCGCCGCCTGCCGCGTGCGGTTGTAGACCAGCGTCAGGCGATTGATCATGTCGCCGGCGTTGCGCGTCGCATTGTCCATCGCGGTCATGCGCGCGCCATGCTCGCTCGCCGCATTCTCCAGCAGGGCCTTGAAGACCTGCACTGAGATGTTGGTCGGCAGAAGTGCGGTGAGGATCTCCTCCTCGCCCGGCTCGTATTCGTAGACGGCGCCGTTGAGGCCATTGTCCGTCACTTCTTCGACGCCGTCCTTCGTCTTGGCCTTAGGCGGCGCGAAAGGAATCAGCTGCTGCGGCGTGACGATCTGCGAGATCGCCGAACGGAACTCGGCGTAGATCAGCGTGCAGACATCGAACTCGCCGGCCTGGAACATGGCGACGATGCGCTCGCCGATGGCGGCGGCCTTGTCGAAGGTCAGCGCCGGCTTGGCGACGTCCTCGATTGTGCCGACGATCAGCGAGCCGTAGTCGCGGCGCAGCTGGTCGCGCCCCTTGCGGCCGACGCAGAGAATCTTCACCGTCTTGCCATCGGCCGTCAGCTTGCGGATCAGGCGGCGCGCCTCGCGCACGATGGAGGAGTTGAAGCCACCGCAGAGGCCGCGGTCGGCGGTCGCCACCACGACGAGGTGCGTCTGGTCGGCGCCGGAGCCGGCCAGCAGCTTCGGCGCGCCGGCCTGGCCGGCGGCGGCCGCCGCCAGCGAGCCCAGCATGCGCTCCATGCGCTGCGCATAGGGCCGCGACGCCACAGCCTGCTCCTGGGCGCGCCGCAGCTTCGCCGCAGCCACCATCTTCATGGCGGAGGTGATCTTCCGCGTCGACTTGACGCTGTCGATCCGCACCTTCAGGTCTTTGAGATTGGCCATCCGCCGCGCCCCGTTCCGGCTCTTTCTTCTCTACTGCTCGTCAGTGAGCGCGGATCAGGCCGCGAAGGTCTTGACGAAGCCGTCGAGGAAGGACTTCAGCTTGCCTTCCGTCGCCTCGGAAATGACCTGCTCCTTGCGGATGGCGCCCAGGATCTCGCTGCCCTCGGCGCGCAGCTTGGCGAGCAGCTGGGTCTCGAAGGCGGTCACCTGGTTCACCGGGATCTTGTCGAGATAGCCGCGCACGCCGGCGAAGATCACCGCCACCTGCTCCTCGACCGCGAGCGGTGAGTACTGCGGCTGCTTCAAGAGCTCGGTGAGGCGCGAGCCGCGCGCCAGCAGGCGCTGGGTTGCCGCGTCGAGATCGGAGGCGAACTGTGAGAAGGCCTCCATCTCGCGGTACTGCGCGAGCTCGAGCTTGATGGAGCCGGCCACCTGCTTCATCGCCTTGATCTGCGCCGCCGAGCCGACGCGGCTGACCGAGAGGCCGACGTTCAGCGCCGGCCGGACGCCCTTATAGAACAGCCCCGTTTCCAGGAAGATCTGGCCGTCGGTGATGGAGATCACGTTGGTCGGGATGTAGGCCGAGACGTCGCCGGCCTGGGTCTCGATGACCGGCAGGGCGGTGAGGCTGCCGTTGCCGGCCGCGTCGCCCATCTTCGCCGCGCGCTCCAGCAGGCGCGAGTGCAGGTAGAAGACGTCGCCGGGATAGGCTTCGCGGCCCGGCGGGCGGCGCAGCAGCAGCGACATCTGGCGGTAGGAGACCGCCTGCTTGGAAAGGTCGTCGTAGATGATGACGGCGTGCATGCCATTGTCGCGGAAGAACTCGCCCATGGTGCAGCCGGTGTAGGGCGCCAGGAACTGCATCGGCGCCGGCTCGGAGGCCGTCGCGGCCACGATGATGGAATATTCAAGGGCGCCCTGGTCTTCCAGGATCTTCACGAACTTGGCGACGCTGGAGCGCTTCTGGCCGATCGCCACGTAGATGCAGTAGAGCTTCTTCGACTCGTCGCTGCTCTGGTTGATCGGCTTCTGGTTGATGATGGTGTCGAGCGCGATGGCGGTCTTGCCGGTCTGGCGGTCGCCGATGATGAGCTCGCGCTGGCCGCGGCCGATCGGGATCAGCGCGTCGATGGCCTTCAGGCCCGTCTGCATCGGCTCGTGCACCGACTTGCGCGGGATGATGCCCGGCGCCTTCACGTCGACGCGGCGGCGCTCGCTGCTCTCGATCGGGCCCTTGCCGTCGATCGGGTTGCCGAGGGCGTCGACCACACGGCCGAGCAGGCCGCGACCGACCGGCACGTCGACGATCTCGCCGGTGCGCTTGACGGTGTCGCCTTCCTTGATGCCGCGGTCTTCGCCGAAGATCACGACGCCGACGTTGTCGACCTCGAGGTTCAGCGCCATGCCCTTGATGCCGCCGGGAAACTCGACCATCTCGCCGGCCTGCACGTTGTCGAGGCCGTAGATGCGGGCCACGCCGTCGCCGACCGACAGCACCTGGCCGACCTCGGCGACATCCGCCTCGTTGCCGAAGTTTTCGATCTGGTCTTTCAGAATGGCGGAAATTTCCGCGGCGCGGATGTCCATCATCCGACCCCTTTCATGGCGAGTTGAAGTCTTTGCAGTTTGCTGCGCAGGGAGGAATCGATCATGCGGCTGCCGACCTTCACGACGAGGCCGCCGATCAGCGCCGGGTCTTCCTTGAGGTCGAGCTGCACCTTGGAACCGACGCTGGCGCGCAGGGTGTCGAGCAGCGCGGCCTGCTGGGCGTCGGAGAGCGAACGGGCCGAGGTCACCTGGGCGATGATCTCGCCGCGCCGGCGCGCCAGCTCGGCGAGGTAGCCTTCGATCATCGCCGGCAGGGCGAAAAGGCGGCGGTTCTGCGCCACCACCAGCACGAAGGTCCGCGTCAGCGCGCCGATGCCGGCCTTGTCCATCACCGCGGAGATGGCGTGGCGCTGGTCGTCGCGGCTGATCACCGGGCTGTTCAGCAGGCGGCGCAGATCCGTGCTTTCGGCAATCATCGACCGCAGGCTCTGCAGGTCGCCGGCGACCTGGTCCAACGCCTTCTTCTCGTCGGCCAGATCGAGCAACGCGGAGGCATAGCGCCCCGCCAGGTTGCTCAAGCTCCTGTTGTCACCAGCCAAGCCCGATGTCCTCGAAGTCCTTGTTACGCCCTGGGTTCACCCCTGCCCGCGCGGCTGGCCCGTTGTTCTGAACACCGAGAATGTCCTGAATTGGCAATGCCGGACCTTGCACAGGGCGGGGGACCCCGCCCACGAGCGCGCGTTTGGTATCATAGCCGGGAGAGGCTTGCAAGGCGCCTCGGGCGCGCTTTTTTGGCGCTTTCCCGCGGCTCGGCAAGTTTCCGCTGCGGCGCAGCGAACTGCCGCTTTTTTCACCATCGCAACGTGCCGCCGACGCGGCCAAGTGTCACAGGAAGCTGTAGGGATCGATGTCGACCTGCAGGCGCACGGCGTTCGGCAGCTTCACCTGCTCGAGCCAGGCGCGCAGCAGCGCCTGCAGCCGGAAACCGCGCGGCGCTTTCACCAGGAAGCGGCGGCGGTGGCGCCCGCGCAGCACGGCGAGCGGCGCCGGCGCCGGGCCGAGCACGGTGACGCCGGCCACCTGCGGCGCCGCGCGGGCCAGCGCGCGGCAGACCTCGTCGAGCTGCCGGGCATCGGGACCGGAAAGCACCAGGGCGGCGAGGCGCCCGAACGGCGGCAGCCCGGCGCTCTCGCGCGCCGCCGCCTCGGCCTCGAAGAAGCGGTCGCGTCCTTCAGCCTGGGTGGCGCCGGCGGCCAGCGCCTGCATCACCGGGTGGTCGGGCTCGGCCGTCTGCAGCAGCACACGGCCGGGATGCTCGGCCCGCCCGGCCCGCCCGGCGACCTGGTGCAGCAGCTGGTAGGTGCGCTCGGCGGCGCGCAGGTCGCCGCCATAGAGGCCGAGGTCGGCATCGACCACGCCCACCAGGGTGAGGTACGGAAAGTGATGGCCCTTGGCGACGATCTGGGTGCCGATCAGGAGGTCGATCTCGCGCGCCTGGACCGCGCGCACCAGCTCGGCCGCCGAGTCCGGCCCGGTCAGGGTGTCGCTGGTCATCAGCGCCTGGCGCGCCGTAGGGAACAGCACCCGCGCCTCCTCCGCCAGGCGCTCGACGCCCGGCCCGCAGGCGGTCAGGCTGCCCTCGGCGCCGCAGCCCGGACAGGCGCCCGGCAGCCGCGAGGCAAAGCCGCAGTGGTGGCACTGCAGGCGCCCGGCCAGGCGGTGCTCGACCAGCCAGGCGGTGCAGTTGGGGCACTGCAGGCGATGGCCGCAGGCCCGGCAGAGGGTGAGAGGCGCGTAACCCCGCCGGTTGAGGAACAGCAGCACCTGCTCGCCGGCCGCCAGCGTCTCGGCCATGGCCGCGCGCAACGGCGCCGACAGCCAGCCCGGGCCGAGGCCTTCCAGCTTCGGCGGGCGGTCCTGGCGCAGGTCGATGAGGCCGATCGCCGGCAGCGCCGCGTCGCCGTGGCGCTCCGGCAGGTGCAGCTCCTGGTAGCGGCCGGTCTTCACGTTGTTGAGGGTCTCCAGCGACGGCGTGGCGGAGACCAGCACGGCCGGGATGCCGCCGAGCTGGGCGCGCACCACCGCCATGTCGCGGGCGTGATAGGTGACGCCGTCCTCCTGCTTGAAGGCGCTCTCGTGCTCCTCGTCGACCACGATGACGCCGAGGTCGGGATAGGGCAGGAAGAGCGCCGAGCGGGCGCCGACGACCACCGGCGCATGTCCCAGGGCGACGGCGCGCCAGGTCGCGCGGCGCTGCGCCGAGGTAAGGTCGGAATGCCACAGCGCCGGCGCCACACCGAAGCGCCGCTCGAAGCGCTCCAGCCACTGCGCCGAGAGTGCGATCTCCGGCAGCAGCACCAGGGCCTGGCGTCCCCCCGCCACCGCCTCGGCGATGGCCTCGAAGTAGACCTCGGTCTTGCCGGAGCCGGTAACGCCGTCGAGCAGAGTGACGGAGAACGCTTCGCCGCACGCGGCCTCGCCTACGCGGGCGCGCAGCGCCCTCGCCGCC
>Ga0299913_10005687_pt1 | contig 10695 bp, 9 predicted proteins | sample RVTome_9_FD_201360 | JGI IMG/M metagenome (GOLD analysis project Ga0299913, IMG submission 201360) | Soil microbial communities from uranium-contaminated site in the Upper Colorado River Basin, Wyoming, United States - RVT155D38 (version 2) ... | reverse complement strand
TTCGCGACCCGGCCGGCGTCGTGTTCTTTGGCTCGGCGCTCCTCGTGGCCGCGTTCCTCGCCCGGCGTGATCGGCCGGTGCCATGGCCGACGCTCGCCTGGCTTGCGTTCTTCTTCGTGCTCGGCGTATACGCGGCCCGCGGGATCGCCTGGTGGTCGCTCGCGGTGGTGCCGGCCGTCGCCGGCCTGCTGTCGGCCGCTCGACACGACCTGTCCGCCGCCATCGTGCCGCGACCCGAACCGAGCACTCTCCGTCGGGCCAATGCCGCGGTTGCCGTGATCCTCGTCGTGATCGGCATCGTGCTCGTGCCGTTCTGGCGACCCGTGGACAACGATCTCGGAGCGCCAGTCGGGGTCCTGAGCCAAGCGCCGCCCGAGATCACCGGCGAGCTTCGCCGGCTGGCTGGGCCTGACGGCCGCCTGTTCAATGAGCAGCGCTGGGGCTCGTGGTTCGAGCTCGCACTCCCCGACCTCCCGGTTGCGATCGACTCGCGGATCGAGTTCTTCCCGGCGGATGTCTGGGACGCCTACGAGAGCATCCGATCCGGGCGTCCCGGCTGGGAGGCGACGCTGGACGAGTGGGGCGCAACGATCGTCGCCGTCGACGAAGAGCTTAATTCGCCGTTCGTTCGGCGCCTCGAATCGACCGGATGGAGCCAGCGGTTCACCGGTTCGGAGGGCACGATCCTGACGCGGGCTGCGCGGCAATGAGCGAGCTACCCGCCTGGGTGCCCCGGCAGCTGGATCGCTATCCGTTCAACTCGCCGTGGGTCATCCGCGTCGTGTCGGCCTACTGGCTGCAGGCGTGGTTTGCGATCGAATCGATCGGCGGGCTCATCCAGGCGGCGACGGACACCCGCTACATCTTCTTCGACGCACGCCTGTACCTGGCGGCCACGCGTGCCTGGCTCGATGGCGCCAATCCCTGGCAGGTCCACATCGAGGGCAACTACTTCGCGGCGCCGCCGCCGTCGCTCCTGCCCCTCGTGCCGTTCGCGTGGCTGCCCGAGGAGATCGACTATCTGGCCGTAGCAGCGCTGGTCCTGGTCGGAGCGATCGCGACGGTCCGCATGCTCGGCCTGCCCTGGTGGTGGCTGTTGTTTCCCCCGCTCGTCCAGTGCGTCCTGTCCGGGAACGTCCAGGGCCTCCTGGTGCCACTCATCCTCATTCGGGCGGGGTGGCTCGCAGCACTGCTCAAGATCTATGCCGCGGTCCCGTTGCTGATCCTCGGCCGGTGGCGGTCACTCCTGCTCCTTGTGATCGCGCTCGCCATTTCCCTGGCCGTCCTCCCTTGGTCGGCCTTCCTGGCGGACCTCGACCAGATCGGCGCACGCTTGTCCCAGCAAAACGAGCATGGCTTGCCACTACTGGTCGTGCTGGCACTCGCGCCGCTCGCCTTGGCCGCTCTCTACCTCGTCGGTCGAGACCGAGCAGCATGGCTCGCCGTGCCGGCGATGTGGCCGTCTCAACAGTTCTACTACGGCACGCTTGTCATGCCGGCCAGGAGCAAGATCGCCGCCGCACTGGTCGCTCTCCCGGTAGCTGGCTCCGGCATGGTTGCGCTCCTCGTTCTCGCTGCTCAGGCGTGGCGGCAGCGCGGAGTCCGCCCCTTGTTCCGGCCTGGCGAGCCGCGCCCAACAGGGATGCCTGAGCGAGAACGTCGATGAGCGCTTCGGGCACCGTGGTGCGAGCTGCTGCTTACGAGCGCGTCGTGTGGCCGGTTGTGCTTGGCGTCGCCATCGTCCTGTCCACATTCTGGATCGGAGGGTTCTACTTCTCGGAGGATGCCGGCAACCTGTTCCTGGATGCGCACATCTACTTCCGGGCGACCGACGCTTGGGTCGATGGGGGAAACGCCTGGACGGTCGACTACCGCGGAGTGCCGTTTGGGGGCTGGCCGCCGACGCTCCTTCTCAACCTGCCCCTGGTTCCGCTTGGCGAGTCGCCAGCAGTCGCCTTCTGGGTCGCTGCGAACACGCTCTCGATCGTCTACATCATTCGCCGCCTGAATCTGCCGATCTGGACCGCGCTGCTTCAGCCGGTCGTCGAGGGTTGGTTGAGCGCAAGTCCCGATCTCGCGCTAGCGGGCCTGATGGTGGCCGGGGGTGGATGGCTGGCAGCCGTCGCCAAGCCGTATAGCGGCCCAATGTTGATCGCACATCGGAGATGGCGCCAGGTGGCGGTCGCCGGTGTCGTTCTGGCAGTGACCGTACCGGCCTTGCCTTGGTACACGTTCATCGAATCAAGAGACCTCATCGCGCGTGCGTTCGCAGACTTTGCCGGTCGACCGGTCTCCGCGGCCGGGAATCCAGCGTTGATGGTCGCTGTCGGAGTCGCCCTGGTTTCTGTGGGTTGGCGGCGAGGTTTCACGCTGCTCACGCCCGGCCTGATCGCGCAGCAACCCCACTACATGGTCTTCGCCTTGGAATCCGTGCGCTGGTCGCGCGTCCTGGCGTTGGCCATGACCGTTCCGCTCCCGCATTCGGCCGCCGTCGGGGTGATTGCCTACGCGGTGCTAGTTCAAGTGCGGCGGCTGAATCGAACTCGGGGCCAATCGACCCTGGCCGCGGCGCATCCGCCCAGCGGTCTGGATGGGGGCCCCGTAGGACCATCGGGCCGGTGACTCCCGGCACCGCGCTGCTAGAGTGCCACCGATGGATGGTCAGGATCTCGACATCGTCGTGCTTGGCGGCGGGGGCCACGTCGGTCTTCCGCTGAGTCTCGCCTTCGCCAAGGCCGGATTGCGGGTGGGCATCTACGACATCAACCGAGAGACCCTCGACCGAATCGGCGCCGGCGAGATGCCGTTCCTCGAAACGGGCGCGGAGGAACTGCTCCGAGAGATCCTCCCGACCGGTCGTCTCCAGCTCAGTGCCGACGCGACCATGATTGATCGGACGAACCAGCTGATCGTGGTCGTGGGGACGCCGGTCGACGAGTTCCTCGGCCCGTCGATGACGATCTTCGAGAAGACCGTCGATCAGATCGCGCCTCACCTTCGCGATGGTGCCCTGGTCGTCATGCGCAGTACCGTCTACCCGAGCACGACCGCGTACGTCCGCCAGCACCTCGACGCGCGCGGCTGCCGGGTGGACGTCGCGTTCTGCCCCGAGCGGATCGCCGAGGGCCACGCGCTCGAAGAGCTGCACACGCTGCCGCAGATCATCGGCGCGGACGACGAGGTCGCCGCGGAGCGCGCCGAAGCGCTGTTCCGGTCGATCGCCACAAAGACGATCCGGACGAGCACCAAGGAAGCCGAGCTCGCCAAGCTCTTTACGAACACGTGGCGCTACATGAAGTTCGCGGTGGCCAACCAGTTCTTCATGATCGCCGACCAGGCGGGTGTGGACTACACGAACGTCCAGCGGGCGATTCGCGAGGACTACCCGCGCGCCGCCGACCTGCCCGGTCCCGGCTTCGCCGCGGGCCCCTGCCTGTTCAAGGACGCGATGCAGCTGGCAGCTTTCACCAGCGACCATTTCCCGATGGGCCAAGCGGCGATGCAGGTCAACGAGGGACTTCCGGCGTACATCGTGGCGGCCCTCGAGCGACGCTACGGCGGGCTGCAGGGCAAGACGATCGGGATCCTCGGGATGGCCTTCAAGGGTGAATCGGACGACACTCGCGCGTCGCTCTCCTACAAGCTGCGCAAGCTGCTGTCGTGGGCCGGCGCGCGCGTCGTCTGCACCGACCCGTACGTCCAGGACGAGCGCCTGACGACCCTTGAGTGCGTGCTCGACGAGAGCGACATCCTCGTGCTCGGCGCCCCGCACAAGGTCTACCGCGGACTACAGATCGGGGGCCGTGACGTCGTCGACGTGTGGGGCGCCCTGGGAGAGGGAATCAGGCTCTAGCCAGCATGCGCATTCTCGTTTCCGGCGCCGCCGGGTTCATCAACGGCTATCTCGTCCCCGAACTCCTCGAGGCCGGTCACGACGTCATCGGCCTCGACGACTTCAGCAAGTACGGCCGGCTCGCCAAGTCGTACGACGATCACCCGTGTTACCGATTCGTCGAGGGCGACGCCAAGGACGCCGCGCTGATGCGCGAGCTCGCGGCCGATTGCGACCAGGTCGTCGCCGCCGCGGCGATGATCGGTGGGATCAGCTACTTCCACGAATTCGCCTACGACCTGCTGGCCGAGAACGAGCGGATCCTCGCGGCGACGTTCGATGCGGCCATCGCCGCTCACCGCGACGGCCACCTCGAGCGGATCGTCGTGATGAGCTCGTCGATGGTCTACGAGTCGGCGACCGAGTTCCCGACGCCCGAGGGTGCCCAGCTGACATCGCCCCCGCCGATCTCGACGTACGGCTTCCAGAAGCTCGCGTCCGAGTACTTCGCCAAGGGCGCCTGGCAGCAGTACCAACTGCCGTACACGATCGTGCGCCCGTTCAACTGCGTCGGCATCGGTGAGCGCCGCGCTGTGCGCGACAGCGACGTCATGAGCGGCAACGTCAAGCTGGCACTGTCGCACGTCGTGCCGGACCTCGTGCTGAAGGTACTCAAGGGCCAGGATCCGCTGCATATCCTCGGCGAGGGCAACCAGGTCCGTCACTACACGTACGGCGGCGATCTCGCCCACGGCATCCGCCTCGCCATGGAATCGCCACGGGCCGTCAACGACGACTTCAACCTGTCGACCGCCGCCTCGACGACCGTGCTCGAGCTGGCCGAGCTCATTTGGGGCAAGGTCCTCGGTCCGGACGTGCCGTTCCGCTACGTGACCGATCCGCCCTTCGAGCACGACGTCCAGCTGCGCGTCCCCGATGTTCTCAAGGCGCGCGAGGTGCTCGGGTTCGAGGCCACGACTTCGCTCGACGCGATGCTCGACGAGGTGATCCCGTGGATCCGGACCGAGCTGGAGGCCGGCCGGCTGTGACCCGTGTCCTGCCCGATCTGTACGAAGCACGCTTCGACGAACGGGAGGTCAGCGCAAAGGATGGCGTGTGGCGCGAGATCGTACGCTACCTGGGCCGCTGGATCGATCCCGCCGCACCAGTCCTCGACATCGCGTGCGATCGCGGGCACTTCATCCGCTGGGCGCGCGGTTCCGAGCGTTGGGCGACGGACATCCGCGATGTTCGATCGGCGCTGCCACCGGATGTCACGTTCGTCCAGGCGTCAGGGCTCGACCTCGTCGATGCCGTGCCGACCGGCTACTTCGGCACGGTGTTCATGAGCAACTACCTCGAGCACCTCGAGTCGAGTGATGCGGTCATCGAGCAGCTTCGCGTCGCGTCGACCCTGCTCTGCCCGGGCGGGCGCGTGCTCGTGCTCCAGCCCAACATCCGGCTCGTCGGGCCGCGCTACTGGGACTTCATCGACCACCGTGTCGCGCTCACCGAACGGAGTCTCCTCGAGGCGGCGGAGCTGGCCGGATTGCGGACGGTCGATCTGATCACGCGATTCATCCCGTACTCGACGAAGGGCCGCCTGCCGACCGCGCCGGCGCTCGTTCGCGCCTATCTTCGGTTTCGGCCGGCCTGGTGGGTGCTCGGGCGGCAGACACTGTACGTCGGGACGCTGCAATGAATGCACAGCCAGCCAGACCTGAGCTGTCGGTCGTGCTGCCCGTCTACAACGAGGGCGAGGCGGTCGAGCCCGTCCTGCGTGCGATGGCGCAAGGCGTTGCGACTCCGCACGAGCTCGTGGTCGTCTACGACTTCGATGAAGACACCACGGTCCCGGTCGTCGAGAGACTGCGAGAAGAAGTCCCTGGACTCCGCGGGCTCAGGAACGATCTCGGGCGAGGGGTTCTGAACGCGATGAAGGCAGGCATCGCCGGGACCACGACTCCGTATGTCCTGATCTCGATGGCCGACGGGTCGGACGAGCCGCACATCGTGGACTCGATGGTCGCGCTCGCACACGACGGCGCCGACGTGGTGGCGGCATCTCGCTACATGGCGGGCGGGCACCAGATCGGCGGCCCGCCGCTCAAGCGGCTCATGAGCCGGACTGCCGGCCTGACGCTGCACTGGTTCGCGCGCGTTCCCACGCACGACCCCACGAACAACTTCAAGCTCTACAGCCGGCGCTTCCTCGACAGCGTGACGATCGAGAGCACGGCCGGCTTCGAGCTGGCGCTCGAGCTGACGGTCAAGGCGACGTTGGCGGGCCGCAGAATTGCGGAGGTTCCCACGACATGGCGCGATCGGACCGCCGGCCAGAGCAACTTCAAGCTCCGCAAGTGGCTGCCGCACTACCTGTATTGGTATCGGCAGGCGTTCTTTGGCAAGCGTCACAACCGATCGAAGCAACGGTCCGGTGATCGCCCCGTCGGATAGCAGTCGCCGGGCGCGCATCCGGGAGGACCTGGAGGCACGAACCAGCGGCCTCCGCCTGGCTTTCGCCCGGATCGGATTGCCGGCTTGGTTCGCCGTCATCGACCTCCTGTGGATTGCGAATCCCGGAGACCTCGGCATCGACGCGAGGCACTACCAGCGGGCCGCGAACGCATGGCTGAGCGGCGGCAATCCGTGGGCGGTCACGGAGTCAGGGATCCCGTATGCCTCCGGCCCGCACACGCTCCTGCTCTATGCCCCGACGAGCATGCTGCCGATCGAGCTTTCGACCGCGCTCTGGTTTGCCGTTGGGGCTGGTGCCGCGATCTGGCTCGTAAGGCGGCTGCAACTCCCAGTCTGGTGGGTCGCGTTTCCACCGCTGCTGCATTCCGTGTGGAACGGCAACCCGCACGGGATCCTTGTCGCCCTCCTGGTCGTTAACGCGCCGTGGGCTTCGGCTCTGGCGGCGATCGTGAAGCTCTACGCGGGCCTGCAGTTGCTGTTCCGCCCGCGCCAGCTGCTCGTCGCCGGCGCCGTTCTCGCCGTGACACTGCCATTCGTGCCGTGGCAGCTGTATCTCGAGCAAGGGTTGGGCGTCACGAGCCACCTCGCGACAGCGTGGAACGGGAGTGCCTGGCGGTTCCCGATCCTGGTTCCACCAACCCTGCTCGGCCTGTGGGTGATTCGGCGCCGCGGCGGTGAGTGGCTGTCCATCCCCGCAGTGTTCCCCGCGACGCAGTTCTACTACGTGTCGACGGTGCTCCCGCTCGCGGCGCGTCGACCGATGCTCGCTGTGGCGCTGGCGCTCCCAGTCCCGCTGATGACTGCCCTCGTCGTCGGTCTGCTTGCCGTATCGGAGGTCACCCAACGAGGGTGGCGCGCGAGCATGATCCCCGAGCCGACCCTCAGTCGCTAACCCCCGGATCGGGGCACCCACGATCAGGCGACGGCGAGCCTCGGCGGCCCGACGCGTCCTAGCGAGGACCGCGGGTGAGTCGGCAATGAGCCCGGGGGAGTAAGAGATCGGTACAACGGGTCTTCCGTGGGAGCGTCCGGACGCTCTTGGCCTCGTTGGGTGGTGGGGCTGACGCCATCGATCGAAATCTGTTTTCAGGGAGTCACGGCTGCCTGACCCTCGCCGTCGCCCGTCCACGGAAGCGGGGTAACGTCAGTTCAATCACATCAGTTCCGCCAGCGGGTCGTGTAACGAATGGCGCTGACCGCGCAGACGTAAGCGCCGATGAAGACCGGGATAGCGTTGACGGAAAACCAGAGTGCGACGAGCGCAGGGCCCACGATCAACTCGAGCAGGGGTACCAGGGCAATACGCCTGTTGAGTCCCGAACCGACGTGCCGCCAGAACGGCAGGACCGCTGCCGCCGCAATCGCCGAGACGATCAGCGTCCTTTGGACGTCGTACCGCCCCAGGATCAGCGGCAGGAGGGCGAACAACGCTCCAAGGAGCATCCCCGAAACCCATCTGAGCTGCTCCACGTCCGTGTCGTCTTCCATTCGATCGAAACTCAACTTGGCCATGATCCCGCAGCGGCCTTAGCGGGCGCGTTCGCGGCACCGACGTTGAGTAGCCCACATGTCATTCCGGCGCCGAGTCGAAGGAGGACGATGACCGCGACGAAGGCGAGCATCCAGAATCCAAACCTCGCACGGGACACGGTCATCGGACCACGACGCTTGCTTCGGACCTGCCGGACTCTGGCGTGGGCGGGTCCCGGAGCAACGCGACGGCCACCACCGCCATCGTGATCATCGCGACCGACCCCACGATCCCCAGGGGCCCGGCGACGGGCAGAGCTCTGCCGAGTTCCGGCGATGCCGGGATCGCGGCGACAAGGTTGAGCGTGAACACGGCCCCGAACGCGACCGCGAGCCAGCGCATCCGCGACTCAGGGATCAGCAGCATGAGGAACACCACCGCGGCGAACGCGTAGCGCTCGTGCATCGTCGTGAGAAAGCTGAACGCGACGAGCATGATCGCAGCGAGGCCGACGATCAGCGTGCGTGGCCGCGGATCGCGCCGCACCCCGAACGCGACGACGATCGCGAGCAGACCGGTGATCGCGAAGCCCACCATCCGGAACGTGATCGGGCCGATGAGCGACACCCGGTCCGACGCGAACTGCCCGTCGTTGCCGATCTCTTGGACGAGCCACCACAGGTTCCACGCCCGCAGCGACAGGATCGAGAAGACGTCGCCCTGGAGTTCGCTGACACCGCGCAGGTAGTCGAGCGGTCCGCCGGCCGCGAGGAACGGCAGCCAGATCACGAGCGCGGTCACCGCGCCGATGAGCGTGGCCCTCCCCAGCCCGGCGACCCCACCGCGCGCGAAGAACCAGGCAGCGAACGGGACGAGCAGCGGCACCGCCTGCGGCTTCGTCAGCACGGCCGCCGCCAGGAACGCGGCCGCGAACCCGTCCCGGCCGTTGATCGCGAACAGCGTCGCGATGAGCGCCCACAGCACGAACACCGACTCGTACTGGCCCCACCAAGCGCTCACGTACCAGACCGCCGGGTGGAGCAGGATCGCAACGGCCCCGACGACGGCCCATGTGGGTCGAGCGCGGAGCCCGAACGCGACGCCGGCGGCCAGCCCGAAGTCGGCCAGCGTGGCCGGCAGCTTCATCAGGATGCGGATCGTCGTGTCCGACGCGTCGGTCGCCGTTCGGAAGCCCGGTTCGACGAGTCCGAGGAACCACCAGATGTAGGCGACGACGGGCCCGAACGTCAGCTCCTGCTCGAACGTGTTCGGCAGGCCGGCGACCGCGATGTGGTTGAGCCAGCCGACGAACTGGTCGATGTCGCCGCGCAGTCCCTGGGTCGGCAGGAGCGCGATCCGGATGGCCACCCCGAGCGCGACACCGATCACGAGGATCGCGGTATGCCGGGTGGTCCAGCGCTCGCGGTCCTCGAGGCGATCGATCACCACGGGACCATACATCGCGCTCGGGTTGTCACGTCATTCGCTCGGCCGTGGTCGCCGCCGACGGCCCGTGCCGCGGAGCCTTCACAGGTCCCGGCATCAGGTCGCCCGCTCGTAGTCGAGGTCGCGGCGGAACAGGTCGCGAATTGCGACGAGGTCCGCCGACGTGCCTCGGAGATGCCGATCGAACCCCGACCGGCTGACGATGACGAACCGCGGAGAGGCGCTCGGAGCCACGCGATGGACATTCGCCTCGAGCTCGGCGAGGTCACCCGGCTTCGCGAGTGCCCGGGTCCATTTGGCCTCGGCCGCGGCCACGATGTTCCGCCCCGATACGGCCACGGCATCGATGTCGCCAGCATCGAACCACCACGGTCCGACGTACGAGATGGGCGGGAGCAGGCGGGCACCCGACAGGCGACGCAGGTACTGCCGCACGACGTCCTCGAACACGCGCGAGACGTAGGCATCGAATCGTTCGCCCCACAGGTCGTCGAGGACGGCGGCACCCTGCCCGCGCTGGATTGCGCTGCGCCACGGATCGACGAGGACGAAGTAGAACTTCAGGTACGGATCGCTCATGACGTACTGACTGATGCGGGGCCGAGGCGAGATGTGGTCGAGCGGAAGGACGCGGCGTTCGACGAGGTCGAGGGCGATGAGACGATCGAGGTACGGTGTGACCCGGCTGGCGGAGTGGAGTCCGGCCTGGGCGGCGATCTCGCTCGGCGAGACTCGACCCTGGGCGATCGCTCTCAGGATTGACTCGTACGTCCGTGGCTCGGTGAACTCCCGGTTGAGCAGCTCCTCGGCCTCCTGGAACAGTCGGCCATCCGGCGAGTAGGCCAGCGCGTACAGTTCCCGGCGGAAGAGGTTCCGGTCATCGAGCCGCTCCAGGTTGGCCGGAGTCCCACCGGCGACGGCATACGCTCGGATTCGATCCACGGGGTTCCACCGGCGCACGAACTTCGCGGATTGGTAGTAGTCGAGGGGCTCCAGCTGAATGCGACGCGTCGGTCTCCCGTGCAAGGCGCCCTCGCGGTCGACCAGGTCTCGCATCATGGCCTGCTCGGAACCGGCCAGGACGAGCATCAAGTTCGCACGCGATCCGATCCGGTCCCACCACCGCTGGATCAGCGACGGCAAGGCCGGATCCGCGTCGACGAGGTACGGGAACTCATCGATGACGAGTCCGACGCGTCGTCGCTCCGAGGCCGCCGTCAGGATCGCGAACAATTCGTCCCAGTCGGCGATCGCGAGTCGTGCGTGGGTCGCTCGGTTTGGGCCCGCCGCGATCGTCCCAGTCACCTGCCCGATATCGCGGAGCTGATCGGCGCGGAGTTGCTGTGCCGCGACGTAGTAGGCGATCGGCCGGCGCTCCGCGAATCGGGTCAACAGGCGGCTCTTGCCGACCCGCCGGCGCCCGTGGATGACGACGAGCTCCGCCTGGCCGGACGACCAGGCCGCCTCT
>Ga0299913_10005686_pt1 | contig 10695 bp, 6 predicted proteins | sample RVTome_9_FD_201360 | JGI IMG/M metagenome (GOLD analysis project Ga0299913, IMG submission 201360) | Soil microbial communities from uranium-contaminated site in the Upper Colorado River Basin, Wyoming, United States - RVT155D38 (version 2) ... | reverse complement strand
CGCCGCGGAGCTGCCGCCCTGTGACTTCGGGATCGTGGCGACGAAGAGCATGCACACGGGCCCGGCGCTCGAGGCGGCCGCGCACGCCTTCGGTGCGGGCGCGGTCTGCTCCGTGCAGAACGGCATCGGGAACGAGGAGACGATCGCCGAGCATGCCTCCCGCGTGATCCGGGGGACGACCTTCCCCGCCGGGCGGATCGTCGAGCCCGGCCACGCGCACTGGGACGTCAAGGGCGACACGACGATCGGGCCGTTCGAGCCGAGCCCGGCTCCCATGGACGAGATCGAGCGGCTCGCCGACGCCTGCACGCGGGCCGGGATGCCGGCGGCGGCAGTCGCCGACGCGCGCGGGCCGCAATGGCGCAAGGTGATCTTCAACGCGGCCACGAATCCGATCGGCGCCCTGACGGGTTTGACGCACGGCCGCGTCTGCGAGGACGAGGCCCTGCGGCGGCTCGTGAGCGGCCTGGTCGACGAGGGCAAAGCGGTCGCCGGCGCGCAGGGCATCGAGCTGGACGCCGACCCCGAGGAGCTCATCGACCACGCCGCCCGCCCCGAGGTCGCCTACGACCACAAGGCGAGCATGCTCCAGGACGTGGAGGCCCGGCGGGAGACGGAGATCGACTACCTGAACGGCGGCATCGCCCGCTTCGGGCGCGAGCACGGGGTGGCCACGCCGCTGAACGAGACGGTGACCGCGCTCATCAAGGGATTGGAGGCATCGTGGCGGCAGTGAGCGGGGACGTCGAGCGGCGCTACGGGAACGTGCGCGAGGCGCTCGAGCGAAGCGGGCTCGACGCCGCGGTCGTCGCCGGCAGCGAGTACACGGGCTTCGAGGGCGCCGTGACGTACCTCTCGGGCTTCGTGATCGTGCACCGCTACGCCTACGTCGTCCTCCCGCTCGAGGGCGAGCCGGCGATCGTGTTCCCGAGCGAGGCGCGCTACGTGGGCGAGCACTCGACGACGTGGATCGAGGAGCAGGTCTTCGTCGACACCCCGGGCACGTGGATGCGGGACCGGGCGCGCGAACGCGGCTGGAAGCGGGTCGGGGTCTACGGCCTCGACTACGTCATGCCCGTGCGCGACTACCGCGCGCTCGCCGACGGGGGGCCTGAGCTCGTCCCCTTCGACGTCGAGTTCGACCATGCCCGAGCGGTCAAGAGCGAGGAGGAGCTCGTCTCCGTGCGCGACAGCGTCCGCATCAACACGGAGGGGTTCTGGATCTTCCTCGAGGAGTTCGAGGCGGGGAAGACGGAGGCCGAGGTTCTTGCCCCCTGCGAGCGCTACTTCGTCGAGCAGGGGTGCGGGAGGCTGACGATGGACATGGTGCTCGTCGGCGAGGAGCCGGGCGCCGCGCTCCCCGAGTTCCGGATCGCAAGTCGGGAGCGCCGCATCGAAGAGGGAGACCTCGTCCTGCCTTCGCTCGAGATCGCCGGGCCCGGCGGCCACTGGGTGGAGATCTCGCGCGCGATCGCCGCCGGGGAGCCCGGCGAGGAGGCGAAGCGCATGCTCGAGGCCTACGAGGAGTACGCCGAGGCCGCGACCGGGGCCATGCGACCGGGGGCGAGCGCCCACGACGTCCACCGCGCCGTCTCCAAAGGGTTCGTCGACCGTGGCTACAAGCTCGGCCACGTCACCGGCCATTCGATCGGGATGACGATGATCGAGTTCCCGAAGATCGGTGAGGGCATCGAGACGGAGCTGGCCGAGAACATGGTCTTCTCCATGCACCCGCACGCGATCGCCGAGGACGGGCGGTCGTGTCTCTACATGCAGGACACGTGGCTTGTCACGGCCGAAGGCGGCGAGCCGCTCGCCGGCCTCCCGATGCGGATCTTCGGCGACTCGGAGACGCGGCCCTAGGGGCCGCGGGGGTGGGTCGCCCCACCCCCGCGGCGATGCTGCTAGCCCGTTAGAGCTCGGCGCACTGGCCGGACTTCGCGCCGCCCACGGTGTTCGGCGCTCCGAAGTCGGTGACGCCCGGGTCGTTGCCGGTGCAGGCGAGGTCCTCGCCGATCGTGTTGCCGACGAGGCCGACGCCGTAGTTGCGGGTCTCGCCACTCGGGATGGTCACGTCGGCGGAGTGGTTGGCGGAGACGGTCAGGGACTCGCTGAAGACCGAGCCGGCGACGATCAGGTCGCCCGTCGTCCCCGAGATGACCGAGTCCCCGTTGACACTCGCTCCGAAGACGTGCACGACCGCTGCGTCGTCGGCCCTGAGCCCGCCGTTGATGCGCGAGCCGTCGGAGACGACGAGCGACGCGCCCGGGCGGACTCTGACGCCGCCGTTCACGGTGCCGTCGATGCACGTAACCCCGGCCGTGACCACGACCCTCGAGATGATGCCCGTGAGCGTCGTCGTGCAGGCCGGGGAACCGCCCGGCAGCACAGTGGCCTGGTAGTGGTCGGCGTCGCCGATGTTGCCGGCGGCGTCGATCGCGCGGTGCTCGACCGCGTGCGTCCCGTACCCCGGCTCGAAGCCGCCGCTCGGGTGCGCGTCGGTGAACGACTGCTCGAACGTCGCCTTCGACAGGCCTCCGGTGCCGAGGTTCCCGTAGGTCAGCGCCTTCACGTCCTTGCCCGAGTGGCTGAACGTGAACGGCGTCCCCTCGGGCTGCTCGGGGAAGCCGAAGTAGTTGAACCAGCCGTCGCCGTTCAGGCGGAACTCGCCCACGACGAACCCGGGCTGGTCGTCGGTCGGCTCGAGCCCCATGTCGAACTCCCCGAAGTACACGTTGTGCTCCGTGACCTGCGAGAGCGACGTGAGCGGCTCGGAGAGCTCCCGAGGCGCCGTGGGCAGGATGTTGTCGACCGTCCAGCCCCGCGTCTCCGAGGCGCCGCCCGGGCTCGCGGGGTCGGTCACCGTCGCGCTGAGGGCGTAGGTGCCGGGCGCGAGGTTCTGCCCGCCCAGGTCGAAGTTCCGGCTGTTCGCCGGGTTCGGGACGACCTCGCCGTCGAGGCGCCACGTCACGTCCAGCACCCGGTCGGTCGGGTGGGTGGTCTCGACGAAGACGACGTCCTCGCCGCCCACGGGACGCTCGGTCGGCGTGGAGAGCGTGAACGCGGCCTCGACCGGCGTCACCGGGAGCGCCACTCCCACGATCCACTGCCGGGTCTGCGTCATCCGCGGCCCGTTCTTGAACTCCGGGTCGCGGACGAACTCGGTCTCGTCCTGCACCGTCACCTCGACGACGTCGCCGGCCGCGACGTCGAGGCCGGAGAGATCGAGGTTGCGGCTGTTGACCGTCCCGGGCACGACCGCGCCGTTCACGCGCCAGGTCACCGTCAGCTCGTGGTACTTGGGATGCTGCGTCTCGACCCAGACGATGTCCTCCGCGCCCACCTCGCCGAGGGGCGTGTGGACGAGCGACATGGCGTTCGCGTTCCGGCGGCCGGTGATCCGGTAGGTCATGTGCTCGCGGCCGACCTGGTCGAAGTAGAAGCCGAGCCACCGCATCATCGAGTGCTCACTCGGGCGCCGAATGCCGCAGGGGAACGTGCTCCCGCCCTCCCAGAGGCCGATCACGCCGCCCGACAGGCTTTCCTCGCCGATCCAGCGCCACCACTTGTGCTGCGTGTCGACCATGTCCTGAGTGCTGGTGCGGATCGTGTGGTGGAACGAGAACGGCTCGCCACCCGTGTAGCAGGGCCGAACGACGTCGCGTGACGAGTAGGGGTACTCGTCCGCCATCTGGCCGAGCGAGTGCCCGAGCTCGTGCGTGGAGATGAGCGGCCCCTGCGGGCTGCCGCCGGACGTGGTCGCCTGCGTCCCGCCGATGCCGCCGTACGTGAACGTGTTGGCGAGCGCGAGCGTCTGGACGTTCTGCCCGGACACGCCGAGCGGCTCGAGGTAGGTCTCCATGAAGAGGCTCCGCTGCTGCGACCCCGAGCATCCCGGTGCGTTCAGGGCCGGGCATCCGGTGCCGGGGGTCAGCGCAGGTCCGTACGTGATGCCGCGCGCGAGGATGGGCGCGGGGCAGGTGTTCGCGAACCCGAGCCGGAGCGCCGTGTCGCGCTTGACGTTGCCGTCGTCGGGGTCGCAGCTGATGCCGGAGTCCTGCGAGACGATCTCCAGGCGATAGACGTTGAAATACTGGCGATAGCTGCGGAACGGCTCGATGCTCCACTGCACGTTGAGGTTCCGGTCCACGTCGGCACGGAACTCGTCCAGCTCGTGGGCCTGGTAGCCGTCGCCCAGGATCACCAGGTTGAGCCGCTCGCTCGGCGGGCCGGTGATCTGGAGCGGCACCACCGTGGCGCTCCCGACCGGCTGGGCACCCGCCGTCGGCGCCCCGAGCGCCGCGACCAGGGCCACCGCGGCCACGACCGCGAGCTTGATTCGCATGGTTCCCCCTCTTCATCGTCGTAGTGTCGGACGTACTCCTGCAGCCGCAGGGCCCTTAGTCCCGACCGTCGCCTGCCAGGCGCCGTGGAGTATTTCCTGGATCAGGTGACGGCGCAAGCGAGGGCTGCTTGGAGCCGAGGCGGTCGAGGAGTATCCTGTTTGACGGCCTCCTTGCATCCGGTAGTCGCCCGGCAACCGGGGTCGGAAAGGAGCAGGCGACAATCGCGAGTGCCGCACTCGCGGGGGGTGCGGAGGTGGGCTTCGCCCGCAGGCCGGCGCCTGCCACGATCTGGTTCCTGGCGCTCGCCGGGTGTGCCGCTGCGGCGACCGCGCTCACGTTCGCGCTGACGAACGAGGCGATCGGCGCCGAGCTGGGCGAGCCGCTTGTGATCGCTCTTCTGAACGACTGGATCACCGTCTCATTCGTGTCCTGCGGACTCGTCGCGTGGTGGCGACGGCCCGAGAGCCGCTTCGGCCCGCTCATGATCGTCGCGGGATTCGTGAACTTCCTGACCACGCTCTCGTGGACGACCAGCGACGTTCCGTTCACGATCGGACAGTCGCTCGACCTGCTGGCGCCCGTCCTCTTCCTCCACGTCTTCCTCGCGTTCCCGACCGGCAGGCTGGAGAACAGGTTCCAGCGCGTTCTGCTCGCGACCGCGTACGCGGTCGCGATCGGCCTGGAGATCGTCCGGATGACGCTGGGCGGGTTCGGGCCGCACAACCTGCTCGAGATCTCTCCCAACCAGGGCGCGCAGGAGGCCCTGACGCGAGTGCAGCTGCTCGGCGTGGCAGCTTGCTGCCTGGCCGGGCTCGGCGTTCTTTTCGCGCGCCGCCGGCGGGTCGGCCAGCCGCTCCGAGGGTCGCTGGCGCTGCTCTACGACGCCTTCGGCCTGGCGCTCGTTATGATCGCGCTCCTGCTCGGCTCGCTCGTCTTCAACGGCCCCGCCGTTGCGGAGATCCGGTGGGCCACGTTTGTCACGCTCGGGCTGGCGCCGGCGGCGTTCCTCGTCGGGCTCCTCCATTCACGCCTCGCGCGCTCCGCCGTCGGCGACCTCGTCGTTGAGCTGCGCGGCGATCCAGCGCCGGCCGAGCTCCGGGACGCGTTGGCCCGTGCGCTTCGCGACCCGTCGCTTGAGCTTGTCTACTGGCTTCCCGAGTTCCGCAGCTACGCCGACCTCGACGGGCGCCCGGTGGAGCGCCCGAGCGAGGAGGGGAGGGCGACCACCCAGATCGACCGCAACGGCGAGCACGTCGCGGCGCTCCTACACGACCCGGCCCTCGAGGACGAGCCGGAGCTGCTCGAAGCCGTCACGGCGGCCGCCGGGATCGCCATCGACAACGGGCGCCTCCACGCCGAGCTCAGAGCGCGTCTGCAGGAGTTGAGAGGCTCGCGCGTGCGCGTGATCGAGGCGGGGCAGAAGGAGCGCCAGCGACTGGAGCGCGACCTGCACGACGGGGCCCAGCAGCGGCTGATCGCCCTCTCGCTCGAGCTGAGCAGACTGGAGGAGCGCCTCGAGACCGATCCGGACACCCGGAGCCGGCTCGATCGGGCCAGGGGTGAGATCTCGAAGTCCCTCGACGAGCTCCGCGCCGTTGCCCGCGGGATCCATCCGGCCGTCGTCAGCGGGCACGGCCTGGAGGTGGCGCTCGAGCAGCTCGCGGCGCGCGCGCCCGTCCCGGTGCGGCTGAGCGTGGCGCTCGAGGGCCGCCTTCCCGAGCATCTCGAGGTTGCCGCCTTCTACCTGGTGTCCGAGAGCCTGACGAACATCGGAAAGCACGCGCGGGCGACGTCGGCCACGGTCGAGGTCGCGCGGGCAGACGGCCGGGTCGTCGTCGAGGTGGTCGACGACGGCGTCGGCGGCGCCGACACCGAGCGCGGGACGGGCCTCCGCGGTCTCGCCGACCGCATCGAGGCGCTCGACGGCCGCCTGCGGGTGTGGAGCCCGGTCGGCGGTGGCACCCGGCTCAGAGCGGAGATCCCGTGCGCGTCGTGATCGCCGAGGACAGCGTCCTGCTCCGGGAGGGGCTCGAGCGGCTGCTGACCGAGAACGGCTTCGAAGTCGTGGGCAGCTGCACCACGGGCCAGGATCTCCTCCTGAAGGTGCGCAGCTACTCGCCCGACGTGGCGATCGTGGACCTCCGCCTCCCCCCCACGCACAACGACGAGGGGATGCTGGCAGCGCTCGAGATCCGCGCCCGCCATCCGGCGACCGCGGTCCTCGTCCTGTCGCAGTACGTGGAGCTCGGCCTGGCCATGAAGCTCCTCGCCGATTCCGCAGAAGGCGCCGGCTACCTCCTCAAGGACCGGATCAGCGACGTCGAGGACTTCGTCGCCGCCGTGCGGCGCGTTGCGGCCGGTGGCTCCGCGATCGACCCGATCATCGTCTCGACGCTTCTCTCCAGGCGAAGGAGCGACGACCCGCTCGACCAGCTCACCCCGCGCGAGCGGGAGGTGCTCGAGCTGATGGCGGAGGGCCGCTCGAACCAGGGAATCGCCGACAAGCTCGTCATCTCCCTCCGCGCCGCGGAGAAGTACGTCTCCAGCATCTTCGGCAAGCTCGGCCTTCCCTCCAGCGGCAGCGATTCGCGCCGTGTGCTGGCCGTGCTCCTGTATCTGCGCTCCTGAGGCCCTCCCGGCCGATGACACCAGAAAACCGGCCCCCGGGCGGCAAGTCTCCCGCCTTCCCCGCTGTAGGCCGGCGTGGGAGGTTTCAGCAGGTTCCCCACCTGCGAGAGGAGCACGATGAAGACGCGCGTCATCCAAGACGATCCAGACGGGCCGCCGACGCCGAACACCCCCGGCGACCAAGCCTCTGAGCAGAGACGACCTACCAACCTCGCCGGGCGCATGGGCCGTTGGAGCGCCAGGCACCGCAAGAAGGCCATCTTCGGCTGGCTCGCGTTCGTCGTCGTAGCGTTCGCGCTCGGCATCGTCAGCGGCACCACCCAGATCGAGCCGGCCACCTCCGGGGTGGGCGAATCGGGCCGCGTGGACAAGATTCTCCACGAGGAGTTCGAGCAGCCGGCCGGCGAGAGCGTGCTCGTCCAGAGCGAGACGCTGACCATCAAGGATCCCGCGTTCGCGGCGGCCGTCGAGGACGTCGTCGCCAGGGTCTCCGGCCTCGAGGCGGTGCAGAACGTCCGCTCGCCGCTCGATCCCGAGAACTCGGGTCAGATCTCCGGGAGCGGAGGGGCCGCGCTCATCGACTTCGAGATCCGCGGCGATCCCGACGACGCCGTGACGAAGATCGATCCCGTCGTCGCCGCCGTCGACGAGGCCCAGAAGGCGCATCCCGACCTGTTCATCGGGTCGTTCGGCGTCAGCGCGGACAAGGAGGTCGAAGGCGCGTTCCTGGACGATCTCAAGCAGGCCGGCGTCCTCTCCCTGCCGGTCACCCTGATCATCCTCATCGTCGTCTTCGGAGCCCTCGTGGCGGCCGGCATCCCGCTGCTCCTGGCCCTCACGGCCATCGTCGCGACGTTCGGCCTGGTCGCACTGCCGAGCTCGCTGATCCCGATCGACGAGGTCACCTACGAGCTCATCCTGCTGATCGGCCTCGCGGTGGGCGTCGACTACTCGATGTTCTACTTGAAGCGAGAACGCGAGGAGCGGGCCGCCGGGCGCAGCGAGGAGGCGGCGCTCGAGGCGGCCGCGGCCACCTCCGGTCGCTCGGTGCTGATCTCAGGACTGACCGTCATCGTCGCCATGTCCGGGATGTTCCTGGCCGGGATCCAGGGCATGTCGGCCTTCGCCGTAGGGACCATCCTCGTGGTCGCGGTGGCCATGCTCGGGTCGCTCACCGTCCTCCCGGCCACGCTCTCCTGGCTCGGGGACCGGGTCGATCGTGGACGCGTTCCCTTCGTCAGCCGGCTCCGTCGCGACGACGGCCAGGGTCGGATCTGGAGCGCGATCGTGACCCTGGTCATGCGGAGGCCGGTGGTCTCGATCGTGCTCGCGGGAGGACTGCTGGTGGCGCTCGCCGTGCCGGCCCTGGAGCTGCGCACGGTTCAGCCCGGCGTCGAGACGTTTCCGCAGTCCCTGCCCGCCGTCCAGACGTACAACCGGATCCAGGCGGCCTTCCCGGGGAGCGAAATCCCGGCTGAGGTCGTCGTCCAGGCTCCAGATGTCGCGGCGCCCGCCGTGCAAGAGGCGATCGGGCAGCTCGAGTGGCGGGCGCTCGCCAGTGGGCAGATGCACGAGCCCATCACCGTCGACGTGAACGAGGGCGGGACGGTTGCCACCGTCGCCATCCCGGTCGACGGCAAGGGCATGGACAAGGTCTCGGAGGCGGCGCTCGCGACGCTCAGGGACGACATCGTCCCGACGACGGTCGGCGCCCTTCCGAACGCCGAGGTCGGAGTGACCGGCATGACGGCGCAGTCGAAGGACTTCACCGACAAGCTCACGTCCGTCGCTCCGCTCGTGTTCGGGTTCGTGCTCCTGCTCGCGTTCGGGCTCATGCTGGTCGCCTTCCGCTCGCTCGTGATCGCGGTCAAGGCGATCCTCCTCAACCTGCTCTCGATCGCCGCGGCCTACGGAGTGATGGTGCTCGTCTTCCAGCACGGCTGGGGGAAGGACATCCTCGGCTTCGAGTCGACGGCCGGAATCGACTCCTTCCTGCCCATCTTCATGTTCGTGATCCTCTTCGGGCTCTCGATGGACTACCACGTGTTCATCATCAGCCGCATGCGGGAGGCCTACGACCGCGGGATGAGCACCGAGCAGGCCGTCACGCACGGGATCAAGACCACCGCCGGAGTCGTGACGAGCGCGGCGATCGTGATGGTGTGCGTCTTCTCGGTCTTCGCGACGCTCTCGATGCTGATCTTCAAGCAGTTCGGCGTCGGGCTCGCGGCGGCGATCCTGATCGACGCGACCATCGTCCGCGCCGTGCTCCTGCCGGCGACGATGAAGCTGCTGGGCGACTGGAACTGGTACCTGCCGAAGTGGCTCGAGTGGCTCCCACACCTCGACCACGGCCGCGATGTCGAGAAGGCCGAGGCGCCGGCAGTCCCGAGTCCGAGCTAGGAGGGATGGCGCCTTGACCAGCGCGACGCATCCAATCCCCGAATCCCGCAGGGCTGCCGCGGCGCGCGCCGCGGCAGCCCTGCGCACCGAGGCGGGCCTCGCGCGGCTCGCGCTCGGCGTCGCGGCGCTCCACGTCGTGGACGACAACTTCATCCAGCCGCAGCCCGGCACGTCCGCGGGTGACCACCTGGTCGGAGGCCTCGTGCAGGTCGCGTTCTTCCTGCTCGCGGCCTGGGCGTACCCTCGGCTTCGCCCCGGCGGCCGGGCGACGCTCGCGATCTTCGTCGGGATCTTCGTCGCCGTGATGGGCTTCGGCGAGGCCGGTTACTACACGCGCGAGAACGGGCCGTCCGGCGACGACTACACGGGGCTGCTGGCGATTCCTGCCGGCCTGCTCCTCGTCGGGATCGGCGTCGTGACGCTCTGGCGCTCGAGGAAGGGCGGCGGCGTGGTTCGCCGCTACGCCAGGCGTGCGCTCGTGGCGCTAGGCCTCCTCCTCGGTGCGTTCTTCATCGTCTACCCGGTCTCGGAGTCGTATGTCATCACGCACGCGGCTCGTGCCTACGTGCCCGCGCCCGCTCTGGGGACCTCTTACGAGGACGTCGCGTTCACCACGGCGGACGGACTGCGTCTGGAGGGCTGGTACGTGCCGTCGCAGAACGGCGCCACCGTCATCGTCTTTCCCGGCCGCAAAGGCCCCCAGGCGCCGGCCAGGATGCTCGCCGGCCACGGCTACGGCGTGCTCCTCTTCGACCGGCGAGGCGAGGGCGCGAGCGAAGGCGACCCGAACACTCTCGGCTGGGCCGGGACCCGCGACCTGGAGGCCGCCGTCTCGTACCTCCGGACGCGGGACGACGTGGACGACGGCCGCATCGGCGGGCTCGGCCTGTCGGTCGGCGGGGAGATGCTCCTGCAATTCGCCGCCGAGACGGACGACCTGCAGGCGGTCGTCTCCGAGGGCGCGGGCATCCGCTCCGTTCGCGAGGCGACGGAGCTCACGGGCTCCGAGCGCTTGGTCGCCGTCCCGGTGTTCGCCCTGGTCACCGGGGCGACGGCGGTCTTCGCGAGCGACCTGCCGCCGCCCAGCCTCACGGATCTCAGCGCCGAGATCTCGGTGCCGGTGTTCTTCATCTACGCCACCCCGGGGCAGGGTGGGGAGAGCCTCAGCCGGACCTACTACGAGGCGGCGCACCAGCCCAAGGAGATCTGGGCGGCCGAGGGCGGCCACACCGGAGCCCTCTCCGCCGAGCCCGACGAATACGAGCGACGCGTGGTCGGGTTCTTCGACGACAACCTTCTGGAGGGACGATGACCGACC